>Ga0134124_10000639_pt1 | contig 27984 bp, 22 predicted proteins | sample KB304_FD_96880 | JGI IMG/M metagenome (GOLD analysis project Ga0134124, IMG submission 96880) | Terrestrial soil microbial communities without Nitrogen fertilizer from Kellogg Biological Station, Michigan, USA - KB3-0-4 | ecosystem: Environmental > Terrestrial > Soil > Unclassified ... | reverse complement strand
GACCGTGGCGGCGCTGATGATTAACACACTGATGGCGTATCAGAATAATTTCGATCTGGCCTGACCGGTTCGGATGTTCCATGTAACAAAAAAAACGGCCCCTCGCTATACCGTGTAAAACCGCTACTATTAGTGCGTGAGTGAGTAATAGAAAGTATTTTGGTTTAGTAAGCAAACTAATCGGTCGCAGAGAAATCTGTGGCCGATTTTCTTTTGAGCTATTCGGAATCTAAGGTGGAAAAGGTGTTAGACGGCGTGATTGAGATAATAAATCAATAGACTTTTTGGTGGTGCTTCATAATGATTTTGTAAGGCTGTCTAAAACGAACTCGCGTTTATCCTCACTGGACAAAGCGCGGAATCCCTTAACTAACTCAAGTTCCTGTGGAGAAAGAAGGCGCTCGTCCCCTTTGTCCTCGTCGAAAAAAGCCGAAACCGGTACAGACAGGGCTTGGGCGATGGCTTGTAATTTGTCTGTGTTCAACCGGGTAAAGCCGTTCTCGTATATCTGTATCTGCTGAAAAGTAACGTCTACCATTACAGCCAGTTGTTCTTGAGTTAAGCCCCGTCTTTTCCGGAACTCTCGCAGTCTTTCTCCGATTTCCATATTTGTCAGAATTCCCATAGCGTGTGCCCTTTTTGGACACATTACAACTATGAGTTGCAAGGGTACACGCAACTAAATTAGATTTAGATTTGATAAATTCTAAATCAGGTTGTATATTCGAGCGTCAAATGTTCAAAGTTGAATGTGGATGAAATGGTCTAGTCAGAGGAGGGATTAAGGGAATGATGAAACTGTCGATCTTAGCCATAATCTTATTCATGTTCACTGGTTGCGCTTCAACCAAGCAGACGAACACTGCATCGCCCCTGTCTGGGACTATATGGGAAGGAACCGTGGTTTCAAAGCCCTATAGCATTCCACGAACAAAGATGGTGAACGATATTAATGTCAAGGTTAAAGGGGTTGATGACGAGTATGCAACGCGGTTTGTCGCCAGCATAATAGACGAGGAAATTCCACCTTCTCAAGACATGATATCGTTTGCAGACAATGGTGACTGCCAGAGCAAGACGGATTATCTCCTCCTGAAAATCAAACCGATTGTTAATGAATTGTCGAGTTCAGTGAGTTACATTTTGAAATATAACACTGCAACGGGAACAAAAGTTCACCCTTCTATCAGCAATACCGTATCTACATCAAAACGGGGCGATGGTTCCTATCTGCAACAATTATCTTCCGACATGGTGTGGCCAGTTGAAAGGGGTTATGCAAAAATTAACGTTCTGACAACGGTCCGTTGCGATGGTAAAAATGTAGCAGACTTCAAAGTGAGTATTCCAGATTACAGCATTCATAATCCAACTCTTTGGCTCGGAGGGCAGAAAATTGCGGAGCTGGCAGTGGATTGGGACAGTGCCAAAAGAACGATGGATGTCATCAATAAAGAATATGTTTCCCAGGATGGAATGAAAGAATACACGGATAATGTAAATAGGGTCGGCCGCAACATTAACTCTAAATTGGCGAACAGGTATAAGAAGCTCTCTCGCGAGACATCAAAGAGCGAAGAACGCATTTATAAAGTTGCACCTGATGTAATGTCATCGAGAATCCAGAGAAAACTTGAATCGTATAAATTTGTAACTGATAGGACGCGTTATGAGTTTTCGGATAAAATGTCTTATCGAGGAACCGACGTAGACCTGAAAACGATAATCAAGGTTTTTCCAGAAGAGGGTGGTAAAACGTCTGTTGTGTTCAGCCTGGAATATTCACCATTACATGACAACATTGCCGAGAAAATTGCATTTGGAGGAGACGATGCCCGAAAGTATCTGGCTGGCCAAATTGAGAACTTTGAAAAACTAATAGTATCCCGATGAAAGAATTCACCGGAGTTCGCTTCCGTGAGTTATGCGACAAGGCCGACAGGTCAGTCGCGGAAGCCAGGCAGACAAGTTCACCAGAAGAACTTTCTGCGCAGCTTTCTGCTGTATTGCCAGACGGCACAGAATTGTTTTCTTGGGATCATGATCGCAGAGTGTGGTTGATGGCGATTATTAACAACGCCGATATTAGTGAGTTAATACCATTTATCAAACGGCGGGACTGCTTGCACCAGCTGATAGATGAGCACTCTGAAGAGTTTGAACCTCGATACATCCGCTCATTTGATGGGGGCGTTGCATTGCATCCGGCGATTTATCATGCTGCCGGCAAAGCGGAAGTTGTTGGCGAAGATGAAAATGTTGAATTTGATCGTGAGGCCTTTAAGGCGGCATTGGCGGAGTGGGTGAAGTACAATGGATACTGATTGAAACGGATTTTCAAATATCATCGGCACTCACCTCGATGCCGTCGATAAGCCTTGCCTTGTCATTGAGTCAGGGGGGGGCAGGATCCAGAAAGTCTGCACGCAAAAAAGAACGTGTAATACTCAAGTCTATGCGCCTGTTGGATTACTCGGCAAACTTCGAATTGGCCATGTCTGGCAGAACGGTAAACTGACCGCAACCCCGGAATACGACGACGAAAACTTCCCTGACGTCATAATAAACCGCAAATCAACTTTCATCATCTAGTCTGGATTAAGCACCCCAGGCTGGCGATCATGACGTCTTCTATATACCTACTTCAGCAAGCAACCATATCATGCACCTCATACTCAATCCTATTGCCAGAAGGTGTATTCTCCCTTCGAACAAAAGGCTGGCCATGGTCTTTGTTCACCGCCATAGAGGATGATTCTGAAGACGACACAATGAAGCTTGAAGCTGTTTATCTGCTCCTTGTGTATGGCCACGGAAAGTACTCTGTTATTGACAAGAGGCCGCTACGATGAGGTTTGGGACTATAGCTTGAAACAAGAATCAGGTGTTTTTCATTTATGGCATGTTTCATCGAAATAGTATATTACATTGGTAGATGGTAACTATAAGATAACAGTTGTCGTTACTTTCAGCATTTATTCACTTGAATACTGTCACAATAAACGTTTGTTGGGTTGTCAATATTTGCATTGGTTTAATATTAAACTGAAATGGAATGCTATATGTCAAAACCGAAAAAACTTCACTTCATAACTCATGCTGATCTCAAAAACATTATTGGGCAAGATCTTATAAACGATGACCACATCGCCGTTGTAGAGTTAGTAAAAAATGGGATCGATGCGGGAGCAAACCTCATCAACATCCATTTTGATGCATCAGGGACATCAATCATCGTCGAAGATGATGGGTCTGGCATGTCGATGCAGGATATCAAAAACAAATGGCTGAACATAGCCTATTCCGAAAAAAAACACTCCGTGCTGGGAGACAGGGTTCTTGCCGGCAACAAAGGTGTTGGTAGATTCGCCTGTGACAGGCTTGGCCGGAAACTCGACATGTTCACAAGACGAAGGGGTGGTCCACTGCTTCACCTGACAGTCGATTGGACGGCATTTGAAAATAAGGTTCGCCTTGAATCAACAATTCAAAAAGTTAATATTACAGTAGCAGAGGTTTCAGATCAGGAGGCGGAATCCTTTCTTGGCAGAAATGCTCCGGAAGTAGGTACAATGTTAGCAATTACGGACCTTCGCCAGGAATGGAATCGTGAAAAACTAACACTACTTAAGAGAAATCTCGAGCGATTCGTCAATCCTATAGCCGTATTTGACACAGGAAGCGTTAAGATAAAACTAATTGCAGAGGCCGAATCACGTCAAGACGGCCGAGAGGCATCTCACAATCAAATTAATGGTCTTATTGAAAACAAAATATTCACAAAACTTAAATTCAACACAACCTACATCGAATCGAGAATTGATCCCCAAGGGGAGACAATTACAACAGAGCTGTTCCATGATGGAAATCGTATTTACCGATTGGTGGAAAAAAACCTGGAGCTCAACAAGTTAAAGAATGTACACGTAGTGCTCCACTATATGAATCCTTACAAAAAAGCATATTTTAAACGGCAAACCGGCCTCAATCTGGTGGAATTTGGGGCTGTATTCTTGTTTGTCAACGGCTACCGCGTACCACCATATGGAGACCGAAACAACGATTGGCTGCAACTCGATGTAAGGAAGAGTCAAGGCACAACCCGCTATTTGGCCAATCGGGAGCTTCTCGGATTGATCAACGTCAAAGACACTGACAACTCATTTAGGATTGTTTCAAACCGGGAAGGAGTTGTACGTGACCAATCATTTATTCAGCTTGCTCGCGGTTCTAATAGTTTTTTCATACAGCTCCTGACTAAGCTTGAAAGATTCGTCGTAGACGGACTCGGGTGGGACTCCGTGCCAGAACCAATTAGAGATAAACTAAGGACGGGAGTTGTCCCAGGTGATAAGGAAATGCCTGAAAGTGAAGTTTACCAAGAGTCTGGCGATAGTAAGCGAAGGCGAATTGCCTTGGACGTACTGAGGATTGTCGGGGCAGCCCCTGCACGGACGTTGGAGTTGGAAATATCTCCGGACGTACTTGACGCCTTGTCACGCGAACGAGAAGAAGAAGTCAGCCACATTCTCGACAAATTCAACTCCTTCGATGGGGATGTCGGCCAAAATGTCAAATTGGCGTTAAACAAGATTCAAAATGAATTCAACCGCCAAAAATCCGAATTGCAAAAGGCAAGAAAAGATGTAGATAGAAAAACAAAACAGGTTGAACGCTTGACAAGCGCAGCCAAAAACATCGCACAAGCCAAGAAAGACCTTCAATCTCAAGTAGCCACGCAGCAGACTGAAATCTTATTTTCACGGCTCATGGCCGGAACTGATCATGAACAGCTTTTATTGCTGCACCATCAATCAAAAATATGTGGCCATTCGCTCAAGGGCTACCTTGACCAAGCATTGACCCAACTAAAGGGAGGCGCGAATGTGGGCAAGGCCTCCGAGTTGGTTGAAAAGGCTTTGAACGTAACCAGAAAAATCATCGCAATCACCAATTTTGCAACAAAAGCCAACTTCAGGCTTAAGACAGAGACGATTACTGCAGATCTTGCTACTTTCATACAAGAATATCTATTGAACGTTGCGCAGGACACGTCAGCCCAGAACCTCAGGGTTGCAGTCACTCGTGATTTTTCAGAACAATTCGAAATGCGCTTCAAGCCAATAGACATTGCTATTGTGTTCGACAACTTAGCCAGCAATAGCGCAAGGGCTCGAGCTAAACGATTTGATGTCCACTTGAGCCACCCATCAGAAAATGAATTGCTTATCGATGTAACAGATGACGGCCCTGGGCTTTCAAAAGAGGTCCAACCGCCAGACAAGATTTTTGAACGAGGCATTACGACTACCAACGGCTCTGGCTTGGGCCTATACCATGTCAAGCAAACCGTGGTCCAACTTAACGGCGACATCTCATTGCGCAGCGGAGTGGAACATGGATTCGCTCTGCGGATAAGGCTGACAAAATGAACCTTACTTACCGTATTCTCTGGATTGAAGACAACGATCAATATATCGAATCCCTAAACCAGGCAACCTTGGAAAGATATGTCCAGGAACAGGGATTTGATCTCGACATTACCTTCAGGACGTCTCCTGAGGACATTGCGTTGGAAGTAGATGGAAGCGCATACGACCTGATGGTTATTGATTACCAGATAACCGAAGACAACCGGCATGACGAAACGGGCAAAGAGAATGCCAGAGGCAGTAAAACTGGGGACGATGTCATTAAATCTGTTCGAGAACACGACTGTCTCACGGAAGTAATCTTTTATTCTGGTAGTCCCACACCCACTCTAAGAAGGTTAGCGGCCGATAGGGAACTCGAAGGAGTTTTCTTCTCAGACCGTGACCATGAGGTATTAATTAGGAAAATTTGCGATGTTTTCGATTTGACCGTTCGGAAAGTGGTCGACGTTGCCAACATGAGGGGAATTGTTATGGCGGGGGTTGCGGATATAGACCATCAACTTTCTGACCTGCTTATAAAACTGCATGAATGTCTTGACGCAGAAAACAAGGAAAAGCACCATAAAAAAATATTCAAAAGGATGTTGGAAAGGGAAAGGTCCGTGAAACTACTGGTTCAAGATCAGGACAACGATTTGTTGAAAAATGTTTATGCGGCAATAAAATCGTTGGCAGAGCTTGAACCCAAAAACTTCGATAGCTTGATAGGCCTTCGCGAATTCGACAGCTACAGTCGCGTCGAAGCGGCTGCAAGCCTCTGTGGGAAATATCAAGCCCTTTCGGATGAGAAACGAATCATAGAGGAAATCAAGTTCCTACTCAAATGGCGAAACGCGCTTGCACATCAATGCCCAACGAACAATGAGGGCATATATACCTTTGAGCCCGATGAGGGGGTGCCCGAACCCTTTGACGACGCTCGAACCCTTGACCTCCGCAAACGTCTACGTGATCACCGGTTACATTTAGCGGAAATTCTGACAAAGGTGCCAACCAGTGGACAAGGTTAATAAGTCGAGGGTCGTAATATTTGATCTAGACGGGACACTTGCAGACGTAACCAGGCGGCGGAAAATTTTACAGCAGACCCCCAAAGCCTGGGATGCTTTTTTCGCAGACATGGATTCAGACCCCCCAAATCCCGCAATTGTCGAATTGTACAAGGTGCTTGAGGCATCTCGCCTTTATTCAATGTATGTCGTAACCGGCCGCCCCGAGCGTTACAGGGAAGTAAGTGCCCGTTGGATATCCATTCAAGGATTGAAGGTTGAACGTTTGTTTATGCGAATCAATGGGGACAAACGGGAAGATCACATCATTAAAATGGATATCCTCAACGAGATAAGGGCGTCAGGAGAGGAGATCGCTTTCGTAGTCGATGACCGGGAATCCGTTGTCAAAATGTGGCGGGAAAATGGCGTGACCTGCTTGCAATGCGATTACTGGAGTGATTGATAATTAGGGTGGAGGAATGGGTCATATCAATCTACTGAATTTATTATTCACTGATCGCATTGTTGTCTGTAGATGTCGTTTTTTTATCGGCCTCCCAATAGACAGTGGGAACGAAAGTCTTATTCCTCTGATAAGCTGAGATAATGCATGCACTTGTCCTGCAGTGGACAGCCGGGACAAGCAGGCGTATGGAGTTTACAGACCATCGAAGCAAAATCCAATATTGCCCAATTTATCTCTATGGACCGTTTGTGATTTGTTAAAGCACGAGCGAGTGCCTGTAGGTCGGGATCGTACCTAATGTCCGCAAGCCTTCTCGGGCCAAAGAACCTCTCGAGAACCCGTGCCATGTTGACATCAAGCAATGGATTTGGTTGCCCATAACATAAAAGGAGAATGGCACTTGCGATATACTGGCCGACTCCTGGCAACGTTTCGATTTCTTCACGGGTTGACGGGAAAATCCCATCACGGCTTGTCATTATCACAGCCAATTTTTTCAGGCTTGCAGCTCGTCGCTTCCATAGTCCTAGTGGGCGAAGGGATTGTTCGATTTCTGCTTCATCACAACTAGCAATTACGCGCCAGTCGTTAAATCGTTCAAGAAAAGTTGGATAAAACGTGGCAACAACCTCTGCACGAGTGCGTTGTAACAGTAATTCGGCCACCACTTTTTCGTAATCTGATCTGGACGGTTCTCGCCACGAAAAATTACGACCATTTGTTCTAAACCAAGCAAGAATACGTCTCCTGAATACATCTATAAGATCGGGGCTATAAGCTTGTTTATTTTCATTAAGAACATGTTTCATGATCCTATCTCTTGGAACTTGTGAAATATACCTGGACAAAATCCTACCCGTCTGGAATAATTAACTTAACACATTGATCTGCCACGAACAGAACAAGCAAGCTCCTGATGGGGTGGGTGTAACAATGCATGGTGCACACCCCCAATTTTGATAAAAAACCTCACAAGGTTTTTGTCGATTCTATGCGAAATTATGTTATTAATAAAGTGGGAAAATATATAGCGAGGTCGGTAGTTGAGACTTAACCAGCCAAATCCAATTCGTTTCGTTGATGTATTCGCTGGCTGCGGTGGCCTATCGCTAGGCCTCCTTAATGCAGGCTGCGAGGGCGTCTTTGCTATAGAAAAAAGTCCCCTCGCATTCGAGACATTGCGATATAACCTCGTCGACGGGCAGCACTACACATTTGATTGGCCAACTTGGCTCCCCAAAGAAGCCATGACCTGCGAGGATCTCTTAGAGCACTATGCTAGTGAATTAAGCACCCTAAGTGGCACGATCGACCTCTTGGTCGGAGGACCACCATGCCAAGGCTTCTCAGTTGCTGGCCGTCGTGATCCAGCTGATCCACGAAACCAGATGACCGAACAATACTTGGCACTGGTCAAAAAACTCCAGCCACGCTATCTTGTAATTGAAAACGTAGCAGGATTCAACATGCGTTTCGAAACAGAAGAAGGGTTTAATGAGCTGATCAAGGATCCCAAGCACAGCTCATACGCAGACTACGTGGCAGGGCGGCTCGAGCAAGACTTCAATTACTCCGTTTATCGAGGCCTCATAAATTGTTCAGAATTTGGTGTGCCACAAAACCGCTTACGCTACCTGGTACTGTGTGAGCGCGTGGAGAACAATGGGGCCAAAGGTTTTGACCTACTCCAGAAGCTGCGTGACTCAAGGGATAATTTCCTGCAGTCTAAAAACTTGCCAGTGAATCGGAGAGTTACTGTCATTGAGGCAATTGAAGATTTGAATTCGGCTGGCAGAGAACTGATTGTCAACGTCGATTCGTGTGTCAAGGGGTTCAAGGAAGCGGCATACGTTGCACCTGTTCGGCCGACAGGTTACCTGAAGCTCATGCGTGTACATTCGCACGAAAAGGCACCTAACAGTCGACGACTTGCCAAGCACAACAAAAACACTATCCGGTACTTCAAAGAAGTTCATAAAATCTGTCGGCCGGGGCATTGTCTATCTGTCTCCGAGCGCCAGATACTCGGGAAAAAGAAACATTCTACCACTGTGCTTCACCCAGGTCGGCCTGCTCCTACAATCACGACTCTCCCTGATGATATTCTTCACTATTGTGAACCCCGCATCTTGACCGTGAGGGAAAACGCCCGCATCCAGTCTTTTCCGGATTGGTTCGAATTTCGCGGAAAATACACTACCGGGGGGAAACAGAGGAAGCATGAGTGCCCGCGCTATACCCAAGTTGGGAATGCAGTTCCTCCTCTGTTAGCAAACGCCATTGGTACAATGATCCATGCGCATCAACAACACCTATTGACACTTCCAGTAAACGAGCGCGATGTTGATACCCTCGACACCATGTATAACTACGATATAGAAGAAGCAATCACTCCCATAATTCATACTGGTACTGTAATGTAATTCTGCACACCTACAGACGATACAATAGTGCCGATAGCCTAAAACCTGGGAAAAAGGGGAATACCGTACAATGCAGGAATCTCGCCAATACCCAGCTGCGCTCTTGGATTGGGCTGGGCACCATTCTGGGGGGGTAAGGCGCCTTTTTGACCAACATAGCGGACGCCCCAACAAGGATATCCTGCGTACGAATCTCTTGTCCAGGCTTGAATCGTGGGTACAGCGGCTTGTTACCGGCATCCCGGGAACCCCAAGAATACTGCTGTTGGTCGGTGGGCCTGGTAATGGGAAAACCGAGGCCATTGAGTCGACCATCAATTGGCTTGACGAGGCTTTTGGCTGCAACGGTGGGCTCGTTAAAAAGCTTGCAAGTTCTTTTTTCCCCCAGACCGGTTGCGCAGTTCCAAGGGTTGTCAACGTTGATGCCGGTGACCTCTGCACCTTCGACAGACCATTTAAATTAAGCATCGTGCAGGATGCTTCCGTAGTCTTTGGTCGCGAAGGCCGAACGCCAGCAAGCCTTCTGATTGAAGAACTCTGCGATGCTCTCGATGGTCCTAATTCACAGGTTTACCTTTGTTGTGTCAATCGCGGCATCCTCGATGATGCGCTGATACAAGCTCTGGAGCAAAACCTTGTAAAGCCACAGGGACTGCTGGAGACCATTACACGGGCAGTCAGCCTGGCTCCCAGCGCACCGAGTTGCTGGCCTCTTGAAGGGTTTCCTGCCATAGCCGTGTGGCCAATGGACGCTGAATCGCTGCTCGTTCGAACGGACAACGGCACCATACCGCCGGCCAGCATTCTGCTCGGCCATGCAATAGCAGAGGAGCACTGGCCGGCACTTGGATCTTGCGCGGCCGGCGACAAGTGCCCCTTTTGCAGTAGCCGGGTTCTGCTCGCACGCGAAGGCCCACGGGACGCCCTGCTTCGTATCCTGCGCTGGTACGAACTGGGAAGTGGCAAGCGCTGGAGCTTCCGCGACCTCTTCTCCCTCGTCTCTTACATGTTGGCAGGCCACCGTCCTACAGGGCAGGAACAACATGACGACCCGTGCCTTTGGGCCGCCAGGCAGGTCGAGTTCGACGCGGAAGCCACTGGTACTAGAAAACCTAGCAGGCACAGATCGAAGGCCATATTCCTTCTCGCCACCTCCAGCTACCAACATGCCCTCTTCCATCGATGGGATAAGAATATCTCCGTATCGTTGCGGAAGGATATCAAAGAACTCGATCTGGAGAATGACCATACCTTGATGGGCCTATGTTTTTTTCTTCAGGAACGCAGGGCCCCCTACCTGCCCGCTACAATCGCGTCTTTACTCGAGGACGTTGTCGATTTACTCGACCCTGCGCTGGCAAGCCCGGATACAGAGGTGGCGGTGAGTTCGCGAAACAAGGTTATGCTCCGCGATATTGACGCGAGGTTCAGCCGGTCTACCGATGAAGGCATCGAATTTATACGCAAATACCAAGCGCTCTCCACATCAGAGCTCGAACTCCTAAAGCGGATTGCAAGTATAGACTCGAAATTGTCGTTGCCGTCAATACGCCGCAACAGGCCATCCGCAGCTAGCCGTGTACAACGCACGTTACGCGATTTTGCTTGCCGGCTTGTCCGTCGAAGCCTTGGCACAAGGTCTGCCGTAGTGCAAGACGCTGATGTCCTGCAAGCTTTTCAGCAAGTAGTTGAGGACGACGATAAAAGCTATCAGCTTTACGACGTGGCCCAGCAGGTGGAAGACTTGCTGAACAAGGGCGAGTACTTCGAGGTTTCACTGACAACTACCTTTGGCCAGCCACTCCCACCCCAGCAAAGACAAGCAACCCTGGTCGTTCCTCGGCGACAGGTAGGGATACAAGAGTCTTCGCACGAGGGACGTCCCCACTCGCCCATTTGCTTCCTTACAGTCGGTAGCGGCAATTCGGCACAACCGATTGCCCTTACCTACGATTTGTTCAAGGCAGTGAAGGAGCTTGAACGCGGTATGTCTCTCGCCTCGTTACCGCGCCCCGTAGTTGCCCTGCTGGACACAACCAGAGCCCGCTTGTCGGGTTTTATCGTGCGTGATGACGAAGTTCTAGGGCGTTCGAAAATTCGGGTTGGGACGAGCGGGACTGTGATTGCCCAACACCGGGGGAAATTTGTTTCGCGCAATGAGGGTACACGGGTATGACTCTATCTGCCTTCAAACAAGCCCCTTGGAAGAACTCTCACCAGATATACAAGGAATCGGCACTTGCTATCAGCCCAGCACCTGAATACGCAAGTTCAGAGGTCCTCGTCGCCTCTTTATGCCGCACAATAGGAATTCAGGATACCAGCGAGGGAATTGTCCCCCAGGCCGGACGTGATTTGAACAAGAGGCTCCAGAGGTACCGAGACAAACATCTGAAGCCCTCCCTAGCGACCGTAGATGCGAACACTTGGCACACGATCCTCCACGGAATCCTCGAAAGCCCAAAACTGCCCAACCAGTCTACTAAACGCTTCCTGCAGGTGTCCCCGCTTGTGCCGGGCACCGCGCGTTTCTCTGGCTCTGCGCGACTTAGCAATAATTCCTGGCCAGCTGGCAGCTTGATACGCCGCATGGCCTGGCTAGGGTCCGACGACGCCGCCGCCGCATGTACCTTATGGAGCGATCTTTTCACAGCCCTTAGTGTAAATGCTAACGACGACATCTTTGCACACTGGCTCCAAAATGAAATCGCTGCATGGTCGGACACTCCTCTCGTTTGGCAACTAATCCACCCTTCCCCTTCGGACGTCGCAACGCTGCCACCGCTGGACCTCCAACACGTACAATTTCCCGCCAGGCAATTTATCAAGGATCTCCGTGCCATCATCCAGGCGAAAGACTCTATGACCCGTAGGCAGTGGACCAGCCTATTGGAGGCAGTACTTCGCTTAGCTGCTGTCTCCCACGTAACGTGGCTGTGTGAAGTGCATGACAGAATATGGAAGTGTGTCTCGGCAGCGATCGACGGAGAGGGACCCCGGGACGAGAATCAAGCAAGGGCCGCTATATTTCCAACCCGGTTGCAGTATCTGTCGTATGGCGACAAGGCCATTCCAGGCATCAAGGACCGCGCTTCCGGGTACCTGATTGCACGGCTGGGCCTCAACTCTGTGCTCTGGTCTCTTGAGGAAGCCAGCATAGGATACCAAGGATTCCTCTCCTCCAGCAGCGACATTTCTGCACTTTGCCAACATATACGGGAGAACAGGAACGCGCTAGTCGCGAATAAAACAAAGGAAACAATCACGGAAGTGGTCGAGCGAGAAGCCCGTGCCCTCCTTTGCAAGAAGGGAATAGGCTCAAACCTACTGGAATTTGCCCGCCACGCCCTTGGACAGCGCCAGACAGCCAGCACGATACTCAGAGGCTATGACCAAGGCTACGTGCTTAAGAAACGAGGAACGAGCCCCTCCAGTCCCTGGGTCGTTTCCCTAGGGCCGGTATCAGTACTCGCACTTGTCCACTGTGCTTTAGCAGGCATGGGGGGCCCTAGATCTATCCACCAACTCAGCCAGCACCTTTCAGCCTACGGCATCGTAGTTGACCGCCACGATATTGCCAGTAACGACCTCGGGCACCAACTCAGGATGCTGGGCTTGGTTCTTGACAGTCCCGATGCAGAGAGTGGCATGTTACTCCTTCCTCCGTTTAACATCAGCCGTATGTCCGCACGAGATAATATCCAATGAATAGACTCGCAAGTGCACTCGCATCTATCGTCCGAGAAAAGGTCCGACAGGCAAAACTTGGACGTGCCGGGACCAATTTAGAATCCCGCGTCCTTTTTCACGGGCCACCCCTCGAACTTCTGGATATGGTATATGTTGAACTGGCTTCGCAAGACGGCATACCTGCTCAGACAGCCACAGGCGAAACGACTATTATTCCTGTGCTACTGCAAGTTCCCCTTGGACAACCCGGGTTCTCAAACCCAGGCATCGGGAAGTCCGGGAAGTGCGATGAAACCCACTTACTAGACTTGCGGAATGTCCCTGCGTGCCCTAGCTTTATAGCGCTTGTCCCTCCGGGCCAGCACAGTAACAGGTCGGTGTCATCCACCACTGATGAGTTCGGCGTCTGTGCCTCCAACAACGCTAGCCACACTACGTTCGATGAATGGTGGGGAGACGAGTTCATCCAGCACTTGCTCACCGACGGCCTTTCCATGGCAGGGTTTCAGGGTGATCAACAGGAGGAGGCAAAGAGCCTTGTCGAGAACTCAGCGAGGGCCATGGACGAGGTAGACCCGGACAAGGAAACACGCAAGGCAGCCTGGCGTCTCTTATCTCGCGTCTTCTCCGTGCAGGATGGCTCTGGTGGGCTATCCAAGGCGCAAGCCCTTAGTCTTGCCTGTGGCCTGCCTCCACGTCAGGACGAGACAGTCACAGCAAAGATCCAGTTGGGTGTGTCGCAGCAAATTGCCGAAGCTTTGGCAGATGGCTTCAAGGCGGGGATTGACCGTGTTCGCTTGAACGCCAAGGAGGAGGATGCAAAACATCTCGATGACTTCCTCACCCATATTCAGCGAAACTGCAAGATACCCACAGCGTTTGAGAGGGCAACACCCGCCTTTTACCTGCCAGCTGATACCCTTGTGGTCGAGCCACCACCTTCGTGGTGGAAGGCCCTGACTGTCGAAAAGTGGTCAGATCTATTAGCAGAGGAACCCGAGGAGATCGACAGCCTTCTAATTGAATGTACGAACGTAGTATTCCCCCTGCTCCGGGGCATGCCTGCGCTAGTCCGTGACAAGGTGAAGCTATCCATCTCCACTGGCTTAGAGCGACAGGAAGGCCCGGTAGAAGTTTTTCTGGAAAGGAACGCCGGTGGATCACGAGGTAAGTTTACCACCACCATTCAGGTAGATGGCGTCACTCCATATGTTGAAGATCTGCCCAGGCACAAAGCTCCGGCCACTTACAAGGTCAGCTCTCAGCGCCATAAGAAAACAACCGTCAAGGTCGTCTCACTGTCGAGCTGGTCACCAGGCATATTTGTAGTATGCCGGATGGCCCTGAAACTTTCACCGCTTAAGAGTCCAGTCCGCAGGACAACTCGGGCAGGTTTCGACTGGGAGACGACCCTGACCGTCCCGGGAGCTGGCCGCTATGAACTGGTGGTGTTCCTTAGCCCTAGCACGACCATAGGAAACGAGGCTACGGGTATACTGGATGATGCTACCGAACTCGACGGTGAAAGGAAGATCCATCCAATTCTAATGGTGCAGCAAGACGAGTACCAGGTAGAGATCGAAGCCGATGGCAAGTACCAGCTTGACATCCCGTTCCAACGCACAGAACTGGACGGCTCCATCAAAAACGAAATATGCAGGGTCTACGTGACCTGCGAGGATACAGCCGAGGAAGGCTGCCGCAGCGAGTTTGAGCATCTCATTAAACTCAACCGCCGGCATCTTGAGAAATTCGATACGAAGTCAGTAGTCCAGCTTGACCGTCATGCACGTTGTTCGAGCCTACAGTCCTGGATGCTTGACGAGCATCATGTAACTAAATCGTTCCGGCCATTGGTGATTGCAAATGACTACGCTAACTGCTGGGCTACTCCAAACTGGGACGAACCAGCTGGGCCCATCCTCTCTCAGGGGAGTTTTCTACACGATCCCCGCCCGGCAGTCGCCGAGTTCCAGCCACCACGTGATTTCCTTCTGGCAAGACAGGGAATTGCTGAGATGGTACGGAAAACTGATGAACAATCCGGTTTACTGGAATCCGCGCCACTTGGTCAATGGCTCACCCGTGACCAGAATTTCAAGGAGCTCATTGAATCTTACCTAACCAGCTACATGGCGTGGCTTGGATCCGACCCTGATATCGCCTGCTGGATTGACGTTATCGCGGTCACCTCGCTAGAGCAAGACGGTCGGACGCTCGCGCGGGTACCAGATGCCATCCTTCTCAATCCACTGCACCCTCTACGCCTTGCCTGGCATTGCCTTGCTCAACGTGCACTACACGAAACTTTGGAAGGCAACGACCCTTGCCCCTGCCCAGCGGCCAGCATCATCGACCCCGACTGTGTTCCAGACCTGCTGACGTTGTCGCTACAGGCTCCCGGAGGTATCGAGACAATCGACTTTCTCTCGATCGAGTGCAACTCTGACTATTGGTCCGTGCTTTGGAATGGCTCACGACTCAGGGAACTCTCAGAAAGATCCCGCCATGCTCCTTTCGATAGTGCTTTCGGGATAACTGTCGGAGGCATTTCCAGAGGTTTCAGTGCCGCCCAAGTTTCGCGGGCGCTTGAGGACGTTTCTAACCTTCTTGCTGCAAAGCCCATCATCAGCTTGGTAGTATCCGGCGCCGGGGGTACAACCGACGCCTGCAACGAAGGCCTGGTCACTTGGTGCACAAAGCGATTCGGCAACGCCGACAACGCCTCGCCACGGCAAGGCGTTGGTCCAAGGATGGTGCAGGTGTTTGATACCCGTCCAGATAGCTCCCGCCCTGACGAGGCGACGATTGCCAATCTCTCGGAGGACACTGGCAACCTTGTCCGGTGGTTTGATAAACAACCTCTAGACTCCATACCTGATCTGGGAATCATTGCCCAGCTGGACTCGGCTGAACCTGAGACGACAGATAAAACAATGCGCTCACCGCTCGGCCCCGGTGGGCTGATCCGCCACCGAATACGACGTCAGTTGTCCGGAGCCAACCGGGCCTTCCTAAGTGAGTCAAGGCAGGGGTTGCACATGCCACCTTCGGGCGATGTACTCGCTGACAAGATCTCTAACTGCATGCTCGCTTTGGAGAACCGCCGGGACGGCAGGGTCGGGTTACGGTTTGCACCAAACGTCCATGCAGTGCATCACATGCTCGAAGAACAGAAGGCTGACTTCGTTGCCGTATCATCATCTGCAATAGATCCCGCCTGCTTCCTTGGCGGCTGGCTACAAGGTGCTTACCTCTGGGATTACGATCTTCCTTCCTACTCCCACCGCGCTGGGGACACCAACGGCTACTACCTCCTTTCTCAAGTCAAAGATTCCGACCGAGATGGCCTGCGGAGGGTTTTGTCACGGTTGCCCGGATGTGAACAGCTTCAGGACAGTCAGGTCGAGCATATTCTCCTCGAGGTCGCCAGAAGAGGTATACCCACAGTACGTGGCCTGTCGGGCGATGATACAGGAGCCACCGGTGACCTTGGCCTCTTCTTGGCCGTGCGGCTCCTACAGGATCAGTTTCGTACCTCCGGCAACGCGGTCAGCCTATTACCAGTCCTTGGCGGTACTGCGGAAGATGTTATGATTGCGATCATCGTCCCAGTAGATCCTTTCAGAGGCTACCTCGGGGACCTCGCCCGATCCATCGGTAGAGATCGTAAGGACACCTCGCTGTCGCGCCCGGACCTGCTGGTAGTTGGCATGCACTTGGGCGACGGCAACGTGCGAATCCACTTGACGCCCATCGAGGTGAAGTGCAGGCAAGGCAACATACTAACCTCCCCTGAGGTGGCAGACGCTCTCGGACAGGCAAAGGCTTTGTCATCGTTGCTATCTTCTCTAGAAGAACGGTCTAAAAAGTCGCTAGCCTGGCGGTTGGCCTTCCAGCACTTACTTCTCTCTATGATCGGCTTCGGTCTTCGCGTCTATAGTCAGCACAAAGACGTCTCAGGACAATCAAGCAAGTGGTCTGAGTACCATGAACGCATCGCGGCTACTATTTTGGGACCTTCCCCCATGATAACCATTGATTCCACCGGCCGACTCATTGTGATCGACGATTCAGTGATGAGCGGTTCACATGATCGTGACGGCGATGACATGAAAGAAACAATCGTCATCGCTGCAAAGGATGCCGGGCTGATTGTTGCTGGCGATGCTCAACAATTCTACGATGCCGTCCGCTCGAAGGTAGGTGACTGGTCCTTGCTTCCCAAAGCAGTAACCAGAGCAGCCACTATTGCCGAAAGGCCAGTTGTTGTGGCTCCTAAATCGACAGGTTCTGATCCCAACGACGATAACCCAGTAGCGCACGTAACAAGATATTCCCCCAATGGGGGAGTGGAAGTCGATCCGCCTATAATACCTCCAGAACCGACAGAGCCAGAAGTGACTCCATTAAGAGGACAAGAGGATATCGGCATCATACTTTCCGTAGGCCGGACCACTGATGGATTCGAACCACGAGCGCTGTCCTTAAATATTTCGGACACCCGGCTCAACCAGCTTAACATTGGAGTCGTCGGTGATCTGGGCACGGGCAAGACACAGCTGCTCAAATCCCTGATTCTACAGATTGCTACCGCTCACAAGGCAAATCGGGGGATAGCACCACGGATTCTGGTGTTCGACTACAAGAGAGACTACAGCAGTCCCGACTTCGTTGAGGCAACTGGTGCCAGGGTCGTGAAGCCAACACGGTTGCCTCTCAACCTGTTTGACACCAGCTCCATGGGTGAGTCCCCAGCCCCTTGGCTGGACAGGTTCCGCTTCTTCGCCGATGTCCTCGACAAAATCTATTCCGGAATAGGTCCTGTACAGCGCGATAAACTCAAGAGCGCTGTCAGGAATGCTTACGAGTCATGCGGGGCAGAAGGACGCCAACCATCGATCTACGATGTCCATGCAGCATACCGTAACCTGCTCGCGGGCAAGTCTGACGCCCCCATGGCCATTATTGACGACCTTGTAGATATGGAGGTGTTTTCACGGGATTCTCGCGAGACACTTCAGTTCGACCAGTTCCTCGACGGCATCGTCGTGGTGTCGCTGGATGCGATGGGCCAAGACGACCGGAGCAAGAACATGTTGGTCGCAATCATGCTGAACATGTTCTACGAGAACATGCTTAGAACACCGAAGCGCCCTTTCAAGGGGAGCAACCCCCAACTGAGGGTGATCGACACCTACCTGTTAGTTGACGAGGCCGATAACATCATGCGCTATGAGTTTGATGTGCTGCGCAAGCTATTGCTTCAAGGGCGGGAATTCGGCACTGGAGTAATTCTGGCTTCGCAGTACCTACGGCACTTCAAGGCCAATGGAACTGACTACAGGGAACCCCTTCTGACTTGGTTCATCCACAAAGTTCCTAACGTCACTCCTTCAGAGCTTGGCGCGCTGGGCTTTACTTCTGACCTCGCGGAGCTGTCAGACCGCGTCAAAACCCTGCCTAACCACCAGTGCCTTTACAAGTCATTCGACGTTGCAGGCGAGGTAATCAAGGGCTTGCCTTTTTACGAGCTATCTAAGTCTTTGGGAAGCGCTGAGCCGCTTAGCAGTGCACATCATCTATTGAAAACAAATAGTGCCCAACTTCTTTGATCCACCAGCGACCGCAATTACCATAACAAACTAAAAAACCAGATGAAATTTGAGCGTGCAATATTTTGGTGCATCAGAAAATGAAATTGTACAAGTTCAGATCCGTAAATGAATATTCCCTACAAACACTTAGGAATAACGAGGTGTTTTTCGCTTCCTTCGAGATGTTTAATGATCCGTTTGAGTTCAGTACGCCGTTTACTGACTTGAAAGAATATTTTCGAAGGGTTCGTCAACAACTTCAAAGCCGATATTCGGAAGGCCACATAGACATGGCAGCATTTAATCACTTGATAGAGACAACCAGAAATAATGAGGACGAAAAGCTTCAGCGCCATAAAGAAGTGCATGCAAAGATAAGACGAAACATGAGTCAGATGGGAATTTTCAGCATGTCTGCCGTGAATGATGAAATTCTTCTGTGGAGTCATTATGCAGAAGAGCATAGAGGTTTCTGTATTGAGTTCGATGCGACTAAAATGTCCCTTTCAGTTCCTGCTTCTATTCATCAGGTACAGTATAAAGAGGAATTTACTGACCTGAACGATCCTACATTGCTTGTAGACTTCTACGTGAAGATGTATGGACAGCTCATAAATCTCAGAAAGAAGAAGTGGAATTCTAGGTACACAAAGTTCGGGCAGCAGATGGTAAAAAATGAAGATGCAAACTTTGCACTTGCTGTTATCAGTGATAAGTATACTTGTTGGTCTTATGAAAAGGAGTTCAGGTTTGTAACGAGTAATCACATAGGATTGGTAATGTTTGATCCTTCTGCAGTGATTAGTATTATTTTTGGCCTAAGGATGCCTGACGAAGATAGGGTGATGTTAAAAGATATTTGTGCCAGCACAGGAAAAACCCATGTGAAGTTCTTGCAGGCAATTAAGAAAGTAAACCGTTTTGGCATCGATATCGTTGAAGGATGAATTGAAAGATTGACTCTTACTTTGATTTTTTATAAATGCCGATCCTGTGGCATTCTTTCAAGCAGGTTCAAAAGTCTACTTTTGTATGGAAGGAACAAATATATGAGTTGCTCAATATTATCAATAATGATATAAAATTATTATATATGATAACAATCTATGGAAATAATTAATATGCGCATGGATAAGGACTGGGATATAAAAGCTAAAAGGTTGCTACAAAGTGAACTCACCTTGAAGGGAATATCACATGAAAGGTTGCAGCTGTTGCTAAATGAAATAGGTGTCAATACGACAAAGGCAAGTATCGACAACAAAATCAGTAGGGGTTCTTTTAGTGCAGCTTTCTTGCTGCAGTGTCTTGCAGCCATTGGTTGTGAAGTTGTAAATGTCGGGAGAAACATAGGAGGACACAATGAAAAAAGGTGACATCGTAAAATTTAAGGAAGAGGTTGATCCGGGAGATGATAAAGTCTTGATGGTTCTCTTGGAAGATCCAGATGGCGGAAGGGTGTTGGTAGGAGACTTGTGTATCAATGGAGATTCTGGCGTTAAGCCGGCAGTGATGGCAACTTGCAGGTATTTAATCAATGATTTAGAAGTTGTGACGACATTTGAAGAGCGGAAGGGGGTTGAAGCTCTTGAACATATAGCAAAGATTGCGATATCTGACTCAGACCTACGTAAAGCGATTAATAAACCAGTCAAGAAAAATGGGCTTAAATAAAAAAATCCCCAGGCAATTCACATAGAACGCTACATCACTTCACCCTCACCAACAATAAATATTCGCAACAACATATGTTGATTCGCAACTACTTTAGGAATTGGCACCAGAGGTCAGAGAATATTGCGGATGGACATTTAAAGTTGTCTTACATCAAATCCGAAATAGCGGAGCACTTTTGTCGTGCGCCCGTTGATGACAGGAAGATCGTTGCTTCCAACCCATCCCATGATTTCCTGAGCATTAGCTTTACCGAATTCATTGAGCTTATATTTGGGATCAAAAATGACATTGGCAAGTCGCTTCACTGTTTCATCGGTTCCGAATATCAGATACGCAAGAGTTTCCCGAATACGCTTCCCATCGTTGTTTTTAAAAAACTCTATTTTTTGAGTCGGCGTACTCCCTTTATAAAACCTGAATCGGTCTCCGAATGAATGAGCTACGGCGAGGGCATCAAACAGGTCATCATCGCTCAATGACAATATCGCTTCTTTCGAAGCAAAAGCCTTTTTAATGCGCGGGTACTTATCGTTAACGATGTCATCTTCAAAATATTCCCAAGGGGTTACTAACCACTCTTCGACCAAGTATTTAATTTTATCTTGCTGCTCTTTCCCGCTCATCATCGGCGCATTTTTCCAAGATTCTACCTGTGCATGCCTTTCTCTCACATAGCTGACAAAAGAATCAATTTCAAGGCGAATGGGAATTGTTTCTTCAGACACCTTTCTGTTTCCGACACTCTCATACACGCTTCTGATAATGTTGAAAGCGCTGATGGCCTCCTGGTAGGTTTTTTGGTACGAGTCCAGGAATATGTTTTCCTGTGACTCCTTTTTGGTCCCCCTATTTATGTTCTTTGCGACCACATTGCCGATTCTGTCAATAACATCATTATCGAAATCTTCTATGCCTTTTTGTAGTTGAGCGAATTTGTGATAATTCAAAGAGTACTTATCCAATTCGTCCTTGGTCAGTACTTTTGCATCTCCCCAGTATTCCGAAAACAGCTCTGCCAGCTCAAGAAATCGTATGTCGTCTGATGGGATTGCAACAACAACCTCCTGATTAGTAAGGACTGCAGACCGTGTGAGATTAGCCGACCCTACCAAAGCAACATGGTCGCCAAATATGTATATTTTGGAATGGAATGACCTGTCAGTGAAATATCGTATTTCGATGCTGCTTTTATTCATAAGCTCAGCAAGAGCATAGGGAGACGTTGGAAAACCAAGACGAACAATCAAACGTATTCGCTTGCCTATAAGCAGTTCCTTGATGAGATTTGATTCAGTGAAAAACGCTACAGCAGCAAAAATACTATCAACGTCTTCTGCATAACGAATGATTGCGTCCCTTACAAAATCGCAACGATAACTTCTATTGGTATATAGACCATTATGCATACGGTATATCCTTATTAATTCGGTTAAGTTTTTCCTCAATCCAAAAAGCGATTTGCTTGCTCACAGACCGCTTTATTCCCCTTAGCCACTTCATTTCCTCCTCCAAGTTGACTGACATCAAACTTTGACCCGGAAGCGGCGTCCTTATTGACCCACCTAAACGGGGAACACTTTCTGGCTGGGATCTCTTAGTTTACTCGAAAAAATGACGGCATAACTAATCATAAATTTCCCAGTGCCGACCGTTAACTATCTCGACATGGTCGGGAACAATGACCTGCGATGGAATGTCTTTTAAAACTACCCCATTAACTTGAAACTTCTCTATCGTTTCATCAAATTCAAACAGCATGCTCGTCCTCGAATTAGACTGAAGACGGTGGAAGCGAACACCTAGCACAGGCTTATCCGTCACAAACAACGGGATTTTCGACATGACCTTCTCGGTCCGTCGTAACTCCACGTCTCGCCCTTCAAGGGTCTCTGCCGCAATATGAATAATGGACGGTTTGTCTTGGGGAACCTGCTCCACCGCCCCAGACAACAACTTCGTTATATCGCGAGCTTTTTTGTTAATAGACATTTCCGAATCAAATTTTCGAGTGATGCCACATGCCCAGACTATTTCCTCAATATATGTACTTAACATCGGCACCTCGCAACCGGCTATATGTCCCCTCTTGCCTAAATATATAGCGCTCACCTCAGAATTTTCAGGTGCCCAATCATCACCAAGAAGATTGTTCAGCATAGGAGAAGGCTCTTTTACCATGAACTTTTCAAGGTGGAGATTAACCGCTTTAATGTCAATATGACGGGCATATATGGTGGCATCAGCACTGTCATGAAGTAGCGTTTCTTCGTTCCCAATAGGTAGAGTTTGCTGGAGAATCTGAGCCAAAAAGTCAGTTGAGAGGGCGGAACCTTCAGCATGAAATATTGCTTTGAGCCAAACCCATTGTTTATTGGCAATTAGTACAGGTACCGCAGCGTCCCAGAGGCGGAGAAACTCATTTCGTTCTTTTTCAGAATATGCCGTCCTCCTATCTAGACGTTTGCACTCAATGAAGAGTTCGACATCATTCTTTCGCACAACCATGTCAGGGCTCTTTTCTGGTGGTTTTTCCTCCAGAAGCTCCACATCCCAGCCCTTTGCCGCATATGATAGCGACACCAAGATTTCAAAAATAACGCCGTCGGGCGCCGACTTGTAATTCGCCAGCACTTCTTTTATTTTTCGCTCCAAACCTTTGACTTTTCCTGCATACGCCCAGCGTTCGCCTATGCCTGTAAAAAAAGGAAGAATCCGCTGCGCTTGGGAACTTTCGACACATAACGGGTCCTCCAAAGTTTGTTCACACAGAAACAGATACCAGCCAATTTCATCCTCTCGAACACGGATTGGTTTTGCTTTTTCCAGGCCGGTAAATTCCGGGTAGTCGTTAAGAGAGTCTATTATGTATTTCCGCCGTGCCTGCCATTCTTCATTAGACATCTGAGATAAAAAGGGTTCTATCCCAGTACGCAATACGGCCATGAGGTGCTCGTCCCTTCCACCCATTTTCTCAACGATCAAGTTTTTGTTACGTTTAAAGGCAGCCAGTCTTCGCTCATCAAAAGAACCTTTTTGTTTTGCTTGTCCCATATGCGCCCCACCATAAACTTTTATATTTCAAACAGATTTAATAAGGGATACCCCCAATTAATAAATGTGGGTAAGGTCCTAATTCGTCATAAAATAAGAGTAGTTTCATTGTTTTCAACGATTCTCTACATATCAGAAACTGAGGTCATTATCCAATAGAATGAGCAATTATTATAATATCAGCCGGCAACAAGCTTATGTTGATTTAACGCATCACCGGTGCTCCGCGATAACATTTTTTGTCCTTGGCTGTATATATACATCTATGTCTATTTCATAAAATATGCGTGTCATCCAGATAATCCTTATTGCTATCAATATCCTAAATAAGTATTGTAATCAGCTCGTTACCAGTGTCACCACTTGCTTATACAACTCTCAGAGAGGCGCTACGAAAACAATGGAAGAAGAAACGACCCCTGCCAGCGATGAAGGTACCGCCGTTAGTCGTGAAAGGTTGTACAAAGAAGTTTGGACCGAACCGATGCTTACAGTCGCGTTGCGATACAAGGTCTCTTCAAGTTATCTTGCACGTGTCTGCACCCGCTTGAATGTGCCACGTCCTTCAAGAGGATATTGGGCCAGACTAGCCGCGGGACAAAAGCTCAAGCAACAACCACTGTCTGAAGCCAAACCTGGTGACGAGTTAATATGGTCCCGCGATGGTTATTCCGTATATGCACCATTGCCAATTCCAAAGCCACCACAGGAAATGAAATCGAAACGCTGCAAACGTAGCGATCTTCCTCAAATTCATGCTCTTATTGAAGGGCTGCAAACACACTTGAATGAAAGTCGTGAATCCAGTGATGGATACCTCAAACCCAGGAAACACCTGCTTGCCGATCTTGTTATATCGAAAGGAATTCTAAGTCGTGCCCTGGATGTGGCTAACGAATTATTCCTCCTGTTTGAGGAAAGATATCATCATGTCATTTTTGAACCCCAAGGCCAGAATTTGATTCGATACCACTTAGAAGAACGTGAGAAGGGAGGGAGAGACCGTCAATATTCAGACTTGTGGAGCCCTTCTCGCGACACAATAGTATTTATTGGTGATGTAGCAATAGGGCTGACAATTTTTGAGATGAGTGAGGAATTTGAGTTACGCTATCTTGACGGTAAGTACATTAAGGTAACCGAACTCACGCCCCAAATGCATAAGAAAATCGCAAAGTCCTACTCTTGGACAAGCAAACGCGATATGCCAAGTGGAAGACTCTGTGTGCAGGCCTATTCGCCATACCCGAGAACTAAATGGTGCCGGCAATGGCGCGAAAAAGAAGCTGGCGACTTTCCCCGAAAGCTTAAAGCTATAGTCAAAGAACTTGAGGTTGAGGCAGCAACCATCGCCAAGCTGGCAGAAGATGGCAGACGTCAAGCTGAGGTTGAGAGGCAACAATGGGAGGCAAAGCAACTTGAGTGGCGGCGTGAGGAGGCCATAAAGAAGAGAATCAAGGATGAAAAGGATAGCCGGGAAGAGTTGTTTCACATCATCAATGCCTGGGCAGAAGTAAAAAGAATCGAGACTTTTTTTGCCGATGCTGAACGACAAGCTTCAGATCTGAGTGATGACAAAAAGTTGATTATTCTGGAACGCCTCAAGCTGGGCCGGGAAATGGTCGGCTGCACTGATGCTTTACAGTGGTTTGAGTCGTGGAAAGTACCAGACGAGAGATAAGTGCAACGCGAAAAACGTGGAAGAACTGATACGTTGCGTTTCCATGTATGTTAGACAATGATTATTTAGCAGAATTGCACAAAAAAAGAGCCATTTCTTTCGAGGCGGCTCTTTCTGTATTTAAAATTACTTTGCAGCAGGAGCGTCTTTAACAGCAGGAGCAGCGGCATCAGCAGCAGGTGCACAGACTTGCGTATTTCCAGTAATTCCGTCACCAACTCTCCATACAGTATTGTATGGTGAGGGTTGCATCTCAGTTGCCAACTTTTCTGAACAACCTTATAACAGAGCGGTCGTAACACTTTGATTATTAGTTGTCGTCAGTAGCCAACTTTATTTTTTCAATACAGCTGACCAATTCACGGGCGGTCAGAGGGCAGGACGACCGCTGGCAACAAAAGAGATTAAAGAGAAACTATTACTTCAAAAACACATAACTTACTAAAAACACATGTGACCATGGTTAACTAACATCGTATCGTATCACTGATATGATATAATATCATATCAAGCCGCGCTTAAGAATGCGGATCGTCATCAAGGACAGACCCTGTAATTGTCCAGCAGCTTGTTAGACAAATACCCAAGCTGTTTCGGGCATTCCATTGGGAACGTTAGGAAGAACGCTCTGTTTGCCGTTTTAACAAGGTCCTGCGCTGGGCGATAATTAACTTGTGCAGCATCTGAGCTTCGGGGGAGGGGAAGCTCGCACCAAAGCCTCACTCCATGTTTACATCGCTAGCGAACTGGAGCATCTATTCTTGTTTGATTCTCTTGCTTGGGAGTGCACACCATAATGACATCTACCCCCGTTGGCCGGATCTCCGCTTCACAGCCTTCATGCCCGTTCAAAGTCGCTGTTGTTGATGGCATATGTATCAACTATGCGCAATCGTCGGCTTACCCTTCGGCGGAGTTACACCAAGTATCTTGCGGATCGCCGTTGTAAACCCTACCTTGAAGATCGCGCGCCCCTTCGCGTTAAGGACGCGTCCATGGTCGTCCTGCGACCAACCTTCCTCCTGCATCAGCTTGTCGCTGATCGCATGTTGTAACGCCTCCTTTTCTGAATCGGTGAGGCCGGTTGATGCCGGCAGAATCTGGATGATTTCATTCGGCTGGCTTGACTGCTTCGTTGTCCGGTCGATAACCACCTCAGTGTTGGCCTTGAGCAGGTTCACCTCGCCGCGGAGTTTTTTGTTTTCTGCCAGCACCGCCCCCATGACGGCGCGAACTGCTGGATCGGAAATCTTGTCGAGAACGGCATAGACCGGGTTATCACTGACCTTGCGCACTTTACGAGTCGTGCCGTCGGTATGGCTCGCCCACGCTTTGATCAAGCCTTTAAAGTCATCGCCCGTCTTGTTGTGGATTGTTGACTTGACCGGACCGCCACGCTCCTGAGCAATACGGGCGATGGTCGCCACCGAGAAGTCGGCGCTGCCGCGCTCGCGCTGCTCCCGACACACTGCATGTATGATGTCGAGGTTCCTGGCCTTGCGCGGCGTTGCATTTGCTTTAAGCTGTTCCAGCAGTTCGTCAGGATGCATCGCGGCCTCCTCTGGGTTTGGGCAGTGCGCGCGTGGCGCGCGCCGCAGCAATGATATTCCGGGCTGGGGTGCCGGCAACCTTCTCGGCGAGTACGTCCCAGGTTTCGTCGTCGAGGCCCAGATCGCGCAGTCGACGCTGTCCCTCGACGTATTCCACGGCCCCCTTGAGCGATCCGGTGCGCGCCTGAATGAGCTGCATCACGGCATTGCCAACTTCCAGTTGTTGTTTGGGGTCCAGACGGAAGAAGATCGGCGGCATCTTGTTGAACTCCAGCATGCAGTCGAGCAACTGGCTCCGTCGCAGGGTCGGCTTGCGCGCATCGATCTCGGGGTAGATGGTGCTGTTTTCGCAGAGGACTTCGATCTGGTGCAGTTCCGAGGGCAACTCGGTGAAGGCCACCTGAATGTCCTGCATCTCGCCCACAGCCACCAGTTGTACGCCCTCCTTGTTGGCCTCCTTCATGATCTCTATCGAACGTGCGATCAGGTAATTTGTGGCCTGAAGGTCATTGACCAGTTTGCCCATTGCCTCCGCTTCCGCTTCGTAGCGTTGCGAAAGGCGTTCCAGCTCGCGGGTTTCGGTGAACAGGCGACCATTGTGCTCGCAGTCGGTGCGGCGGTTTTCCATAAAGGTGACTTCTTCCTGTAGGTCATTGTGGCGTTCGGCGCGCTCATGGGCCTCGTAGCTTATGGCGTTGAAATGCGCCTGCAAGCCCGGCAGCCAGGCGGGGCCTGAGAGGAAGAAACGGCAGCGCACACAGTTGCGCTCCTGCGGGTAGCCGGAAACAGGGGCAAAGTTATTTCTGTTGCTTTGATCAGTGAGTGGCTCCCCGCCTACATCGCACATCGAGCCACCCACCGGGCAGATACCCTTGTCCTCGAAGACGAAGGTCGCCGCCGATTTGTGGCCAATGGCAGCGTGCATGGCACTTTCGCTAATATAGGCGAAGCGCTGGCTGACCTGCCCCATGGTTGCTTCCATCAGGAAGCGCCGGTGACTGGCCTCATCCGCCGCCAGGGTGTTGCGCTCGGCGGCGTCCAGCACTTCCTTCATGTAGGCGTGGCCGAACTTGGTGTAGTAGAGAGTCATGATCAGGCGCGCGTGACCGGCGATCAGCTTGGAGACCACGGCCAGGGGCAGATGCAGGTCGAGCACCAGGTAGCTGATCAGGGACACACGCAGCGCATGCAGGGGGTAGTGTGTCCCCATGGGACTGTCATGATCGACGAACTGGATCGGCGTGCCGTCGTCCAGCGTTTCACCGCGCGCCAGGCAGCGCTGTTCGAGGCGGGCGAGAAGGAGATACCAGAAGCGATCACACGCGCAACTGATTAACGGTTTTTTCCGATCGTCATAGTTCGCTGCCGCTGCGTCGCGGAACAGGAAGCAGGCAGTGCCGCGCGCCTCCAGCACCTCGGGGT
>Ga0134124_10000638_pt1 | contig 28008 bp, 23 predicted proteins | sample KB304_FD_96880 | JGI IMG/M metagenome (GOLD analysis project Ga0134124, IMG submission 96880) | Terrestrial soil microbial communities without Nitrogen fertilizer from Kellogg Biological Station, Michigan, USA - KB3-0-4 | ecosystem: Environmental > Terrestrial > Soil > Unclassified ... | reverse complement strand
GTGACCGCCTCGTAGTCCTGCCGCTTCAGCATCATCTGAAGCAAATCACAGGTGGCTTCGTCATCGTCTACGACCAGGATCTTTCGACCGTTACTCATGTGACCTGCTAGTTGGTTTGGGGAGGCTGATTGGTTGCACGAACCGGCTGGTGCGACGGAACCGCAACTCGAAAGCCTTCGCGCATTGCGACGCGAGTCGTCGTCTGCGGCGGTTAAGCAAGCTGCGTGCCGCTCTGCCACAACTCGCGAGCGCACGCTTTTTGGCGGAGTGTGCGCAAAAGCAACCGCTTGTTTTTGCCTTATTTCATTGGCCAAGCGTGACACGTTTGCGGGCTATGTGGCAATCGGCCACAGCGAGCGGCGCTGCCGCTTGGAGCATTCGAGGCGCCCTTCTGCTCGTCGCTGCGAGGGATTGCGTTTGTTTCCCGAGAACCTGGCGCACGCGGCGGTCCGCCTCGTGCGGACGGGGTGATGTGACATTTTGCGGCTTCGACGAGTGTGAATCCGGCGAGTTGCAAGCGAGTCCGCCGCAAGAATGTGGCTCAAACGCCGGCATGCTTCATGCAGCCTAGGAGGGAAAGCGGACTCTACCATCGCTGACACTTTCCCAGAACCGACAGAGTGACCATGAGAAATTCGATTCTGCTCGTTGACGATGATCAGGACCACTGCGAGCTGCTCCGCGCGATGCTGGTTCGGCTCGGCTACGGGGTGACCGCAACCACTTCCGGTGAGGAGGCCTTGGAACACGCTGCTCGGGAGCGATTTTCAGTGGTCATCACTGACTTGAGCATGTCCCCGATGAGCGGCTTCGAGTTATGCGAGAAGCTCGTTGCGCGAGGGAACGAAGCGCCAATCATCGCCGTGACCGGCCATGCCAACATGGACTTTGCGGTCAACGCCCTGCGGGCCGGAGCGTACGATTTCCTGGCCAAGCCGGTGGACGAAAAGCTGCTCGGCCTGTGCGTGGCGCGTGCGGCACAGCATCAACGCTTACAGCACGAAGTCAAACGGCTGCACTCGGACAAGGAGCTCGACGGCGACGGTCACCTCATTGGTGACAGCATTGCCATGAGACGGGTGTACGAAACCATTCGTCGCGTCGCGGCCAGCGATGCCTCTGTCTTGATCCAAGGCGAGACCGGCACTGGTAAAGAGCGCGTCGCGCAAGCGCTGCACGCGGCAGGGCCACATCCGGACGGCCCGTTCATCGCCATCAACTGTGCGGCGTTGCCGGGGGGGTTGCTCGAAAGCGAGCTGTTTGGTCATGCCAAGTCTGCGTTCACCGACGCAAAGACAGCCAAAGAGGGGCTGTTCGTGCGGGCCTCGGGCGGAACGCTGTTCCTCGATGAAATTGGGGACATGGCGCTCGAATTGCAATCCAAGCTGCTGCGCGCCTTGGAAGAGCGGACGGTTCGCCCGGTCGGTTCGAACGAAGAGGTGCCGTTCGTCACTCGCGTCGTCGCTGCCAGTCACAAGGACTTGCAAGAAGAGGTCACGGCGCGGCGTTTTCGCGAAGATTTGCTGAATCGAATCAACGTCATTCAAATCGACGTACCCCCGCTGCGCGAGCGCACTGGGGATGTGCTCAAACTCGCCAGTTTCTTCTTGCGTCGCTCTTCGGAGCGGAGCGGGAAGGGCGAGATGTACTTGCCGCCCGTCGTAGCCGAGCGATTGCTCGCCTACGACTGGCCCGGCAACGTGCGTGAGTTGGAAAATTGCATGGAGCACGCGGTGGCCCTGGCTCGTTTCAGCCACCTCAGCATCGATGACTTACCGCCGCGTTTGCGCGCTCAGCGCACCGGACGGCTGATGCTCCCGGCGGACGAACCCGGAGAAATCGTGCCCCTGGACGAACTCGAGCGTCGCTACATCGTGCGCGTGGTCAAGTTGTTGGAGGGCAATAAGTCGCGCGCGGCACACGCGTTGGGACTGGATCGCCGCACGCTCCATCGCAAGCTCGAACGCTACGCTTCGAATGATTCGACGCCTGACCCCGAAGAGCACAGAACGAGCGGAGTATCGTCATGATCGCGTCCGAGTCGCGCTCCTCGGGCCTGGATATTCCGTTCGTAGAGATGCCGCCTCAGTCGCGCGAGGCGACGCGGCATCCGTCGGATCCGGGAAGCAGCGTGCTGGAGCCGGGCTCCTTCATCGCTGGGCGATATCGAGTGCTGGAGAAGATCGGGGAGGGCGGGATGGGCCAGCTCTACGCCTGCCTCGACACGGTGTTGTCCCGTGAAGTCGCCGTCAAATTGATGCAGCGCAGTTTGGCTTCGGAGCCGCTCGTCGCCGAGCGCCTGATGCGCGAAGCGATGCTAGCCGCACAACTTCGCCGCCATGTCGCGCAGGTTTTCGACTGCGGCATGTTGGCGACCGGCGAACCCTTCATCGTGATGGAGCTGCTTTCGGGGCGCGACATTTATGCGGTCTTGCGCGAGTCCGGCCCTCTCTCGCCAGAAGACGTCAGCGCGCTCATGCTGCAAGTCTGTGACGGCCTGGCCGAAGCCCACGAGAAGGGCATCATCCATCGCGATCTCAAACCAGAGAACCTATTTTGCGCGACTCAGCCCGATGGCGAAGTGGTGATCAAAATCGTCGACTTCGGTGTCTCCAAGCAGGTCACCGGGCGGCGCATGCGCGCACAGACCAATCCCGGTGAGAGCGTGGGTTCACCGCAATACATGTCTCCCGAGCAAATCAGCGCGCCTTCGGAAGTCGACGCGCGCACCGATATCTGGTCGCTCGGTGTGGTGATGTTCGAGCTGTTGACCGGTGTCCTCCCATTCCGTGGACCCGGCACCGCTCGAATTTGCGCCGCGGTACTGACGGAGCCCACGCCGGCCATTTCCGACTACCGCACTGACGTGCCTCCCGCGTTGGAATTCATCGTTCGACGGTGCCTCGAAAAGGATCGCCAACACCGCTTTGCCGATGTGTCGCAACTGGCGGCCGCGCTGAGCGCGCTCGAATGCACCCCAAGTCCGCACTCTCGCTTTGCGTCAGTCGGGCCTTTGCCAGCGAACGTGGTGGCCGAAGAGCAGGCGCCGACGGCGCGTCCGCGGCGCCGCTGGGTGGGCGTCGTGTGCGGCTTGGCAGTGCTGGGCGGCTGTGTCGCCGTGCTCGGGCAAGGGGTGCGTCAGGGCCGCATCCACTTACCTTCGGCAGCGGAGATTCGGCAAGTCCCTTCCCGAATTGCGTCCTGGCGGTTTTCGCTACCCTTCCGCGACCCCGCTCCAGAACAGTGACGGCGGGCGTGCGCGAAGCGACGGCCGTGTTGCACTTCGTCGCACTCGCGCAACTCCGCCGACACATGGTCCATTCACGGCATCTCGCCGACATGCATTCGACACGAGTTCGGATCGGGATTGCAATGCACGGCCCTGGACACCCCAAGTAATCCCCAGCCTGTGTATTACTGGGGGATTAATTGAAGTCGACTCAGGCAAAGTCCTCGAACTCGGAATCGCTGCTATCGGGGCGAGTCGGCACTGCGTGGCGCACGCCGGAGCGTGCTTCGGGTTCACATGTTTGATGATTCATCGCGATTTGACGCTCTGCCAAAATTGGCCCGAATGAGGTCAAAATGGCAGCCAATTCAGCGTCGCCGCGCGCATCATCGGAGCCCGACCAGAGGGTGAGTCGCCCACCAATCGCCATCTGGCCGCTGAGGTCTCGGACGACTTCGCGCCGAGCGGTAGCGCGCACTCGGTCGTTGTCTGGACCGGCGTATACGTCCACGGTTTCGATTTCCGCGCCCTCGTTGCGCAAGCGCTGCACCCTGCGCTGAACGCGCTGGGTGAACGCCGGCGCGGCTTCATCGCGCTGCTGAGCGACGACGAGCCAGTCGTCCGCTCCGAGCGCGTGGCACGAAGCCCATGCCGTGGCGGAGGCTCCTGACTCGAGTACTGTGAGGCGTGCGCGTCGTACCATTCGATTACTTCAATGCGATGCCGACGTTCTTCGGCTCGTTCGTGCCGTTCGTAGAGCACAGTTCGTGCCAGAACTTTGGGCTACGATCGGTTGCCGCGTTCGCCAGAATGAGGGCGTTGCGGGGGGCCTACGCTTTGGCTTGCGACACATTGCCCCGAGGTGTTGGGGTAGTGACGCAAGCTGACCCTTTGGCGGGCGGACGAAGGGAATCGCGCGCAAGGGAGTCGCGCGGAAGAAGGGAGCCCCCGGGAAGAAGCGAGTCGCGGCTCGCGGGTTCATTGGGGCTGCGGGCGGTTGCCGGAGGCGTGGGACCCAGCAACACGGCAACCCAGTGCAAGTCACTGGTATTCCAAAGCACAATTTTGGCGATCAGAGTCAGAGGCACCGAAAGCAGCGCGCCGATTGGACCGAGCAACCAACCCCACACGAACATGGAGACGAGCACAATCAAGGGCGACACGCTGAGCGATCGACCGAGTGCGTTCGGTTCGATGATGTTCCCGATAATCATACTGAACACGATCAGCCCGCCCGCAACCACGCCCGCCCGTCCGAGACCGTAGGTCGTCAAGGCGATGAAAATCGGCGGCATGGCGGCTACGGTGCTGCCCACGGTGGGGACGAAGTGGAGCGCGAAGGTGACCAAGCCCCAGAGCGCAGGATTGGGGACTCCGCACAAAGCGCACCACAGACCAGCGCACAGGCCCGTCGCGGCGCTCGTAGCCGTCTTGACGCTCAAGTAGCGTTGAATTTCGGCCATCGTGCGGGACAGATCACTGAAGGTGCTGGGAGACCAGCCGAGCGCGGCGTGCAGGCGCTTGGGCATCGTCGTCACCTCGAGCAGCATGAACACGATCAACAACAAGACGGTGAGCAGCGCAGACATGACCGTCGGCAGGCCCACCAATACGTAGGTGATTCCTTCTTGCAGCAACGTATCCAGGCGAGAGCCGTAGAGTGACTGGGCGAGAGCGTGCTGATGGTGGGTTTCGAGCCACACCGTGGCCTGAACTTGGACCTGGTGCAGCGAGGATACGTATTGAGCCGCGGAGCCGCTCAAGTTGGCGAGCGCCATCACCAACAACGCGCCCACGCCGCCCAAAAGTCCGATTACCACCAGCAGGGAGATGAACACTGCGCTCACGTCCGGGATGCGCGAGCTGTGTACCCAACGAAAAATTGGCTGCACCGCAATCGCGATGCACGCCGCCACCAGAAAGGGCGCGACGACGGCAGCCGCGAGCTTGATGGCGGCTGCCACGATGGCTGCCGCCGCCAGAACCATCAGCGCTTGTGCGCCCTTTCCTAACTCATTTGCAGCCATTCTCGTGGTCGCTCGCTCAACCGACGCCCGGCGAGTAGCTGGGCGGATCGCTGGCCGGGAAGGAATCGAACGATGCGGCATCGACGATGTCGTGCTCGCCGTCGTTGAAGCGCTTCTCCAGATCCGTCCGGTGCGTGAACAGTTTGCGCACGTGCACACCGAGCTGCTTGACGCTCAGGCCCGAGACGCCTCGTGCGATCAGCAGCCCGCCGGCCGTTGCCAGGATGGCACTGGTGAACGATTTTCGGCCGCGACCTGCCAGCGCTGCGGCCCCGCTGAGAATCAGCCCCGCTGCGGTGCTGCCGATGCGCTCGTTGCGCTCTCGGGCTTGCGCTCGACGGTGCAGAGCCAAGATATCCACGGTGTTGCTCTCTACAGGCATTGGTTGGTTCCTTTCGCCAAGATCGTTGGACTCGAGCCCGACTCTTTCGATCTCCTGAGTGACCGAGTGCCGATACGGCGAGCCAGGGATGTCGCGAGCTACAGCCACCACCCAGCAAGGCTGGTGCCAATCAGCAAATGAGCGCATTTCTTCAGATGCGCAGCATGCGCGGCGATCCTGCACGGCAGCAGCGCACGGTTTTCCGAGTACTGTCGAGACATCTCGCCTCGGGGGTGGGGCGACGCGCCACGACTTCGGCCGCGATAGCAGCTTCCAGTTTCACGCCAGCGCGGAAGTCGCCCAGATTCGTGCAGCTGCGACGCTGGCACGTTGACTGCACAGCGACTCCTCGATGCTCGAATCTGCCGCACCGAAACCGGAAGAGCCAAACCTGGGCGACTTGATCGAAGACGCTTTGCACCAGGCCAAGACGCTCGTGCAAGCCGAATTTTCGCTGGCTCGCGGTGAGCTCAAAAACGAACTCAAGCAGACTCTGGGCTCGGCCATCATGCTCGGGGTGGGCGTCATGTGCCTGCAAGCCGCGCTCGTCACGCTCGGCGTGCTGCTGGTGCTGGCCCTGGGTGTTGGCGCTGCGTCGGCACTCGTCGTGCTCGGCATGCTCGTGTTCGCCGCCCTGTTCGTCGTGATCGGCTTGCGCTCGCTGCGAGGTAGCAAACTCCCCCGAACGACGGCGCGGCTGACTTCGGACGCGAAGCAAGTTTTGGAGACGGTCAAATGAACGACACCACCGCCCTGGACACTCAGCGCGCCGACGAGGCCCGCAAGAAGCTGCTCCGCGACATCCTCGAGATCAAAAAGATGGGTAATCAGATGATCGAAAAAACCGAAACTGCGATTCACAAAGCGCCGCTGATGCTCGGGCTCGGCGTCGTAGCACTGGTCGGCGTCGTGGCGCTGGCGAGCCGGCGTCGAAGGCCGACCTTCCCGGGCTTCCGACGCGAGCGCTCACTATTCGCCGAGGCCGCGCGGAGCGCGGCAATTTCCGCACTCGGCGTGCTGAGCGGGCGGCTGACGCAGCGGCTGCTCGCCAATGCGCTTCCCGACGAGACGCGCGCCACGTAAACACCGAGGAATCCGCCACCGCCGAGCGCGCCGTAGATACGGAGCGGCTCGGCGGTTTCGCGTGAGACGGTCAGGCTTTGGCGGCCGACTGGGACAGTCCGAGTTTGAGCGCCCGCGCGATGCCGTGTGTCTCGGTCTGCGCGGGCAGGACACGCGCTTGAATGAAGTTTTGCGTGTCGGCGTCGAGATCGCCGAGACGCGTTCGATATTCGTTCAAGCCGTGGTCCTCGCCTTCCTCCAAGGCGCTGATTGCTGCCTTCTCGCCGATGACCGTAGCCGCGCCTTCGACGGCCTTTGCGAACACGCCCCAGGCGCCGGATGATTCGGGTGGAGTCCCTCCCAACAAATGAATGCGCCAGCCCAACAGATGCACCCGATTCTGATGGGAGCGCTGGCACTGAATTAGCTGCGGCCGAAAGGTCCCGAGCGAAGCCGACGACAACGCCGTGTTGTATGTCTCCACCGCGGCGAGTTCGCCACGGCATAGTGCTTCCAAATTGCTCAGTGCCTTCTCGTTCTTCGTTGCGTCGATCATAGATTCGTCTCCCTTTCAGTGGACGCTTGCTGGACTGCAAAGCACGGCACGTACCAACTCGATGCAGGCACGCGAAATGCTCTCGTGCGTGCGCTCGCTTGGATCGATTGCGCCACGCGCATTCGAAGCCACTCAAACCAAAGGGGTGCTAGCGAGTCAGGGGTTGCGTCTCCGGATCGCCCTCTGAAGTGAATCGCGACTCGCCGTCGTTCGTCTTCGATGTCGAGGCGCTTTGCCTCACTGTGACAGCGCCGCTCGGAGCCAGATGTAGTGAACTTGGCGATTCTGAGGCGTTTTCGCGCAAATGGCTTCGGGCGCACGCTTTGCATTCTGGCGCGACACCGGAGGCCGCCTTGTCAGAAACATTCGACGTTCCCCCTAAACGCCCCCCCGCCCAATCCGACAAAGCCAAACGTCCTGACAAACCGACGACCCCCAAACGCGAATCCGGGACCGCCAAGAGCTTACGCCTAGTGGAGGCGCTGTCCGCGCTCATGCACGGTGACTTCAGCCGTCGCTTGAGCCCGCAGGAAGGGGTGGCGCGCGATGTGGCGGACGCGTTCAACGCACTCGCGCAACAGCTCGATTCTTCGACGCGCGAATTTTCTCGCGTGGCGCGCGTGGTTGGTCGAGACGGTGACATGACCGCGCGCGTCGAGACGCATGGCTGGAGTGGCAGCTGGGTGGTTACCGGTGATGCGTTCAACGCGCTGATCGGCGACTTGGTCCGTCCTTCGACCGAGGTTGCGCGCGTGATTACCGCGGTCGCCTCCGGCGATCTGTCTCAGAAAATGGCATTGGAGATCGAAGGTAAGCCAGTGCGTGGTGAATTCTTACGCATTGGTGCGACCGTGAACACGATGGTCGATCAGCTCAATGCCTTCGCCAACGAAGTGACGCGCGTCGCGCGCGAAGTAGGTACGGAAGGAAAGCTGGGCGGCCAAGCGCACGTGCCGGGCGTTGCCGGTACTTGGAAAGATCTGACCGACAGCGTGAACGGCATGGCCACGAACCTCACCACGCAGGTGCGCGGTATTGCCGGCGTCGTGACCGCTGTCGCCAACGGCGACCTTTCGAAGAAGCTCGTGGTCGAGACCAAGGGCGAGATCTTGGAGCTGAAAAACACCGTAAATACCATGGTGGATCAGCTGAATGCGTTCGCTGGTGAAGTGACGCGCGTGGCGCGCGAAGTCGGCACCGAAGGCAAGCTCGGCGTGCAAGCGGAGGTGAAGGGAGTCAGCGGCACCTGGAAGGGTCTGACCGACAGCGTGAACGCGATGGCGGGCAACCTCACCGTGCAGCTGCGCGACGTGTCGAAGGTCGCGACGGCGATCGCGAACGGCGATCTGACGCAGAAGATCACGGTCGATACGCAGGGCGAGATCTTGCAGATCAAGAACGTGATCAATCAAATGGTCGACAGCCTCGGTACGTTCGCCGCAGAAGTGACGCGCGTTGCCCGTGAAGTCGGTACGGAAGGCAAGCTAGGCGGCCAGGCGCACGTGCCCGCGGTCGCCGGCACGTGGAAGGACCTGACCGACAACGTGAACTACATGGCCGGCAACCTGACCGACCAAGTGCGCAACATCGCGCTGGTGACGACCGCAGTCGCCAACGGCGACTTGTCGAAGAAGATCACCGTTGACGTGAAGGGCGAGTTGCTCGAGCTGAAAAATACCATCAATACCATGGTGGAACAGCTGCGCAGCTTCGCCGCGGAAGTGACGCGCGTTGCCAAGGAAGTCGGTACGGAAGGGAACTTGGGCGGTCAAGCGAACGTGCCCGGGGTCGCAGGTACCTGGAAGGACTTGACCGACAACGTGAATTACATGGCCTCGAACTTGACCGGCCAGGTGCGCAACATCGCGCTGGTGACGACCGCAGTCGCCAACGGCGACTTGTCGAAGAAGATCACCGTCGACGTAGAAGGCGAAATTCTGGAGTTGAAGAACACCATCAATACCATGGTGGATCAGCTGCGAAGCTTCTCCGGTGAGGTGACGCGCGTCGCACGTGAAGTCGGCGGTGAAGGCAAGCTGGGCGTGCAAGCCGCCGTGCCGGGCGTTGCAGGTACTTGGAAGGACCTGACCGACAGTGTGAACTACATGGCGAACAACCTGACCGATCAGGTGCGCAACATCGCCTTGGTCACTACGGCGGTCGCCAACGGTGATCTTTCCCAGAAAATCACGGTGGATGTGCGCGGTGAGGTTCTGCAGCTGAAAAATACCATCAATACCATGGTGGATCAGCTACGCAGCTTCTCCGCCGAAGTGACGCGCGTGGCGCGCGAAGTAGGCACGGACGGCAAGCTGGGCGGCCAAGCCTACGTTCCCGGGGTAGGCGGTACCTGGAAGGACCTGACCGACAACGTGAACAGCATGGCCAGCAACCTCACCACGCAGGTGCGCGGTATCGCCAAGGTCGTGACCGCAGTCGCCGACGGCGATCTGTCGAAGAAGTTGGTGGTGGAAGCCAAGGGCGAGATCGCCGAACTGGCCGAGACCATCAACGACATGACCGAGACGCTGGGCATCTTCGCCGAGCAGGTGACCACCGTGGCCCGCGAAGTAGGCACGGAAGGCAAGCTCGGCGGTCAGGCTCGAGTGCCCGGTGTGGCCGGCACTTGGAAGGATCTGACCGACAGCGTGAACAGCATGGCCAGCAACCTCACGACCCAGGTGCGTGGCATCGTCAAGGTCGTGACGGCGGTCGCAAACGGCGATTTGACCCTGAAATTCCTGATGGAATCGCAAGGTGAAATCGCGGCTCTGGCTGACACGATCAACACCATGACCGATACGCTGCGCGTGTTCGCCGAGCAGGTGACGACGGTGGCTCGCGAGGTAGGTACGGAAGGCAAGCTGGGCGGCCAAGCCAAGGTGCCAGGCGCCGCTGGTACCTGGCGTGACTTGACCGACAACGTGAATCAGCTGGCCAACAATCTCACGGGCCAGGTGCGCGCCATCGCGGACGTGGCGACCGCGGTGACGGAGGGCGACCTCACGCGCTCGATTACGGTCGAGGCCCAGGGCGAACTGTTGGCTCTGAAAGAGCGCGTCAACCAGATGATCGCCAACCTGCGCGAGACGACGGAAAAGAACCGCGAGCAAGATTGGCTGAAGACGAACCTCGCCAAGTTCAGCGCCATGATGCAAGGTCAGAAGACGCTCGAATCGGTGTCTCGACTGATCATGAGCGAGTTGACGCCGCTGGTGGGCGCCAGCCACGGCGCTTTCTTCATCTCCGCCGAGTCGGACGAAACCCTGCGCCTGGTCTCCAGCTACGCGTACAAGGAGCGCAAACACGTTTCGAACCGCTTCACCCGCGGCGAGGGGCTGATCGGACAATGCGCGCTGGAGAAGAAGCCCATCCTGCTGACGCGCGTGCCTTCGGACTACATCCAAGTGAACTCCGGGTTGGGTGAGGCACCGCCGCTCAATATCTTGGTGCTCCCGATCCTGTTCGAAGGTGAGGTGCGCGCCGTCACGGAGCTCGCCAGCTTCGAGCCGTTCAGCCCGATTCATCGCATCTTCTTGGATCAGCTGTCGGAGAGCATCGGCGTGGTGCTCAACATGATCGCTGCCAACATGCGCACCGAGGAGCTGCTCAACCAGTCTCAGTCGTTGGCGCAAGAGCTGCAGTCGCAATCGCTCGAGCTGCAGTCGCAGCAGGACGAGCTCAAGCGTTCAAACTCCGAGCTCGCGCAGCAGACCAAGACGCTCAAGGCGTCCGAAGAAATGCTGAAAGAGCAGCAAGAGGAGCTGCAGCAAGTCAACGAGGAGCTGGAAGAGAAGGCGGCTCTGCTCGCCGAGCAGAACAAGGCCGTGGAACAGAAGAACCGCGAAGTCGAAATGACGCGCATGGCCATCGAGGAGAAGGCAGAACAGCTCGCCGTCTCGTCCCGCTACAAGAGCGAGTTCTTGGCCAACATGAGCCACGAATTGCGCACGCCCCTCAATAGTTTGCTGATTCTTGCGCGCCTGCTCTCCGACAACAAGGAAGGCAAGCTCTCGGAAAAGCAAGTCGAGTACGCCAAGACGATCCAGGCCGCAGGCACCGATCTCTTGAATCTGATCAACGAGGTGCTCGACTTGTCCAAGGTCGAAGCCGGAAAGATCGAGATATATCCGAGCGACGTCAGGATCGACGAAGTGACCGAGTACCTGGAGCGCACGTTCCGGCCGATGGCGCAGCAAAAGAACGTCGGCTTCGTGCTGAACGCGGACCGCGCGAGTATCGATTCTTTCCGCACGGACGGTCAGCGGTTGCAGCAAGTGTTGCGCAACCTGCTCAGCAACGCGTTCAAGTTCACGGAGACGGGCAGCGTCTCGATCCGCATCGGCTTGCCAGAGCCGGGAGTCGTGCTGCGCTCGGACCTGCTGCGCGCGGTGCCGGAGAACGTGATTGCGTTCAGCGTGACCGACACGGGGATCGGTATCCCGCTCGACAAACAGCAGCTGATCTTCGAAGCCTTCCAGCAAGCTGATGGCACCACCAGTCGGAAGTATGGTGGCACCGGGCTCGGGCTATCGATCAGTCGCGAGCTGTCGCGGCTCTTGGGCGGCGAAATCCACGTCAAGAGCCAACCCGGAAAAGGCAGCACCTTCACGCTCTATCTGCCGCGCGAGTATCAGAGCCGTGATTTGCCCGGCGAGCCCGAGGCCAGAGGCAACGGCGACTTTGCCATCGAGGCAGAGACCTTCGGCGGCGTGCACGCGGCCGAGATCCCCGACGACCGTCAGTCGGTAAAACCGGGTGACCGCGTGTTGTTGATCGTCGAGGACGACGTGGCGTTCGCCAGCTTGCTGCTGGACGCTGCGCGTGACCGTGGCTTCAAAGGCATCGTCTCCCTACGCGGCGATACCGGTTTTGCGCTCGCTCGTCGCGTGCGCCCGGATGCCATCCTGTTGGACATCGGCCTACCCGCGATGGATGGCTTGAGCATCTTGGATCGGCTGAAGCAAAACCCGGATACTCGTCACATCCCCGTGCACATCGTGTCCGGTACCGATCGCCGGCGTGATGGTTTGCGCTTGGGGGCCCTCGGCTACGCGCAAAAGCCAGTCAGCAAAGAAGCTCTGGATGAAGGTCTGTCCAGCATTCTGAGCTTCTTGTCCCGCAAGTCGAAGAGCCTGCTGATCGTGGAAGACGACGACATGCAACGATCGAGCATCGTGGAGTTGATCGGCAACGGTGACGTCACGTCGACCGCGGTCAGCTCCGCGGAAGAAGCGTTGGAGCTGCTTGCCGCCCAGCACTTCGACTGCATGGTGCTCGACTTGGGCCTGCCAGGTGCCAGCGGTTTCCAGTTGCTGGAACGGGTGAAGACCGAAGAGGCTCTGCGTAACCTGCCGGTCATCGTCTACACGGGCCGCGAGCTGTCGCCGGCCGAGGAGACGAAGTTGCGCAAGTATGCCGAGTCGATCATCCTCAAGGACGTCCGCTCGCCCGAACGACTGTTGGACGAAACGGCGCTGTTTTTGCACCGCGTTGAAGCGCACCTACCCGAGGAAAAGCGGAGGATCTTGCACACCGCGCACGGCCGCGAGGCGGCGTTCCAGGGCGCAACGGTGCTGGTCGTCGATGACGACGTGCGCAACATTTACGCGGTCACCACCGTGCTCGAAGGTCAGGGTATGAAGGTGGTGTTTGCCGAAAACGGTCGTGATGGCATCGAACTCCTGCGCAAGACCCCTGACGTTTCGCTGGTCTTGATGGACGTCATGATGCCGGAGATGGACGGCTACGAAACGATGCGGCAGATCCGGCGCATCCCCGAGTATCGCACGTTGCCGATCTTGGCTTTGACGGCCAAGGCGATGAAAGGCGACCGCGAAAAGTGCCTGGAGGCAGGCGCATCCGACTACATCACCAAGCCCGTGGACCCAGACCGCCTACTGTCGATGATGCGGGTGTGGATGTACGCGCCGAGCGTGACGGGCTGATGCAAGGCGTGCATGGCAGCTGCGAATCAACCAGGCGAGCTCGACACGGCGAATGCCGCGTCCGTGCGGAATTTCACGCTGGCGACCTCGGAACTCGAACGCTTGGAGATGGAGCTGCTGCTATTGGCGATCTATCGTCATCACGGCTTCGACTTTCGCTCCTACGCGCCGGCCTCGCTTCATCGGCGCATTCGTCGGCACATGGAGAATGCCCACGTACCGACGATATCCAGGCTCACCGAACTGATCTTGCACGATCCGAGCGCGCTCCAGCGCTTGCTACACGACCTGTCGGTGAACGTGACGTCCATGTTCCGCGACCCGACGTTCTTCGCCGAGTTTCGTCGCTCGGTGGTGCCGCTGCTCAGAACCTATCCGACCGTTCGCATTTGGCACGCGGGCTGCTCGACTGGCGAAGAGGTGTACGCCATGTCGATCCTGCTCGAAGAAGAAGGGCTGTACGATCGCTGTCGCATCTACGCGACGGACATGGATTCGACGGTGCTCGACCACGCGCGCCAGGGCATCTTTCCGGTCTCGCGCATGAAGGAGTACACGTCGAACTATTTCTTGGGCGGCGGAAAACGCTCACTGAGCGACTACTTCACCGCCAAGTACGACGGCGCGCTGTTCGCGCCTCGCTTGGCCAAGAACGTTCTGTTCACCCAACACAACCTGGCGATGGATCGCGGGTTCAGCGAATTCAACGTGATCGTCTGTCGAAACGTGCTGATCTATTTCGATCGGGTGTTGAAGGATCATACGCTGACCCTATTTTCGGAGAGCTTGGCCACGCTCGGCGTCCTATGTTTGGGGCGCAAAGAGTCCCTGCGGTTCACGGCGTTCGAGCACGAATTCACGGCCTTGTCGGCGCGCGAGCGGATCTATCGGAGAAACCGATGAACGCGCGCTATGACTTGGTAGTGATGGGCACTTCGACCGGAGGACTGCACGCCCTGACCCGTTTACTTTCCGGGTTGCCCGCGACCTTTCCGTTGCCGATCGCGATCGTGCAGCACCGCTCACGTGATTCGGACGAGCGGCTCGCGACGCTGCTGAGCGGAGCTTCGCTCATCCCGGTCTTGGAGGCGGAGGACAAGGAGCCGTTGCGAAGTCCAGGCGTGTACCTGAGCCCGCCCGACTATCACCTCTTGATCGAGGCGGACTGGTTGGCCCTCTCGACCGAAGAACCGGTTGGCTACAGTCGACCGTCGATCGACGTGCTCTTCGAATCAGCGGCGTATTCGCATGGCAGCGGCGTGATCGGAGTGTTGCTCACGGGCGCCAACCAAGACGGAACGCGTGGCCTAAAGCGGATCAAGGAACACGGGGGCTACGTCATCATCCAAAACCCGGATTCGGCGGAGAGCGCTTTCATGCCCAAACACGCGGTCAAGAATCTGCTCCCGGACCGGGTACTGAACCTCGAGCAGATTGCCGACGAGTTGATCGTCCGCGCCAGCGAAGCGAGGTCGGCGTGAACGACGAGCTACAGCCACCGCATGCCGAAGCCAGACCGAGCGGACTACCCGCCGCGAAGATCCTGCTCGTCGACGACCAGCCCAAGAACTTGCTCGCCTTGAACGCGATGCTCGAGCCGCTGGGTCAAGAGGTCGTCCAGGCGAGCTCCGGCAAGGAGGCGCTGCGTTATCTGTTGCGCGATGAATTCGCGCTCGTTCTGCTCGACGTACAGATGCCGGTGCTCGACGGCTACGAAGTCGCCGAGCTGATCCGAGGCCGCGAACGCTCGCGCGCCGTGCCGATCATCTTCCTGACCGCGATTCACCGTGATCAGCGCTTGGTGGCGCGTGCGTACACCGTGGGGGCGGTCGACTACATCTTGAAGCCGATCGAGCCGGAGATCTTGCGCAGCAAGGTGGCGGTGTTCATCGAGCTCTACCAGAAGAGCCAGATCATCAGCCGGCAAGCGGAGGAATTGAAACGCGCCACGGAGCGCGAGTTCGCGGATTTCAGACGGCTCAGCGAGTACCGCTACACGATGCTCGCCGAGTCCATGCCGCAGGTGGTGTGGACCACCGACAGCCAAGGGCAGCTCAGCTACGTCAACGGTCGCTGGTTCGAGAGCGCTGGTTTGCCGGAAACCGCGGAGCTTTCCTGGCAGAGCATCGTTCACCCGAGTGAGTACGGGGAATTCACGCGCGGCTTCGCGGAAGCGCTGGCGGAAGAGCGCGCTTGGGAGGCCGAGTTTCGCTTGGGAAATGTGGCTGAGCGGCGGTTCCGCTGGCACTTGGTGCGGATGCTGCCCGAGCGCGACGCGAGCGGAAGCGTCAATGCCTGGGTGGGTACGAGCACCGACATCGATGCCCGCAAGCGCGCCGAGCAAGCGCTACAAATGCTGGCGGATCTCAGCCGCCGCTTGGGTGAGGTCACCGATCGCAATCACGGCCTCGATCAAGTGCTGGCCGCGACCTTGCCGGTGCTGGGGGACTCGGCGCTGCTCTACTTGCGCTCCAACGAGACCGTGACCAAGCGTGCATCCGCCAGCCTCTCGTCGGGGTTGAACTTGGACGATCCGCGTTTCGATCTGGGACCGTCGACCGTATGCTTCGACGGTGAACCCGAGATCGTGGCCAGCGTGTCGGAGGTCCTTTCGCAGTCCGGTGCCTCGCGCGCGGGCGAGCATGTTTGGTTCTTGCACGAGCTCGGGGTCTCTTCCTACATTTGTTGGCCGTTGTTCATTCGCGAGCGTGTGTTCGGGAGTCTGGTGTTTTTGAATCGCGATCCCGAACGGCACTACCTGGACTCTGACGTGCAACTCGCCAAAGACGTCGCTGGCCGTATGGCAACTGCCCTCGACAACGTGGGGCTGTACGAGTTGGCGCAAAGCGAGCGCGCCAAGTTACAAGAGGCCAACCGTGCAAAAGACATGTTCCTGGCGACGGTGTCGCACGAACTGCGCACGCCGCTGAACGCGATCGTGGGTTGGGGCCAAATGCTTCGGGGCGGCGGACTTTCACACGAAACCGAGCAGCGCGCGGTCGATACCATCGAACGCAACGGGCGCGCGCTGGCGCAATTGGTTGCGGACTTGCTCGACGTCTCGCGAGTAGTTTCCGGCAATTTGCACGTCGACGAAGGTCAGGTGGATTTGCGCGCCATCGTCGAGGCGGCGCTCGACGCCGCTCGTCCGGTGGCCGCTTCCAACGGTGTCGCGCTCGATGCCACGCTGCCCGACCAGCCGTTGAATACCGTGGGTGACTCGACTCGGCTGCAACAAGTGGTGGGCAACATCTTGGGCAACGCACTCAAGTTCACACCCAAGGGCGGCCATGTCGCGTTGTCGCTGATCGTCGACGGTGAAATCGCGCGCCTGGAGATCACCGATGACGGGCCGGGCATCGCTCCGGAGTTCTTGCCCGTGATGTTCGATCGCTTCAAGCAGGCGGACAGCGGCGCGCACCGCGCGCAGCGCGGGCTGGGGCTCGGGCTCGCGATCGTCAAACACTTGGTGGAGTTGCATGGTGGCACCGTGACCGCGCACAGCGAGGGCTTGGGCAAGGGGGCTCGCTTCGTGGTGACGCTGCCGTTGGGGGTCCCCGCGGCACTGGCCAGCGACACCGAAATAGCGGACGTGCCTGCGCCGGAAGAACAAGTCGAGGCGCCAGCACAGGCCGAGCGAGGAGCGTTGAGCGGGATTTATGCGCTGCTCGTCGAAGACGATCCCGACGGCTGCGACTTGATGCAGATGATGCTGCGCCGCTTCGGCGCGGAGGTCACCGCTGTGTCCACTGCGGCAGCGGCGCTCGAGTCCGTGCGCGAGCGTCGCCCCGATGTGCTGGTCTCCGACATCGGCTTACCGGACGGGGACGGCTTTCAGCTGTTGCGCCTCGTGCGTGAGTCGAATCACGATTTGCCCGCGGTAGCCGTGACCGCCTACGCGTCACGCCAAGACGTCGCCAAAGCGTTGGCGGCCGGGTTTCAAGCGCACGTTGCCAAGCCGGTGGAGCCTGCACAACTCAGCGCCGCTGTGGCACACGCATCGGGCCGTTGATGTTCGCAGCAGCGCGCGTCGCGACGGTCACGGTGTTCAACCGACCGCGACGCGCACTTGCTTCCGCGAACGTCTCACGCCGGGCTGCGTCGACCGAACAAGAAGGACACCACCGCGAACACCAGGAAGACGAAAAATAGAATTTTCGCCACGCCCGCGGCGCTGGCTGCCAGCCCACCGAAGCCAAAAACGGCTGCAAGTAGCGCGATAACGAAAAATACGGCTGCCCAATACAACATGACGATCCTCCGGGTCAGAAAGGTGTACGCTGCGGGTCGTTGCAGCGTCCGTGCCACCTCCTGCGGGCAGGCGTTCGCCTCGATAAACGCAAGAAAAGCCAGCAAATCATCGGCCCTCGAGGCTTGCGGCAAAAAGCACCATGACGCGCCGTTGCTCGCGGGGTGAGTGACGAAGCGCCACAGAAACAGGCGGACAATCGAGCATTTGCATGCGGAAGCGTGTGCCGGAACGAGCTTTGCAAAGAGAGGCAACATCATGAGTGACTTCCGCAAGATCGCCTTCGTCGGAAACTACCTGCCGCGCAAATGCGGCATTGCGACCTTCACGCACGATCTGAGGACCGCGGTCCAAAGTGCCATGCCCGACGGACAGTGTTCGGTGATTGCGGTCAGCGACGGCAAAGAGCAGTACGAATATCCCGACGAGGTGCGCTTCGAAATCGCCGAGCAAAGTGCCGACGACTACCTACGCGCCGCGGAGTATCTGAATCTGCTCAACGTCGATGTGGTGTCTTTGCAGCACGAATTCGGTATTTACGGCGGGCCGAGCGGTAGCCACGTGCTCAACCTTTTGCGCCGGCTACGCATGCCCTTCATCACCACGCTGCACACGATTCTCAAGCAACCGAGCGTGGAGCAGCGGCGCGTGATGCAGGAGCTGACCAGCCTGTCGTCGAAGCTGGTGGTCATGTCCGATTGTGGCCGGTCGATCTTGAAGGAGACGTACTCGGTCCCCGAGCGAAAGATCGACGTCATTCCGCACGGCATCCCGGACATGTCCTTTGCCGATCCGAATTTCTTCAAGGATCATTATTCGGTGGAAGGGCGACGCGTGCTGCTCACCTTCGGCCTTTTGTCGCCCAACAAGGGCATCGAGAAGATGATCGAGGCCTTGCCCTCGATCGTGGCCGAGTTCCCCGACGTGGTGTACATCGTGCTCGGGGCCACTCACCCGAACCTGGTGCGCGAGCACGGTGAAGTCTACCGCGAGAGCCTGCAAGCGCTGGCGGAGCGGCTGGGCGTGGCGGAACACGTACGCTTCTTCAACCAATTCGTCGAACTCGAGGAGTTGAAGCGCTTCTTGGGCGCGGCGGACATTTACGTCACCCCGTACCTGAACGAGGCTCAAATCACCTCGGGCACGCTCGCGTACGCGTTTGGTTGCGGCAAGGCCGTGGTCTCCACGCCGTATTGGCATGCACAGGAGCTGCTCGCTGACGGACGGGGTGTGCTGGTGCCGTTCGGTGATTCACAGGCCATGTCGCGCGAAATCTGCGGGCTGTTGCACGACGAAGGGCGTCGTCACGCGATGCGCAAACGCGCCTACATGGCGAGCCGCGAGATGGTTTGGAGCAAGTCGGCCGAGCACTACTTGTCCACCTTCACCGCGGCGCGCAAAAATCGCAGTGAGCGCTCGCTCAAGGTCGTGCCGCGGCGTACCGCGGACTCGCGCGAACTGCAGCTGCCCGATCTCGGCTTCGAGCACCTGAAGCGGATGAGTGATTCGACAGGCATGCTGCAGCACGCGCGCTTCACGCTACCGAACTATGCCGAAGGCTATTGCATCGACGACAACGCGCGCGCCTTGATGCTCACCGTGCAGCTCGAGAAGCGAGGCGTCGGCGGCGAGGAAATTGCTGCGCTGGGCACGCGCTATGCGAGCTTCGTCGACTACGCTTACAACGCCGAGGTCGGCAAATTCAGGAACTTCATGGGCTACGACCGGCGTTGGCTCGAAACCACGGGCTCGGAAGATAGCCAAGCGCGAGCGCTGTGGGCGCTCGGAACTTGCGTGGGGCATACCCAACGCCGCGAGCTGCGGGCGTGGGCCGCAGAGCTGTTCACGCGCGCATTGCCCGGCATCGCCGACAGCAATTCGCCGCGCGCTTGGGCGTTCGCCGTGCTCGGCATCAAAGAGTACTTGCGGCGCCTGCGCGGTGATCGTCGCGCGGCCAGCATGCAGGTCGAACTCGTGACGCGCTTGGTCGGGCTGTACGAACGCACCAAGACGGCTGATTGGCATTGGTTCGAAGACGTCGTCGCCTACGACAACGCGCGCTTGGCTCAAGCGGTGATCGCAACCGCTGGCAAGAACCCGGAGATGGCCGGAGCGCTGGAGATTGGGCTCGAATCATTGCGCTGGTTGGTCGAGGCGCAGCGCGCCGAGCGGGGCCACTTTCGACCCATCGGTTCGAACGGCTTTTATCGTCGCGGTGAACCGCGCGCGCGCTTCGATCAGCAACCGCTGGAGGCGCACGCGACCGTGTCGGCCTGCAATGAAGCCTATCAAGTCACCGGAGATCGCTTTTGGGTGACGGAAGCACGCCGCGCGTTTGGCTGGTTTCTCGGCCAAAATGACCTCGATACCAGCGTCTACAATCCGGACTCGGGCGGTTGCCGGGACGGCCTGCACGTCGACCGCGTCAATCTGAACGAGGGTGCGGAGTCGACCTTGGCGTTCCTGAGCGCGTTGGTCGAGATCCAGGCACTGGAGACACGCGTGGCGGGTTTCGACGACCTACCGGAATCCGGAGAACGTGGTCTTTCGTCTCTGCGTAGCGCCGCGAATCACAACGCGACGTGATAAGATCTAGACGATGATCGTGCGCAGAACGAATATCGTGATCCGCCCGAACGCGGCGCGAGTGTTGTTTCGTCCATTCAACCAGATCGACGAAGCGCGCGTGGTTCGCATCTTCGCGCGCGTGATGTCGCTGCGCGACGACGAAGTCACGCAGCTGCTCGAACACGTGATGCACGAGTTTCGCGGGCGTCACCATCGCTTGCAGCAGTTCTTCTTGGTGCGCTTCGAGCAGATGCGGCGCTTCATGGTCAGCGACGCGCCGCTCTCGGAAGAACGCCGCATGCTGATCGGCGCCTATTTTACCCAAGAATACTCGGTCGAGTCGGCGGCGCTGTTCAATCCTTCCCTGGTCTGGCATCCGGACCAGAGCGGACTTGCGGAAGGCTCGCGTCGCTTCGTGCTCAGCTTGCGTTCGACGGGGGAGGGGCACATCTCGTCCATCACCTTCCGCTCGGGCGTGATCAACGCGCATAGTGAAATCGAACTCGATCCGGTCACGCCGTTCGTGACCACGCCGGAAACGGTGCCCGATCCGTTCTACGACAAGTTTCTGTTCGAGCGAACGTTGTTCGAACTCGGGACCGCGGACGGGTTCTCGCAACGAGTGCTCGGGCGCCTGGGTGATTCCTTCAACATGAAGGAGCTGCGCGCCGCCGTGCGAGCCGTCGAGACCGAGTATCGCACGCAGTCGAAGAGCCTCTCACCGGCAATCTCCCGCTCGATCTTGGCGCTGGCCGAAGCCAACTACGAGGTCATCTACGAGCCGAGCCATCAAATGTCGGAACGCATCATCTTTCCGAATTCACCCACCGAGTCCAACGGTGTGGAAGATGCGCGTTACGTGCAGTTCACGGAAGACGACGGCCAGACCAAGTACCTTGCGACCTACACCGCCTACGACGGTCGCGTGACCTTCCCGCAGATCTTGGAGACCACTGATTTTCTGCGCTTCAAAATCAGCACCATGAATGGGCCGCAGGTGCAGAACAAAGGCATGGCCTTGTTCCCGCGCAAGATCAACGGCCGCTACGCGATGTTGTCTCGCCAGGACGGCGAGAACATCTTCTTGATGTACTCGGATGATCTGCATTTCTGGCTGAGCCGCGAGACGCTGCTCAAACCGACCTACGGGTGGGAGTTCGTTCAGCTCGGAAATTGTGGCTCGCCGATCGAGACGGAGGCCGGTTGGCTCGTGTTGAGTCACGGCGTCGGTCCCATGCGCAAGTATTCGATCGGCGCGTTCTTGCTCGACATCCACGACCCGTCGAAGATACTGGGCCGGCTAAAGGAGCCGCTCTTGTCGCCGGAGCACAGCGAGCGAGAGGGCTATGTGCCGAACGTGGTCTACAGCTGCGGCGGCCAGATCCACGGCAAGGACCTGATTATTCCGTATGCCATGAGCGACTGGGCGAGCACCTTCGCGCTGGTCAACGTGGACGAGCTGCTCAGCGCGTTGAAGGCAAACCCGCCGGGGTGAGGGGCATGCGCGCCGAAGCGCGACCCGGCGACTCCCACGCCAAGCGAAAGCGTGAAAGTCGCTCGAACGTAAAGCCCCTGAACCTTCGAGATTTCGCGGGGCCTTTCGCGATGGTTGCCTGAGCACTACGTGAATAGTTCGATTTGAGGCGCGAAAGTGTTGTACTAGGCTCCGCGATCGATGCGTCGTGTCTTGGCCGTGCTCGGCTTCCTCTTGCTCTGGTCTTTGTGTGCGATAGGCTGCACCTCGGGCGATAACTGTTCATCCGGTTCGCACTGCGAGTGCTCGGAGGGCGATCAGTGTTACCTGGGCTGTGACGGCGATTTTTGCGACCAGTCGTGTCACAACATGAATCGCTGCGGCACCGTGTGCGGAGACGCTTGCAGTTCGACATGCCACGACGTGCGCCAATGTTCGCAGTCGTGCGGTTCGGGCTGCGGGTTGGAGTGCCGAAACACCGATAGCTGTGGCGTGATCTGCGGCGACAATTGCCGTATCGATTGTCATGACACGGCACAATGCTCGGTCGAAGTGGGGCCGGGCAGCGAGGTGACGTGCGAGCACGTCAATCAGTGCGCGGTCGTTTGCACGGGTAGCTGCACCGTGAATTGCGGCGGACCCGACAACTGCTCGATCGAGTGCGCGGGAAACGCACCGCCCAAGGAATGCAAGCCCGGGGTCTTTGCTTGTGGGGTGTGCCCGTGAGCGGCCGCTGGTTCAAGGGTTTGTCGACCGTCGCGGTGAGCGTGCTGGTGCTCGGCCTGTCCGAGCACGCACACGCGCAATCGTCGATCCGCGTGCCTGGTCAACGCCCAGCAGACGCGTTCGAACTCGAGCCGCACCTGTTGCTGACACCGTTCAGCGCTCCGGATGCGCCGAGCGGCGACGGGTATGGGCTCGGTGTGCGCGGCACCATCGAAATCGCGCCCGACGGCTTCATTCCCAAGCTCAATGACTCCGTTGGTATCGGCTTTGGGTTCGATTGGATTCATTATGACGGTCTGAGCGGTCGCGGCTATTGCCGGCATTTCGAGTACACCGCGCAGGGCGTACCGGTGTGCGTCGAAACTAGCGCGCATTCCTCGAACTACATTTTCGTCCCCGTGGTGATGCAATGGAACTTCTGGCTCCACCGCCAGTGGTCGGTGTTCGGCGAACCCGGTCTGGCGCTTTCGCACCGGACCGGTGACTTTGGCGTCGTGCCGGTGTTCATGGCGGGCGGCCGATTTCACTTCAACGACAGCGTGGCTTTGACCATGCGTCTCGGGTATCCGTCCTTTTCGTTGGGCGTGTCGTTCTTGTTTTGAGGCGGCGCCGAATCGGCGATTCCCTTGCTTGTTTCGGTCGAAATCGCGAGAGTCCATCGATCCTTCCCGCGCGTCCGGCTAGAATGCGGACATGCTCGCTGAACAGGCGCTGCCGCATCCGGGGCTGCGATTCCAGGACGAAGCTTGGGCGTGGGGTCTCCTGCGTGGGTTGGCGCGCCGCGCAAGCGCGGGCCAGGCACTGCGTGAACGCACTGGAGTGAGCTGTGACGCGAACGGTCGTCTCGAGGAGGTGGCGCTCGAGCGCGCTCAGCTGGTGCTCGAGCCGGACAGCGAGCCCAGCTTCACGACGCCTCTTCGACTGACCGCCAGCGTGCGTCAGCTGTTCGATTTGTATCTGCCGCTGTGCATCGGTGAGGGCGCGGAGCATCTGGTGCTCGGCCACGTCGGACAGAGTTTGGACGGACAGATCGCCACTTCGGGCGGTGCCTCGCGCTACGTCACGGGGCCGGAAAATATCGTGCACATGCACCGCTTGCGCTCGCTAATGGATGCCGTGGTGGTCGGCGCGGGCACCGTGGAACAAGACGATCCCGAGCTCACCACGCGCTTGGTTCCCGGAGAGCACCCGACCCGTGTCGTGATCGATCCGTCCTTGCGTCTCCCTCACACGCGGAAGCTCTATCGCGATGGGCTTGCGCCGACCTTGATCGCTTGTCGGCGCGAGCCCAGTCGCCCGGAAGGTCCGCCGCGGATTCCGCTCTTGGAGCTTGCCGCGGAAGCTGGGCGGCTCTCGCTTTCGGAGTTACTTTCCACGTTGGCTGCGCGCGGCCTCCGGCGTGTGTTCGTCGAGGGTGGGGGAGTGACCCTTTCGAACTTCATTCAGGCCCGCTGTTTGGACCGCTTGCATGTGACGGTCTGCCCAATTCTGATCGGTTGCGGTCGCCCGGGGATCAGCCTGCCGGGCGTAGACCGCCTCGAGCAGGCACTCCGCCCGGCGACCCGCCGCTTCACTCTCGGTGAGGACGTGCTTTTCGATTGTCGACTAGCGCGTCATTGAGTAGCGGGCTCATGCTATCAAGCAACCATCTTGGGCGACGCTAGCAACGAGCGCAGATCGTGAACGAACATGCCCGGGCGTTTTGGAGCGTAGAACCCGGTCGCGGCGAACTGCGCGCCGAGGCGCTTCTGCCGCCTGCGACCGGGGAGGTGTTGGTACATGCGCTATACAGCGCGGTGAGCCGCGGCACCGAGTCACTAGTCTTCCATGGGCGCGTCCCGGTCAGCGAACGTCAACGCATGCGTTGCCCGCACCAAGTCGGTGAATTTCCCGGACCGGTCAAGTACGGCTACAGCAGTGTCGGTCGCGTGCAGGCAGGCGATGTCGAGCTGTTGGGGCAGACGGTATTTTGCTTGTTCCCACATCAGTCTGGGTACGTGGTGCCGGTGAGCGCCGTGCTGCCGCTGCCTGCCACGGTGCCGCCCGAGCGCGCCGTGTTGGCAGCCAATCTGGAAACCGCGATCAATGCCGTTTGGGATGCCGCGCCGCGCCTGGGCGATCGCGTATCGGTCGTCGGCGCGGGGGTGGTCGGCTGTCTGTGCGCGTATCTGCTCGCTCGGCACCCGGGCGTGACGGTCGAGCTGGTTGATTTGCGGGCAGAGCGCGGAGAAATCGCGCGCGCGTTCGGTGCGAGCTTCGCACTGCCGGAGTCGGCACAGCCTGAGCGAGACTTGGTGGTGCACGCGAGCGGTTGCGAAGCGGGGTTGCGCACGAGCCTTTCCTTGGCGGGTACCGATGCGACGGTGCTCGAACTCAGTTGGTTCGGTGATAGCGAGGTCAGTTTGCCGCTCGGTGCAGCGTTTCATGCGCGGAGGCTCGGCTTGCGGTCGTCTCAGGTGGGCACGCTGAGTCCGCGCGCGCGCAAGCGCTTCGACCACCGAGCACGGCTGGCCTTGGCGCTCGAGCTGTGCAAAGACCCGCTGCTCGATCTGCTGATTGACGCAGAAATCGCCTTCGATGACCTGCCCGAAGCGATGACACGATTGACGATGCCGGAGCGCGCGGCGCTCTGCCATCGAGTGCGTTACGAGCTTTGAAGGAGTCCTGATGTACAGCGTTTGCGTTCGTGGTCACGTAATGATTGCTCACAGCTTCCGTGGGGAGCTGTTCGGCCCGGCTCAGCGCTTGCACGGCGCAACCTATGTAGTCGACGCCGAATTTCGCACTCGAGAGCTCGGTCCGGAAGGCGTGGTGGTCGACATCGGTCGTGCCTCGCAAGCGTTGTCTTCGATTTTGGACGAACTCAACTTCAAGAACTTGGACGACGAGCCCGCGTTTGCGAACCAGAATACGACGACCGAATTCCTGTCGCGCGTGCTGTTCGAACGCATGGCTACGCGCATTCGCGCCGGCGAACTCGGCCCAGGTTCCGAGCGCCTTTCGGCACTACGCATCAGCTTGCACGAGTCCCACGTGGCCTGGGCCGCCTATGAAGACGCGCTCTAGTCACTAACCAGGCGCTTGCTGGTTTGCGCTCAGCGACGCAGCGTGCACGAACAACAAACTCTGCTCGCCGGGAACGCCGAGGCGCAACGGGAAGCCATAGTGCCCGGTGCCGCGGTGGACATACAGGCGATCACTCCCGCGCGCCCAGAACCCGTGATCGGGGGCCTTGACGAACACGCGCATCATCGTCCAATCGAGGCCGAGGCTGACTAGTCCGACTTGCCCACCGTGGGTGTGTCCGGACAACGTGAGATCGGCCTCGCCCTCCGGCAAATGGCGGAAAGCACCTGGATCGTGCAAAAGCACGACCCGGAGGTGGCCGGCGACTCGTGGGTGCTCGGCGCAAACGCGGGCCAAGTGCTCTTTGCGGTCGCGCCAGACGAAGTTCATGCCCAAGATTTGGACTGGGCCGGCGGCGGTCAGCAGTTCACGCGCGTCGTCTACGAGCAGCGTGACGCCTGCTCGTTCGAGCGCCGCCTGAACCGTTTCCGGAGCCTCGTGATCGTGATTGCCCAAGCAGGCAAAACAGCGCCCGGGTAGTGCGGCAAGCGGGGACAGCGCGTTACCCAAGAGCTCCGGATCACCCTGTGACTCCATGGTCAAGAAATCACCGGTAAGCAGCACCAAATCCGGCTGACGCGCCACGGCGCGCTCACAGATCCCACGCAAGCGCTCGACCGACATGAACGGACCGAGGTGCGGATCGGTGATCTGCACGATGGAGAGTGGGCGGCCGGTGCCGGGAGGCCGCTTCGGGTGCCGTTTCAACTCCGGTACGGACTCGCCGTCGGCCACCACGAGATGCACTTGCTCTTCGCGGCTACGCAAGGATTGCAGCACGCCGAGCAACGCGACGGCGTAGGGAATCCAAGCTGCGGGGAGCGCAACGCCGAATGCCGAGAACAGCACCCAGGGCAACGCCAGCAACGTGCCGGCGCCGAAGAACGCCCCCGGAATGCTGACCAGCGCGCGATACGAGAAACCGCGCATGCTCGGGCGAATCAACATCAGAGACTGAACGAAGACCGCCGCGTGACCGTAGACGAATAGCGGCCACACGCTCTGGAAGCGCGGGAATAACGCGCTGGCGAACAGAACCTGCAGCCCGAGCAGGACGGCTCGGAAGACCGCGTACTGTCGCGAACGGAAGCCCCAAGCACAGGCGACGACGAGTGCCCACGCGGCAGTTGACCAAAGCGCAAACGGACTCACTGAAGGCGTGTATGCGGCCGACCCTGGGTCACGGCAAGCTAGGCGGCTAGCCGACGGGCCAGCGGCATTCCGTCCTGGCGGGTATTCTATAGACGCACACTTGGAGTGCCCGTATGCTGCCGCTCGTGGCGGAAGAACTTTCGAAGGTCAATCATCGTCGCACGTTGTTGGGAGCGTGCGTCGGCGTCATCTTGGGGTTTGCAGGAGCCAGCGCGGAGGGCCCGGAGCTCGTCAGCTTGCTGTTCAAGCCACTCCAAGATTCCTTCTCCTGCTCGGGGAGCGTCAACTTGGCGCTGACTCAGTTCGTTCGGTTGCAGCTGACTTGCGCGGTGCTCGGTGCGGTGCTCGCCTTGGTCGCGATGTACTTTTGGCGTCGCTTCGCTCGCCGACGTACGGAAGCCAAGCAGGCGACCTGAAGCCCTCTCGGTTACCTGGCGAAGAAGCGCGCGCGACAGGCGCGACAGCGGTAAGGCTTGAAGCCGAGCGTGCGCGCGAGCCCGTCGAACAGGCCACGTGACTGCGAACGGCGCACGTCGTCATGCCCGCACCATGCGCAGTAAGGGTGGCTGTCAGAGGTTGCAGGGGAGAGCGTCGACCGCCCGTCGGTCGCCGTGGGTGACTGCGACTGTGCCGTAGGTGTGCTGCTCACATCAGAAGTATTGGTCGAACAGGGCGGGCCGCAACCCAGATTGCAACAGTTTCACGCGGGGACAATTGCCCCATCATCACTCTAGTGGGTGATGTGTCGTGGCGGTATCAACGCGTCGGCGAACTGTCCGGAAAAACGCCGACAGGTGGCGTCGCGCTGCTCGGCGGCGCTGCACTCGCGGGCGCGGCGGGAAGCGACGCAGCTGGCTCGGAGCTCTGCGCCGGTTGCGGTGAGCTCGGGGGCGCGTTGGGTGCTGGCGGCGCCGGCTCGGGCCCGGATGCGGCCGCCGGCGGTGTGTAGAGCGGACGTCTGGTCGGTGCGGGCGAACCGGCGGGGCTCAGCGTGAGCTCCACGCTTTGGACGTACCGCGTGCAACCGTGTTCGTGGTCGACTACGACGGTGGTTCGTGCCTCGGGTGCGCCGGCAAGTGAAGCGCGTAGCGTCCAGCGGCCGTCGGTGAGCGAGGCATAATAGCAGGACGTGAGCTCGAACTGACTCTTTCCGTTGCTGGCGGTCACGGTCGCGGCACACGTCTTTCGACCTTCAGCGTCGAGCACGGTCACGTCCACGTAGTCGTAGCAACGCGTGGTCAGGGCGGCTATCCCCACCACGCCGACCAACGCGGCACCCCCGGCGACCGCCGTGCAGGCGTTCAATCCCGCCACAAGTAGAACCGCGCCCAACGCACCCCGTAGCAGCGCCCCTCGACGCCTTTTGTTGCTCCGCATGTTTCGCTCGGTTGCCTATAGCATTGGAATCCGCAGAGCCCAGATTGAGAATGGCGATCCGCGTCGCGACTCGCTTGGGGACGGAGCGGGCGCAGGAAGCTAAGCCAGGCACGGGGGTCGAATCCGTGGCCG
>Ga0134124_10000637_pt1 | contig 28041 bp, 21 predicted proteins | sample KB304_FD_96880 | JGI IMG/M metagenome (GOLD analysis project Ga0134124, IMG submission 96880) | Terrestrial soil microbial communities without Nitrogen fertilizer from Kellogg Biological Station, Michigan, USA - KB3-0-4 | ecosystem: Environmental > Terrestrial > Soil > Unclassified ... | reverse complement strand
GTTCAGGAACATCATCGCCATCTTGTTGCCGGGACGGAAGCTCTTGCGTCCCATCTTGGTCAACAGGTTGCGCATGTTCATCGACACGTCGCCGAAGTCGATCTTGACCGGGCAGGGCGACTCGCACTTGTGGCAGACGGTGCAGTGGTCGGCCACGTCCTCGAACTCTTCCCAGTGCTTGATCGACACGCCGCGGCGCGTCTGCTCCTCGTAGAGGAAGGCCTCGATGAGCAGCGAGGTGGCGAGGATCTTGTTGCGCGGGCTGTAGAGCAGGTTCGCGCGCGGCACGTGCGTGGCGCACACCGGCTTGCACTTGCCGCAGCGCAGGCAGTCCTTGATGGAGTCGGAGATGGCGCCGATGTCGCTCTGCTGCATGATCAGCGACTCGTGGCCCATCAGCCCGAAGCTGGGCGTGTAGGCGTGGCGCAGGTCGGCCGCGCGCACGTCGCCCCCGAGCGCGGACACGTTGCGCAGCAGCTTGCCCTTGTTGAAGCGCCCCTGCGGGTCGACGCGCTGCTTGTAGCCCTCGAACTCGGCGATCTCCTCGTCGGTGAGGAATTCCAGCTTGGTGATGCCGATGCCGTGCTCGCCGGAGATCACGCCGTCCAGGCTGCGCGCGAGCTGCATGATGCGTGCCACCGCCTCGTGCGCGGTCTGCAGCATCTCGTAGTTGTCGCTGTTGACCGGGATGTTGGTGTGCACGTTGCCGTCGCCGGCGTGCATGTGCAGCGCCACCCAGACGCGGGCGCGCAGCACTTGCTTGTGGATGGCCTGGCACTGGCCGACGATGGGCGCGAACGCGCCGCCGGCGAAGATGCCCTTGAGCGGCTGCAGCACCTGCGTCTTCCAGGACGCGCGCAAGGAGTGGTCCTGCAGCTGCGCGAACCAGCTGCGCCCGCTGGCGGGGTCGATGGCGTCGAGCCGAGTGAGCCAGCCGCTCCACAGCGCGCGCGTGTCGCGCACGAGCGCGAGCGCCTGCTGCACGCGGTCTTCCAGCAGTTCCGCGCTCGGGATCTCGCTGGCGTCGTCGGAGCGACCCAGGGGCAGCGAGCCGGCGCTGAAGAAGCCCTCCAGCGCGTCGAGCAGCGCGAGCTTGTTGCGCAGCGACAGCTCGATGTTGATGCGCTCGATGCCCTCGGTGTACTCGCCCATGCGCGGCAGCGGGATCACCACGTCCTCGTTGATCTTGAAGGCGTTGGTGTGACGCGCGATGGCCGCGGTGCGCTTGCGGTCGAGCCAGAACTTCTTGCGCGCGTCCGCGCTCACGGCCACGAAGCCCTCGCCGCTGCGCGCATTGGCCAGGCGCACCACCTCGCTCGTGGCGCGTGCCACGGCGTCGTCGTCGTCGCCGACGATGTCGCCCACCAGGACCATCTTGGGCAGCGTGCCGCGGCGCGACTTGGTGGCATAGCCCACCGCGCGCAGGTAGCGGTCGTCCAGGTGCTCCAGGCCCGCGAGGATGGCGCCTCCCGCCTGCGCCTGCGCGAACATGTAGTCGCGGATCTCCACGATGGAGGGCACCGCGTCCTTCGCGTTGCCGAAGAACTCCAGGCACACGGTGCGCACGCTCTTGGGCATGCGGTGCACGACCCAGCGCGCGCTCGTGATGAGCCCGTCGCAGCCTTCCTTCTGGATGCCCGGCAGGCCCGCGAGGAACTTGTCGGTCACATCCTTGCCGAGCCCTTCCTTGCGGAAGCGCCGCCCGGGGATCTCCAGCCGCTCGGTGCGCACCGGGCGCGTCCAGTCGATGCGCGCGCCGGCCTCGAAATAGCGCAGCTCGAAGCGGGCCACCTCGGCGTCGTGGATCTTCCCGAGGTTGTGGTCCAGGCGCACCACCTCCAGCCATTGCGCATCGGGCGTGACCATGCGCCAGGAGGCGAGGTTGTCGAGCGCGGTGCCCCACAGCACGGCCTTCTTGCCGCCCGCGTTCATCGCGATGTTCCCGCCGATGCAGCTCGCCTCGGCCGAGGTGGGGTCGACGGCGAACACGAAGCCCGCGCGCTCGGCGGCGTCGGACACGCGCTGCGTCACGACGCCGGCCTCGGTCCAGACGGTGGGCACGGGCCGCTCGATGCCCGGCAACGAGACGAGCTCGACCTCGGACATCGCCTCGAGCTTCTCGGTGTTGATGACCGCGCTCTTCCAGGTCAGCGGCACGGCGCCGCCGGTGTAGCCGGTGCCGCCGCCGCGCGGAATGATGGTGAGGCCGAGCTCGATGCAGCCCTTCACCAGCGCGGCCATCTCGCCTTCGGTGTCGGGCATGAGCACGACGAAGGGGTATTCGACCCGCCAGTCGGTCGCGTCGGTGACGTGCGAGACGCGGCTCAGGCCGTCGAAGCGCACGTTGTCGCGCGCGGTGTGGCGCCCGAGCACGCGGCGCGCGCGTTGGCGCAACGAGGCGGTGGCCTCGAAGCCGCTGGCGAAGTCGGCCACGGCCTTGCGCGCCGCGCCGAGCAGCTCGCCCACGAAGGCGTCGCGCTGAGCATCGTCGCCGGGCGTGCGGCGCTTCTCGATCTCGCGCAGGCGGTGGTCGAGCGCGTCGATCAGCAGTCGCCTGCGCTTGGGGTTGTCGAGCAGGTCGTCCTGCAGGTAGGGGTTGCGCTGCACGACCCAGATGTCGCCCAGCACCTCGTAGAGCATGCGCGCGGAGCGGCCTGTCTGGCGTTCGTCACGCAGCCTGCTGAGGATTTCCCAGGCACGTTCGCCCAGCAGCCGGACGACGATTTCGCGGTCCGAGAACGAGGTGTAGTTGTAGGGAATCTCGCGCAGCCGCGGCGCTGCGTCGCGCTCGGCCAGCGTGGCCGCGAGGTCGTGCATGGAAACCGGTGCGTTCATGGGAGGTCCGGCTGGGCGCGCCGGTATTGAAGCGGACCATCGTACCGCAGCGATGCGCGCAGGCCGCCCGGGCGGACTCGACGCTGCGCTCCAGTGCGCGCTGCTGCCGCGCGGGGAGCGCGCGCCAGAATCGGAGCAATGCAGATGCCTGACTGGCCCTACCCCTTCTGGATCGCCCACCGCGGCGCCGGCAAGCTCGCGCCCGAGAACACGATGGCCGCGTTCGAGCGCGGGCACTCGCTCGGCTGGCGCATGGCCGAGTGCGATGTCACGCTCAGCGCCGACGACGTGCCCTTCCTGCTGCACGACCCGAGCCTGGAGCGCACCACGAACGGCCGTGGCGCCGCGGCTCTCCAGCCGTGGTCGGCGCTGCAGCTGCTCGATGCGGGCCGCTGGCACGGCGAGCGCTACGCGGGCGAGCGCCTGCTTTCGCTCGAATCGCTGGCCGCCTGGGCCTTGCGCGCACCGATGGCGATGAACCTGGAGATCAAGCCCGGCCCCGGCCGCGAGGCCGACACCGGTCGCGTCGTGGCCCGGATGGCGGCCGAGCTGTGGCGCGATGCGCCGGTCGCCCCGCTACTCAGCTCCTTCGAGGTGAGCGCGCTCGAGGCGGCCGCGGAGGCGGCGGCGCATCTGCCGCGCGCCCTGCTGCTGCAGCGACCCGCACGGGGCTGGACGCGCATCGCCGCCCGGCTGCGCTGCGTGGCCGTGGTCTTCGATCAGCGCCGGCTCGACGCCGCCACAATTGCCGCCGGGCATGCGCAAGGGCTGCGCGTGCTCACCTACACCGTCAACGACGCGGCGCGGGCGCGGCAGCTGCAGCGCGAGGGCGTCGACGGGATCATCAGCGACGCGCTCGACAGGCTGGGACCAGGGTGAGGCAATCGCTGACGGATGTGCAGATGCGACGCGTGGACCGCTGGCATCGCGGCGCCTAGATTCGCGCATCCTTCAACTGCAGGAAGCAAGTACATGATTCGCGTCGACGGCACCGGCAACCGCCCAGCGAGGCTCCCGCTCGCCCCCCTTGCACTCGCGCCACGCAACGAAGCCCCCCCGATGAGCGAGACATCCCAGCTGTTCCAGACACTGTGCGAGCTCACGCAGATGCCCGAGGGCTCAGGCGCGCCGCCCGACGACGTCGCCCGCTTCATCGGTCTCGAATTCGCGCCTTCCTTCATCCGCAGCAGCGCGTTCGGCGGCCGGCTCATCAATGCGCATCGCATGTCTGGCGGATTCATCGCCACGCAGGCGCCTCTCGAATCGGCACTCGGCCCGTTCGCGGACATGCTCGCAAGCGAAGCCGGGCTGGTCGTCGATCTCACCACGCTGTCCGATCGAGTGTTCCGCAGCCTGGTCGACTACTGTCCCGGCAAGAGCCACGAGATCGGCAATCTTCCCGGATGCGTCACCTTCCACGCCGATGCCGTGGCCCCGCTCGAATACCCCATGCCCGCGGACTCGCTTCGCAAGCGGCTGCATGTGTCGGTGCGAACCGACGCAGGCGAGAGCAAGGCCACGCTGGAAGTCTTGAACGTGCCCATCCCTGACTCCAGCGGGCTCGCCCCCTTCGCCCTGAACGCCGTCGTGGACTACGTCGCCCACTGGCAGCATGCCCATCCGAACAAGACAGTGGTCGTTCACTGCAGCGCGGGCGTGGGGCGCACGGGCCTTCTCATCGCGGCCTGCCTGCTGAAGGAGGCTCACCGGTCGGGCCAGCTGCACGAGGGCAGCTTGAAGGACGTCGTGAAGGACATCGTCCTCAAGCTTCGGGCCGAGCGCTGCAGCATCATGGTCCAGTCGGAGGAGCAGCTGGCGGCCCTGCTCGGCTATGGCCGGCAGCTCGCGTCGGGCCAGCTCGGCGCCTCTCCCGCGCCGCAGCGAGCCGAGCATCCCACCCCCTAGGGCGCCCCGGCACTCGGGGCCGGCCGCCTCAGATGCCTTCTGCCTCGACCACCGCCTGTGGCCGCACCGTGGCCTCGGCGCCCAGCAGGTCCTCGGACTTCTCCTGCTGCGGCAGCTCGGTGGTCGAGCGGATCACCGGGTGCCGCGAGGCCGCGATCGCCAGCAGCAGCGCACTGCAGCCGGCGAACACGAGCGACGAGCGCAGCCCCACATGCTCGCCGAGCCAGCCGCCGATGAGCGCGCCCGGGCCGGCGGGGATCAGGATGAGCCAGCGCATCGTGCTCGTCATGCGACCCAGCAGCGGCGCGGGCGTGACCGCCTGACGCAGCGCGAGGAAGTTGATGAAGATGAGCACGGCGCCGACGCCGAAGCACACCAGCATCAGCGCGAAGACTGCCGTGCCGTAGTGGTTGGCCGGTGCCATCGACAGCGCGAGCCAGCCCAGCGCGCACACCGCGATCCCCAGCACGAGGCAAGGCCCCGGGCCGATGCGACGCGAGATGCGGTGGCCGAAGGTGCTGCCGAACACCGTGCCCACGCCCAGGCCCACGAAGCTCAGGCCGACCTGCGACTCGCTGAGCCCCAGCACGCGCGTGGCGAACAGGATCTGCACGACGATCGCCGCGTGATGGCACATCTGCCACAGGCCCACGGTGACGCCGAGCGTGACCAGGAGCGGCGTGTTGCGCACGAAGCGCAGGCCGGCGCGCAAGTCGCGCCAGAAGTGGGCGTCCGTCCCGCGGCGCACCTCCTCGCGCACGCGCACGCCGCGCAGGATGCTCACCGACACCACGAGCAGCGCGGCATCCACCAGCAGCGCCAGCGGCGCGCCGACGAGCTTGATGAGCGCGCCCGCGAGTCCGGGGCCCGCCACTTCGGCGCCCGAGGTGGCGAGCGCGTTCTTCGCGTGGGCCTCGACGAGACGGTCTCGCGTGACGACCTGGGTGAGCACGATCTGCGCCGCGGAGCCGGCGGTCACGTAGATGCTGCCCATGAGGAAGGCCGCGGCATACATCCAGGCCATGCCGAGCCAGCCCATCCACCACGCAAGCGGCACGCTGGCCACCACCACCGCGATGCCGGCCTCGCCGGTCACGTAGACCGGAAGCTTGCGCACGCGGTCGAGCCACACGCCGGCGGGCAGCGAGAGCAGCACGAAGGGAATGATCTCCATCGCCGTGAGCAGGCCCATCTGCGTGGGGCTTGCATGCAGCAGCACTGCAGCGGTCAGCGGCAGCGCGAGCATCGTCACCTGCGCGCCGAACGAGCTGATGAGGATGGAGGTCCACAGGCGCCGGTAGACCGCGTCGCGCAGCAGGTCGTTCGGGGCGAGGGCGAGCCGGCGCATGAGTGCGTCGGGCAAGGCGCGTTTGAGGCGCAAAAGCATGTCGTTCTCCTCAATCGAGCCCTGGGGATGGGGGCTCGATCGGCGCTCGCCGGGTGGGCGGCGTCGGTATCTGATGGGGTGTGGCTTGCGTTGCACGGGACCGGTGCTGCGCTGAAGCGTTTCAGCGGAATGCGCGGCGCTGCCGCGCAGGCATCGGACGGGTGCGGGGACGGACGAGGACGGTCAGTGCGGGGCGAGCGCGCGATGCGCGCTTCGCGGGGAGCCGACCGGCGGTCGACGCGGATCGATGCATCGATCCACCCCAGGCGCCCGGCCTGCACGCGCCCCGACCAGCCCGCCGCAGCAAGCGGTCATGTGGCTGATATGGGTGGTGGCGGTCATGGGGCGCTCCCGGCAAGAAGGAGCGGCGATGCTAACAGCACGCCCTTCGCGTTCAAAGGCACTTGACGTGACACCGGCGCGTTGCGTTGCGTCGCGGCTCAGCTGCGGTAGTCGGCGTTGATGCTGACGTAGTCGTGGCTGAGGTCGCAGGTCCACACGGTGGCGCTGGCGGCCTGCGCGGGCGCGGCGCGGTGCAGGTTCACGCGCACCTCGATCTCGCTTTGCTTCATGACCCGCTGGCCATCCTCCTCGCGATAGGCGGGATGGCGCCCGCCCTTCGTGGCCACGTGCACCTCGTTGAGATGCAGGTCGATGAGCGACTGGTCGAGATCGGCGATGCCGGCATACCCGACCGCCGCGAGGATGCGACCGAGGTTGGGGTCGCTGGCGAAGAAGGCGGTCTTCACCAGCGGCGAGTGCGCGATGGCATACGCCACCTGCTGGCACTCGTCCTCGGACTTGCCGCCGTCCACGCGCACGGTGATGAACTTCGTGGCGCCCTCGCCGTCGCGCACGATGGCCTGCGCGAGCAGCCTCGAGACCTCGTGCACGGCCTCCTGCAGCGCGCGACCCTCGGGCGAGTCGAGCGAGGTGATGCGCGCGTGATCGGCGCGACCGCTTGCCACGAGCATGAAGGAGTCGTTGGTCGAGGTGTCGCCGTCGATGGTGATGCGGTTGAACGAGGCGTCCGCCGCGCTGCGCGCGAGCGTGCTCAGCGCCGCGGGGTCGATCTTCGCGTCGGTGGCGACGAAGCCGAGCATGGTGGCCATGTTCGGGCGGATCATCCCCGCGCCTTTGGCGATGCCCGTGACCGTGACCGTCGCCGAGCCGATGCGCACCTGCCGCGAGAACGCCTTGGGCAGCGTGTCGGTGGTCATGATGGCCTCGGCGGCGACGGCCCAGTTGTCTTCTCGCAGATCGGCGATCGCCGCATCGAGGCCTGCCTCGAGGCGATCCACGGGCAGCGTCTCCATGATCACGCCGGTGGAAAACGGCAGCACGCCGTCGCTGGCGATCCCGAGGCGCGAGGCCAGCGCGACGCAGCTCTGGCGCGCGCGCGCAAGACCGTCTTCACCGGTGCCTGCATTCGCATTGCCGGTGTTGATCAGCAGGGCGCGCACTGCGCTGCCGCCGGCCAGGCGCTCGCGGCAGATCTGCACCGGCGCGGCGCAGAAGCGGTTGAGCGTGAACACGCCGGCCACGCTGGCGCCCTCGTCGAGCGCGATGACGGTGAGGTCGCGACGGTTTGCCTTGCGGATGCCGGCCATGGCGATGCCCAGGCGCACGCCCGGCACCGGATGAAGCGAGGCGGGATCGGGGGCGGCAAGGTTCACGGGCATGGCGGGCTCCAATTGGTCAAAGACCCCCCGAAAGCCTTGGGGCTCGCGGGGGGTCGGGGCTTGTGGTGCGGGGCTTGGACTCAGGCGAGCTGGCCGTGGCAGTGCTTGTACTTCTTGCCGCTGCCGCAGGGGCAGGGATCGTTGCGGCCCACGCGGGGCACCTCGTCCGCGACGGCCCGCGCGACCATCGCCGCGGCGACCTGCGTGGCGCCATCGCCCTCGGCGACGATGCTGCCGTCCTCGGTGGGGTGCGTGTAGGTGACGTTGGCGATGGACTCGGCGCGCTCCTCGATTGCCTCGGCGGCCTGGGCCACTTCCTCGCGCGTCTGGACGCGCACGGTCATGAGGATGCGCGTCACCTGCATCTTCACGGTGTCCAGCAGTTGAGCGAAGAGCTCGAAGGCCTCGCGCTTGTATTCCTGCTTCGGGTTCTTCTGCGCATAGCCGCGCAGATGGATGCCCTGGCGCAGGTAGTCCAGCGCCGCGAGGTGCTCGCGCCAGTGCGTGTCGATCGACTGCAGCAGCACCATGCGCTCGAAGGTGGAGAACTGGCTCTCGCCGACCTGGTCGAGCTTGGAGCGGTAGGAAGCGTCGGCCGAGGCGAGGACGCGCTCGAGCACGTCCTCGTCGGTCATGGCCGCGCTCTTCTCGACCTCGGCCTTCAGCGCGACATCGAGCTGCCACTCCTCGCCCAGGGCCTTCTCCAGGCTCGTGAGGTCCCATTGCTCCTCGACGCTGTCGGCGGGCACGAAGGTGCGCACCACGTCGGTCATGCAGCCGCGGCGCAGGCTCGCGATCTGCTCGGAGACGTCCTGCGTCTCGAGGATCTCGTTGCGTTGCGCGTAGATCACCTTGCGCTGATCGTTGGAGACGTCGTCGTACTCGAGCAGCTGCTTGCGGATGTCGAAGTTGCGCGCCTCGACCTTGCGCTGCGCGCCCTCGATGCTGCGGGTGACGATGCCGGCTTCGATGGCCTCGCCCTCGGGCATCTTGAGGCGGTCCATGATGGCCTTCACGCGGTCGCCCGCGAAGATGCGCATCAGCGGGTCTTCAAGCGAGAGGTAGAAGCGTGACGAGCCCGGGTCGCCTTGGCGGCCGGAACGCCCGCGCAGCTGGTTGTCGATGCGCCGGCTCTCGTGGCGCTCGGTGGCGATGATGCGCAGGCCGCCGAGCTCCTTCACCTGCTCGTTCAGCCCGGTCCATTCGCCCTGCAGCTTGGCCACGCGGACGATCTTGTCCTGCGACTCGATGGTCTCGTCGGCCTCGATGAACTGCACCTGCTTCTCGACGTTCCCGCCGAGCACGATGTCGGTGCCGCGGCCCGCCATGTTGGTGGCGATCGTGATCATCTTCGGCCGTCCGGCCTGGGCGATGATCTCGGCCTCGCGCGCGTGCTGCTTGGCGTTGAGGACCTGGTGCGGCAGCTTGTGCAGGTTGAGCAGCTTGGAGATGAGCTCGGAGTTCTCGATGCTCGTCGTGCCCACCAGCACCGGCTGGCCGCGCTCGTAGCAGCTCTTGATGTCGGCCACGACCGCGTCGTAGCGCTCCTTCGCGGTCTTGTAGACGAGGTCGAGCTCGTCGCGGCGCTGCGTCGGCTTGTTGGGCGGGATCACGACCGTCTCGAGGCCGTAGATCTCCTGGAACTCGTAGGCCTCGGTATCGGCGGTGCCGGTCATGCCGGCGAGCTTGCCGTACATGCGGAAGTAGTTCTGGAAGGTGATCGAGGCGAGCGTCTGGTTCTCGGCCTGGATCCCGACGCCCTCCTTGGCCTCCACCGCCTGGTGCAGGCCGTCGGACCAGCGGCGGCCCGTCATCAGGCGACCGGTGAACTCGTCGACGATGATCACCTCGCCGTTCTGCACGACGTAGTGCTGGTCGCGGAAATACAGGTGATGCGCACGCAGGGCCGCGTACATGTGGTGCATCAGCGTGATGTTCGCGGCGTCGTAGAGCGATGCGCCCTCGGCCAGCAGGCCGGCCTGCGACAGCAGTTCCTCGGCCCGCTCATGGCCCGCCTCGGTGAGGAAGACCTGATGCGTCTTCTCGTCGGCGGTGAAGTCGCCCGGCTCGATCACGCCCTCGCCGGTGCGCGGGTCGGCCTCGCCGATCTGCTTCTTCAGGGCCGGCACCACCGCGTTGATCTTGAGGTAGAGCTCGGTCTGGTCCTCGGCCTGGCCGCTGATGATGAGCGGCGTGCGCGCCTCGTCGATCAGGATGGAGTCGACCTCGTCGACGATGGCGTAGGCCAGGGCCCGCTGCACGCGATCCTCGGTCTCGTAGACCATGTTGTCGCGCAGGTAGTCGAAGCCGTACTCGTTGTTGGTGCCGTAGGTGACGTCGGAGTTGTAGGCACGCTGCTTTTCCTCGCGCGGCATCTGGGCGCCGTTCACGCCCACGCTCAGGCCGAGGAAGGTGTAAAGGCGGCCCATCCACTCGGCGTCGCGCTGTGCGAGGTAGTCGTTCACCGTCACCACGTGCACGCCGCGGCCGGTAAGCGCATTCAGGTAGACCGGCAGCGTGGCCACGAGCGTCTTGCCCTCGCCGGTGCGCATCTCGGCGATCTTGCCGTTGTGCAGCGCCATGCCGCCGATGAGCTGCACGTCGAAGTGGCGCATCTTCAGCACGCGCTTGCCGCCTTCGCGCACGACGGCGAAGGCCTCGGGCAGCAGCGAGTCGAGCGACTCGCCCTTCGCCACGCGCTGCTTGAACTCGTCCGTCTTGGCGCGCAGCTCGGCGTCGCTGAGCTTCTCGAACTGCGGCTCGAGCGCGTTGATCTTCTCGACCTCGCGCCGGTAGGTCTTCAACAGGCGATCGTTGCGGCTACCGAAAATCTGTGTGAGAAGCTTGGGCAACATGCGGAGCAGGTGTTGGGAGCCGTGAGGCCGGGGCAGGTTGAACACCGTTTCGTGGTGCCGAACGCGTTCGATGTGTGGCGGGGCGACGCGTTCCGGGCGAGCGTTTCGAACCGGGTCGGGCCGCCTGGCGGCAGCAGACTAGGCATGGGGTCGATGCACCGGAACACAAGGCCGAGCAGCCCGCGCTCGCCGTGACACCTGACACGCTTTGCAACGCCCATGCTGGCATTCGTCATCGACGCGCCAGGCATCGCTGCGGCCCGGGCTCAAAAGCCGGGCAGTTTAGCACCGGGGGTGCTGGGGCACGCCCGGGCTCCCGGCTGACGGCACAGCCTGCAAGGGCGCCTCGGCGCCCGCCGCGGCTCAGGGCGCCGCGCCGTCTTGCGCAGTCTGCGGCGCGTCGGCGGGAACGGCGTCGCCGGTGGCGGCGGCACGGTGCGAGCGACGGCGCTGCGCGGGTGTGCTGCTCGCCACGGTCTGCCCGGCATCGTCGTGTCCCAGGAACTTCGTGGGGTTCTGCGGCACGCCTTGCAGCAGGACCTCGAAGTGCAGGTGCGGGCCGGTGGAGCGCCCGGTGCTGCCCACGAGCGCGATGGTCTGGCCGCGCTTGACGAGGTCACCCTCCTTCACGAGCAGCCTGGAGGCATGCGCATAGCGGGTGACGAGCCCGTTGCCGTGGTCGACCTCGACCTTGTTGCCGTACTGGGGATGAACGCCTGCCGCCACCACCATGCCGCCGGCTGCGGCCACGATCGGGGTGCCGATCTCGGCGGGGAAATCGAGGCCGGTGTGAAGCGCGCCGCGGCCGGTGAAGGGGTCGGAGCGAAAGCCGAAGCCCGAGCTCATCGGGCCATCCACCGGCGCGGTGCTCGGGACCATGAGCGAGCGCAGCCTCGATTCCTGCAGGCGTGATTCGATGAAGACGAACAGGTCGTTGCTGCGATCGGCCTTCTGGTCGAGCGCATCGACCGTGGTCTCCAGTGCCTCGAGCGCATGCGCCGTCGCGCCCGAGGCGGGCACGTACGGCCCGCCCTTGGCGCCATCGGCTGCGGAGTTGTCGCGGCTCGTGGGCTCGGCCGGCTTCTGGCTGCCGCGCAGGTCTTCGGGCCTGAGGCCCGCGAGACCGGAGACGCGCTCGCCCACGGCTTCGAGCTGCAAGAGCTTCGCCTGCATCTCGCCGACCCGGCGCGCCATGGCGTCGAGGTTCTCGCGCATGTAGCGGTCGCGCTGCGCGATCTCGTCGCGCACCACGAACTTGACGACCTGGCTGACCACCGGCCACCCCTCGTGCGCGGCCTTGAGCAGCACGAAGTGGTACATGGCGGCCGACAATGAAAGCACGGCAATGAGCGCGCTGAACGCGAGCACCGTGAGTTCGAGACCGTTCAAGTTGACGACCCTCGTTCGCGCGAGGTTGCCGTGGGTGATCATGATCTGCATTCGACTACTCTCCTCGCCATGCCACCCTCGCCACGTTCCACGATGCCCAGCACAACGCCGATCGGCGATGCCCTGGACGGCTGCGCTCCGCTGGAGCGCCTGCGCCTGCTGATGCAGGACTCGCAGGCGCGCTTCGATGCCGTGCGTGCCGTCCTGCCCGCGGCGCTTGTGCCGCATGTGCGCCCGGGCCCGATCGACGAAGCTCAGTGCTGGGCGCTGCTGGTGTCCAACGCTGCCGTGGCGGCCAAGCTGCGGCAGTTCATGCCGCTCATGGAAGCCCGCCTTCAGCAAGCGGGTTGGCAGGGTAGCTCCATCCGCATCCGCGTTCAATCGGGCTGAAACACCTGCTTTCGTTCGATTCGCGGCGCATGCTTGTTTACTGCGGCATGCGCGCGCAGTCGGTGCTCTGCACGTTGCTGTCCCAGCCTTCTATTGCACGCTTGTCCGGTACGTGTGTTCCCGGACCGATGACGTTCTTTCGCACCACGACGCCTTCGAAGGGGTTGTCCGCGTACTTGTAGGCCTGCAGGCCCGCGGTGAGGCAGTTGCGCTCGATCACTGTGTTGCCCTGCGAGCCGAAGACGCCCGCGGCCACGCCGCCGCGCTGTCGCACCACGTTGCCCGCCACGTAGTTGTCGCGCCCCGGCTTCTTCTCCTTGCTGTCCCCGATCGTGAAGGCGGCCGCGTTGCGGTAGGCGATGTCGATATCGATCACGTTGTCGACGAGCCGCACGCCGCTGCTCTGGAAGACGCTCACCGCATCGCTCACATAGCGCTGGCCGGTCACGAGGTTGCCCTCGATGGTGCCGCCTCGCATGTCGTCGTACTCGATCGCGCTGCCGATGCCCTCGGCGCCCTGCCCCACGCAGCACGGATCGTTGCGCACCGGCCCGCCGAAGGTGTCGAGCACGTTGGCGCGCACGACGGTGTCGCGCGTGTTCATCGCAAGCACGCCGCGAAGGCCCTTGAAGATGCGGTTGTGCTCGATGGTGGCGCCGCCTGCCTGCACGAGCACGTTGGCGCCGTTGCCGCATGGGCCGATCTCGCTGTCGCGGATCGTCACGCCCTCGGCCTTGGGCGGGATGGTGATGCACACGCCCTGCGGGTTGCTGATGCGCACGCGCTCGATGACCTGCCCCGCCTTCGCCACGATGGGCCCGCGCACTTGCAGGCTCGACGTGCGAGGCCCCGGCTCGCCATGCACCCAGCGGCTCTTCGTCAGGCCCGTGTCCGCCGGCTTCGCACCGAGCAGCTGACACTGCTTCGCCACGCCCGGTGCCGGATCGCCGAAGACCGCATTGCCGCGTGCGCAATCGAAGGGAAGGCGCACCGTGGCGACGCGCCAGGCACCGGGACGACCGAACGCGATGCGCCCCTCGCCCGAGCCGGCGCACACGGTGTCGTCCCCTTGCTCCAGCGCGCAGGGACCGAAGCCCGCCGGCAGCGTGTCCAGGCGCTGGACATCCGCAGCCGTCTGGGCCGTCGTTGCGGAAACCCATGCCGCAAGAATGAACAGCCCGGCAAGCCGGGCCGGGCGCAAGTGCGGGCGTGGTGTCGAAGGCATCGCATCCATCCTAGGCAGGCTGGCGCGCAGGGCGATCCCACTGTCCGGGGGGCGTCGCGGTGCCGCAGCGGGTCCCGATGCGCCCGCGCGGGCACACCGCTTGCCGCCGCGGCACGGGATTGAACAAGGAAAAAAAAGAAGTGCACCCTGATCGACGCGCGCCAGCCCGGCCTGCGGCAATGGCGCCTGGCATTGCATTGCTGTGTGCCCTGTTCTCCTCCTGTGGCGGGGGCGGCGGCGGCTCGGTCACGAGCGTGAGCTCATCGCCCCCGCCCGCACCGGCACCGGCACCTGCACCGACGCCAGCACCGGCGCCTTCGCCCGCACCCACTCCCGCGCCAGCCCCCGCGCCCGCACCGGCGCCTCCCGCCTCCTCGCCCACGGCCTGCGTGCCGATCGTCGGACCGATGAAGATCGTTCTGTTCGGCGACTCCACCGAAGGCAACCCGGCGCTCACCAGCGACCTCCAGTCGCGGATGGACACCGAGTTCGGCGCGAGTCAGGTGAGGGTCGTGAACCGCGCGGTCGAAGGCACGCGCATCGACGATCTGCTCGCGGGGAAGGACGGCGTCAACACGCAGCCCTGGCCCGAGCCGCTGGACGAGGAGAAGCCCCAGATCATCGTCGTGGGCCATGCGATGAACTCGATGCAGGGCAAGTACCCGGTCGACGACTACGCCGCGAAGATGCAGTCGCTCCTGACGCTGTCGGCGGGCAAGGTGAACCGGGTGCTGTTCCAGACGCCGAACGACATCACCACCAAGCCGCCCGAAGGCGCGCAATGGAAGGTCGACCTGCTGCCGTCCTACCTCGATGCGATGCGCACGGTCGCCGCGAAGAACGGCGTGCCGGTCATCGACGTGTATGCCTACACCCACACCGTGAGCGACTGGCAGTCCTACATGACCGACGGCATGCACGCGAACCCGGACTTCTACGCCATGGAGGTCAAGGATCTCGTCGGCCCCACGCTCGCCTCGACGGTGCGTGCCCTGCGGTGCCAGTGACCCGGCGCCTGGGGGTTGGGGCTATTCCCAAACCCGCGTCGCGGCCTAGACTTTGCGGGTCGCAACGACGAAGGGACGCATGAGCAAGAAGCCGAATCGTTTCCGCTGCCTGCGTGGTGCCCTGTATGGCCTGGTCGCCGGCTTCCTGATGCTGATGACGCATCGGCTGCAGGACGCCCACTGCACCAGCATCCACCAGACGTCGCCGGCGCAATGCGAGTTCATCGACTACCTGCTGCCCGGCTGGCTGATCGCCGTGGTGGTCCTCGCGGGACTGTGCGTGAGCGGATGGTGGGCCTACCGCGATCACGTGATGGGCGAATACAAGGAAGACCTCGCCCAGGCCGGCTACATCGACTGAGCCTTCCCTAGCCCGATACGCGCCGGAACACCGCGCGCGCAGATGCGGCGCTCCCGCCCGTGCGCGTCAGGTCGCGAAAGTGCTGCGCCTCCAGGCACATCGGTTCGAGCGCGCCGTCACGCCACAGGCTGAGCGCGCGCGCCTCGATCTCGTCCTTGTGTCGCTTGAAGGCCTGCACCCAGGTCGAGGGCGATTCGGTCGCGCCGAAATGCTCGATCAGCGCATAGGCCGTCACTTCGGCATGCAGCAGCCGAGCGCCTACGTCGACGTAGAAATGCACCGAACGCGAAGTGGTGAACGAGACCATGGAGCCGCCGGGCTGACGCGATGGCGCAACGGTACGGGATGCCCGCGCGGGCGGCACGCCCCCTGAAGAGGGATCGCCGGCGACGGCACTGCGCTCACGCGTTTTTCACGCGCGAGCCGTCACCGGTGGCGCCGCCTCGCAGGCGCGCGACTGGGCCCAGGTCACGATGCGTGCGGCGCCGTTCGCCCGCGCGAGCTCCGACGCATACACCTCCTCGACCCGCGCGCGCCGCACCTTGAGGGTCGGTGTGACCAGCCCGTTGTCCACGGTCCAGGGCTCGCTGGTGAGGATGAGCTGCGCGAGCCGCTCGTGCGGGTCGGCCACGTCGTTGACGCGCGCGACGTGCTGCTCGAGCGAAGCCTCGAGGTCGGCGCGCGCCGGCGTCCCGGGCGCGGCCCGTGCAAGCGACTCTGCGCCGAGCAGCGCGATGGCGATCGGCTGAGGCAGGAACGCGCCCAGCACGACACAGGCCTCGATCGCCGGGTGCGCGGCGAGCCGGTCCTCGATCGGCGCCGGGGCCACGTACTTGCCCTTGCTCGTCTTGAAAAGATCCTTGATGCGGCCGGTGATGCGCAAGTTGCCGTCGGCGTCGATCTCGCCGCGATCGCCCGTGTGCAGCCAGCCGTCCTCGGTGAAGGCCTCGCGCGTGAGCCCGGGCTCCTTGTAGTAGCCCAGCATGAGCGCGCCGCTGCGCATCTGCACCTCGCCGGTGGCGGGGTCGACGCGGGCGAGCACGCCCTCATACGGAAGGCCCACCGTCCCGGGCCGCGCCCGGCCCAGCACGTTGGCATGCGAGACGCCGCAGTTCTCGGTCATGCCATAGCCCTCCAGCACCTCCAGGCCGAGCCGCGCGTACCACTGCAGCAGCTCGGTGGGCATGGGTGCGGCCCCGCCGGCGGCCACCCTGCAGCGATCGAGGCCGAGCGTGCGCAGGATCTTGCGCCGCACGAAGCGGCCCAGCAGCGGCGTGCCCAGCATGCGCTGGAGCTTGCGCGGCTGAATCTTCGCGTGCACGCCCTGCTGGAACTTGGCCCACAGGCGCGGCACCGAGAAGAAAGCGGTCGGGCGGGCGCGCCGCAGGTCCTGCGCGAACGTGTCCAGCGAGCGCACGAAGTAGACGTGCATGCCGGTGGCCAGCAGGCCCTGCTCCACGAGCGTGCGCTCCACGATGTGCGCGAGCGGCAGGTAGCTCAGCACGCGGTCCTCGGGCGAGAGGCTGAGGCGGCGCATGCCGGTGTGCAGCGCCCAGGCCAGGGCGCCGAAGCTGTGCATGACGCCTTTGGGCATGCCCGTGGTGCCGGAGGTGTAGATGATGGTCGCGAGCTCCGCGGCGTCGCGCATCGGGCAGCCCTGCAGCGGCGCCGTGTCGCGCACGATCTCGTCCCAGGTGTCGTAAGGGGTCGGCGGCGACAGGGGGTAAGTGATGCACGCAAGCCCGGGCGGCACGCCCGCGCTCATCGCCTCCCAGCCGTCGAGCTTGCCGACGAAGAGCAGCCGCGCTTCGCTGTGCTCCAGGATCTGGCGGATCGTGCCGGCCGAGAGCGTCGGATACAGCGGCACCGACACATGCCCCGCCATCCATATGGCGAAGTCGCTCATCAGCCAGTGCACGCAGTTCTTCGAGAGGATGGCGATGCGGCTGCCCGCGGGGAAGTTGCGATCGCGCAGGTGGGCCGCGATGCGCCGCGTCTCGTGCATGAGGTCGCGCCAGCTGAGGTCACGCAACGAACCATCAGCCATCGGCTGCGTGAAGACGACCCGCCCGGGCGAGCGAGCCTCCCACTCGTAAAGCAGATCGAGCGCAAGGCGGGGTTCGCCGTGGGACGGGTTCATGAGCGGGCCTCGTGTGCCCGATCCTCGGACCGCGCGCGCCGCCACGCAAGAGGCGAGACTCCCCCGCCCCCATGTCAGGAAGTCAGGTCAGGAAGCCGCCCGTGGAAAGCGCATTTCCAAGCGATCGTCGGCGAGCGCGCAGGTTCGAGATCTCGGCCGCGCAGCGCCTGAGCGCCGTGACCTCGGCGGAGCGCCATTTGCGGGCGACGCCGTTGGTGCACGTGATGAGTCCCCACACTTCGCCGTTGCCCCCGTACGAGGCGGCCAGGAGGGCGTGGATGTTGAACGGCACCAGCATCGTCTCCCTCACGCCCTGGAGACTGGGATCGGCGAACGTGTCTTCGCAGACATAGCAGCCCGTGCCCAGCAGCGCACCGAAGAAGCTGCCGCCGGACTCGGGGAATGCGGCAGAGCCGGCGATGGCCTGGTTCCTCGCGCCGTCGTAGGCCACGATGCTGCGCATGACGCGCTGGCCCAGAACGCCCGACACCGTCCAGAAGGTCACGTGCATGCACTTGAGCGTCTTCTGAATGGTCTCGGCCACCTTGCCTGCCGCCTCGATGTCCGTCACGCGTCCGGCATCGACCTCATGCGCCAGATCGCGCATCAGGAAATGGAAATTGGGGACTTCGCTCACGCTCGCTCTTTCGCTGACTCTTCAGGCACGGCGCGATTTTGCGACGAGGGGCATCACGCCGATCGAAAGGCGGATACAGCCTGCATCAGTCGCTGTGCCTGCTGATTCAGGCTCTGCGCCGCCGCGGAGCGTTCCTCGACCAGGGCCGCGTTGTGCTGAGTGCCCTGGTCCAGCAGGGTCATCGCACGGTTGACTTAGGCCAGAGGCATTGCCCTGCGCGGCTGCGAATCGCGAAGTTCCGCACACGTCATTGCGGCGCGTCTGCAACCGCCACGCGCTGCGTCGAGCGACAGCCCGGCTAGAGTTTGCAGACATTCCAATAAACATCCGCGGAGGATCCATGTTTTGCAGTTTCGTGCGCGGCTGGCGCATCGGGGTGAGCGTGGCCGCCGGCCTGTGTGCCGCAAGCGTGCAGGCCCAGAGCCTGCCGACGATCGACGACTTCTTCCGCACGCCCGCCCTCTCCGAGCCCTCGCTTTCGCCCTCGGGCCGCTACCTGGCGGTGGTCACGGGCGACGGCAACGTCGGCGCGCGGCTGGGCGTGATCGATCTCGACGACCGCAAGAATTCGCGCGTCGTGGCGCGCTTCGACGGCTCGGATCCCACCCATCCGCGATGGCTGAACGACGAGCGCCTGATCTTCGAGGGTCGCGACACCGATGAGGCCTCCGCCCTGCGGCGCAACTTCGGCATGTGGGCGGTGGATCGCGACGGGTCGAATCTGAAGCCGCTCGGGCGTGGCGGCTTTGGTGGAACGACATCGAACGGGTCGGACGATGTGATCGTCTACCGGGCACGATGGAGCAACCTGGGCGATCTGGTCAGCGTGGTGCCATTGACGCTCAACACGCGGACCGGAGTCGCGCTCGAAATGGGCCCGTGGCCCGATGCCCACGTGGTCGACGTGCTGTTCGACGTTTCGGGAAAGGCGCGCGTGACCGTCGCGCGCTTCGAGGGTCGCCAGCGGATCTACTGGCGCGCCGGGTCGGAAGCTCAATGGCGGCTCGTGTCCGACGAGGCCGTGCTGAAGTCGCCCGGCATCGATCCGCTGTGGGTCGATGCAGACGAGCTCTACGTCGGTGCCCCAGCCGGGAAAGAGGGGGTTCGCGCCATCTACAAGTACGACCTTGCACTCAAGCGTCTCGAACCCGAGCCGCTCCTGAAGATCGACGGCTTCGACTATCTCGGCTCGCGCGAGGTCGAGCATGGAAGCGGCAAGACGCTTGGCATCCACTACGAAGCCGACGCTGCCGGCTCCTACTGGCTCGATCCATGGATGAAGGCGGCGCAGACCGCCGTCGATGCGCTGCTGCCCGGCACGATCAACAAGCTGCTGTGCACGAAATGCGTCGGCGCCCCCCGCCTGCTCGTCTCGTCCTACTCGGATCGCCAGCCGCCCATCTACTACATCTTCGATACCGGCACGAAGAAGCTCGACCTCATCGGCGCCTCGCGGCCCTGGATCAACCCTGCCCAGATGGCGACGCAGGAGTTCGTGCGCATCGCGGCTCGCGATGGCCGCAGCATCCCGACCTACATCACGTCGCCTCGCGGCAAGAGCGACGCGCCGCGCCCGGCGGTCGTGCTCGTGCACGGCGGTCCAACCGTGCGCGGCAACGTATGGGGTTGGAATGCGGAGGCGCAATTCCTTGCCTCCCGCGGATACGTGGTGATCGAACCGGAGTTCCGAGGCAGCTATGGCTTTGGCTGGGAGCATCTGTCGGCCGGCTTCGGGCAATGGGGCCAGGCCATGCAGGACGACGTGACCGACGCCACGCTGTGGGCCGTGAAGTCAGCCCACGTCGACGCCGGGCGGATCTGCATTGCCGGTGCGAGCTACGGCGGCTACGCGGCAATGATGGGACTCGTGCGCGAGCCGCAGATCTACCAATGCGGGGTGAACTGGGTCGGCATCACCGACCCCGCCCTCATGTTCGATCTGCCCTATTCGGACATCTCCGAGGATGAGAAGCGCTTCGGCCTGCCGGTCCTGATCGGCGACCCCAAGAAGGACCCCGAGCTGTTCCGCAAGATCTCGCCGGTGGCGCAGGCCGCGCGCATCACCAAGCCGGTGCTGATGGCGTATGGCAGCTTCGATCGCCGCGTGCCCATGGAGCACGGCAAGCAGCTGCGCAGCGCGCTCGCCGGCCACAACAAGGACGTGGAGTGGGTCGTGTATTCGTACGAGGGACACGGCTGGGGGTCGCGCGAGAACCGAAACGACTTCTGGACCCGCGTCGAGAAATTCCTCGAGCGCAACCTGAACGGCGCGGGGAGCACGGCGTCGGCGGGCGCGGACACCCGCGCTCACTGAGCGCGGCAGGTCCTGCCGGCGCGGGGGCCGCCGACGAGCGGGCAAGGTGCTTGTCCCGTGCTGCCGGCCCCGGGGCGCACCCTCAGACGGGTGCGGCCGGATCGGTGAATGGTGCCGGCCGTCCGAATCGAACGGACGACCTACCGCTTACAAGGCGGTTGCTCTACCAACTGAGCTAGGCCGGCAGGAATGAGGCGGGCATTTTAGGGGGCGCGGCTGCCGGCGCTGCGCCTGGCGCGCTGGCTCCACAGGCTCAGCTCACCGCTTTCCACTTGCCCTGCACCTTGCACACGAGCCGCTCGCTCTCCGCCTTCATCGTCTTGTGGTGGGTCGCGATCTGCAAGGTGCGGCAGTCGGGCTTGTCGCTCGTCTTCGGCGTGACGGAGCCGCCGCTGCCGGTCTTTTCGTTGGACCACTCGATCGGCTTGTCCATTTCCTGAGCGGCCAGTGCACGGTCGATCGCGGCGCCGAAGAGCTTCATGTCCTGGTCGTTGAACTTGCTGACCGGTGTGTCCTTCATGAAGCCGTAGTTGGCCGCAAAACTCAGCGGTGCCACGACCAGCGCGAGCGCCGCCAGCGTCACATGGATGCGAATGCGCATTCGACCCTCCGTGGTTTGTCAGGAGCCCGGGAAGTGTGCAGCAGCCCTCGATGCTTCGACGACGCCTACACGCCTGCATGGGTACCGCAAAGCGCGACGGGCGGGGCCTGGGGGACCCTCGGCAAGCGCGCTACTTGACGCGCTTGAGCGTCGGGCGGGGTCCGCCGGGTTCGGGCGGGCTCGGGTCTTCGTCGGGCGTGCCGGAGTCGGGCGACTGCGGCGCTGGGGCGGTGTCGGTCGGGGTGGCGAGGCGCAGGCCGCGCGGTTCGGACGCGGCGTCGGCTGCCCCCTCGTCGGCCACGTCGCCCACCGGCAGGGCTGCGCTGTCCGGGGCCGGGAAGGCCATGCCCTGGCCGTTCTCGCGGGCATAGATCGCGATGACATGGTCGACCGGCACCACGATTTCGCGAGGAGCGCCGCCGAAGCGGGCCTTGAAGGTGATGAGCTCGTTGCCGAGCTGCAGGCCACTGGTGGCCTCGAAGCTCGCGTTGAGCACGATCTCGTTGTCCTTCACGTACTCGAGCGGCACCTGCACCGTGCGATCGACGAAGACCGCGAGGTAGGGGGTGAACCCGTTGTCGGTGCACCAGTCATGAAGCGCGCGGATGAGGTACGGCCGCGTGGACGTACCTTGCGATTCCGGCGCGGACGGAGGCGTGCTCATCGTGACCTGAAGCCGTGCGGCTTACTTGCGCATCACCTTCTCGGAGGGCGTCAGCGCCTCGATGTAGGCAGGGCGCGAGAAGATGCGCTCGGCGTACTTGAGCAGCGGCATGGCGTTCTTGGACAGGTCGATGCCGTAGTAGTCCAGGCGCCACAGCAGCGGGGCGATGGCGACGTCGAGCATCGAGAAGTCGTCGCCGAGCATGTACTTGTTCTTCAGGAAGATCGGTGCGAGCTGAGTCAGGCGATCGCGGATCTGGGAACGGGCCTTCTCGAGCTGCTTGTCGTTGGCCTTCACGCCGCGGCCCTCGAGCAGGTTCACGTGCGCGAAGAGTTCCTTCTCGAAGTTGAAGAGGAACAAGCGCACGCGAGCGCGGGCCACCGGGTCACCTGGCATCAGCTGCGGGTGCGGGAAGCGCTCGTCGATGTACTCGTTGATGATGTGCGACTCATACAGGATGAGGTCGCGCTCGACGAGGATGGGCACCTCGTTGTACGGGTTCATCAACGCGATGTCTTCGGGTTTGGCGAAGAGGTCGACGTCGCGGATCTCGAAGTCCATGCCCTTTTCGAACAGCACGAAGCGGCAGCGGTGCGAGTAGGGGTCGGTGGTTCCGGAGTAAAGCACCATCATGGTGGCGGGCTCCTGTCGTGGGTCGGCGGTTCTACAAAACACAAACGGAGTGGGTGCGTCGCAGCCCACTCCGCGCAATGCCGGGCTGCGCGCAGCCCGACTGGCAAGATCACTTCACGTCTTTCCAGTACGCGGCGTTGAGACGCCAGGCAATCACGAACACGAACGCGAGGAAGATCAAGACCCACACCCCCACGCGGACGCGGTGGTGCTGGGCGGGCTCGCCCATCCACGTGAGATAGGCCACGAGATCGGCCACGGCACGGTCGTATTCCTGCGGCGTCAGCTTTCCAGGGGTGACCTGCTCGAAGCCGACGAGGCGGTGCACGGTCCGACCTTCCTCATGAGGGTCCTTCTCATCGGCGAACTTGGGCACGCGCTGGCCCTGCAATTCCCACAGCACGTTGGGCATGCCGACGTTCGGGAACACGGTGTTGTTCCAGCCGGTGGGCCGCGCGTTGTCGCGGTAGTAGGAGCGCAGGTAGGTGTAGAGGTAGTCGGAACCGGTGCCGCCGTGGCCCGCACGCGAACGCGCGATCACGGTGAGGTCAGGCGGCGTGGCGCCGAACCAGTCCTTGGCCTGACGCGGGTCGAGCGAGACCTTCATCGTTTCGCCGACCTTTTCGGAGGCGAACATGAGGTTGCCCTTGATCTGTTCGTCGGTGAGCCCGATGTCCTTCAGGCGGTTGTAGCGCATGTACGCCGCCGAGTGACAGTTCAGGCAGTAGTTGACGAACAGCTTCGCGCCGTTTTGCAGCGAGGCCATGTCGGTGGTGCGATCCACCGGGAACTTGTCCCACTCGGGACCTTCCTCGGCGGCCTGCGCGCTGCCCCACAGCGCCAGCGTAGCGAGCAGAAGTGCAATCAGTTTCTTCATTTGGATTCCTGGATTGCTCGACTCAATGGGCGTGGTACGTCACGCGCTCCGGGACGGGCTTGAACTCGCCCATGCGGCTCCAGATCGGCATGAGCAGGAAGAAGCCGAAGTACAGCACCGTGCCCAACTGCGAGACGTGCTCACCGACCGGCGACGGCGGCTGGATGCCGAGGTAGCCGAGGACGATGAAGTCGATGACGAGGATGCCGTAGAGGATGCGATGCCAGCTCGGGCGGTAGCGGACCGACTTGACAGGGCTGTTGTCGAGCCAGGGCAGGAAGAACAGGATGATGACCGCACCACCCATCACCACCACACCCCAGAACTTCGCCTCGAAGACCATCAGTGCGCCGATGCCCAGGACGGCGCCGATGACGACGCCGATCTTGGCCATGGGCTTGAGGCCGCCACGAAGGATGGCGAGCACCGCAGCGATCACGACGATGGCGGCGAGCACGTACACCATCTGGTCGGTGGTGGCGCGCAGCATCGAATAGAACGGTGTGAAGTACCAGACCGGCGCGATGTGCGGCGGCGTCTTCAGCGGATCGGCGGGAATGAAGTTGTTGAATTCGAGGAAGTAGCCGCCGAATTCGGGCGCGAAGAAGATGATCGCGCTGAAGACGATCAGGAACACGCTCACGCCCAGGATGTCGTGCACCGTGTAGTACGGATGGAAGGGGATGCCGTCGAGCGGGCGACCCTGGCCGTCCTTCTTCGCCTTGATCTCGACGCCGTCCGGGTTGTTCGAGCCGACTTCATGCAGGGCGATGATGTGCGCGACGACGAGGCCGAGCAGCACCAGCGGAATCGCGATGACGTGGAAGCTGAAGAAGCGGTTCAGGGTCGCGTCGCTCACGACGTAGTCGCCGCGGATCAGCAGGGCGAGGTCCGGGCCCACGAAGGGGATGGCGGAGAACAGGTTGACGATCACCTGTGCGCCCCAGTAGGACATCTGGCCCCAGGGCAGGAGATAGCCCATGAAGGCCTCGCCCATCAGGCACAGGAAGATGAGGCAGCCGAAGATCCACACCAGCTCGCGCGGCTTGCGGTACGAGCCGTAGATCAGGCCGCGGTACATGTGCAGGTAGACGACGACGAAGAACGCCGAGGCGCCGGTGGAGTGCATGTAGCGCACCAGCCAGCCCCAGGGCACGTCGCGCATGATGTACTCGACCGAGCCGAACGCCAGCGCGGCGTCGGGCTTGTAGTTCATCACGAGGAAGATGCCGGTGACGATCTGGATCACCAGCACCAGCGTTGCGAGCGAGCCGAAGAAGTACCAGAAATTGAAGTTCTTCGGTGCGTAGTACTCCGCCGCGTGCTCGTTCCACATCTTGGTGGCGGGAAAGCGGGCGTCGACCCACCCCATGAGCTTCTGGAGGGCGGGTGCGTTCGGATCAACTGCCTTTTGTTCAGCCATGGTGTCCTCGTGCTGGTCAGGCCGACTTCGCTTCACCGATCAGCAGCCTGCTGTCGGTGAGGAAGGTGTAGGGCGGCACTTCGAGGTTGTCGGGCGCGGGCTTGTTCTTGAACACGCGGCCGGCCAGGTCGAAGGTGGAGCCATGGCAGGGGCACAGGAAGCCGCCCACCCAGTCCTCGGGCAGCGAGGGCTGCGGGCCAGGCTGGAAGCGATCGGTCGGCGAGCAGCCGAGGTGCGTGCAGATGCCGACGACGATGAGGTATTCGGGCTTGATGGACCGCCACTCGTTGCGCGTGTCCTTCATGGGGGTGATGTCGTCGGGCTTGCGCTGAGAGTTCGGGTCGGCGACCAGCGCGTCGGTCTTCTTCAGGGACTCGAGCATCTCGGGGGTTCGGCGCACGATCCACACGGGCTTGCCGCGCCACTCGACGGTCATCTTCTCGCCCGGCTTGAGCCCGCCGATGTCGACTTCGACGGGGGCGCCGGCCGCGCGTGCGCGTTCTGACGGCTCAAACGTACTGACGAAGGGGACTGCGGTTGCCACGCCACCGACAACGCCGGCGCAGCCCGATGCGATCAGCCACGTGCGCTTGCCCTGATCGACTTGCTGGTCACTCATGGGGTTCCTCGGGATAGAACTTCGAATTCGGAAGCAACCGAGGATTGTAGACGACCCATCGCGAGCCAAGCCTGCAGTTCGCGGCCACCCGGCGCACCCTCGCCGCGCACGGTGTCACACGGCTTGACGCCACGCAGGCGATCGACCTAACTTGCGCGGCGCCCGCGGTCGCCAATGCCGCGGCTTCATTCACACAACGGAGGTGCGCAATGAGCTTCGCGACGGAATTCCGTGAGTTCGCCGTCAAAGGCAACGTGATCGACCTGGCCGTCGGCGTGATCATCGGCGGCGCGTTCGGCAAGATCGTCGACTCGGTCGTCGGCGACCTCATCATGCCGCTGGTCAGCCGGGTGTTCGGAGGCCTGGACTTCTCGAGCTACTACGTTGGCCTGGCGGGCCAGCCCGCAGGAATGCCGCTGGCCGACGCGAGGAAGGCCGGCGCGGTCTTCGCCTACGGCAACTTCATCACGGTGAGCCTCAACTTCCTCATCCTTGCGCTCATCATTTTCGTGATGGTGCGCCAGATCAACCGGCTCAAGCGTGCCGAACCGCCGGCGACTCCGGCTGCCGTACCCGAGGACATCACGCTGCTGCGCGAAATCCGCGACTCCCTGCGCCGCCCCGGCTGAAGCGGCCCGTGGCGTGGCGCGCGTCACACGCCGCGCGTCAAACGCGTCACGGCGCGGCCCTGGAACGGCTGTCCTGCAAAGGTTTCACGCGATACTCGCGCAGTCCGGTACGTGGGCAGCGGGTGACCGCTCACATGCCGGTCGCCTTTCCTGAACTCGGCTGACCTGCCGCGACAGATTCGTGATCAACGCACGCGCGCAAAGCGCACTGGAACAAGCCCTGGGCCGCGTCATCGCAGCGGCCTCGGATACGTCCGACCGGGTGGTGGACGCGCTGGGCATTGCGGCCGTGTCGGCCAGCAACAACACGCAGCGTCAATCCTTCCTCTCCGCGCAGTTCGACCTGCGGCGTCGACTGCCAGCCTTCAACCTCGCGTTCTCCAAGACGCTGCGCGAGAAAGTGCTCGCGGACGTCGAGCCCTCCTTCAGCCAGAGCCGAAGCATCGCGGCGACCGATTGGCAGTCGCTGAGCCTCGTCGGCGACGACGAGGAGGAGGAGCGGATGTCCGCGGAGCGGCTGTCCATCGAACTGGCGCACGACTGCGAGTGGGAGCTGCGCGAGCTCACCGGCTACATGGGCTCGCTGCTGGGGCACGACCGACCCGAGCCCGAGCACAACCCTCTGCGCCCCGAGCTGATCGGGCGCGCGCTATTCCGCGGCATCGAGGCCGCCAGCGACGAGGCCGAGACTCGCAAGCTGCTCGCCCGCGAACTGGGCCGGGGCCTGTCGAAGGCCATGCGCCAGTGCTACGCGGCGATCATCGGCGACCTGCGCGGACGCGGCGTTCAGCCCGTGGGTCTCGCGGTCAAGACCGTCGATGGTCCGGGCAACGAGCTACCGCGCGAATACCTGCGCGAGGGCTCCGGCTACAAGGTGCCCGTGCGCGATTCCACGTTCGCCGCGCAAGCGCTGAGCTCGATGTTCGGCGTGGCGATTCCGGCGGCACTGGCCGCTGCCTCCAGCGCCGGTGCGCTCGGACCACCGAGCACCCGATCGGGAGCATTGGGCGGCATCGCCGGCAGCAACAGTGCTTTCGGGGCTGCGGTTGGCGCAGGAGGATCCGCGGCAGGGGGGGCGGGCGCTGCATCGCTCTTCGATCGCAGTTCCTGGGACACGAGCGGCCACGGCGGGATGGGGCTGCGCGACGTCCATGCCGCTCGTGGCACCGGCGCGGGCAGTCCCGATGCCTCGCTCAACGACCTGATCCGCCGCCTCGCCTTCCTCGGCGCGCAGTCCGTGGAGGCCGAGCGGCCTCATGCGGCGGCCGCCGGGGGCCACTCCACCGGAGCCGGCTCGCTCGGCTCCGGGGCACGAACCAGCGGCTGGCATCCCACCGGTGGTTCGGCCAGCCCGGGCTTCGACGCCATCACCGGCCTCATGGCCGCGAACCTGATCCGCACGCACCGCGAAGACCTGATGCGGGCGTCCACCGGTGCGCTCGATCACATGGTGATCGACGTCGTGAGCGCGCTGTTCGACCAGGTGCTGTCCGACGCGAAGGTGCCACCGCAGATGGCGCGCCAGATCGCGCGTCTGCAGCTGCCGGTGCTGCGCGTGGCGCTGCAGGACGTGGGCTTCTTCAACACGCGCAAGCACCCGGTGCGTCGCTTCGTGAATCGCATCGCCACGCTCGCCGCGGGTTTCGAGGACTTCGATGAAGGCCCGGGCGCCGAGCTGCTGGGGAAGGTGCGTGAGCTCGTGCAGCAGATCGTCGAAGGCGACTTCGACCAGATGGCGGTGTACGAGTCGAAGCTCAGCGAGCTCGAGGAACTCGTGCAGGCGCAGGCGGCGCGCGACGCAGGCGGGCACGCCGGCGTCGCCACGCTGCTGGACAACCGCGAGACGGAACTGCGCATCCAGCAGCGCTACATGCGCGAGCTGCAGGTGCGCCTGAAGGAGCTCCCGCTGCACGATTTCGTGCGCGAGTTCCTGGCCCAGGTCTGGAGTCAGGTGCAGGTGCAGTCGGCGCCCGATACCCAGATGGCCGAGCGCATGAAAGAGACGGCGCGCGAGCTCGTGATGAGCGTCCAGCCCAAGGGCGACCCGCAGCTGCGCAAGGAGTTCCTCATCAAGCTGCCCAGGCTGATGAAGGACCTCAACGAAGGTCTCGCGCTCATCCGCTGGCCCGAGGCCGCGAAGAAGGACTTCTTCGCGAAGCTCCTGCCTGCGTACGCCGAATCGCTGAAGGTCGCCCCACTCACCGATTTCGCGACGCGCCAGCTCAAATTCCAGCTCGATCAGGTGCAGCGCGTCGTCATCCCGACCGCCGCCGACCTGAAGCCGGCCGAGGCGCATGCCGAGCTCGCGATCGAGCCGCAGGAGCACGCCGCGCCGCTCGAGTTCTCACCCGAGGAGGCCGAGCAGATCGGCCTGATCGCGGAGAACGCGGTCGACTGGGACGGCAAGGTCGACATCGACCTCAACGCGGCGAGCGGCGTCGAGGAAGTCGACATTGCCCTGGACGGCG
>Ga0134124_10000636_pt1 | contig 28058 bp, 21 predicted proteins | sample KB304_FD_96880 | JGI IMG/M metagenome (GOLD analysis project Ga0134124, IMG submission 96880) | Terrestrial soil microbial communities without Nitrogen fertilizer from Kellogg Biological Station, Michigan, USA - KB3-0-4 | ecosystem: Environmental > Terrestrial > Soil > Unclassified ... | reverse complement strand
GTTGGAGAGAATCGCGGGGGTTTCGTCGGGTTTCCTATATCTGATTTCGCGCACCGGCGTGACTGGTGCGAAGGATTCGCTGGCCGATGAATTGCCGGCGCTGGTGCGACGGGCGCGGGCGATCACGAAGCTGCCGATCGCGGTGGGATTCGGGATTTCGCTGCCGGGGCATGTTTCGGTGCTCGGTGGATTGGTGGACGCGGCGGTAGTTGGGTCGGCGCTGGTTTCGGAAATCGAGCAGGCAAAGTCCGTTGATGCTGCTGCCACTGCGTTGGCAGAGCGCGTTCGGTTGTTTAAGAGCGCGGGAAGTCAGGGGCTATCGCGTCGCGAGGCGGCAAGTCGAGAGGTCGCGACATGAATCTGGGTGATTGGCGTCGCCGCATCGACGAGATCGACCGCAAGCTGGTGGAGCTGCTGAACGAGCGTTCGCGGTGCGCACTGGAGATTGGAAGGATTAAACAGGCGGAACATTTGCCGCTATACCAGCCGGACCGGGAACGCGAGGTTCTGGAGAATGCGGAAAAGGCCAATCCGGGGCCTTTGTCGGATGCGGCGATCCGGCGATTGTTCGAACGCATTATTGATGAGGCGAGGTCGGCGGAGCGGGAAGCAATGGGTTCGGATGGGGCGGGCGGAGGAAAGAAGTAAGCATCGATAGCTGGGTAGTCTCGGAGATACTGCTGATGCGGCAATCAAGCCACGGTCCCTCCACTGCGCGACCCGGCACGCAGACACCACGTGCAAGAAAAAGCCGGGTCGCTTCGGTCGGGATGACAGTTCTTGCTTGGAGCGGGCTTAAAGTCCGCACCCTTCTGAAGGCGGAAGGGTGCGGCACCCGGTGGAGATTTTGTATCGATTTGAGATTGAGTTTTGTCGAGGGGAAGGGAACGTAGAGCGATATGGTCATTGTGATGCAGGAGGGCGCGTCGGACGCGCAGATTCAGCAGGTGATCGACCGCTTGATCGCGAGCGGATTCAATGTGCATCGATCCACCGGGGAATCGCACACCGTGCTGGGCGCGGTTGGCGTGCACCGCGATTTTGATCATCGCGATTTCGAGTTGCTGGACGGCGTGCGCGAGGTGATGCGCATCACACAGCCATTCAAGCTCGCGAGCCGCGAATTCCGGCCGGAAGGCACGGTGATTGACTTAGGGCGGGGCGTGAAAATCGGCGGGAACGAAGTGATTGTGGCGGCCGGGCCCTGTTCGGTGGAATCGCGCGAGCAGATTCATTCGGTGGGGGAAAGTGTCGCGAGCGCAGGGGCGAAAATCATGCGCGCGGGAGCATTCAAGCCGCGAACCTCGCCGTACGCTTTCCAGGGCATGGGCGAAAAGGGCCTGGAGTGGATGAAGGAAGCGGCGGAGAAATTCAAGCTGTTCACGGTCAGCGAGGTGATGGATCCATCGCAAATCCAGATGATGCTGGGGTACGTGGATATTTTTCAGGTCGGCGCGCGAAACATGCAGAACTATCATCTGCTGCGGGCGCTGGGCGAAGTGCGCAAGCCGGTGCTGCTGAAGCGCGGGATGTCCGCGACGATGGAGGAATTGCTGTTGAGCGCCGAGTACATTTTGAGCGGCGGGAATTACGATGTGATTTTGTGCGAGCGCGGGATTCGAACGTTCGAAACGTATACGCGCAACACGTTTGATATTGCGGCGATTCCAGTGATCAAGAAATTGTCGCATTTGCCGATGTTCGGCGATCCGTCGCATGGTACGGGTCGGCGAGACAAAGTGCCGCCGATGGCGCGGGCGGCGGTGGCGGCGGGTACGGATGGCCTGCTGATTGAAGTGCACAACGATCCGGATCATGCCTTGTCCGATGGAGCGCAGTCGCTCGATCCTAAGCAGTTCGCGCAGCTCATGACGGAATTGCGGATCATCGCGCCGGCGATCGGGCGCCGGATCGCCTGAGCCAGCCTCCTTCCCCATGACTTCTCATCTCATCAACCGCGTTGCGATTCTGGGCACAGGATTGATCGGCGGATCGTTTGCGCTGGCTCTGCGGAAGTACGCCACGGACCTGCATATCGTGGGCTGGGATCGATCCGATGTACTGGATGCGACGAAGGCCAATGGCGCATTCGACGAGGTCTTCAGCGGCGACGCCGCTGCAACAGCTCTTCGCGACGCCGATCTCGTTTTCATGGCCCTGCCAATTGGGGTCACGATCGACCTGCTGCCGGAAATTGCGAAACTGGCTTCGAGAAATGCGCTGATCACGGATGCCTGCAGCACGAAAGTTCGGGTCGTCAGCGCGGCGAACGAGGCGTTTGGGAAGGAAGGCATGCCTCTGTTTCTTGGCGGCCATCCGATGGCGGGCAGGGAAGTGGCCGGCATCGCAAACGCCGACGCGGATTTGTTTCGGGGCGCCGCTTACGCGCTGATTGGTGAGGCGGGCGAGTCGCGGGATGCGCGGATTTCGGCATTCGTGAGGCTAATCGAAAAAATTGGAGCGCGGCCGATCTGGTTGGGCGCGAAGCAGCATGACTATGCGGTGGGTATGGTGTCGCATCTTCCGCAGTTGGTGGCAGTGACGCTGGCGTCTTTTTTGTATGACCGGCTGGATGAGAATGGATTGCCGATTACGGTCGCGGGCCCCGGCTTGCGCGACTCTTTGCGCCTGGCGGGCAGCCCTTACGCGACTTGGCGCGACATTGTGCTGACGAATCACGACGTGCTTTCGGCGGCGCTGGATTTGCTAGCGCGGCGGATGGATGATTTGCGGGAACGACTAAGTTCGCGCGAGCTGGAAGCGGATTTTGACGCGGCGAACGAACTTTACAAGTTGCTGCGAGGGTTGGAACATCGGAGCTAGAAGCGTGGATACGGCTGGAAGGCTGGAAGCGGCTAAGCGCTGAGGAAACGAGTGACTGATTTTCATGGATAAACGCATCGCGTCGGCGGACGTCGCTATCGAACACCTGAAGGATGGCGCGACCATTTTGATGGGCGGCTTCGGCCTGTGCGGAATCCCGGAAAATCTGATCGCGGCGGTGCGGCGCAAAGGGACGAAGAACCTGACGATCGCCAGCAATAATGCCGGAGTCGACGACTTCGGGATCGGGCTGCTGCTGCAGAACCGGCAAGTGAAGAAGATGATTTCGACGTACGTGGGAGAGAACAAACTGTTCGAACAGCTGGTACTGAGCGGCGAGCTGCAAGTGGAATTGAATCCGCAGGGGACATTTGCGGAGCGCATCCGCGCAGGCGGCGCGGGGATTCCGGCGTTTTACACGCCGACCGGCTACGGGACGATGGTGGCGGAGGGCAAAGAGACGCGGGAGTTCGATGGACGACCTTACGTAATGGAACGCGCGTTACGCGGCGATTTTGCGTTTGTGAGGGCTTGGAAGGGCGATCGCTGGGGGAATTTGATTTACCGGAAGACGGCGCGAAATTTCAATCCGATGATGGCAACGGCGGCGGATTACGTGGTTGCCGAAGTGGAAGAGCTGGTGGAGCTGGGGGAATTGCCGCCGGATCAGATTCACACGCCGGGGATTTTCGTGAACGCAATTTTTCAAGGGAAGCACGAGAAGCGGATTGAGCGGCGAACGGTGCGGACCTGACGGATCGCGACGAAAGAACGAACAAGGAATATACGTGGCGCTAAGCGAAGAACAAAAACGGGAACGGATTGCGCGGCGGCTTGCGCTGGAGCTGCGCGACGGCTACTACGTGAATCTGGGCATTGGCATGCCGACGCTGGTGGCGAACTATGTGCCTGCCGGGATGGAAGTGATTTTGCAATCGGAGAACGGGATGCTGGGCGTGGGGCCGTATCCGCAGGAGGCGGAGATCGATCCGGATTTGATCAACGCGGGGAAAGAGACAGTCACGGAACTTGCCGGCACTTGTTATTTTTCGTCCGCGGATTCGTTTGGAATGATTCGCGGCGGGCACGTGGATTTGACCGTGCTTGGCGCGCTGCAGGTGGATGAGAAGGGGACGCTGGCGAACTGGGCGATTCCGGGAAAGATGCTGAAGGGCATGGGCGGAGCGATGGACCTAGTGGCGGGAGCGAAGCGCGTTTTCATTGCGATGGAGCATGCGACGCGGGACAACAAGCCGAAGATTTTGAGGAAATGCTCGCTGCCGTTGACGGGCGTGGAAGTCGTCGACCACATCGTGACCGAGCTGGCGCTGATCGATGTAACCTCTGAGGGACTGGTGCTTCGCGAGTTGGCGCCTGATAGTTCGCTCGAGCAGGTGCAGGCTTTGACGGAGCCGAGGTTGCTGCTGCCGCTGGGTGGACCTGCGGCGATGCGGGTGTAGTTTTCGAAGGTCTGGCGAATTCCGGTTGATCGCACATCTCATGCTGCCGGTTTGTCTGAATCTAGACTTCGCCGTCTTGAGACCGCGGCTACAAGCTTGCCATCGAGAACAATCCGATGAAGCCAATGAAGGCCAAACCAAAGCGGCCAGCGATGCCGCGCATCTCGGATGAGATGAAGCAATGGTCGGCGATGCTGGGCGAGGAGATCGCAGGCTGGCCCAACGTTTCAACACGACCAATGTTTGGGCTGCTGGGCTACTACCGGAAGAACACGATCTTCGCGGCGCTTCCGGTGACGCGAACGATCGGCACACCGAATGCGATCATTTTCAAAATAAAGGCCATCACACCTGAATTGTTGCGTCGTGCCGGTGCGGACACGCGCATCGATCCGGAACGGGCTGGCCCTGGAGCGAAGTGGACTTCGTTCGAAATGCGGTCGGAAGCGGATCTGCGCGATGCGATCTGGTGGCTGAGTCAGGCGTACGAGCGGGCGAAGTGAGGCGCGGTCTATGATGGATTGGCGTGGCTGCGCGTGACCGCGAAGGAATAGTGAAACGCCGAAAAAGTGGCAAAGCCGGCGGCGATGTAGCCGAGCGCCTGAATCGCAACGGGCAAGTTCAAGTTCGGATAAGCCAGAATAAGGACCGTTGCGAAGACCAGCATGATTTCGAAAAATGTGGTGAGCTTGCCGAAGATGCTGGGCGGAAACGGCCGGTATCCGGAGATCAAAATGATGACGATGGCAACGACGAGGATGAGAATGTCGCGGCTGAGGACGATGATGGTGAGCCACCAGGCAATGGCGTGCTTGTAGGCGAGAATCACAAAGGATGACGAAAGCAGCAGCTTGTCGGCGATGGGATCAAGGTAAGCGCCGAGAGAAGAGCGCTGATTGAGGCGCCGGGCGAGCCAGCCGTCAAAAAGATCGGTCAGCCCGGCCACAACAAGAACGAGCAAGGCCCACTTGTAGCGTTCGTAGGACGTCAGGCTCAGAAAAATCGGAAGAAAACCAAGGCGCAACAGCGTGAGTTGGTTGGGTACCGTCCAGATGCGGCCTTTCATTCTGGCTGAGGATAACGCAGATCAGGCGAACTGGGCCAGATACTCTGTCAGCGAGCGGCCGATTTTGCGATTGAAGAGTTCGTCCATCGAGGGGATGGAGCCGGCGGGCTCATCCAGGGCAATGCGTTCGATGCGGGTCATGGGGAAGAACAACGTGGGGATGCCGATGCGCTCGCTGTCCGGTTCGTTGATCTGACGGATGAAATGGTCGAAAGAGTTGAGATCGATACCGCGCAGGGTGACGCCGGCGGTGTTGAGCGTCAGCAACTCGCCCCAGATTTTTTCCTTGGGCGTGTGCAGGCTGACGATGACGATGGAATGAGCATCCATTGCAATGTTGGCGATGGCCAGGGATCAGAGTAGCGCACTTAGCGCGGCCACGGGAATCATGCTGCCGAGGCGTGCGGTAAGAGTTGACACGCCGGTCAGGAGTTTTGGCCGAGATCGCGGTAGTGCAAGATCATGAGCGCAAAACTGGCAATCAGCGCCAACACCGCCAGCAAGCCGAGAAGGTTGGCGGTGCGGCGCTCCGTGGCGTTCAGTGGTTCGCGGTCAGCGAACAATTTTCCGAGCACGAACCCGGCGGCCAAGCCGCCGCCATGCGCCCAGTTGTCCACGCCGCGCATGATGAAGCCGAAGACGAAAATCGAAACGACCCAGGAGATCAGGCGAGAGCGAAGATCCTGCATGTGCGCGCCGCCGCGTTTCGTGGTCATGGCGATCAACAGCCCGATCAGGCCGAGGATTGGAGCGCTGGCTCCGACCGAAGGATGGCCGCCAAAAAAAGCGCTGAACAGGAAGCCGACCACGCCGGTGGCCACGTAAAGAAACAGGAATTTCGCCGAGCCGTAAACTTCTTCCACAACCGGGCCGATATCCATCAACACCATCATGTTGAAACCGATGTGAATGAGCCCGCCGTGCAGGAACATGGCAGTGACCAGGCGAAACCATTCATGGCCAAAGAAAATGGCCGGCGGATAACTCTCACCGAGCCGGTATAGGGCTTCGCCACCCAGGCCCCACAAAATACTGAGCCCGCCGCCCTGCCCGGAAGCTGCGGTGGCCATCCAACTAATCGCGAACATGATCAAATTGGCGATCAGGATGACGGTGGTGACGGGGGCGCGGCCGCCAAAAAACTTCGAGAGGCCTTTGCTGACGGCGGCCAACGAAAATGTCAGATTGGTGCCACATTGGTGGCATTTCGTCGCGCTGATGCCCACCAGCGATCCGCACGCCGGGCAAATCTTGGGGCGAGGCTGCTGGTTGCCGCCGCCGAAAAGCCCGCGGACGGCATTCTTCCATTTGTCGATTCGCCATTGCCATTGATAGGGAAGCGCCAACAGTCCTCCTTGCGGCCCTTGCACAGCGTTTCTATAATACAGAAATCGCTCCGGGAGTTCGCCGGACCGCCAAATCATGGACAAATTCGAAGAAATCGGCCGGCGAATCGACGACGAGATCGCGCGGCTTCGCAAGTACGTCGATGAAGAGGTGGCGCCGGAGACGGAACGCCGCACGGCGACTTTCCTGCGCGACGTTTCCGGCAAGCTTTCGGAGTTTGCCGCGAAGCTGGAAGCCCGCACTGCCGCGCGGCGTCCGCCGACGCAGAATCCCTCTTGATGATTGGCCCTTACCAGCGGGAGCGCCCTCAGGAGCGAGCACGATTGGCGAGATTCAGCTGGGCTCGCAGCAGAAAGGCGCCCGCTTCGGAAAGCGGCCGCTACCAAACCTGTAACTTGACAGTTGGTCGTTTGGCGGCTCTTGTGTGCCTGTTGGCTGTGTTCGTCGCAGGGTGTGCGGGGCGCCGGACCGTAGCGAATCGCCCGCCTACGCCGGTCCAGCCGGACGCGACGAGCGCACCCTCTGCCAAGGCCGAGCCAAACGCCAATTCCGCGGCGAGGCCTACCAGTGATCGGCCGGGCGAGCCGTTCGAAGAAGGCAAAGCTTCGTGGTACGGCGCTCCGTTCCACGGACGCCGCGCTTCCAACGGCGAAGTGTACGACATGAATAAGCTGACGGCGGCGCACCGCACGCTGCCGTTCAACACCGTGGTGCGCGTCACCAACATGACCAATGGCAAGTCCACTACCGTGCGCATCACCGATCGCGGCCCGTTCGTAGACAATCGCATCATCGATTTGTCTTTCGCGGCCGCGAAAGAGATCGAATCCGTCGGCCCGGGCGTCGTTCCCGTGCGGCTGGATATTCTGTCGGCGATCGACCCGACCGCAGGATACTTCACCGTGCAGATTGGAGCTTTTCGCGAACGGGCCAACGCGGAGCGCTTGCGCACTCGCCTGGGCGCGTCGTACTCCCCGATTCAGATTGTCGAGCTCCCAACCGACAGCGGCGCGTTTTACCGCGTGCGAGTGGGCAAGGTATCGGGAGAACAGGCGGCGCAGCAACTTGGCGAGCAACTGCGCGATCGCGAAGGCGTCAAGCCGATGATCTTTCGCCTGGACGAAACCGAAAATGGCGGAGGCAATCCATGAGCGCCGACTGCTTGTTTTGCAGAATCGCCGCGAAACAGATTCCGTCGAAGGCGGTGTATGAAGATGACGATGTTTTTGCGTTCGAGGATATCGGCCCGCAGGCGCCTACGCACATTCTGATTATTCCACGGAAACATTTTGCGTCATTGAACGATGCGGCTTCAGACGATCAGGCAATTCTGGGAAAACTGCAGCTGGTGGCCGCTCAGCTGGCGAAAAAGCTCAACCTCTCTCAAGGCTATCGTACGGTGATCAATACCGGAGCCGGCGCGGGGCAATCGGTGTTTCACCTGCATCTGCACCTGCTTGGCGGACGCGCTTTTCACTGGCCGCCGGGCTAACGCGAGCGGCAGTTGTAGGCGGGCCATTAACCCGAACAAAATGCGCTCAGAGCCATTGCGACGGCCGCGTTGGCCGAATCGTCGCTATGTTTGCGTTTACTGCGGCGTCAGAATAATCGTGTCCAGGCAAAGCGAATAGTCGGTACTCGCGGCGTTCTTCCCTGTGATTGTGAACTTGAACGAATAATTCCCTGGCGCGGCAAAGTTGAAATTCCCCAGGTCGCCGCTAATGTACACACCAGAGCTGCTGGCCTGATATTCGTCCAACGGCGCGCCGACGTTGGCTCCGTTCACCGCCAGTTGCCAAATGCCGCGCGCATTGTTTTCCTTTGCGGCCACCTTGATGTTGTACACCCCGGCAGTCGCTACGTTGACGGCGAGCGTGATGCTGTTGCCCACCGCGGTGGAATCGAGAACCATACCCTGACCGTCGGGGAAGCCCGTCCATGCGAACTGGCGCCAAACGGGTCCCGAACTCGCCCCCGGCAAGGCCGTGGCCTGGTACACAACCGGCGTCTTAGCAGGGGGAGTCGTCGCGGAAGTGCTGTAGGTCCAGTTCAGAATTTCCTGCGTAACACTCTGTTCGCCAGTAGCCCCGGTGAACCCGACATAGGCGGTATTGCCGCCGACGGTGGACGCGATGTTGATGGGCCACGAGGTGGTAAAAGTCTGCGCGGTGTTGGCCGTGTCGGTGATAGTCATCTTCAGCGTGGTGCCGTCGTAGGTCATCACCACGTGGAAGATGTCGCCGCTGTGCAGGTCCACGTTTCCACCGAGTGTCGTCGCGGGAATCGTGGGGGCGTTGCCATTGATGTACAGCCCTGTGGAGTTGATACCCTCCCCATCGTTGTCGTAGAGGTCGAATTTCACGGCTACGCTCTGCGGGATCCCCAGAGGTGTTGCACCTTGCGCGGGGGCTCCGTAACCAAGGCCGCCGCCCGGGAACCCAACCAAGGTCGGAGCGGAGTTTTGAATCGTGAAGGTCATGCCGTCCGCGTTGGGACTTGTCAGTTGAAATGTGAAATCGTTGGTGAACGAGGTCACGCTTACGGGCGTAGCAAAGAATGCGCTTGCGCTCTGGTAAGTGCTGCTCGTGTCGGTGAGCTGCAAGCGACTTCCGTTGAGCTTGGTGTGCCCGTTGAATTGCATGCCGCCGGCGGAGAAGCCCGCGGCAAAATTGACCGGTGTCGAACCCGTCGACGTCTGAATCGTGATAGCGGAGGTGGCGGTAGCGCTGGTCGAAAAGTTGGGGGCTACCGCGATGGCGTTGACGGTTGTCGAGGAACTGACAACGAACGGCCCGGTGTACTGAGTGGAATTGGTTGATGCCAAGCCGTTCAGAGCGTAGTAGATGGTTGCGCCGGGTGTGGCGTCCGTGATGGTCACGCTCTGCGCCGATGTGTAAGTTCCAGTAGCGGGAACAATGTTCGGAGTAGCCGCTGCGGGAAGCGCACTGATAGTGTACGCGGCGCTGGCGATGTTGCTGGCGGAGAAGCCCGAGGCGGTCGCGATGGCCTTGATGGTCTGACTGGTTCCCACACTCAGGGCCCCCGTGTACTGCTTTGTCGTGGTCGTGACGCTGGTAGCGGGATTGCTTCCATCGGTGGTGTAGAAAATAGTCGCGCCGGGCGTGGCGTCTGTGATGGACACGGATTGAGTGCCGGAATAGGTGCCGCCCGGAGGATTGAAAGCAGGCGTCGCCGCTTGCGATGGCGGCGGGGCGGTGGAGGTGCTGTACGTCCACTTCAGCACTTCCTGCGTGGTCGTCAACCCGCCCGTGCCTCCGGTGAAGCCCACGAATGCGGTGGTGCCGCCGATGGTCGTGGCGATGTTGATCGGCCAGGATTTCGTGAACGTCTGCGCGGTGTTGATGGTGTCCGTGATGGTCATGGTCAGCGTCGTGCCGTCATAGACCATAACGACATGGAACGGATCGCCGCTGTGGAGGTTCACATTGCCGCCCAGTGTGGTGGCCGGAATCGTCGGGGCGACGCCATTGACATACAGGCCGGTGGAGTTGGTTCCTTCTCCGTCGTTGTCGTAGAGATCGAACTTCACCGCGAGGCTGGTGGCGATTCCGCCGCCGGTCACGCTGGTGGTGCCGGGACCGTAGCCCAGGCCGCCACCGGACGGGCCAAGCGCTGTAGCTGCGGCGCGTTGAATCGTGAAGGTCATGCCGTCGGCGTTCGGCGCGGATTGTTGGAACGTGAAATCGTTGGTGAAAGAAGTGACACTCACCGGTGTGGTGAAGAATGCGCTGCCCGCTTCGTTAAGCGCCGCCGTGTCCGTCAGCCGCAGCCGCGTTCCGTTGAGGGCGGATTTCCCGTTCAGCTGCATGCCGCCGGCGGTGAACCCTCCGCCAAAGTTTACGGGGGTCGAGCCGGTTGATTGAATCGTGATCGCTGAAGTGGCGGTGGCGCTAGTAGCAAAGTTTGGCGCCGTAGCTATGGCATTGACGGTGGTTGTGGCGTTGACCACGAAGGGGGCGGTGTACTGAGTAGAGCCTGTGGAAACCGGGCCATTGAGGGCATAGAAGGTGGTCGCCCCGGGCGTCGCATCCGTAATGGTCACGGTCTGCGCGGAGGAATAAGTGCCGGTCGCGGGCGAGATGTTGGGAGTCGCCGTCGCCGCCTGCGCGGTAATGTTGTATGCCGCGGAGACCACATTGCTGGCAGTGAAGCCTGAAGCCGTGGCGATCGCTTTGATCGTCTGGCTGGATCCCACGCTCAGCGTCCCCGTGTATTGCTTGGTGGTGCCCGTTACGCTGGTGGCGGGATTCGTCCCGTCCATGGTGTAGAAGATCGTCGAGCCCGGCGTCGTATCAGTGATGGCTACCGACTGCGTGCCCGAGTAGGTTCCGCCCGGCAAGCTGAAGATGGGATCAGCGGTCTGCTGCGGCGGGGGAGTTCCCGTGTTGTTCGTAAAGGTCCACGTGGTGATCTTCTGGCTCGCCGAAAGCCCGCCGGTTCCACCAGTGAAGCCGACGTAGGCGGTGTTCCCGCCGACGATTTGTGGAATGCTGACTGTCCAGCTGGTCTGGAACGACTTGTTGGCGACGCCGTCGGTCAGCGTCAAGTTGAGCTTGGTTCCGTCGTAGACCATGTTGGCGGTCATGGCGTCGCCGCTGTGCAGGTCTGGGCCTGTAGCAGTCATGTCGATAAACGGCGTCGTTGGAGACGCGCCGTTGGTGTATAGCCCGATGGAATCCCCGCCCTCTCCGGCGTTGTCATACAGGTCGAACTTTATGGCCACGCTCTTGCCAATTCCGGCGGCGTCGCCCGGCGTGTCGGGTCCATATCCTAGGCCGCCTCCGGAGGGTCCCAGAGCTGTGCGACCCGTGTTCTGTATGGTGAAGGTGATTCCATCGGCCAAGGCATTGGATAGCTGGAAGGAAAATGTGTTCGTAAAGTTCTGAATATTCACGGGCGTGTTGAACCACGCGCTGCCGGCCTCGTTCAATCCCCCGTCGCTAAGTTGGAGTCGCGTGTCATCCAGCTTGGTGACGCCGTTGAAGGTCATGGTGCTGGCCGACGAACTGAACCCATTAGCGAAGCTGATGGCGCTGCCGGAGCCGATGGTGTACGTGGCGCTGGATTGCGGACTGGTGCTCAGCCCCGGCGAAGTGGCGATCGCGTTGATCGTCTCGGACTGGCTGACGGTGACCGTCGCCGATCCCGCGAACGGAGTGGAAGACGTGGAGGCCGGGGCATTGATGGCGTAGTAGATCGTCGGATTGGGTGATGCCGAAGTGATCGTGACAGTCTGCGGCGATGTGTAATTGCCGGGGATGACCGAGAAAGTGGGCATCAGCGTTTGCGTTTGCTGCGTATACGTCTGGCTGACCGGCAAGCTCTGCAAGAAACCCGGTGCGCTAGCGATCGCGGAGATCGTGGTCGTGGAGGTAATCGCGATTGGGCCGGTGTAGGGCGTCGAACTGGTGGTGGCGGTGCCGGTGGTGGAATAGAAAATCGAAGCGCCCGGCGTGCTGTCGGTGATCGTAACGTTGAGCGTGCCGGTGAACGACTGGCCGGCCGGGCTGATCGACGGGGCTGCCGCTTGCTGCGATCCATTCAGCAATCCGTAGACCGCAAGCGCGCTGTTCGTGCCCACGTACACTTTGCCGTTGGCCACCGTGGGCACAACAAATTTCACCGATGTACCGGGATTATCGCGGGCCGAATTCGTGGTGCTGCTATACAGCGTGCTGCTGATGTTGCCGGCGTCATAAGCGCGCAGAGTCGCGTTCCCGCCGGAGTTGTAGTTGTCGGCCTGCACTGTCCAGGCAATGGCATTCGCGCTGCCGTTCGATGAGATCGTCGCCGTTGGACTCGGAAATCCCGCGGTGTTGCTGCCGGTTCTGCTGGCGGTGGTCGGCAGCTTCCCCGAGGAGATGGGGAACGATTTCATAGTGTCTTGCGTGCCCCAGATGTATACCGTGTTGCTCGCGTAAGCTGGCATGCCCCACAATCCGGTCGAGCTGTTGCTGGGGTTCAGCAGGAACGACTGCACCACGGCGTCCGTACTGTGGAAGCCGCTCATGTTGTCGCGGTCGACCAGATAAACCTTGCCCTGCTTGCCCAACTGCACCAGCAGATGCGTGTGTCCACCCGTACTTTGATCGGGCAGCAGCAGGACGCCGCCCGCAGCCAGGTCGAGGTCCGCGCTGTTCAGGGCCGCCTGGTTCGATGGCGTAAAGGTGTCGGCTACCTTCATGGCGCCGTTTGTAAGCTCCAGCCGGACAATGCTGTCCCCGTAGTTCATGGTGGAGTTATACGGCGCGCTGGCAGTGAAATCGCCGTTGCCTGTAGAGATAAACATTCGCCCGCCTGGGCTCGTTCCAGTTGGATTGTTGTTATCCGCCGCCAGCCCCGCGCCGCCCATCCACACCCCGGCTCCGATGCCATTGGGGGCGGTGCACCACACGCCCGCTCGCTGCAAGGTGGTGGCGTTGTAAGAAATAATCCAGCCGTGCCACGGCCCGTTGTCGCCGTGAGAACCGAATGCGACATACACGAAACCATTCAATAACAGCAAGCCCGCGCGGTTGTGCTCCCATTTGGGATCGAAATTCAGAGTGCCGCCGGAGCTGCCGAGGCCGTTGCCGGGCACGCTCGCGGTGATAGCCACCGGTCCACCGAATTTTTCATTCCCGGTAGTGATGTCGATCGCGTGCAGTCTCTCAAAATATGCCCCGCTCTCCTTGGTCTTTCCCACCACATACATCGTGTTGGTACTGGTATCGATGGTGGGTGTGCCGGTGATACCGAGTTTCGGGTTGACGTCGGGGGTGCTGAGATCGCTGCTCGGCACGGCGGTTGCTCCCGCGCCCGCTCCGTGGGCCGCGTCCAGCAGGGTAATCTTCCACAGCGGCGAGGCGTTCGCGCCACCGTTGTTGTCGGCGTCAAACGCGTAAATACTGTCGTTCTGGGTGGCCACGAACACTACGTTATGCGTGCCTTTCCCGGAGATCGCCACGTTGGCGACATACAGCGGCTGTGCGTAAACCTGGCCATCGACCGTTTGCGAGAACAGCTTGCCGAAGCTGCTCGCATTCACGTTCGCCGTCGTCAGGATGGTTTCGTTGTTGTTGGCGCCCGTGCGGGCGGCGTCTCCATGCTGCGTCACCACATTTTGCGCTGCCGAGGCGGACGTCAGGACACCCAGCGCCACCGCCAGCAGCGCGGCCTTCCACGTCATTCTTGATCGAAGGTCATCGGTAAATGGAGACAGGCAGGCACACACAAACTTACGGACGAGCTGGAACATGCGAGAGCACCTCGCTCTTCTCTACAACGTTGTTTACGTAGCCAGTACGGCGCGCGAAACGGGAGCGTATTCGCTCATCATCGATTTTTCCGCGGGGACAAAGCGGCCGCAAACCGATCCGATCCGAACGACCATTCCGTTGGAAGGGTGGAGGAAGTATATAGACGCGCAGATTCGCAAACAACGGTTACCCCGCGAATTATTGATGACAAAATTAACAAGCGATATATTTTTGTGCTTTTCTTACGATTCGAGAAATCCTGCGCGCGCTTAAGGTTTTGTTGGTGGCAAATGCACGGGCTAAGATATGGGCCGAATACGGGAGGAACGATGCGGCATTTGGTCGCAACATTACTGCTGTGCATCGGTCTCGCGGCGACCCCTTGTCCACAGGCCGCGGCGCAAGGAACCGGAGCCCCATCCCCGCAATCCGCTCACAAGGCTCTGACCGTGGAACGCATCTACGGCGAGCCGAGCCTTAACGGCTATCTCTATACAGGCCTTGCGTGGTCTCACGACGGAAAGCGAATCAGTTTTTTGAAGGAAAACGGCGCTTCCCGAGGAAGAGAAATTTGGACCATGGACGCCACTTCTGGCAGCACCAACCTCCTGGTCCCCGCGGATAAGCTGACTGCGCTGCTCCCTGGTCCCGGCAATACGACGCAAGCGACCGGGCTTGGCCGCAGGGCGGCTCCGCCATATCAATGGGCGCCCCAAGGCGCCGCGTTGTTGCTGCAAGGTCCAACTTCGCTCGTGTGGTTCGATCTGAAGACGCAAACCGGACGCACTTTGTTCTCCGGGAAAGAGGTCATCACCGATCCCAAAATATCGCCGGATGGACAATATGTGAGCTTTGTTCGAGATCACAACTTGTGGCTCGTCAGCGTAGCCGATGGCAAAGTCCGCGCGCTCACCAAGGGTGGCAGCGAAGAAGTTCGCAAAGGCGAACTGGACTGGGTGTATCCCGAAGAACTCGCGATCACCACGGCTTATTGGTGGGCTCCCGACTCTTCCGCGATCGCCTACCTGGAGATGGATGAACGCAAAGTCGAGACCTACCCGATGGTGGACTTTTCCTCAGTTCACGGCGAAGTCGACGAAGAGCGGTATCCTCCGGCGGGCGGGCACAATCCTGTCGTTCGTGTACTCGTCGCGCTAATCCGTGGAGGTGAGCCTCGCGCGATGGACACCGGCTCAGAAAACGACATCTACATTCCGCGCGTCGACTGGCTGGTTGACTCCCGGCACGTGGCCATTCAGCGCCTGAATCGCGAACAAACCGTGCTCGATCTGCTGATCGCCGACGCCGGCTCCGGCAAATCGCGCTCCGCAATCACCGTCAAGGATCTATATTGGATCAATATCGGCGACGATCTCCGATTTCTCAAAGACGGCAAGCGATTCCTTTGGAGCGATGAGCGGTCTGGCTACCGTCATCTCTACTGGTACGATCTGGAAGGCAAGCAACTCGCACAGCTGACCAAGGGCGAGTGGGAAGTTTTCGGCGTCCAGGCCGTCGATGAAGCCAAAGGCCTCGTCTATTTTGTTGCCGCAGAGAAATCTCCTTTGGAGCGCCATCTCTATCGCGTGGCCTTCGACGGCTCCGGCTTAACGCGAATCACCAAAGAAGACGGCACGCACGCGCTCAAGGCCTCTCCGGACGCCTCGGCATTCCTGGACACTTATTCCAATAGCATGAATCCGCCGCGCCAGGAGCTGATCCGCGCCGACGGATCGCGCATTGGTACAATCAACGAAAATAAGCCCGCCGCACTCGCGGAATACGAATTGTCACCTGTCGAATTCCTTTCCGTGAAGTCGCATGAGGGAATGCCGCTTAACGCCATGATGATCAAGCCTCCCGATTTCGATCCCGGGAAGAAATATCCGGTGCTCGTGTTCACATATGGCGGACCGCACGCCCAGGTTGTCCTGAACGCCTGGGGCGGCAACAACTTCCTGTGGCATCAGTTGATGGCGCAAAAGGGGTACATTATCTTCGCGCTCGACAATCGCGGCTCCGCCGGCCGCGGCCATCTGTTCGAGGAGCCCATTCACTATCGATTCGGAGCGCAGGAAATGTCCGATCAGCGGGATGGCGCGCAATATCTGAAATCGCTGTCCTTCGTCGATCCCAATCGGCTCGGTATCTGGGGCTGGAGCTACGGCGGGCACATGACGCTTCACGCGATGTTCGAGGATCCCGAGGACTTCAAGGCCGGCTTTGCCGGCGGACCGGTCACCGACTGGCACTACTACGACAGCATTTACACGGAACGCTACATCGGTGTGCTGCCGCAGCATGAGCAAAGCTATGACGAATCTTCGCCCATCAGGACGGCCGCCAATTTGAAAGGGAAGCTGCTGATCGCGCACGGCACGGGTGACGACAACGTGCACTTCGCAAATACGCTCGCCCTGATCGACGAACTGATCGAATCCGGGAAGTACGTCGAAGTGATGCCGTTCCCGGGCCGCGGGCACGGCGTAAGCGATCTGCCCGCCCGCCGCGTCCTAATGACACGCGTGACGCAGTTCTTTCTCGATAACCTTTAATTGTGATTGCCGCACTCGGATGCAAGACGCCCAGATGTCCTTCAAGGGAGCGTGCCGATGCTAATTCTTCGGTTTCTCCGGTGGGTTGTCTTTGATTTCCGTTGCCGGGCCGATCTTGATGGTCGCGCCGAACCGCTTGTAGTTAGCGTATCGCACGGTCATGCGAATGTGAACGGCGCCGCCGCTGAAACGCAACTCATCGTCCGATCGCGTATACGTCGGAAACCAGTAATGTCCTTCGATGTTCTCGCGGAACGTTTCGAACCGTGGAAAGATATTCTCCTGGCCCTTTTTGATGATGTCCGGCACGGCTTTGCCGTCTGATTTGACGATATTTAGGTCTTTGTCGTCGACCCAGATGCGCCCCTGAAAATAGCGCTGATTCTTTTCGATCTTTTTGGGTTTCACGTCAAAAACATACGTGCCTAGTTCATCGAGCGGCTCGCGCCCGACGTAGTTCACATCGTATTTCGGCAATTCATCGGACGTCAGCACGAACGGCTGCACATGCTCCAGATCGTCCAGGTCCTGTTGCGACAAACTGATGCGCTGCAAAGTCGGCGTGGGAGCCGAAATCACTTTCTCGTAGCGCTTGCCTTCCGGCGTGAACAAAATGTCGCTCGTCATCCGGTACTCACCGTCCGGACGATTGTCGTAGTCAATCGTCTGGATGACGAATGTCTGTGTGTACGTGTAGTTGTCGCGCTCTTTCTTGAATTCCAGTTCGCGCGCGCCGAATTTCTGAATGACCTGCTCCACCGGAATGTCCGGCGCGTCTTTGCTGATGGTCGGGGATGCCGCCGGCGGGGCTGGAGTAGGCGCTTGATTAACCTGCTGCGTGGGAATTTGCGCCGTAGCTACGCTGCCCGCAGCGATCGCTGCGGAGGCCAATAGAATCGAGGCGGCGATTCTTCGAGTCGCCGTCGCGGAATTTCCGAAAATGACGTTCGACATGATGCTTGGTCTCCTGACCTGGCAAGCCTCAAAATCTTGGACCGCCAGAGCGCTCGGCAAGGTTGCCTGGGAATTGTGCATAGTCGGCCGATGTGTTCCCATCACAATCGTTCAATTATCGCGCTTTTTGAGGTTGGACACCAAGGTCAGGCGTCATCGCCGTCAGACCGATTCCAAAATTTCGACGTTCCCGGTCTTTTGCAAGACTTCCACGCTGACCACGTATCCCTCGCGGCGAATGCGCAGGTCTACCGACGCGTCCAGCACTCGCAGGTTCTCGATGCGTACTTCCCGGAGGTTGTCGGGCAAACTGGGATTGACAAAGCGAACCTGGCGCTCGGTCGCGCGGACGCTCAGCCCCAGGCAGGCTTGCAACAGCAGGTAAACGGACCCTGCCGCCCAGGCTTGCGGCGCACAGGCTACCGGATACAGCGTCGGCCCGCTCGCGTCCGCGCGCTTGTGAAATCCGCAAAAAAGCTCGGGCAGCCGGTGCAATTCGACATATCGGCTGGCCGCATGCAGCCCTCGCAGCAACTCGCACGCCTGCACCTGCAATCCATAGTGCGAAAAGCCCATGCTTGCGATCGCGGTATCGTGCGGCCAGACCGAGCCGTTGTGATACGACATCGGGTTGTAGCGCGCTTCCGCTGCGCAGACCGTGCGAATTCCCCAACCCGAGAAGCAATGATCGCTCATCAGCGTCTTTGCGACCGCCTCCGCGCGCTCTCGCTTCGCGATCTTGCAAAACAGCGCATGCCCCGCGTTTGACGTACGCACCTGGCACCGCTGTTTTTTGCCGTCTAAGGCCAGCGCATAGGTCTGCAGCTCTTCACACCAGAAGGCCTCTTCAAATTTTTCCCGAAGTGTCCCGGCCTCCGCATCGAGTTGCCTGGCATACTCGCTCTCGCCTAGCGTCTGCGCGAGTAGCGACCCCGCCTGCTTCGCCCCATAAACATACCCTTGCACCTCGCACAGCGCGATAGGCGCTTCCGCCATCCGGCCATCGGCATGAAAGATAGAATCGTGTGAATCCTTCCATCCTTGTTGCACCAGACCCTTCGACGAGCGTTGGCGGTACTCCACAAATCCATCGCCGTCGCAATCGCCGTACGTGTCGATCCAACGCAAAGCCAGCTTCAGGTTCGGCCACAATTCCTTGATGAGCGCAATGTTCCCGGTGCGCTGCAGGTACGCGCCGGCCAGCATCACAAACAGCGGTGTGGAGTCCACGCTGCCGTAATACCGCGCGAACGGCACTTCCCCCGTGACGGCCATCTCCCCGCGCCGCATCTCGTGCAGGATTTTCCCCGGCTCCGCATCCTGCTCCGCATTTTCTTCGGTGGCCTGTACTTGCGCCAGGTACCGCAAGACGCTCTCGGAAAGCCGCGGGCTCAACCACAGGCACTCCAGCGCGGTGATGATTCCGTCGCGCCCAAAGACTGTGCTGAACCACGGAACGCCAGCGTAGGGATACGGTCCTTCCGGATTTCCGTCGCTGAGCATGCGCAAGTCCGCTGCCGAGCGCGTCACCCAATCGTTGAATGTCTCGCTGGAGCTGATGATCCGGCACTCGTCGCTGGGTACCGTGCGAAAATCCTGATTCAGTGAGCCTAGCGCCGATTGAAACGTGGTCAATCCATTTGCGCTGACATCGCGTTCGCAGGCAACGCTGCAATACAGCGACGTTTCTTCTTTCGGCCCCAGGGTGATCCGAAAACGAGCTTCCCCCGTGGTCAGCGAGTCGGGTTGGGGCGAAAACTCCAGCCGCGTCGAACGCGTGACTCCGTCCAGCCCCTTGTAGCTCATTGCCGCGGAGTTGCCGTCCACGCGATCCCGCAACCGCTCGCCCTTCTCGGCTCTTTTGGTGCCGCGTACCTCAAAAATGTCCGCGAAGTCCGCGTCAAATCCGATCACCAGCACAAACTGCACCGGCTCCAGCCCGTAGTTCAGCAGCCGAATGTGCTCGTAGCAGCTGGCTTGTCTCAAAAATTGCGCGCGGAAAATATGCACGGTACCCCGAGGCAACAGGTTGTCGCCATTTTGCGGCGTATCCACATTGGTCAGATCAATGGACAGGAAGGCGTTGTCGTCCCGGATCGTGGAGCTCAGCAGCATTGGCTGCTTTTGATTCAGTCGGAGGGTAAACCGCGAAAGGTGCCGGCTCTCGGCGTGGAACAACCCGAACTGCGACGCGCCTAGGTCCTCGATGTCTCCATAGCGATTGAATACCGCGAACGTATCGCCACTCTTAAGCACACGCGTGCGGTCGTCCGCCAATGCGGAAGACGCGCGAACGTAATATTCGTCGGCGACCCGGACTATGTCCGTCAATAGAACCCCGTCCTACAGTGTGAGGTACGTGTCGACTTCGGGCTCCGCCTCAGGCATCGCTTCCATCTCGCCGGCGGAGCGCGCCGCCAGAACTTCCGCGTATAGTCTAGTGTAGTTTTTCGCCATTCTTCTCGACGTAAATCGCTTCTCGAAGTCCCTGCGGCAGGCATCACGGCTTAACGAAGCGACCCGTGGCACCGCGCGTATCGCTTCCTCCATATCATTCACGACGAACCCCGACACACCGGGCCGCAGCACCTCCGGCACCGAGCCGCAACGAAATCCAATTGTCGGTGTGCCGCAGGCCATCGCTTCGATCATTACCAGCCCAAAAGGTTCGGGCCAATCCACTGGGAACAGCAGCGCGTACGCGTTGCCAAGAAACTCCGCCTTCTGATGCTCCGCGATTTCGCCGATGAATTCAATCCCTGGCTGTGCCAGCAGCTGCTTGACCTCGCTTTCGAAATAGTATCGGTCCGCCCGGTCGATCTTGGCGGCGATCTTTAGTTTCATTCCCGAAGCCACGGCGATCTCAATCGCGCGGTCTACGCGCTTCTCTGGTGCTATGCGGCCCAGGAAGGCGAGATACTGCCCTTTGCCTTGGCCTAGCGCCAGGCTCTGCGGCGGTAGCCCGTGATACACGTTCCCCACCCAGTTCGCCCAGCAAAGCGGCTTGCGTTGTGCCTGGGAAATCGAAATCACCGGCATGTCTCGGAATTTGCGGTACAGCGGAACAAGATCGCGAAGATCCAGCCTTCCGTGCAATGTCGTTACGTGCGGCAGGTTGGCCATCCGCGACATCGGATAATGCAGGTAATCCACGTGAAAGTGAATGATGTCGAACTCCTCTGCGCGGTCCAGTACTTCCTGCACCATCACAAAATGATGGGCCAACTGGTCAACGCAATCGGGATTCAGCCGCAGCGATTGCGTGCAGCAGGGGATCAGCTGGGCGCTGGTTTGGGAATCGCCGCTGGCGAACAACGTCACGTCGTGCCCGTCTTCCACCAACGCTTCCGTTAAATTGGAAACGACGCGCTCGGTACCGCCGTACAGCTTGGGAGGCACACTTTCATAAAGGGGAGCAACCTGGGCGATCTTCATATGGGCCTTTGGAATCGCGCTTTCTCCTTAGCAACAAAGAAGATAGCCGCCCACGCGCGAATTGAATATCAAGTGAACTCTGGATTCATTGTGAGTCGATACTGTAGCAGACATGAGAGGGGGGCGTCGATTCGAAAAAGCGGCAGCGCCAACAGGAAAATGCGCAAGAACGTTCCATCGAGAAGAAAACAATTGGGGCGCGGCACAGCGCCTAAGGCGCGACAATATCCTTGAATCGCGGTTTCACTTGCGCTGCCGCCAGGCTCGACGCATCCCACCCGCCGCCCAACGCCTTGACCAGCAACACACTGGTGACTAGTCGCTGGCCTTGAATGCTCGCAAGTTGCTGTTCATCCGCTAACAAATTCTGCTGCGCCGTTACAACGTCAAGGTAGTTGACCAATCCGCCTGAATATCGGCTCGTCGAAATGTCCAGCGTTCGCCGAGCTGCGTCTACCGCCTGCTGTTGCGATTTTCTCGCCTCGTCCAACACTGTCAGCCCCGTCAAATCGTCTTGCACTTCCTGAAACGCGCTGAGTACCGTCTGCCGATACGTTGCCACGTTGGCTTCGAACCCGGCCCGCGCGAACTGCACTTGCGCCCTCCTCGCTCCGCCGGTAAAGATCTCTTCCGCAACGTTGGCGCCCACCGCCCAGAAAATACTTGAAACGTTGGCGAGCTTCGCGATGTCCGCCGTTTGCCACCCGCCCTGACCGAACAGATTCAGCGAAGGATAGTAGGCCGCCTGCGCAACTCCGATCTGCGCATTCGCAACCGCCATCTGCCGCTCGGCCTCCGCAATGTCCGGCCGGCGTTCCAGCAGATCCGAAGGCAATCCCGCATCCAGCGTAGGCGGCTCGGCATTCAGCTCTCGCACGCCGACATGAAAGTCCGGCGCCGGCCGCCCCACCAGAACCGCAATCGCATCCTCAAACTGTTTTCTCTGTTGCCGCAGCAGGGTCAATTGCGTGCGCGTCTGGTTGAGCAGTGTCTCTTCTTGCGCCACGTCCAAGCCCGAGGCCACTCCGCCCTGATGGCGCGAATTGACCAGCTCCAGTCCTTTTTGCAGCGCCTCCACCGTGCGAGTCAGAATCCCCAGTTCCGTATCCAGTTGCCGCAAGTTGAAATAATCGCCGGCCAGCTGCGAGGTCACCAGCAGCCTTACATTTTCCGCGTCTGCCGCATTCGCCTGATAAGACGCCGCCGCCGCCTCGATGCTCCTGCGCCTCCGTCCGAACAAATCCACTTCGTAGCTGACGGTGAATGGCAGCGTGTACACGTTCTGCGTGACCGGACTGGTCACCACAATATTGCTGTTGGGAGGCCGCGTGCCCGAAAGTCGCTGGCGCTGCGCGCTTGGCGCCGTGTTCAGTGTCGGAAACAACGTGGAGATCTGGATCGCCGCGGTCGCGCGGGCCTGCTCCAAATGGGCCAGCGCCAGCTTCAGCGTCTGATTTTCTGCCAGCGCCTGCTTCTCCAGCGCGTTCAAATCATGATCATTAAATACCGACCACCACTCGCCCTTGGGAAACGCATCTTTCGGCGCGCTCTCGCGCCACGGCTCAGCCACGTCCCATTTCGCGGGCGTCACCGCAGCGGGTCGTTTGTAGTTCGGCCCTACGGTGCATCCGCCAACAAGCACTGCGATACTCCATGCGACAACAACAGCCCACCCGATACGCGGCATTTACTTCTTCTCTCCCCCGCTCGCATCTCGCTTCGGTTGCGCCGCGCCGCTTCCTGCACTTCCGCTTCCACCGCCGGCTCCGTTGCCGCTCCCTTGCGCCGGAGCCTGTACTCCCGGCGCCGCACTCTGATTTGCCGCCTGCTTCACATTCACCGTGACGCCCTCTTCCAGCGAATCGCCCGGATTCAGCACGATCCAGTCATCCGCCTTCAGCCCTTGCAGCACTTCCAAAGTCGTTCCATAGTCGCGGCCAATCGTCAGCGCCTGCAGCCGCGTCTTGTGCTGGTCGTCCACCACCACCACTCGCAATCCTTCCGACCGGAACAGCAGCGCATTCACTGGCACCTGCAGCCGCTCGCCGGTCACCTTCACCTGCAAGTGCACCTGCGCGTAGCCGCCCGGCAGCAGTTGCCCGTTCTTGTTGGGCATATCGACTTCGGTGTTCAGCGTCCGAGTCGCCAGATCGATGGCATCCGCCGAGCGAACGACTTGGCCCTCAAATCGTTGTCCCGGATATTGCGTCAACTCCAGGAACGCGCCCGTCCCTGCGCGCACCGCCGATGCATAAGCCTCGGGCACGCTGATGTACGCGCGAATCGGATCGGTCTGCGCCAGGAAAAATAACTCCTGTGCGGCTCCGCCATTTCCCGCGTTGATCAAATTTCCGATGTCGATATTCCGCCGCGTGATCACTCCGCTGAATGGTGCATAAATATGCTTGAACGATTCCAGCTCCTCGAGCCGCCGCACGTTCGCTTGCGCCGACGCCACGCTGGCCTGCTTTGCGGCATAGTCGCCCTGCGCATTGTCAACTTCCTGCTTGGAAACGCCGTCGGTCTTGATCAATTCCAGATAGCGCGCCGCGGTAATCTTCGACAAATTCTCGTTGGCCATCGCGGTATTCAAATCCGCGCGCGCCTGTGACAACTGCTGATCCACTTCCGGCGTATCGATGTCCGCCAGCAATTCCCCCTGCTTCACCCGCGTGCCGATGTCGTGGTACCACTTCTTCAGGTACCCCGTCGTCCGCGCGTAGATTGGCGATTCCACGTAGGCCTGTAACGTCGACGGCAGCACCAGATCTTCTTGCCCCGCCTCGGGCGTCGGGTGGATCACCGATACGGTCGGCACTGCCAGCTTTTCCGTGGTGTCTGCCAGCGCCTTATACTGCGACTTGCGCTGAAACAGCGTCACTCCGCCCACCACCATCAGCACGATCACGAAAAGGATCAGAAACAAGAAAACGCGGCTCTTCCGCGGCGTTTCGTCTTCGTAATTCGCGTAGTTCGGTTCCACCTGTCTCCTGCCTTCCGCCATCCTCGTGTTCCGTCAGTCCTGCGGACGTTTCTTGGGCCGCCCGGTCACTTCGTCTTCGAATTCCCGGCTATCCTACGCCGTGGCCAACTCGTCCGCGCTTCCCCGCTTCCGCTCCCGCCGTCCATGAATCATGGAAAACACGCACGGCACGAAAAACAGGGTGGCGAACGTCGCGAAAATCAATCCGCCGATGACCGCGCGGCCCAGCGGCGCATTTTGTTCGCCGCCTTCGCCCAATCCGATTGCCATCGGCACCATGCCGATGATCATCGCCAGTGCCGTCATCACCACCGGCCGGATGCGAACGAATCCCGCCTCCAGAGCTGCGTCCCGCGCGCTTTTTCCTTCCGCCATCTGCTCCCGCGCGAACGACACCATCAAAATACTGTTCGACGTGGCCACGCCCACGCTCATGATCGCCCCCGTCAGCGACGGCACGCTCAGCGTTGTGTGCGTGATCAGCAGCATCCAGCAGATCCCCGCCAGCGCTCCCGGCAGCGCGGTAATGATAATGAACGGATCCAGCCACGACTGGAAGTTCACCACGATCAGCAAATACACCAGCAGGATCGCGCCCACCAGTCCAATCGCCAGTCCCTCAAACGAGGTTCTCATCGTTTGCACTTGCCCGCGCACCACCATTCGGCTGCCTTTCGGCAATTCCTTCTCGATCGCTTGCACTTCCTTCATCAAGTCGTCGGACACGCCGCCCAGATCCCGCCCGCTCACCGACGCGTACACATTGATCATCGGCTGCACGTTGTAGTGCGAAACCACCGCCGGCCTCGTGGTTGTGGAAGTCCGTGCCAGGTTCCCGATGATTTGCGGCTGCGCTCCCCCCTGCGCCCCCGTCACCGGCGTGTTTTGCAAAGCCTGGTACGAGTCCACCCGATACTGCGGCGTCTGCACCGCCACGTTGTAGCTCACCCCATTCCGCGGATCGAGCCAGAACGCCGGCGCGGTCTGAAAGCTCGAGCTCAGCGACACCAGCAAATTCTGCGCCACATCTTTGGCCTGCAATCCCACCGACTGCACGCGCGTACGATCGATGTCCATGTGCAGCGTAGGCTCGTCCAGCGCCTGCTGTACGTGCACGTCCACCGCGCCGGGGATATGCCGCATCTGGTTCGCCAGCTTCTGCGCCACGGCATAGTTCCCGTTGACGTTGTTCCCCGAAATCGCCACATCGATCGGCGCCGGCGTCCCGAAATTCAGAATCTGCGTCACGATGTCGGCAGGCTGAAAGAAAAATTGCGTCCCCGGAAACTGCTGCGGCAATTTCGCGCGCAGTTGATCGATATACTCGCCCGTCGGCCGCCCGCGTTCCTGTTTCAATTGCACCAGGATCTCGCCGTCCGCCGTTCCGTACGTTCCCGAATTGCTGTAGCTCAGGTTGATGCCGCTGTAGGGCACTCCCAGGTTATCCAGAATCGTCTCCAGCTCGTTGCCGGGAATTGTTTGCCGGATTACCGCATCGATCTGGTCCGCCAGCCGCGCGGTCTCTTCAATTCGCAGTCCCGTGCGTGCCCGGAAGTGCAAACGGATCTGCCCGGCATCTACTTTCGGAAAGAAGTCGCGCCCCAGCACGAAAATCAATGCGCCGGAGCCCACGCAGAAAATCAGAAAGCAGGCTGCAAACAGCGTCGAGCTCTCCAGCACCGTCCCCAGCGCCCGCCGGTAGCGGCTGCGGAAACTTTCGAAGGCATGCTCAAACCTTTGTTGATACCTCCGGAAGAATCCCTGCCGCTCGCCGACGTGCTCTTCTGCGATGTATTCATCTTCGGAACTCAGCAAGTACATCGCCAGCGTCGGCACGATCGTTCGCGACCACATGTACGATGCCAGCATCGCGAACGACACCGCTTCTGCCAGCGGCACGAACAAGTATCTCGCCACGCCGCCCAGAAAGAACATCGGCAGAAACACAATGCAGATGCACAACGTCGAAACAAACGCCGGCACTGCAATCTGCTGCGCGCCGTCCAGAATCGCCTGCACTGTCTCTTTACCCATTGCCAGGTTGCGGTTGATGTTCTCGATTTCCACCGTCGCGTCGTCGACCAGAATGCCCACCGCCAGCGCCAGTCCGCCCAGCGTCATGATATTGATGGTCTCGCCCAGCGCGCTGAGCAGCAGGATGCTTACCAGAATCGACAACGGAATCGAAATCGCGATGATCAGCGTGCTCTTCCAGTTCCCCAGGAACAGCAAGATCATGATTGCCGTCAGGCATGCCGCGATCAGCGCCTCGCGCAGCACGCCTTGAATCGACGCATCCACATACAGCGACTGGTCGAAGAACATCGTCAAGTGCAGGCCCTGCGGCAAATTTGGCGTATACGATTGCAGCGAATCCTTGATGCCTTTCACCACCGCCAGTGTTGACGCCGACCCTGTCTTGTACGCAGACATCAGCGCCCCGCGCTCGCCATTGGCCCGAACGATGTTCGTCTGCGGGGAAAACCCGTCGCGCACGTGCGCGACTTCCCGCAGGTAAATCGTCGTCCCGTTCACGGTCTTCACTGGGAGATCGTTCAGCTCCGCCACCGTCTTCGGGCTGCCGTTCATCTCCACCGTGTATTCCAGCGTCCCCAGCTTCGCCGTGCCTGTAGGCAGGATCAGGTTCTGCGCGTTCACCGCGTTCACGATGTCCACCGGCGACAAGCCCTTCGATTGCAGCGCCGTCGAATTCAGGTCCACCTGGATTTGGCGTTGCTTGCCGCCGTAAGGGAACGGCAGCGCCGCACCGCGCACCGTCGCCAGCTGCGTCCGAATGAAATTGTTTCCGAAGTCGAACAGCGACTGCTCACCCAGCGTGCTGCTGGTTAGTCCGATCTGAATTACCGGCACGGTTGACGCCGAGAATATCGCCACCAGCGGCGGCGTCGATCCTGGAGGCAGCTGGCGCAAGATCGTCTGCATGATGGCCGTCGTCTGCGCCAGCGCCGTCTGGATCTGCACGTTCGGCTGAAAGTAGATTTTTACGATCGCGATGCCGTTGAGCGATTGCGATTCCGTATGCTCTACGTCGTTCACCAGCGTGGTCACGAACCGCTCGGAGTTCGACGTGATGCGCTGCTCCATCTCCTGCGGCTGCAAGCCTTGGTAGTTCCAGATCAGGCTGATCACCGGAATATTGATCTCCGGAAAAATATCGGTCGGCGTGCGCAGCAACACCACCGGTGTCAGCAGAATGATGACCAGCGCCATCACGATAAACGTATAGGGTCTGGAGAGCGCTAATCGGACTATCCACATAAGGTCTATTTTTCCGAGAGGCCGAAAATCTTGCGAGCCCCGGCGAAGGTTTCCGTCTAGTTTGTCTGCGCGCTACGTCTTAGATTCGCCGGAGCGTTTCTTTGGGTACGCCGCACGCGTCTGCGTCTGCAGCGCCCGCCGTTTCTTGTAGCATCGCGCCATTACAATCAAGTGAATGGCAATCCCGCTGCCAACCGGTCGTCCCGGACCGGCCCCATTACAAATCTCATAACATCAATTACTTGCACGAGTCTACTGCGCGCACCGCGCCATTCAAGCTCCAAGTTGGATGCCCACATTTCGCCGATTGATACATTATTGCCAATTCGCTGGGGCATTCTTGCCAATATTGCGATCGTATCCGCCACCCTCGTCGGGTTTCCCTTTGAGTGGTTCAGTGAGTCGATTGATCCACAGCGATTTCAGCGACTCGGCTGATCTTGGCATCGGGGTCGGACCTTCAGGTCCGACATCAAGCTGAAAGACAAATGGGCTTCAGCCCCTGAGGATTGCCTTCCAATTCACCACAGCGCGGTGCTAATCGATCGCGCCGGCAAATCCAATCGCACTCCTCTTCCGCCGAGTTCCACTTTCACGGTCACCGCTTCTCGCAAACTATTCAAAAGCTCCACCACATACCCGCCTTCCGGGTGAGCAAACGAAATCGCCCGCACTCCGCGAAACCCGCCCGAAGTCTCCACCCGCACCGCTCCCGGCCGAACGAACTTGCTGAAATGTGCCAAATACCAATATGTCCCGGTGTACGTCACCTCGTGCGTTGTCTTATTAATGATCACCACCGGATGCTGAATGTTCGGATCCGGATTCCCGTGCACCGGCGACACCGCCCACGGCCCTCCGGTTTCATCCAGAATCGCGTTCCAGTAAAGCCATGCC
>Ga0134124_10000635_pt1 | contig 28072 bp, 34 predicted proteins | sample KB304_FD_96880 | JGI IMG/M metagenome (GOLD analysis project Ga0134124, IMG submission 96880) | Terrestrial soil microbial communities without Nitrogen fertilizer from Kellogg Biological Station, Michigan, USA - KB3-0-4 | ecosystem: Environmental > Terrestrial > Soil > Unclassified ... | reverse complement strand
TCGATTGAAACGACCCCAAATGTGAATCTTCCGTCCAGCGAGTGAGGGATCGGCTCGCGACAATCGGGTGATGAAGATCACGCTCGCTCTCGCCTCGCTCCTCATCGCCACGGTCTGTTTTGCTGCGGCCTCTCAGGGCCTCAAGTGGAACGGGGTCACGACCTACTCCGACGGAACGTCCATCGCAGCCAGCGAAAAGGCGGTCTATCTCGTCTACTCGCAGGACACTGGCGCCCAGGTGTACTCGACGATCGATATCAGCGCTGCAGCATCCAAATTGCCGGCGGATGGCTGCTATTACCTGAAGGCTGCGCTCTACGCGCCAGCGACCAATAGCATCGTCCCGAACTCGGAGTCGATACCGACGTCGGCGGTGTGCACGAAGGCTGCTCCACCGCCGCAGAAGCGCATGGCTACCCCAACAGGATTCGGGATCGGGCCGTGAAGCGGCTTCTCACCGTTTGCGCGGCGCTCGCCGGGCTGATGTTCGCGTTGCCATCCTCTTCAGCGACGCCGTCATGCAGCCCGTACTCAACGAGCGCCGCGAATTTTGAGCAGACCACCCAGCCGTCGAGCATCGTCAAGGCGATCTCGATCGACAGCACTCGCGCAAGCTTCATAGTTTCGTGGTTTTGTGACGAGAAGTACCGCTGGACTGGCTGGTATTTCTACGGCTACCGAAGCGAGCTGTCGCCGAGCTGGCAGGACATCGTCGCCGCGGCTTCAAAGCTCACCCTGAGCGACATCAACACGCTGTGGGTGGCGAATGTCACGACCACCGACCCTACGCTCGAAGCTCTCGCAAAACGCCAGCTAGAGGCCAATAGGCCGCCCGACATCGTGTGGCGAGTAAGGGCCAACGGTACGCAGACGAGCCGACCTGTGTTTCCCCTGAAGGGCGACAGCACGCGCAGCCAGACCGCGATCAACGGCGAGCGGGTAGCGGTCGGGGCTCAGTGCTCCTGCCGAAAGCTTGCGCTGGAAGAGCCCGTTTCAGGCGCCGCGCAGGCCAACGTTTACTGCACGGTGGAGGGCCAGCAGAACGCATCAAGCGTGATGAAGCGCCTGGCTGCCGGCCGGCTGGCGTGGTGCGAGCGTGCCCCCTGATGGCTCACTCGTTCCCAGAACGCGGCCCAACCGCTGTGACACTGCTGGCTGCTCGAATCCACACGCTCGGGATTCTCGGTACTGCCGGCCGTGCATCAGGGCTCATGGACGCGCCGCGTGGAGCCCCATGTGGCTGGAAACTTGGTGGGGGCCGGTCGAGCTTCGATGTCGAAACGAAAAGCACGATGAGAAGGGATGAATCCTAATGCCAAAGCAAGGAGCTGCGCGCGTGAAGACACGAAGTATCCCTCTTGGGACGTACCCTTCTGGAAGCATCCAGCGAGGGCCCTTCGCATTTCCCAACGGCCTGGACGGCTTCGACATCCGGATCGGCCGCTGCACGACTGCAGACCCGACGATCTGGAGCGATCCCGCCACGATCATCACGATCGACATGCAGTTCAGCTACGACGGCGGGAGCACCTACACGCCGCTGGGCGCCAATAGCTTCTCGAACACGGGCGGCATCAAGGTTGGACGGGATGGGGAGATCCCCGAGGACATCGTCTCGTGGGGCTTTCACCCGGACGAGCCCACCCACGCCATGGCGAAGCTCACTGTCACGAATGGCCCCGTGAAGACCTACCTCGACGTGACCATCAACACCTGATGCATGGCATTTCGAAGCTCAGCGAAGGCATCGTCGGCGGCGGGTGGAACGATCACCGCAACGCCAGCAGGCGTGGCCGCCCATGACTACCTCGCGGGCTTCTATACCGCTGACGGCTCGCGCACGATCACTGCCCCGACCGCGTGGAACACGATCATCACCGTCGATCTTGCCTCCCCTGACGGGCAGAGCAACCGCTTCAGCGACAAGAACGACGCGACCGGATCGGATGCATTCGGCTGGGGGACGTCCGATGGCGTCAACGTCGCCGTCATCAATGGCGCCTGGAGCGGACGCGACAACACCACCCCGCGCAGCGCAACTCCGGTCACCACGAGCAACACCTCCGCCAACGCAACCCCGATCAGTTGCTCGTTCACAGGCATCACTGCCACGGCGAACGATGACATCGCCCTGTTCAAGTCAACCGACCAGACCGCTGCGGCGGATCGCTGGAACTTCGCACCACCAGCCAGCTACACCGAGCGCGAGGACGGCATCGCGGTCGACTGGATCTCGGGCCTTGCACTCGACACACGTGATGCAGTTGGCGGAGGCGCTACAGGCAGCCTTGCCTCCACCGCCACGCGTACGTCAGGAACTGGCACCGCGGGCTACGCCGGGATCGTCATTGCGATCAAGGCTGCGGCGGGTGGCGGAGCCGCCGTTCAACCGCGGCTCATGATGCTGGGCACCGGCCAATGAGCAACGTCGAACTCAACCCGGGTACTGGTGGTGCCGTTCTTGGAACGGATACCGTTGCTGGCGCTCCGAACGTCGAGTTTCAGGTCGTCAAGATCGGTGTCTCGACCACCGGTAACGCGCCCACCCAGGTCAGCACCACCAATCCGCTGCCAATCTCGGATGCTGGTGGGTCGGTCACAGTCGACGGGACAATCACCGCGAATGCCGGCACCGGCACGTTCGCCATCTCCGCAGCATCTCTGCCTCTGCCCACCGGTGCCGCCACCGCGGCGAAGCAGCCCGCACTCGGCACAGCCGGATCTGCCTCCACTGATGTGATCAGCGTGCAGGGCATCGCGTCAATGACGCCGCTGCTCGTGAACGCCTCGGGCAACGCTATCCCGGTCACGGACAACGCCGGCACCCTGACTGTCGACGCCCCGGTGGGCACGCCGGTGTTCGTCAGGCTCTCGGATGGTTCTGCGGCCATCACGACGCTGCCGGTCAGCCTTGCGTCAGTCCCGAGCCACGCGGTCACCAACGCCGGCACCTTCGCCGTGCAGGCTGCCCAGAGTGGTACGTGGACCAGCCGCACACAGGATGGCTCTGGAAACGCCATCACCTCGGCCACCCGTGGCTCAGAGCGCGCGCTGACCGTTCAGATCGTGGATGGCACAGGTACGCAGGTCACAAGCTTCAGTGGCTCGGGGACTGCCTCCGCGGTGTCGTCGGTCAACTCCACGACATCAACGCTACTTGCTGCAGCAGCCTTCACGGGCACGAGCGAGGACATCACCGCTTATGCCTCGGTAACAGTCTCGGTCATTGCCTCGCACGCCTCTGCAACCGACGGCCTGTCGATGCAGCAGAGCTCGGACGGCACCAATTGGGACATCGTCGATGTCTACACGGTGCCAGCCGCTACCGGCAAGACGTTCGGTGTGCAGGTCACCGCGAAGTTCTTCCGTGTCGTCTACACGAACGGGGGAACGAACCAGTCCTCCTTTCGCCTGCAGACGATGTTCCACACGAACATGCCGAACGCCTCGAGCGTGCGCCCCCAGGATGCGCGCTCGAACGAAAACGACATGCAGGAGATCATCAGCTACCTCGCCGGCTACAACGGCACCACCTGGGACCGCCTGAGAAGCGATACGACGAACGGCCTCGATGTCGATGTCACCCGCGTATCGGGTACTGTCGCCGTCACCCAGTCGGGCGCATGGAGCCTTTCGGCCAACCAGTCCGTCAACGTCGCGCAGATCAACGGCGTCACGCCCCTCATGGGCAACGGCGTTACAGGCACCGGCAGCCAGCGCGTCACGATCGCAAGCGACAATACTGCGTTCAGTGTCAATGCCGTCCAGTCGGGTACCTGGACAGTCCAGCCCGGCAACACGGCGAACACGACGCCCTGGCTCACCACCGATACGCCAGCCACATCGGGAGGCCTTTCGTTCGTTGCCGTGGTTGCCTCAGCCGCCACCAATAACAAGACGCAGGTCAAGGCCTCCGCCGGCCAGCTCTACTGCATCTCGGCGCAGAACCTCAACGCTGCGGCGCGCTACCTCAAGGTGTTCAACAACACCTCAGCAGGCGTGACGATGGGCACGACCGCCGCGGACTACCAGTTCATCATCCCGGGCGCCACCACTGGCGCCGGCCTCGTGCTCAACATCGACAAGGGAATTGCGATGGGCACAGGCATCACCATTGCGGTGACCGGTGGTATCGGCGCCACGGACAACACCTCGATCTCTGCAAACGAGGTCACCGTGCTCGTGGGGTACAAGTGAGTGCTCGCCTGGCTCATGAACATGGGGTTCGCGGCGCGCTCATTGGGCGCTCCGACACCGACACCCGCGCCAACTCCAACACCGACGCCGTTCTCGGGTGGCTTTCTCTACGAGTACGAGCGCGAACGTGCCAGACGCCGTCGTCGCAAGCAGGAACAGGAAGAACTCGAAGAGGACGCTCAGCAGCTCAAGGACCAGATGGATCGCGAGATAGCGCTCCTGCTGCGACGTCAGGAAGCCGAGGACGAGCGCAGGGCAGAGCTCGAACGCCTGAAGCGACTAGTTCGCGATCACTCGCGCAACGCCCTGGAGCTTTCAGACCGCGCCAAGATCGCCTACATGCGCGCTCTCACGCAGGCGAACTTCAGCGCCATGGAAGCCCTCGACCGCGAGCTACAGCGGATGCTCGAAGAGGAAGAGATCACCGCCCTCATGATCCTGCTGAACGAGGACTGAGATGACAGCCGCCACCGCCATCTATTTCAGCACACCGACCCGCAAGATCAACGAGCGCAGTGTCATGACTGTGGTCGCACGCTTCCGTGATCGATCCTCAGGCACGGACGTGACGCCCACCAACGTGAAGTATCGCCTCGATGGGGAATGCGGTGAGATCCTGGGATGGACCACCGCAGCAACTGGGACGACCGCCTCAATTGTGCTCACGGCGGCCCAGACCGCAATTGTGAACGGTACCCGTGCGCTCGAGACGAAGACGCTTTCAGTCGCGGCTGATTTCGGCATCAGCACGCAGTACATCGAGAGCATGGACTTTCAGGTCCGCAACCAGCCGTACGTGTCATGACTCACTGGCGAAACAATAAACTGGAGTTGAGTCAACGTGGCCGCGCCCGTCGGTAATCAGAACGCCCGCAAGGCGAAGGACTGGGAGAACGCGCTGCGACGTGTCTTGGCCCAATACGAGACCGCGGACGGCGTTGTGAAACGCGGAGAGGCGCTGGCCAAGATTGCCGAGCAATGCGTCGTGCAGGCGATTGCAGGTGACAAGGATGCGCGTGCAGAAATAGCCAATCGCCTCGATGGCAAGGTGCCACAGGCGTTGATCGGAGGCGGAGAGGACGATCCGGCCATCAAGGTCGAAGAGATCGTGATCCGGGCTGTCGATGGCAGCGCTTGAGATCGACCTGCCGCGCAAGGCGCGTGACACGCTGCTCCCCATACACACTGCGGCCGGCAAGCGTGTTCGCTGGCGAGTGTTATGGGGCGGCCGAGACAGCGCGAAGTCTCACTCGATTGGCCGAATGCTGCTGGCGCGCGGCATGGCGAAGCCGGAGCGCATCCTGTGTACCCGTGAGGTGCAGAAGTCACTCTCCGAGTCTGCTCACCAGCTATTGAGCGACCTGATCCAGCTCATGAACCTCGGGGATTTCTACGAGGTCCAGAACAACTACATCTACGGCAAGAACGGCACGCAGATCAGCTTCCACGGCCTATCGGGGCAGACTGCCAACAGCATCAAGTCCTTTGAGGGCACGACGATCTGCTGGATCGAGGAGGCGCAGACCATCACCAAACGCAGCCTCGACATCCTGGAGCCGACCATTCGCGCGCCGGGCTCCGAGATCTGGGTGAGCTTCAACCCGGACATGGACACGGACGAGATTTACAAACGCTCGATCGTAAGTCCCCCGGAAGACGCCATAGTCACGATGATCAACTGGCAGGACAACCCGTGGCGCTCGCAGGTGCTGGACGCAGCACGTGAACGCATGCAGAGGGACGCGCCCGATGACTACGCCCACATCTACGGTGGGATGTGTCGTCCTGCAGTTGAAGGCGCGATCTACTACAACGAAGTCAGCAAGCTTCGGGCAACCGGTCGGCTCTGCAACGTCCCATACGACCCCATGCTCAAAGTGCATGTCGTGGCTGATCTGGGTCGAAACGACTACATGGCGCTGCTGCTCGTGCAGCGACTCGCCAGCGAAATCCGGGTGATTCGCTACATCGAAGACCGCATGCGCGACATCCCGAGCTATCACCAGCAGCTCTCTGACCTGAAGCTCAACTGGAGCAAGGTGTGGCTGCCTCACGACGCGCGTGCCAAGACGCTCACGAGTGCGAGCAATCCCTTGGGCGCCTCAGCCGAAGAGCAGTTCCAGAAGCTCGGCTGGGATGTGGAGATCGTGGACAACGTCGACCGCGAGCAGGGCATCCGCAAGACACGCGAGGTGTTCCCGCGGCTCTACATCGACAAAACGCATGCAAGCGAGCTCCTGAGCCGCCTGGGCCGCTATCGCCGCCGTGTCAATGCGGACGGGCAGGCAGGCGATCCGATGCATACCGACGACAGCAACGGCGCGGATGGCACGCGCTATCTCGCGCTCGTGGCTGATCAGCTCAGCAACGACACGCAGCAGATTGTCGACCCCTATCGCAACTTCAGGCGGGCCATGTAATGGCTGACGATTCAGACAAGCCCCCAAGCAAGCTCGATAACAAGGCGCTGCTGAAGCGCATCCGCGAGCGCTGCTCGAAAATGATCGAGGCCGACGAGCCCAATCGCAGGGAAGCGAAGGAGGACATCCGCTTCGTTTCGGTGCCCGGAGCGCAGTACGACCCTGCCGTGAAGAAAGCCCGTGGATCGCGCCCCTGCTACGAGTTCGACAAGCTGTCGATCAAGGCCCAGCGCGTCATCAACGAGATGCGCGCCAATCGCCCGGCCGGCAAGGTGAGGGCCGCGGAGGACGGCGATAAGGCAACAGCCGATGTGCGCGAGGGCCTGTGCCGCAACATCGCCAACGTGAGCGACCTCGACACTATCTGTGACTACGCAGGCGTGTATCAGGTCGAGGGCGGCATGGGCGCCTGGCGCGTCACCACCGAGTACGTGAAGGACACGCTGAACAAACAGCGCATCCGCGCCGAGCCCATCCCCAATCCCTTCTGCCTATATTGGGACCCGAGTTCCACCGATCCGCTGAAGCGCGATGCGGCCGACTGGTGCCTCATCGATTCGCTTCCGAAAGCTGAGTACAAAGACAAATACGGCAAGAAGGCGCAGGAAGTCGACTTTGAGGCCGGCGAATGCGCCGACGACCCTGACTGGGACAACGAGGAGGAGATTCGGGTCTGCGAGTACTGGTACAAAGAGAGCTACAAGAAGGAGCTGTGGCTGCTCCAGAACGGCAAGACCATTGATCCGGCGAAGGAAGAAAAGCGCCGGCCGGGCAGCACGCAGGCGCTCGAACCGCTGGTCAAGCAGAAAGGCGAGGTCGATTGCGATCGCATCATGATGTGTATCGCTTCGGGCTCAGCGATCCTCGAGGGGCCGGTTGAGCAGGCCGGGCGCAGTCATCGGTTCATCGTCGTGCACGGCGCATGGAAGATCGTGGACGGTAAGCCCATGTGGTGGGGCCTCGTGCGCAAGGCGAAGGACGCCCAGCGGCGCTACAACGTCACACAGACCGCCATCACCGAAACCATCGCGAGCGCGCCCAACAGCCAGTTCTGGGCAACCGCCAAGCAGGCCGCGGGTCAGACAGAGACGTGGAACAGGGCGCTGACCGAGAACCTGCCGTTCCTGCTCTACAACGGCGACCCGACCGCCAACGGCCCGCCTCAGCGCATGCAGGGCCCGCAGATCCCGTCCGCCCTCATGGCCGAGAGCCAGATTGCAGATCAGGAGCTCAAGGACGTCACGGGCGTCTATGACGCATCTCTTGGCGAGCGCTCGAACGAGAAGTCAGGCATCGCGATCAGCCGCCGCGAACAACAGACCCAGCTTGTGAACTTCAACTTCCCGGACAACATGGCGAAGGGCGTCCAGCGCACCTGGGAGATCTTCAACGACCTCATCCCCGAGATCATCGACACCGAGCAGATGGTGCGCACGCTCGGGGTGGATGGCTCCGAAGAATACATCAAGGTCAACACGGTCGGCGTTGATCCCAATACCGGTGAGCCGATCATGGTCAACGACCTGACGACCGGTGAGTTCGACATCACGGTGACAGTGGGCCCGAGCTTTGCGACCCAGCGCCAGGAGGCCAGCGAGACCTACACGCAGCTCATCCAGGCATTCCCGCCGATCATGCAGGTGGCGCCAGACCTTATCGCCAAAGCGATGGACCTGCCGTACTCGGATGAGATCTCCGAGCGCCTGCGCGTGCTTCTGCCGCCGCAGATCCAGGAGACGCTCAACAAGGACAAGAAGCTGCCGCCTGAAGTGACCGCGGCCATGCAGCAGGTCAAGCAGATGCAGGACATCGTGACCCAGCACGGCCAGATGGTGCAGCAGGCCGCGGCAGAGGTGGACAAGAGCAAAGGCGAGCTCGACAAGCAGCTCGCGGACCTCAAGGTGGCGCGCGCCCAGTTCGATGCGGATGTCGCGAAGTCCCTCGCGAACATCACTATGCAGGAAGCCGCTCTGACGCTCACCCAGGCCAAGGCCGAGGCAGGTCAGGCGACCGAGCAGGTCGACGGCGCACGCGAAGCGCTTGGCATGGACGTGAAGAACGCCATCACCGAGATCCAGCAGTCCGCGGCCCAGTACCTGCAGCAGTCGATCCAGGCGCTCGCCCAGATCCACGCCTCGAGCCAGCCGCAGGTGGTCATGCAGCCTGCCGCGCCACGCCCGCGCATCAAGGCAATCCAGCGCGGGCCCAACGGCACGCTCATTCCGCAGTACGACGACGCGCAACCAGTCCCGGAGATGATGCAATGAGCCGGCCACGCAAGCTCACCGACGAACAGCTCGAGTCCGCACGCGTTGCACAGGAGCGTCGGCGCGTGCTGCTCGATGAGCTTCGGGCGCTTCCAACGCTCAGGCAGTTCGCGCGCCAGTGGAAATGCACCGAACGCCTGCTGTGGGCGAAACTTCAGTCTTCCTGAAGAAACACTGCCAAGCCTAGCCTTCGTGCACCGTTTTAACCACGGGCACAAATACGCTCAATGAGCGCGACTGCCGATGATGTCGCTGCAACAACTGCCACAGCCCCTCAAGTAGCGGATGCGAACGAGCCGGAGCCTACGCAGGGTGCGGAATCAGCCCCCGCCGTCACCAATCCGGACGAAGACACCTCGAAGGTGCTGGACCCTGTCCAGAAGCGGATTGATGAGCTGACTCGCAGAAGGTACGACGCCGAACGGGAACGCGATTACTGGCGGGAGCATGCACAGCGTGTGCAGGAACCCAAGCCAGAACCGAAACCGCCGGCCGAGGCACCTCAGGACGTCGGCAAGACCCTCGCTGACTTTGCGTACGACGAATCGAAGTATCAGGCCTACCTGTTCAAGCAGGCCGAGTCCCGCGCGGTGGCTGCCGCCGAAGCGGTGCTTTCGAAAAAGCAGACTGAGACCGCGCGTTTTCAGACCGTGACCGCTCACAAAGAGCGCGAGTCTGAGTTCGCGAAGAAGGTCCCGGACTACTTCGAAGTCGCCCACTACGCACCGATCACCGAATCCATGGCGGAAATCATCATGGAGTCGGACAACAGCGCGGAGCTTGCCTACCACTTGGGGAAGAACCGCCAGGTTGCGCTCAATCTGTCCCGTCTCCCGCCGCTGCAACAGGCGCGTGAGATCGGACGGCTGGAAGCGAAGCTCGCGGGCAAACCGACCCCTGCGCAAGTCAGTGGAGCGCCGCCGCCGGCCCCACGACTGGAGAATGCGGGTAACCCCGGAGGTCTGCCGAAACCAGATGCTCCGGACAGTGACAAGCTTTCTGATCTGGAGTGGACCCGGCTGCGGAACAAGCAAATCGCCAAGCAGCGAGGCAAGTAGTCCGTGGCAAACAATCTTCTCACCAACCTCATCATCACGCGTGAGGCAGCTCGAATCCTGCACCAGGAAGGCAACTTCATCACTGGTGTAAATCGGGAATATCGCGACGAGTTCGCGAAGTCCGGCATGAAGGCCGGCGATACCATCAACATGCGCCTGCCGGCGAAGTACAACGTGCGCACCAATGCGACGTTCTCCGGTCAGGATCACTTCGAACGCGCGACTCCGCTCGCTGTGCTCAGCCAGTACGGCGTTGACGTGTCCTTCACCACGAAGGATCGCACGCTTTCGCTGGACGACTACAGCAAGCGCGTTCTGCGGCCTGCCATGAGGCAGATCGCGGCGAAAATCGAGTCGGATGCGCTGACCGCGGCGTATCGCGTCGTGAACAACGGCGTCAACGCGACGACCAACACGGTGCTGACGTACCGCTACTTCCAGAAAACGGCCCAGCGCCTGACGGAAGAGCTTGCGCCGGAAGGCGATCGTACGGGCCTGCTGAACCCGGCGTCTGTGGTGGAGTTCCTGGACTCTACCAAGGGCCTGTTCGCTGCGCAGTCGAACCTCAACGAGCAGTTCCGTGAGGGCATCATCGGCCGCACGGCGGGGGTGGATGTCGGCGAGAACACGCTGTTGCCGCCGCACACCACGGGCACGATGGCGGGCTCTCCCGTCACGTTCGGCACGACCCTCGGCCTGTCCACCACGGCCAACTCGTGGGTCTCCACGACTGCGCTGTCGGTGACTGGCGCGACGGCCACGGGCACTCTCAAGGCGGGTGACATCATCACCCTCTCGGGCGTGTACGCGGTGCATGCCGAATCCAAGTCCAACTACGGCCGCCTACAGCAGTTCGTGGTGCAGGCTGACATCACCATGACGACGGCGACGAGCACCTACACGGTGACCGTGAAGCCCGCCCTCATCTACGGTTCGGGTAACGCGTTCCAGAACTGTGCGCTGTCCGGCGTGTCGGACACGAGCGCGCTGACCCTCACGCGCCTCGGTGCCTCTGCGACGACCTTCTCGCAGGACCTCATCTTCCACCGGGACGCGTTCGCGTTTGCCTCGGTGGATCTCGAGGACATGTCCCCGTATGGCGCGGCATGCTCGCGCGCGGTCTCCGACAACATCTCGATGCGCTTCATCCAGCAGTACAACTCCACCAGTGACGTGGTGGTGGGTCGATTCGACGTGCTGTGGGGATTTGCGCCGCTCCTGCCGGAGCTTTCCTGCCGGCATCTCACCCAGCAGTCCCTCCTCAACCTCTAAACGAGAAAGGGGCGGTCTAACAAACCGCCCCTTCTTCTATGGCCTTCAAGCACAAGCAGTCTGGACCGCCCCTGCACGCCTATATCTGCACGCCTGCCTACAACGGGCAGGTGGACGATGCGTTCGCGCAATCGCTGGCAGAAACGGCTTTCTGTTGCCCGATGTACAACATCCAGGTCACCGCGGGGCTGATCGGGAATGTGGGTTTCATCGAGCTTGCGCGCAACATCTTCGTGAAGAAGTTTCTCGAAGAGCACACCGACTGCACGCACCTGTTCTTCATCGACGGCGACCTGCAGTTCGAGTCTCGCGCCTTCGTCGGGCTCATGCGCTCGGGCCTGCCGATCTGCGCCGGCATCTATCGACGTCGCCAGGCGCACGAGGACTACCCGTTCAAGCCTGCCGAGAATCCGGACGGCGGCGGCCTGTGGTTCGTCAACGACTGGCTGCAGTGCGAACGCGTGCCGACGGGCTTCCTATGCATCTCGCGCAAGGTGCTCGAGGAGATGGCCAAGGATGCGCCTGTTCTGGAGGTTGCCGATCAGCCCGGTGGCGTTCCCTGGCTCTTTGACCTGAAGAAGGAAGTCATCGAGCAGTCGACCGCGCCCGGCAAGACGATTGCGCACACGTACGGGCAAGCGCGCGAGCTCATCCAGAAGGGCGAAAAGGTCGCCGGCGGGTTCCGCTTGATCGGCGAGGACTACACCTTCTGCGACAAATACGTCGAAAAGTACGGCTCGCCGGTTCCGGTGTGGTCGAACTTCACGTTCAAGCACCACGGCTTCCAGGGCAATTTCTGGGACTACCTCAACCGGCTGAAAGATGCCGGGGAAATGGTCAAGCACGATGGCGGTGTCGTTACCCGAGCCGATGGCAATGTGAGTAGCGCCGCATGAACGCAGTCGTGAAAGACAATCTCGAAGTCGTCATCGGCATGGACGGCAAGGAAGTGGATCTCGCGGACTACCGTGAGCTCCTGATCGGCTGCGGCAACCGCTCAACCAAGCAGATCAAGTTCCAGTACGTCCCGCAGCAGTTCCAGAACCTTACGCGCCTGGACATCGACCCGGACTGCAAGCCCGATGTGTTGCACGACCTGAACGTGCTGCCGCTGCCGTTCGCGGACAACTCGTTCAACGAGATTCACGCGGTGGACATCCTCGAGCACACGGGGCAGCAGGGCGACTGGCGCTTCTTCTTTGCGCAGTTCCAGGAGTTCTGGCGAATCCTGAAGCCGGGCGGCTTTCTCGTCGGTGCGTGCCCAAAGTGGGATTCCCCGTGGGCCTGGGCCGATCCGGGCCATTCGCGAGTCCTGTGCCCGCACACGCTGATCTTCCTCGACCAGAACGGCTATCAGCAGGTCGGCAGCACGCCGATGACCGACTACCGCCACGTCTACAAGGGTAATTTCCGCACCGCCGTGACGACTGAAGACGTTCCCAACGGTCCTGGCAGCAGCGAGGACAAGTGGGGATTCGTGCTCGTGGCAGTGAAATAAATGTACGAGCAGATGCAGGCCTCGTTCCTCGATTACCCGATCGAGGTATCCATCGAGACGCTTGCACTGTGCAACGCCCGGTGCACGTTCTGCCCGTATCCGACGCTCGATCGCAAGGGCACGCGCATGAGCGACGAGACGCTCGACCGGCTCGTGAGCGAGCTCATCAGTTGGAAGCGCCCACTGTATTTCTCGCCGTTCAAGGTCAACGAGCCGCTGCTCGACAAACGCACCATTCCACTGTGCGAGCGGATCAATCGTGAAGCACCGGACATCGTACTGCGCCTCTTCACCAACGGCGCCGCGCTGACTCCCAAGAACATCGAGCAGATCGCGAAGCTGAAGAAGGTCGCGCACCTGTGGGTATCGCTCAACTCCCACATTCCCGAGGAGTACGAGCGGGTGATGGGGCTCGATTTCGAGCAGACCGCCAAGCGTCTCGATTACCTGCATTCCCAGCCGTTTCCCCACACCGTGGTGCTGTCGACGGTCGGCTACCCGAACGAGGAATTTCGCTACTACTGCTTCAAGCGGTGGCCGAACTTCGAGTCGGTCGCCATCAAGCGCGATTCGTGGCTCGGCTACACGGACGCACAGAAGACGGAAGTGCCTGATACGCCGTGTTCGCGCTGGTTCGAGCTTTCGATCACGGCGACAGGAAAGTCGGCGCTGTGCTGCATGGATGGGACCGGTGAGCACGGCATAGGCGATGCGAGCAACCAGACGCTGCTCGAGATCTACAACGCCCCCGCGTGGCGGGAACGACGCGAAAAGCTCCTGAGCCGGCGTGAAGTCGGCTCGCCCTGCGCAGGATGTACCTACTGATGACCACGAACGCCGACGTGATCGCCGATGCCCTGCGAGAACTGAACGTCATCAGCGAGATCCAGACGCCGAGCGCCGAGCAGTACGCGCATGCCCTTCGAAAGCTCAATCAGATGATGGCGAAGTGGCTGGAGGACGGGGTCGAGATCGGGTTTTACCCGCAGACACTCGCCTCTGACACCTGCCCAATTCCCGACTACGCAGAGCTCGGCGTCACGCTCGCCCTTGCGATCAGCCTTGCGAGCAATTACGGCGCGACCGTGAGTCAGGAGCTTGGTGCGACCGCGTCGAGCGCCTACGACACGATCCTGCGCACCACCATGAATGCGCGCCTGCCGACCGGGCAGATGCTCAACCGCCCCGCCGGTACCGGCGACTGTCGCACCTGGGACATCACAACCGGATGAGCCAGCTCAGCCTCCCGATCAGCTCCTACCGCACGCGCGCCACACAGGCGTCGACGTCGCGATTGGTGAACTGCTATCCGGAGCAGTTGCCACCTGATGCGAAGACGCCGGCCATGCTGCTGCGTGCGCCGGGGATTGGTGCGTGGACGACGGTGGGCACGGGCCCCATTGCGGGCCTCTTCTACGCGATCGGCTGCCTGTTCGTGATCTCGGGCACGAAGCTCTACAAGGTAGATTCGGCGAAGACCGCTACGTTGCTGGGCGACATCGGCACCCCCGGCAATATCGACATTGACGCGAACACGACCTCGATCGTCATCGTGAACGAGCCGAACGCGTACTACTACGATGGCACGACGTTCGGGCAGATCACGGACGCGGACTTCACGGCGCTGGGTGCGAACAGCGTCGAGTTCCTGGACAACTTCCTGCTCTTCACTGAGCCTGACTCGGACGTCTTCTTCGGCTCGGACCTTGGGTCTGCAACGTCTTTCGATGCACTCAACTTCGCAAGCGCGGAGGGCGCGCCCGACAACCTTCTTGGGATGAAGGTCGATCACCGCCAGGTCATCCTGCTCGGCGCGAAGACCGTCGAGATCTGGGACAACATCGGAAGCGCGGGCTTTCCGTTCCAGCGCGCCGCGAACGGGTTCGTCGAGATCGGCTGCCTGAATGCGAACATGGCGTTCAAGCTCGACCAGTCAGTGGTCTGGCCGGCAGACGACTATACAATCCGCAGGCTTCAGGGCACGACTGCAGTTCGCATCTCAACGCATGCGGTCGAGCAGTTCCTGACGACCGTCACGATGGCATCCGGGCGCGGATACAGCTACACGCAGGACGGTCATCTCTTCGGCGTGTTCACCTTCCCCGAAGGCACATACGTCTACGACGCGACGACGCAGGAATGGCACGAGCGGCAGACGTACGGCTATGACTACTGGATCGCAGGCCAGTGCCACGCGCAGGCGTTCGGTCTCGAGCTCGTAGGCGATGCCACCTCGAACAAGATCGGCTACCTCTCCTCGTCCGTCTACGACGAGTGGGGCGCGATCCAGCGCATGGAGTGGACCTACCAGCCGGTGCTGCCGGATAGCCGTACGCCGGCCTTCCACGATCGCCTGGACATCATTGCGGAGTCGGGCGTGGGTCTCACGAGCGGGCAGGGCTCAGCGCCCGAGATGATGCTCGACTACTCGGATGATGGCGGCAAAACGTGGCTCTCGATGCCCAATCGCACGATTGGCGCGATCGGTGACTACCTGCACCAGATCGGCTGGGCACGCATCGGGAGCTCTCGCAAGCCTCGTGTGTTCCGCGCCGCCGTTACAGACCCGATCCAGGTCGCAATCCGTGACACGCAGTGGACAGGGCGGGGCGGGAGGATTGCGGCATGAAGCCCAACCGCACATTCCCAGCGGTTCCCGGCGACCTGCGCGAGTGGACGCGCTACCTGCAGGGCCTCTTCTACGCGCGTGACTTCACTGCGACGCTGGTCGATGGCACCACGGCCACTGGAACCGCTCGCTACACCGTGAGCGCCGGCATCGTCTGCCTGCAGTTGCCTGCACTCCTTGTGACGTCGACGGCGGGGGTCGCATTCATCGACGGACTGCCGGAGGAGATCACGCCCGAGCACGACCAACGCTGCATCGGGATCGTCGTGAACAACGGCGTGACGGCGAGCGGCATCGTGCAGATCGGCAGCGACACGGGCATCACGCTGTACAAAGACCTCGATGCAAATGCGTTCACGGCGGCGGGCAGCAAGGGCGTGCGCGGTTGCGCGATCACGTATCCGCTGGACTAACCATGAATACCGTAACTCTGTTCAGTCCGGAAACCTCGCTGCGAGATAAGGTCCTTCGCCTCGAAGAGGCACTCCTTGCGCATCCCGAGACGCATCTGGCCGAGGACGTGCGCCACCACTTCGCGCCCGGGGTCTACATGCGAGAGCTGCGCATCCCAAAGGGCGCCATGCTCACCGGCAAGATCCATCGCACCGCGCACCTCAACATCCTGGCGAAGGGCGACATCTCGGTACTGACCGAGCACGGCGTGAAGCGCCTCGTGGCGCCCTGCGTGATCGAGTCGAGCCCCGGCATCAAGCGCGCGGGCTACGCGCACGAAGACTGTGTGTGGATCACGGTGCACCCGACGACAGAAACCAATCTTGCGAAGCTTGAAGAGCAGCTCATCGCGCCCTCGTTCGAGGCGCTCGGAGATATGACCGTGAAACCCGACCTTCTGGTGTCGCAGTGAGTTGGGCGGCAGTCATCGCCGGAGGCGCTGCTGTAATTGGCGGCGTTGTGTCCTCGCAGGGCGCCAAGAAAGCGGCTAACACCGCAGCCGCAGGCTCGGATGCGGCCAGTGCTGAAGCTGCACGCCAGTTCGATACGATCCGCGGCGACAACCTCGGCCGCATCAACATCGGGAACCAAGCGCTGAATGCATTGGGTGCACCGTACGGCTTTTCGCCCACCGTTGGCTCCCCCTATCAGGCTGCGAGCGGCCCGACTGCGGGCGCGACGCCATTCCAGGCGCCGGGCGTGAGAACTGACCTCGGCATTGCCGGCGATCTTCACCCGTGGACGGGAATCACTTCGAAACTGGGGACCGTCGGCAAGATTGTCGATCCGGCCGTGCTTTTTGGGAGCGTGTTTGGCAGCAAGCACGGTGACGAAAAGCGCAACCTGCAGGCGTTCGCTTCTGAGTCCGGTGTTATGCAGTTGCCGAACGGCATGCTCATGCTGCCAGACGGCTCGACTTTCTCGCAGGATCAGCTCAAGGACGTCGCCGGAACATGGTTCGGCGCAGTGCATGCGCCGGACGGCAACCAGCAGGACTGGCAACAGCGCTACTCGACACTGCTCGGCAGCCTGCAGAAAACGCCCCTGCCAAACGCAGGGAACGCCGGTGGCGGGCTTACGTCCGACGGAGTGCCCAACAGTGCCCCATTGGGCATGGGCAGCCCTGGAGCCGTCGGAACGAATCCTCTGGCAGCGCCTGACTACTCCGCGTTCTTCAAGTCGCCCGACTACCAGTTCCGCAAGGATCAGGGGATGCAGGGCATCCAGAACAGCTTTGCGGCCAGTGGTGGCGCGAAATCTGGAAACGCCCTGAAGGCGCTCACGGAGTTCAACAGCAACCTCGCCGCTGGTGAGTACGGGAACTACTTCAACCGACTGGGCGCAATTGCTGGCATCGGCCAAGCCGCGACGAACACCAGCGCAAACGCGGGTGTTGCCACCGGCCAGATCATCGGCAATGCCCTGCAGAACAGCGCTGATGCTCGAGCATCGGGTGTTGCTGGTAGCGCAAACGCGCTCGGCGCGGGCCTCTCCGGTCTTGGGCAGGGGCTCGGCTACTACATGCAACAGCGTCAGAACCCATACGGCTATGACCCGAGCGGTATCGGTTACTTCGCACCCACTCAGCGGAGGGTCGGGTGATGCCGTACCGAAACGAAGTGCAGCCGCTCAACCTGTTCGGTGACTACCTCGCCGGCCAGCAGGCGGCGCAGCAGCAGCAGCGTGCGCAGCAGGTCAACGCGCTCGGCGGCCTGCAGATCCAGCGACAGACCGCGCTGAATGCGCTCGCGCAGAATCCGCAGGCAACGCCCGAGCAGTACGCCCGTGCAGGCGATGCGCAGACGGGCATGGCGCTGCAGACGATGAATCAGCAAGGCCAAGTCGATACGCAGCAATCGGTTCAGCGGGCCGCTGCGATTGCGCAACGTGCTGGCTCCTTCGCGAATGACGACGAAATGAAGAGTTTTCTGCAGACGACAATTCCAGTCTATGCAAAGGACTTCCAAGCGCTGGGCGCGGATATGTCGCAATTCCAGCAAATGCTTGCGATGCCCGGCTCCGAGCTTCGCCAGAAGATGCGACAGGTCGCGCAGCTCGCCGCGCCCCAGAAGCCGATCGAGGTTGCTGCTGGCGGAACGCTGGCGGTGCAAGACCCCACGAATCCCGGCAAGTACACAACCGCCTTCAGCAATCCGAAGGACACGGAGATCACGCCTTACCAGCAGGCGCAGCTCGACCTCGAGCGGCAGAAGCTCGCACAGGGTGGCAAGTCCAACGCAATCCAGCTTCAGAACGTCACCGGCAAGCTGCGTGACGACTACACGGGCGTTGTGAACAAGTCCGGCTGGCCCGATCAGCAGAACTACTACGACCGCATGAAGTCGATCGGCAAAGACGCGACCGGCTCGAGCGACCTCGCCCTCGTTTTCAGTTTCATGAAGGTGCTGGATCCAACCTCCGCGGTTCGCGAGGGCGAGTATGCGAATGCGCAGAACACGGCCGGCATTCCCGGCTGGGTAACCGCTCAGTACAATAAGGCGCTCTCTGGCGAGATTCTGTCCCCCGACCAGCGCGACAAGTTCATCGCGACGGCGGATAAGATCTACAAAACCGCGTACCAGAAGCAGGAGAAGATTCGCGCGGACTTCACAGAGAAAGCTGGGCGAGCGGGAGTAGATCCGCGGGATGTGCTCGTGGACTTCGGCGCGAGTAATCCATCCGCAACACCTGCAGCCGCCCCGGCTGTCTCCAATGAAGCGGTGCCTACGGCCACCAGTGCTGACGGCAAGACAAAGCTCTATTTCCGCAATGGGCAGTGGGGGCCGCAGTAGTGGCCGTCCCGCCTCCGCCTCCCGGCTTCACGCTCGATCAGCCGCAGGCGGTCCAGAACATTCCGCCGCCTCCATCGGGCTTCACCCTCGACGGTCCTCCGGAATGGCTGCGCAAGGCTAACGAGGCCGGCGCCAGCTTCCTGAAGAACACTCAGGGCGCACTTGCGGAGCCTGCCGCGCAGATTGCAAGCGGAGTCATTGCAACGCCCATCGCGGGGCTGGCGGGACTTGCGCAGGGCATCAAGAACGTGATCCCTGGAATGCAGGGGATGCCCGCCGCCGACCGGGTGCGACAGATCGAAGAGGCGATGACCTACCAGCCGCGGACCACGGCGGGTCAGGCAGTGGCCGGTGTCGTTCAATACCCCTTCGCGAAGATTGCTCAGTTTGGCGACTGGGCCGGCCAGAAAACCTCGGATGCTACAGGCTCACCTGCGGCCGGAACGGCGGTTAACACCGCGATCCAGCTTGCGCCGTCGGCGCTGTTCAAACTGCGTGGCGCACGTGGTGCCAGTGCGGCAGAATCTGTCGCTACTCGTGGCGCTCGAGTTGAGCCTACGATTACCGAACCGCCAGGGGTCGCTGCCGCAAATGCGCGGCCGGCTTTAGCTCCGAATGTCGCCGCTGCTCAGGAATATGTCGCTAGCCGCACTTCTCTGGATTGGAATGCTCTGTCTGATTCGGTCAAGACGCGCCTCACGGACATCGCGCGCGACGCCGACACCCTCAACAAGCTTGATCCCGCGTCTGTCGAGCGGCAGGCCAGACTGGAATCGCTACCTGTTCCCATCAAGGCCACCAAAGGCCAGATAACGCGCGACACCGCGCAGCTCAACAACGAAGGCACGCTCGCTGCGACCGAGTCGGGTCGTGAGCTCAAAGCGGTCCGTGATGCGCAGAGTCCGGCGCTGCTCGCGAACCTCGACGTTCTGAAAGGCAAGGTCAGCGGCCGAGGCGCCACCGCCGCGGCTGCCACGACACCCGAGCAGGTGGGCCTTTCGGTGCAGGATGCAGCTCTGCGCACGAAGCTGAAACTCTCGCAGGAGAACGTCAGGGCGCTGTATCAGAAGGCCGAAGCAGCCGGCGAAACGCAGGGCACTGTCACCACCCGTCCTCTGGCAAAGCTGATCCAAGAGACACCGGATCTGCAGCACCTTGGCTGGGTCGACTCCTGGCTCAAGAAGGCTGATTTCGTCACGGACCAGACGGGCGCCGCTACCAAGGGGCTGCGCTACAAGGCCTCGCTGAAAGAGCTCGAAGATCTGCGTCAGGCCGCTGTCGCACGCGCGATGGATGGCGGGACCGAGGGCTACTACGCCGGCAAAGTCATCCGTGCAATCGATGAGGCCACCGATGGCGCGGGCGGTGACGCCTACAAGGCCGCGCGCGCGGCCCGCAAGCAGCAGGCGCTGGAGTTCGAAGATCAGGCCGCTGTTGCTCGGCTCGTAGAGAACAAGTCCCGTACTGATCGAGCCACCGCGCTTGAAAACACATGGCGCCAAACAGTTATCGGCGGATCAATCGAGGACCTGAACAAGGTCAAGCGTTCACTGCTCACCGGTCCAGATGCCACCACTCGAATTGCCGGTCGAAAAGCATGGAACGATATCCGGGCGCAGACCATCCAGCACATTGTCGATGAGTCCACGAAGAGCGCGGCTGTGCTGCCCGATGGATCGCCAGCCGTATCGGCCGCAAAGATGAAGCAGGTCATCGATGCGATAGGTCCTCAGAAGCTCGAGTCGATTTTCGGCCAAGGCACTGTGCGGCAGCTAAATCTGATTCTGAAAGCGACGCAGGATCTGCGTACTGAGCCCCCTCGCGTTCACCCAGGTGCATCCACCATGGGGAATATCGCGGCCTTTCTCGAAAAGAGCCTGGGGAAGATTCCGGTGCTGGGAAACACAGGCGCCGGAGCCGTGCGGGCCGTGGTGAAACTCAACGAGATGGGCGCATCCGGGCGTGAAACGCGCGCCGCAATGCGCTCGCCGCTGGACGATGCAAGCACGGCCACCACCAACGCGCTGCGCAGTAAACGCAATCGGAATGCGCTCGGCAGGGCTGCGCCGTCCTTCATCCCAGCCGCGGAGAGGGATCAGTAATGCCTTCCCTCTTCATGCTGCCCCGTCAGGTGCCGCTCTCGAGCGCCGCGGGCCTCCTCGCCGGTGCCAAGCTGACATTCAGCGTCAGTGGCTCCTCGACGCTTCAGAACACCTACAGCGACATCGCGCTGACGGTTCCAAACACGAACCCGCTCATCGCGGACGCCAATGGCGTGTTCGCAAAAACGTACCTCGACCCATCGCTTCCCAGCTACCGGGTGAAGCTCACAACGAGCGCGGATGTCCTGATCTACCAGGAAGACGACGTCCCGTCGAACCAGAACACAAGCCAGCAGTTCCGCCTGAAGGCTGGCGCGCCGTCACTGACCTTCGAAGAGACGGACGCAAGCTCCAACAACAAGGTCTGGCGCCTCAAGGCGAACGGCGAGCAGCTTCTGCTGACGATCCTGAACGATGCGGAGTCGGTCGAGACGACGGTCTTCACGTTCGATCGCACGGGAACGACACCGGATCAGGTGAACTTCGCGGGCCAGTACCTGCGCGTGGGCGGGTTCCTCGTCGCAACCCACGAGACTGGCACTTTCACGGTCACGCTGACCGGCATGACGACGACTGTCACCGGCACGATGACTTATCGCCGCTCGGGCAGCAAGACAACCTTCACCGCGGTGAGCGCGATCACAGGCACGTCGAACTCCACGGCGATGACCATGACGGGATTCGCCGCATTCCTGCCGGGCCTGAACTCCATCGGCTACCAGCCCACCATCGTGCGTGACAACGGTGCTAACACGATCGGCACAGCAATCCTGACCACCACCGCGATGGTCTTCGGCGTCGGGCTTGCTGGCGGAAACTTCACCAATAGCGGAGTGAAGGGCATCCCTGCGGGCTGGCAAATCATCATCGATAGCGATGCGTCGGGTGTGGCATGAGCTTTCAGATCTTCACTCAGCCGAGCCAGCAGGCGCTCGACACCGCGGCGAACGTGCTCTCGGGAGCAACGCTTACTTTCTCGCTGACTGGCACCAGCACACCGACGAATGCGTATAGCGACTCGGCGCTGACGACCCCGGTCGCCAATCCACTTTCGGCCAATGCCGCGGGCGTGTGGATACCGATCTTCCTCGACCCGACCGTGAGCTATCGGGTCGTCCTGAAGACGCAGGCGGGCGCGGTCCTCCAGACGTGGGACCCAGCCAACGAGAATCTTCTGACGCAGGCCCTGATAGGGCTACTGCTGTATCCCCGCACCGCGGCTGAGATCGCCGCCAGCGTGACGCCGGTCAACTATGCGTATCCCTCGGGATATGTGCAGCGCTACGGCGCCGTCGGAAATGGCAGCGTTGACGATACAGCCGCGATCCAGAATGCGTTGAATGCAGTAGGTGCCAAAGGAACCATAATTCTGGAGGCCACCAAGACCTACAAGATTACGCAGCAGCTCACGCTCTGCCGCACAGGAGCAACAGGCCCGGATGGTATCGTTTGTAACGATGGAGTCGCGACGCTTTTATTCAGCGGACTGTCAGCGACCACCGACTGCATCCTGATCGGGTTCGCCTCCAACACTGACCGGCAGCCGGTGTTGAGAAATCTCATTCTTGACGCGCAAGGGACAGCGGGGCAGGACATCATCTCCATCCGTCGTGACGAGCATGGCCGATACGAGAACTTGCTGCTGAAGAACTCAGTACGAGATGCGTTTTCCATGTGTCCCCAGGCTGATTTCGATCAGGTGGAGAACCCGCAGCTCTATGGCGTTCATGTTTTTCGTGCAGGCAGACATGCCTTTGCTTCTATCGTGGGGGCTGCCACAACGGTAGGCCCGTTTGTGAATGAGCTCACGGGGATCAACTGTGAGGTGCGTGGCTATTCGTGGCTGGTAGCGAATGGTGCGGCCTGGTACCACGCCGTTCATGACAATCACGGGGGCGCTGGCATTCAGGATCACACCTGGATCGGGTGCAATGTCAATGTGGATGACGGGCAGGGCGCCCCGGCACATACGCCGCTCCCCGGGCTTGCCTACGCGGATTACGATGCCGCTGGGTCCAACATCATTACCCATATCGATTTCTACGGTGGCGGGTGGGAGACGAGTCTTGCGAGCGTGCTGAAGAAGGCAGCGCGCAATGCCTCGCTCGGAAACACAACTGACAACTGGCACCTTGTCGGCCAGAACGTCTTCAATGTGGATGGCGTAACGAATCCTGGCGTCAACTGGACTTGGGATGAAGGGAACTCCTTCCGGCGCAACGGTTTCGACTATCGAATTGGAACAGTGTGCACGATGGTCTGGGATCCGGGCGCATCAGGTTCGGGCACGCTTCGCATGGATCGATCCGGTGTCACCAAGGCACAGATCATCCTCGATAACGAGTTCGGTCAAGCCTTCTGGGACGGTGAGAGCAGCATCACTTATCGGCGGTTTTCGGATGCGTTGACGTTCCTGCTGCTGGATTTTGCGAACACTCGCATTAACTTCGCAACGAAGGTCTATCTCCCGCAGGACAGCGGAGTGACGCAGTCATCTTGCGCGATCTACGCAGGCACCGGTGTGCCAAGCAATGCGAACGGCGCCAACGGCGATTATTACCATCGCAGCGATACGCCAGGCACGGCGAATCAGCGCATCTACGTCAAGAGCGCGGGCGCGTGGGTGGGGATCGTGTGATGAGCGAGCAGAAGAGCCAAGAAGGCAGGGGAAGTGATGAATGACGTCCCATGGACGATATCCACGGCAACTGTCATTTCCGGCCTCGCGGCAGCTTTGGCAGGGATAGCCGTGTTCTTCGCCAAACGCTATCTCGACAAGGTGGAGAGGCTCGACGCGGAGGCCGTGCGCAAGCGCGAACTCAAAGAGCTGGAAGAGCGTCTCGAGCGGGTCCGTCAGGACATGCACACGGAGAATCTGCGCAAGCTGGACTCAATCCACACAATCATCACCGGTACGAACTCGAGACTGGATCAGGTGATGCTGGAAATCATGAGCCGGCCCGGAGGTGGGCGATGATCCCCGACAGCTACCGGATACGCTCACCGGACGCGTTCGAAGTGCATGGAGAGGGCGAGTCGCCCGTCGCCGCCAACCGAATCGACATCAAGGTTGATGCCAATGCGCTTGCGATCGTTGCGCTGATCTTCTCGGTCGGCGCGCTTGTCGCAATCTACATGTCTTCGCAGGCGCAGGACCGCCTGGCCGTGAAGGACCAGCAGGTTGTGGATTCGAAGATCCTTGCAGGCATTGCGAAGACAGAAGCCACTGCCAACGCCGCGCAGGTCAATGCGCGCGTCGCACTAGACAAGGTTCAAAATGTGAAAGTGGAACTCGCCAAACGCGGCATCACCATTAAGGACGACTGACCATGAGCCATTCGGTAATCATCATCCAGAACTCACTGCTCGACATATTCGATCCGAACGATTCGGAGTACGACGGCACGCGGGATCACTTCACTGCCCACGAGCTTCAAAAGATCGACGAGTTGCGCGCCCGTCCGAAGCCATCGGCGTTCACGTTCCAGGATCGGCTCTTCATCTGTTGGGCGCTGGACAAAGCCGTGATGAGCGCCGAGAACCCGTAGGAGCGGCGCACATTACTGAACAGCTCCACCGCTTGATCGACGCTGGCGCTGGCCAGCCAGTCATCAATGAACGGATCGCCGCTTTGCTGGAAGCTGAGCGCGGTAACTTCGCCGCGCTCACGGACATGGTCAAGACCATCACCAGCGACCACGAGCGGCGCATCCGTTTCATCGAGCGCTCGGTCTACTGGGTGATCGGATTCGGCGGGTGCGTGTCCACAATCCTGTACCTCATCTCGATACTGAAGAAGCCGTGAACCTCTCCGCGCACTTCAGCCTCGATGAGTTCGTGACGTCCGAGACCGCGGCGCGCATGGGTCGTGCGATCGAGCCGTCAGAGGACGACCTGCGCAACCTCACGCGCCTGTGCGTGACCGTGCTCGAGCCGCTGCGTATCGACCTCAGGCGGCCGATCCATATCACCTCGGGCCTTCGCCCGCCGTGGCTCAATCAGGCCATAGGAGGCTCCAAGAGCAGCGCCCATATGGACGGGCGCGCCGCCGACATCCAGGTGACGGGGATGACGCCGCTTGAGGTGTGCCAGCGGGTGGTGGCGCTGGGTCTGCCCGTCGATCAGGTGATTCACGAATTTGGGTCGTGGTGCCACGTCGGTATCGCGAAGGCGGATGAGCAGCCGCGCAGAGAGCTGCTGACCGCGCGGGTCGTTTCGGGAAAAACAGTCTACGAATCCGGAGTAAGCGCATGAGTTTCGGTGCCAAAGCCCTTCAGGTCCTCAAGACAGTCGCTCCCACGCTCGCCATGGCGGTCGGGGGTCCGTTCGGTTCACTTGCTGCTACTGCAATCAGTGCTGCCCTCGGAACGCCCCCAGGCGATACCAAGGCCACCGAAACAGCGCTCCTGTCTGCCACCCCGGATGCGCTGCTCGCGCTTCGAAAGGCAGAGCAGGAGTTCACAGTCCGCATGACCGAGCTCGGCATCGAACAGGACAAGCTCGTCTTCGATGACATTGCCAACGCACGCTCCCGCGAGGTTGCAGTGCGCGACTCGACGCCGCGCAATCTCGCCTACGGGGTCACGGTCGGGTTTTTCGGTACGCTGCTCTTCATGCTGATGAATGGCAAGCCAGCCACCGGCGGGGACGCGCTGCTCGTCATGCTCGGCTCGCTTGGCACGGCATGGGCCGGCGTAATCGCGTACTTCTTTGGCAGTTCGACCAGCTCAGTGCGCAAAGACGCCACCATCTCGGAGATCGCGAAGAGCTGACCGACCCGCCTGCCCGCCACAGTGCCCTGCATGGATGGCTCAGGACACTGCGGGATCTGCCGGGCAAGCGGGCGGCCAGTCAGGGTCTGATATAGCGTAGCGCCCGCCGCCCGCGCGCGTCCCGCACTTCGAGGATGAGCATCGAGCCATGGCGCCACGGGCCACTAGGACTTGTTGCTTTTTTCAAGGTTCTTCGTGGCCGTGATGACCTGGAGGTTATCCGGCACGTGAAGCCCGCTGACAAACCTGCCACGTAAGGGAACGATGTGGTCGACATGATGGGGAATTCCGGTTTTTTGGGAGAGGCGCGCGGCCTCGCCATACATTGCGACCATGCGCTGCCCGTCGGCCCATGAAGGGGTCCGGTGCAGCTTGTCGGCCTTGTACTTGGCCCGATGGTAGGACAGCAGGTCTCGGTATCGCACTCGTCTAGGCTCTGGCTTCCCGGTCAGCCATGCTGCGTAAGCGTCGACATAGACGGTCGGGCGCCCGAACGCGGAGGGTTCATAGTGAACTCCGCGCACCCATTGCCCAGAAGCGATCAGCCCCAGCACAACGGCTCGTATGTCTTGTCGTGCGTCCTCAGAGAGTCGACGCAAACTCACTCGCCGTCGACGTTGCCCAAATGTTGCCTTACTGGGCACTACTGCAGCCCAATAGGGCCCATTTCTAAGGCAACCAAAAACAGTAAGTTCTTGATTTTATGGTGGAGGCGGGGGGAATTGAACACCCTTCGTTCCACGTGAAACAAAGACTTGGATGTCATGCTGCCTGGATGTTGCCTTTGGGGTTGATCATTTTTTGACCAGCCTCGGGGTTCATGTCCGGCATGTACCGCCCGTAAACCTTGAAAATCATGGTCACGTCGCGGTGCCCCATCTGCTTCGCGACCCAGAGCGGGTTCTCGCCGCTCGAGAGCGCCCACGAAGCGAAGGTGTGCCGGAGCTGATAGGGGTAGCGGTAGCGGACGCCGACCGTCTCGCAGGCTTTCCTGAACGCCCGGGCAAGTCCTCTGTCCTCGTGCCATCGCTTGCCTGTAGACGGATTGCGCGTGACCGGTCCGGATCGTTCCGGCGGCGCCATGCTTTCAAGAGCTGCCCGTGCGCTGGGAAGCAGACGGACAACTCGCTGGCCAGATTCCGTCTTCGGTGATTTCGTGCGACCCACACGAACAGCTCGCCGGATGTGAAGACAGCCGCTCGTAAGGTCCACGTCAGGCCATTCGAGTCCGATAACCTCACCGGACCGCATTCCCGTCCATGCCCAGAGTGTCCAGAGGTTGCCGAGCTCGGTTCGGCCGAGTCGATCAACTTCCTCACGAGTGAACGGGTCGATTTTCTCAACCGGCGCTGCGACACGGCGGACCCTGAACCGGGAGAGCGGGTTTGCTTCGATGACTTCATCCTCTACCGCCTGCTCGAGCGCTCCGCGGAGCGGCGTGAGGAGGTTGAGGAGCCGCTTGCGCGAGAGGTTGAGGCTCGCGATCTGCTTACGGACTTCGCGCCGCGTGAGACTTTGGAGCGTGGCTTGCGGGAACCACCCAGCGACCGTTCGAGCATCGTGACGGTATTTCGCAAGCGTCTCAGGTTCGATCTGTCCGGCGAGACCGTCAAGGTAAAACTCCATGGCTCCGGCGAGAGGTGTTCCAGGCGATTGCCTTGCCAGAGTTGCCAGCCGCGGACTGTCAGGGAAATGCCGCGCGTAATCGAAGGTGCCGGTTGCGATTTCATGCTCTATGGTTGCCCTGAGCCGCTTGACGTAGTTGAGATTACGGCCAGTCGGGGGGAGCGCGATCCTTTCGCGGCATCGGACCCCTTTCCAGACGAAGCTGATCCCGATCGAACTCGCGCTCGTGGCGCGTACACCTGACCCGCGACCCATTTGTTGAAGTTTCTCGTGTGGATGTAGATGCGGCCGTTCGGCGCTTTCTTCCATACGATACCTTCAGGCCAGTGCCCGTTGTTCATGTTCGCGCGCACGCTGTCATCTGTCTCGCCCGTCATGGCGCAGAACTTAGGAATGCGAACCCAGATGATGCGTGGCATGACGAGCTGTTCCGCTAGGATGTTGCGAGACTGTCGGCCTCGCTTTCCACCGGCTCGCCGTCGTCCAGCGGAATAAGGACGGATCGGTGTACACACCAGCTCGGTTCCCCGACCGGACACGGATGCTCAGGGAACAGAACGAAGTAGTCTCCATCCCAGTCCATCGGCTCCGTGATCTCGCCAATGGCGCCGATCGGTGGGCGCTTGATGGTCCACGCGTCCACAGGGCCGATCAGCATTACTCGCTGCCCGACATTCACTGACTATCTCCTCGACGCTGAGCAGCTCTCTCGACGCACTTTGGGCGCCGGCATTGCGTGCCTTTTCGATAGCTCCAGCCGCAGATACATCTGGTCCAGCAATCGCACTGGCCCATCGCGGCGCTACAGACGGTGCAACGGTATTGCACCTTATCGAGCATCGTCTCTACTGGAGACTTCATGTGGTTCTCGCAGAAGGTATACGCCGATAGTTCTGCGTGACCTTCATCACCCAGCCCGTCTCCGTCTGCACCTGCTCAAACTGCAGCGGATGGATCTCCAGCACGGGCTTGCCGTCCACGCACAG
>Ga0134124_10000634_pt1 | contig 28104 bp, 19 predicted proteins | sample KB304_FD_96880 | JGI IMG/M metagenome (GOLD analysis project Ga0134124, IMG submission 96880) | Terrestrial soil microbial communities without Nitrogen fertilizer from Kellogg Biological Station, Michigan, USA - KB3-0-4 | ecosystem: Environmental > Terrestrial > Soil > Unclassified ... | reverse complement strand
CACCTGTCAGCAACGCGAGATCAACTCGCTCTCTGCCTTGTCCACGATTCTTCGCAGTGCCAAGACAGCCTCATGCGAACTGCTCAGCGCCCATTGAGGGCTTGAGGGCGGTAAACAGATACGAACGCCTTTCAATTTCTGCGGCCCGGTGGGCGAAACGCTTACCGAGCTCTCCACTCGTTACCTCAGCCTGCTTTTTGTAGTTCGCCGCGAGGGGCACTACGATGATCACTTGGTCAGCGATTGACCCTCCCACCTCATCTCGTAAGTAACTAGCCAGCCTCTCAAGACGGTCACGCTCCAAGAATGCTCCGAACTCGTCGAGAGCGATCACTTTGTGCTCGCCACTAAGCGCTGAAACAGCTTCGATCCGCGCGCGTGTATAGGCGAAGACCTGCTCGCCGCTCGAGAATGCTTCAAACGGACGGATCCTCAATTCACCGCTGTCTGTTTCCCAATGGGCCTCAAGTCTCCTTAAGTCAATGGACCTAAGCTGACCCCCATCGAATAAAGCGCTACGAATTTCCTCCTGATTGAACTCGGCCAAGATCTTCGCCCCCATCGCCTCTGCAAATTCTTCTAGCAGTACACCATCGCTCGGGATCCTGTCACGCCGCCCGACCTCCACCACAAGCCTACGTGCGGCTGCGAGCAACTGATCGAAGCGGCTCCGCACCTGATAGAGAGAACTTCGGACGGCCTCGACTGCTTTATTAAGAGAAACAAGCGTATCGCCGCTATGAGAGGTACCCCGAGCGAACTCCTTTCTCATAGTCATAGGCAGCCACTCAACAGCTGCCAAGCGCGCAGATACTAGACGGACCTCTTCCTCCTGCTGCGCGACTGAGCGCTGAAGCTCGATTTGCTCGGCTCGCAGTTGCCGCAACTGGTCACGATATTCCTCATTAGAGGTCTTCGCAGCCTGATATCGCAAGTCAAGCGCCTCCGGATCGTGGATCCCGAGGCGCTCGAGCGCCAGCGTCAATTGCTCACTGAGCTCTTCTGTCGATTTTCCAGCAGTCAGCTGATCCGAATGAACCTGCAGGCTAATTTTCTCAGCGAGCCGCTGGCGTAGTTGCTCATCGGTCGCCGAGACCTCGGCAGCCACTTTTTCATATTCGGCCCGTAAAGCGTCAGTTACTTCAGCACGATCTACCAGCGCTGCAAGGTCAGCCTCGCTACTACGAAGTCGGTCGCGCGCACTCTCGTGGGCAACAATTTTCTCGCGAAGTTCTCCGAGAGCGAGAAGGCGCCGAGAAAGTTCTGCATTACTCTGCTTAAGGTCGCGCAGGAGAGGATCGTCTTCGACCTCCGTAAGTTCGATCCGGCGGCGCTGAAGACCTTCTCTCAATTCTCCTGCGGTGAGGCGCAGGACCGGTGCATCCGAATTGAGCACAGCGACAACCTCGCGGTCGAGTTCGCGATGCTCATCGAGATAGCGCCCCACGTGGGACGTCATGTCGCGGACGGAGGCATTATGGCCAGCAGAGGCCAAGTCAGACTGAACTTGGCTTCGGGCTGCCTTGGTCTCGGTGATAGCAGCGGCGACGGCATCAAGATTAAGTGCCGTCTTAAGCTGAGCCGCGGCACGCTGAATCTGATTGGCGCTGTTCTGAACGCGTTTCAGCCGCTGATCGCGCGTGCGGCGCACTGCTCGCACTTGGTCTTTGATTTCCGAGCCACCAGCCAAACCGGCGAGAAGGGTCGCCTGACGATCTTGGGCTAAGCGTAGCCGCTCGTCTAGATCTTTGGAGTCGAGCTCAAGCTCAGCGAGTCGGCCCTGGATATCGGGCAACTGAACGGCGAGGTCAGCGAGTCGCTTACGGGCTAGCAACGCTTGCTCCAAGGTCGAAATATCTTCCTGGGAAGCGCGCAGCCGACCTTCGGTATCCTCGAGCTTGCCCGTGACGTTCTCAAGGCGCTTCTGATCGCGTCTCTCCGGATCAATTGTTGCAGTCGCGGTCCGCAGTTCGTCGAGAAGTCTTTCCAAACCGGCAAGGTTCTGTGCAAAACGGTTGTGAGCACGTTCGATGGCTACGCTTTCTGCAGCCAGGCGGCGTTGGATTGTCTTTTCGAACGTCTCGTCCCCAGCGATGCGGACGACGCGCAGAAGAGTGCTGAGTGAAGCAATCTTGATAGGACTTTCGTTGAGGAAAGCATCGCCGAGCCATTCGTCAACACGGTCTGGCTTTACAGACCAACGCTCCGGCTTTAGGGAGACACGGAGCGTCTTCTGTTCGGTAAGTCCATTTATCGTAACTGTCGTGTCTCCGAGATTCTGCCGAAGCGAGGCCCAGGCTCCGGGATTTGCCGCATATGGTTGCTCTCCTGAGATCAATTCAAGAAGACGCAAAGCGAGACTCTTTCCGGCGCCATTTCGACCTTCGAGATGGCAGATCCTGTAGTCCGGGATCTCCTCGATCAGGCGAATCCCCCCTGCCCGCTCGCCACATGGGTCAAATCTGAAACGCACGTTCGAGTTCCTCCGTGAGGAGTGACGTCAGTTCCGCGTTGCTCTCGACCATAGCTGAGAGCCAGCCGCGGATGACCAGGCCTTCTTTAGAATTATCGCTGCCAGACGCAGAAGCCCGATCGACTACTTCGGCTAGCAACTCGGCGACCTGGCGGAATTCGTTGTCTTCCTGCACTTAGGATTCCCATTCGTGCCATACAGGCACATAAGATTTTTGTAGACTACCACACTGCGCGGCTGCTTTGGGGACTGCTTTGGCCCCCTTAAACGAAGGGTTTGAAGTACTGGGATCGAGGAGCGCGGAGAGGAAACGTTGGTGGCGACGACGGCACGAAGCCGGTCAGTCACCCGTCCAGTCCCCGTCGATGGCCGTGCCCTTGGCGATGGATTCCTGTCGGATCTGCTCACCGACTTCGGCAAAGCGGGCGGCCAGTTGCTCTCTCGGCACGTCGTGAAGGAGGCGAGCCCGCCTCCAAACATTCTCCCGGATCTCCGCCGCCGATAGCGACCTTGGAAGCTCTGCAGGCCGCTTTCCCCAAGAGGCTTAAGAACTCAGCGACGAACTCAAGGCCCTCCTCCGGAAGGCTCGACAGCTTGAGGGCAAGCTGGCCGATCACCTAGAAGTCTGCAGAAGTGGGACACCCACCTCGCTGAGCCAAAGAGAACTCTCACCGGGACGAAGAGAACTCTCGTCGAGCTGAAGAGACCTCTCGCCGAGCCGAAGAGACCTCTCGCCGAGACGAAGAGACCTCTCGCCGAGACGAAGAGACCTCTCGTCGAGACGAAGAGACCTCTCGCCGAGACGAAGAGACCTCTCCTCGAGACGAAGAGACCTCTCGCCGAGACGAAGAGAACTCTCCTCGAGCCAAAGAGAACTCTCCTCGAGCCAAAGAGAACTCTCGTTGAGCCGCAGAGACCTCTCGTCGAGCCGCAGAGACCTCTCGTCGGGACGAAGAGACCTCTCGTCGGGACGAAGAGACCTCTCGCCGGGCCGAAGAGAGCTCTCGCCGAGGCGAAGAGACCTCTCGCCGGGGGCGAGGATCTTCGCTCCCTTTATCGGGGCGCGACCTGCCACAGCCGGCCGTCGACTTCGGCAGCCAGTCCGTTGGTCTTGAGGATCGCGTCGAGCGCCTGGTCCCACGGGACGTCTTTGAGCTCGGCGGTCACGGACCCTTGCACGCCGGGAGCGAGGACCAGATTGAAGCTGGCGAGGCGCGCAAAGACTCGGAGGACCTCCGGCAGCGGCGCATCGCGCAGGCTGAGGCTGATAACGAACCCCTTCCAGCGCCCCGTTCCGGCCGGCCCCTGGCCGCGCTCGATCGTGCCGCGGTCGCCGAGGTTGAAGGATCGCGGGCGCCCCGCGGAGTCGCCGGCGGTCTGCGCGGAGAGCGTGCCGGCGGTCAGAAAGAGGACAGCGAGCAGGGCGGACAGCAGGCGTGCGTGGTTTTTCATCCTGGGACCTCCAGGAGATTATACGCGACTGCAACGATCCAGATCGTCGTGTGGTCCTTCCAAGACTTCCTCTTCCCTGGTAGGCTTCGCAGGGGACAAATTCTCTTGGGACAACACGACATCAGCTACCGCCTCTTCTTTTCCCATGCCCGGATGGTGTGCGACCTCCTGCGCGAGATGGTCGGCGAGTCCTGGGTCGACCTGATCGACTTCGCCTCGGCGGAGCGGGTCAACGCCTCCTTCGTGTCCGAGAAACGGAAGAACCGGGAGAGCGACATCATCTGGCAGTTCCGGCGCCGGGACACCGGAGAGCCGGTCTACGTCTATGTGCTGCTGGAGTTCCAGTCACGTCCGGACCGCTACATGCCGGTGCGCCTGATGACCTACATGGGCCTGTTCTTCGAGTCCCTCATCGCCGAAGGCCGGCTGCCGGCGTCGGGACTGCTGCCGCTCGTGATCCCCATCGTCGTTTACAATGGGACGGGTCCCTGGTGGCCGACCTTGGAGCTGTCCGAGCTCATCGAGCGCCTCGATCCGTCGGCGGAGCCGTATGTTCCGCGGCTCCTGCACAAGCTGGTGCACGCGGCGGCCTACGATCTGGAGGAGCTCAGCCAGAAGGAGAGCCCGGTGGCGGATCTGTTCCGGCTGGAGCGGAGCAGGAATTGGGCTGACGTTCTCGTGGGAGTCTCCAGCGTGCGGGAGCACGTGAGACCAGATGAGCTGGAGTTGCGCCGCGTGTTCGAGAGCTTTCTCACCGGAGTGATCCTCCCCAGACTGGGAATCGCTCCCGCCGAGATCCCGGCGCGCCTGACTTTAGAGGAGTTTGAACCGATGCTCGCAGAAAGTATTGACGCATGGAACCAGCAACTGCGGGAGCAGGGCATGCAGCAGGGCGAAGCCAAGGCTCTGCTCCTCCTGCTTGAGAAGCGGTTTGGTGCCGTCGACCCGGGCACCCGCGACCGGATCACGAAGGCAGACTCAGATGCCCTTCTTGGGTGGCTCGACCGCTTCGCGACAGCCACGCGACTGGCGGACGTCTTCGGCAATTAGCCGCACCTGCACTCGGGGTGGGAGACGGATCGTCTCCCACCCGGATTCGCCTCACTTCCTCACTTCAGCTCCGCCAGATGCTCCGCCTTCCAGCGCATCGCCATCAGGATGCGGTTGCGGCCGCTCGGGTGGTCGAAGAAGATGAACTCTTCCAGCGGACCGGGCGAGAGCTTGCGGTCCTCGGCGTGCTGGAGGACGACTTCCGCGCGGCCGTCGGGTTGACGGGCGGTGTTCAGGCCGAAGAGGTCGGCCTCGGCTTCCTGGGTGCGGACGATGGTGTTGGTCACCGGCGTCAGGAGGAAAAAGTAGATCGTGGCGAGAGCGATCAGCAGCGGCAGGCTCGCGGGATCGGCGATGCCGGTGATCCGCCAGCGCTCTCCGCGGCGCGCGAGCACGGCGGTGAACGCCCAGCGGAGGAGAGCGAAGCCGATCATGATGATCACGCCGAGGGTCATCATCATGAAGTTGACGTGGTGGAGGACGTAGTGCCCGATCTCGTGCCCCATCACCGACTGCACTCCCGCCGGTGAGCTGCGGCGCAGCAGGTTGTCGTTGAGCGAGATCCGCATCGTGCTCCCCAGGCCGCTGACGTTGGCTCCGACCCGGTTGCTCTCCTTGGACACCCCCAGAACCCAGACGTGGTTGGTCTCCACGCCGTTCTGCCGCGCCAGGGCCAGGATCGGCCCGCGGACTTTTTCGTCGGTCAGCTCGGTCGACTTGTAGAACAACGGCAGGATGAACACCGGCGCGATCAGCACCAGAAGGACGAGGAAGATCAGACTGACCGCCGCGCCCCAGATCCACCAGGTGCGCGGCGCCCACCGGAAGACGGCGTAGAGCACGGTCACCGCCAGACCGCCGAGGATCATCATCATCAAGAGACTGACGATCTGATCGCGCAGCCAGCCGCCGAAGTCCAGGTTGAGCAGCCCGTAGGTGCGCTCGCGGGAGAAGCTTTCATAGAAGGTGAGCGGGAAGGTCAGGATCGCCGTCAGCAGGAAGTAGCAGGCGGCATAGAGAAAGGTCTGGATTGGCCGGAAGCGCGTCAGCCGCGCGATGCGGTCGCGCAGGGATGCCGAGAGGCCGGTGCCGAGAAAGAGTGCGGCCACCGCCATCGCGGCGAGGAAATCCCACAGGAGGAGCCACTCGCCGCCTTCGAAGTAGGAGTCCGAGCGGGTGCGCACATCCGGCGGCACCTGCGCGAGGTAGGCCTCGGTCGCGGCTTCCGGATCGAACGCGGGCTGATTGACCGAGGATTGGCCGGGCGCTGGAGCGGGCACAGCGCTCCAGGCCAGCAGAAAAAGAACAACGCACAAGGCGCGACGCATCGGAGTCTCCAGTCGGAACGGATCGTTTGCCGTCCCCCGTCAGTACGTCCGAGCCCGGGCGTGTGTTTCTCCCCGGCGTCGACGGGCGCGACCCGGCGAGCGTATGATCCTGCCGCGGAGGAGCGATGAGACCACACAGCATCCTGGAGACCGTGCTCTACTGTCCGGACCTGGAAGCGGCGCGGGAGTTCTACACCGGCGTCCTGGGCCTCGAGCTCGCCGCGGCGATGACCGAGCGCCACGTCTTCCTGCGCTGCGGCGACGGCATGCTCCTCCTGTTCAACCCCGAGAACACCAGCCGCATCCCGGTGCCCATCGGCGACGCGGTGGTGCCGATGCACGGCGGACGCGGACCGGGCCACATGGCCTTCCGCGCCACGCGCGAGGAGATCGAGGCCTGGCGCAACCACCTGCGGGAGCACGGAGTCGCGGTGGAGACCGAGATCGAGTGGCCCGCGGGAGGCCACTCCCTCTACTTTCGCGATCCCGCCGGCAACAGTCTCGAGTTCGCCACGCCCGAGCTCTGGAAACTCTGAGCGGAGCTCCGGGGCATCGAGGCATTGCCCCGGAAAAACCGGCCGTTGCCCCGGGACATCGAGGCATTGCCCCAGAAAAACCAGCCGTTGCCCCGGGGCAGCGAGGCGTTGCCCTGGAACAACCAGCCGTTGCTCCGGGGCATCGAGGCGTTGCTCCGGATCAACCAGCCATTGCCCCGGGACATCGAGGCGTTGCTCCGGGGCAACCAGCCGTTGCCCCGGGACAGCGAGACGTTGCTCCGGATCAACCAGCCGTTGCCCCGGGGCAGCGAGGTGTTGCCCCGGAAAAACCAGCCGATGCTCCGGGGCAAGGAGGCGTTGCCCCGGAAAAACCGGCCGTTGCCCCGGGGCAGCGAAGCGTTGCCCCGGAGCGGCGCCCTCCAGAGACTCTCACGCACCTGAAGAGATGAGGGACTTCTTCACCTTCCGAGTCCCTCCAACGCGGAAAAGGAGAAGAACATGATTCGACTTCGGATTGCGCAGAGCTGGTCCCTGCCCCTCGCCCTGACTCTCGCCCTCACCGCGGCGGCACTCCCGGCCGCTGCCGCCGTTGCGCCGCCGGCCACCGCGCTCCACTGCGAAAACGCCGCCGCCGCCGTCGCTCTGCCTGATCTGACGCTTCCCGTCGCTCCCGCGCCGACTGCCACTCTCGCCTCCACCCTGCCCATGGTGAGGCCATCCTTCCTCATCACCTGCTCGGACATCTGCACCTGCACCTTTTCGTGCGGATACCCGTGCCGCCTCGACGACACCTCCTGGTCGACGTGCGGTGCCTCCGGCGAGGCTTGCTTCGGTGGAAACTTCTGCTGAGGCGGAGGGTCGGTCTCAGTGAGGCTTCGGAGCCGCCTGGACCTGCGCTGGGCCGCTGGGCCAGGCGGCCTTGACCGGAGAGGTCCAGGGGACTAACGTTCCATGTATGCGCGCCGTCGCCCTGAAGACCCTCCAGAGCAATCTCAGCGAATACGTCCATCTCGCTCAGGAGGGTGAAACCGTGCTCGTCACGGAGCGCGACCTCGTGATCGCCCGCCTCGTCCCTCCTCTGGAGGAAGGCAGGCCCGACTCCGGGCAAAACGGCCTGAGTGAGGCCGTTCAGAAGGGCTGGATCACCCTGCCCCGCCGCCGTGAGTCGAAGGGTCCTCCGCCACGAATCCCCGTGGCTCGCTGGGAGGAGTTGGCGCGGGAGCTCGATGAGGACCGGGGAGATCGTTGATCTGATCGACTGCGACATCCGCGGCAAGTGCGGAGCCACGGTCCGCCGAGTGACCCGGAGCTACGGCAAGGGGGCAACGCTCCTGGTCATCGAAGACGTTCCTGTCATTGTCTGTCCGCACTGTGGAAAGAGCTACTTGACCGCCGAGACCTTGCACGAGATCGAGCTGATCAAGCGCCATCGGCAGAGCTTTGCCAAGCCCCGTAGTGTCGCCGTGGCAAGCTTCGCCTAAAGGGATTCGACCGTGAGAAGTCAAAGCCCCGTAGAAGACCGGAAAGAGTTCCCGTGGCTCGGCCGCCGACTCGCCAGAGCCGGAGTCCTTCTCCTTGCCTGTGCCTCGCTCAGTGGCTGCGTGTGCGCCTTGGGTGGTGCACACCATGTTTCCGGCGCGGCGCTGCCCCTTGTCATCCCGCATTTCGCTCCCGGGACACCGGAAGAAAAAGTCGCGGCGGCTCTCGGAGCTCCCTCTTCGCGGCAGACGGTCGGCGGCGACGAACGCCTCACCTGGTCCGAGGTCCTTCGCCCCAAAGGTTGTCGCATTTACCTCTTCGGCCTCATTCCTCTGAATCGTGAGCCTCGGAGAATGCGGGACGTAGTTGTGACGATTCGCCAAGGCGCCGTGCAGCAGGCCGTCCTCCGCACCCGTGATCGCTCAGGCCGAACCGACGAGCAGCCCCTCCTCGACCTCGACGCATCTCGCTAGACCTCCCGCTGGGAGCGCTGGCTTCCAGCCGGCCCGGTTTACCCGGGCCCACCCGGCTCGGCTTGCGCGCCGAGCCGTGTCGCATAGAATGAAAGCTCACGATCTGCTTTCGGCCGCCCAGGGAGGGTTTATGCCTGAGCCTCTGCTCGCGACGGGCCTCGCCACCGACTGGCTCAAGAAGCTCCATAAGCTCTGGGCGGACCTCCGCGAATCCCGCCGTCAGGAGTTCCTGGAGATCAAAAACGTCTTCGGGGATCCGGAGTTGCTCGCCCGGTTCTACATCGAGCCCGACTGCCAGCACATCAACCCGGCCGATCACGACGAAGACGAGCCGGGCCACGCCATCCGTCAGCCTATGCGGGCTTGGCTGAACGAGTTTCTCAAGGGCGAGTTCTTCCAGCGCGACGGCCGCAACACGGGCCTCGGAGGAATCGAATGTTTGGCTTAGACTTTCTTGCCACCGCGGTAACCATAGAGCTGACGCGGAGAATCACCGGGCGCCTGTTCACCGAGAAACAGATTAGCGCAATAACCAAGAACGCAATCGGTAGATACTTCGGGCTTCTTGCCGGAGCCCGTAGATGAACGTACCGCGAGAGAGCGGGTCGAAGAAGCCCGGCTCCATATTGGGAAGGCAAGCTCGATCATCAGCCAAATGCAAGAAGAACTCTCTCAACAATCCTCTCAGCTTGACGCATTGCTTGCGGAAGTCGACGAGAAAAGGAAGTTAGCCGAGCAGTATGGCCAACTCGCAGCCACGAATCAGAAGCAGTTTGCGGCCTTTCGACTGGAAATGGAGGAGGCTCTCCGCAAAGAGCTGGGTGCGCAGGGCGAGAAGGGACGAAGACTCCGTCAAGTGGTGTCTTTAGCGATCTGGCTGTTGACACTCGTAATAGGTGCCTGGCTCGGAACTTACTTCAAAGAGGTCATAGCGTGGGTGACAGGCTGAGGCAAGGTTGGCAGATTTAGGTTAGATAGAGATGTTGAGCAAGATGCCTACCCGAAGAGATGAGGCCAGTCCGGGACTTCAATCCTAGGCTGCCTGACGGACAGCCGCTGCACCTTGAGCTTGTATACCAAGCACGCTGCCGCCCCGCTGGGGCTTGGGAATGTTTTCTTCCCTCGACCCGGGGCCGCCGCTCCTTCGTCGCTCTGGCCCCGGGCTACATTCTTTTGGCCCCTCCGGGGCCGCGTTGATGCGCGCCGAAGCTTCTGCGAGCCGCCCAGAATTCAGAAGCCGCTGTCCAGCCAGCCCCCCCTACCCAAACCGCCCCGTAATGTAATCCTCCGTCTGCTTCTTGATCGGATTCAAGAACAACCTCTCCGTCGGCCCGTATTCGATCAGCTCACCGAGGTAGAGGAAGGCGGTGTAGTCGGAGACGCGGGAGGCTTGTTGCATGTTGTGGGTGACGATGACCTGGGTGTATTGCGTCTTCAGGTCTTCCATCAGCTCTTCGATGCGCGCGGTGGCGATCGGGTCGAGAGCGGAGCAGGGCTCGTCGAGGAGGATGACTTCGGGCTCGACGGCGATGGCTCTTGCGATGCAGAGGCGCTGCTGCTGGCCTCCGGACATGCCGAGGGCGCTTTCGTTCAGGCGGTCTTTGACTTCGTCCCAGAGGGCGGCGCCTTTCAGGCTCTTTTCGACCGCTTCGTCGAGAATCCTTTTCTTGTTGATCCCCTGGATGCGCAGACCGTAGGCGACGTTCTCGTAGATCGACTTGGGGAACGGGTTCGACTTCTGGAAGACCATGCCGATCCGTTTGCGCAGGGCGTTGATGTCGATCCTCGGGTCGAAGATGCTGCCGCCTTCGAACTGGATGTCACCTTCGATGCGCACGCTGTCGATCAGGTCGTTCAGGCGGTTGATGCAGCGCAACAGGGTCGACTTGCCGCAGCCGGAGGGCCCGATGAAGGCGGTGATCTGCTTCTCGGGGATCTTCATCGAGATCTCTTTGAGTGCCTTTTTTTCACCGTAGAACAGGGAGAGCGCCTGGATCAGCAGGATCGGATTGTCGATCGCCGGATTGAGCGGGTCGACTTGCGCCAGATGGGGCGCAGCGGCGCCGGATGCACGGGGCGTTTCGGTCTCAGAATTCATTCAGATCAGGCTCCGGAAGCTCCGGGTCAGACCGCGCTGCCCGCGTACTTGCGCCGCAGGTGGTTGCGCAGGGAAATGGCGACCAGGTTGGTGGCGGTGACCACCAGGATCAACAGCAGCGCCGTCGCGAAGACGAGCGGCTTGGTGGCTTCCACGTTCGGGCTCTGGAAACCGACGTCGTAGATGTGGAAGCCCAGGTGCATGAATTTGCGCTCGAAGTGGACGAACGGGAAATTATGATCCATCGGCAGCGCCGGCGCCAGCTTGACCATGCCGACGATCATCAGCGGCGCCACCTCGCCGGCCGCGCGGGCCATCGCCAGGATCATGCCGGTGAGGATGCCCGGCGCCGCCGCCGGCAGCACCACGCGCCACAGGGTCTCAAATTTGGTGGCACCCAGGGCGAGCGAGCCCTCGCGCACGATGCGCGGCACCGCCGCCAGCCCCTCTTCGGAGGCCACGATGACCACCGGCACGGTGAGGAGCGCCAGGGTCAGGCTCGCCCAGAGGATGCCGCCGGTGCCGAAGGTCGGTGTCGGCAGCGCATCCGCGAAGAAAAGCTTGTCGATGCTGCCGCCCAGGATGTAGACGAAGAAGCCGAGGCCGAAGACGCCGAAGACGATCGACGGCACGCCCGCGAGGTTGTTCACCGCGATGCGCACCAGGCGGACGATGAAGCCCTGCTTGGCATATTCGCGCAGGTAGATCGCGGCGAGGACGCCGAGCGGCACGACGGCGATGGCCATCAGGAAGACCATCAGCACGGTGCCGAAGATGGCCGGGAAGATGCCGCCTTCGGTGTTCGACTCGCGGGGCTCGGAGGAGACGAACTCCCAGAAGCGCGCGAAGTAGAGGCCGGTCTTCTGCAAGGTCCCCAGGGTGTTGGGATAGAACACGTGCAGGATGGCGCCGACCGGCATCTCTTTGAGGGTGCCGTCGGCGGTGCGGGCCACCAGGGTCTCGGCGAGCAGCTCCTGGCGCTGTTTGGTGAGCTGGTCGGCGAGGGTCTGGTACTGCGCCTGCCTGGCGGCGATCTCGGAATCGATCTCCGCCATCAGGCCTGGATTGCTCTGCCGCTCGGCGCGCTTGTGGGCCAGGCGGAGCTTCTCCATCGCATAGTTGATGTCGCCGATCTCCCCTTTTTCCAGGCGGCGGATGCGATCGCGGTCGCGCGTCTTCGCGGCGAGGAGCGGACCGATGGCACGGCCAACGTCCCGCGGCCCGTGGGCGATCGTCTTGCCGCCGGAGCGGATCTCCTCCAGCGTGCCGTAAAAATTGCCCCACTCGATACGCTCCAGCAGCACGGCGTCGGCCGGCCGCGACGTCGAGGCGATGTCCTTGCGGTCGATCCAGGCGAAGTCGAGCCCTTGCACGTCGCGGTTGCCGGTCTTCAGGCGGACGCGGTCGATCGGTGTGCCGCCGGTCTGCGCGGGGGCGGGATCCTTCTCGACACCCCAGACCTCGCCCATGATCCTGCGGCCGTCCTTCAGATTGAGCTCGAGCAGCTCTTTCTGCCAGAAGTAGCCGAGGCCGTTGAAGGCCAGCAGCGCCAGAATGGCGATCACCAGGAGAACGTTGAAAGCGAGCGCGCCGCCGCAGAGCCAGGTGAACGCCTGCCCCATCAGCTCGGTGCGCCGCCATTTGTTGCCGTAGAGGCTCGAAACTTTCGGCTGCGCGGCGTCTGCCGCCTGTCCGGCCCGGGAGGAAACCCGGGGGAGGGGACGATCGAGCGTCGAGCCCGCGGCGTTCTGCGCGATGGAATCCATCTTCTTGTCTCCCGGCCGGCTCATCACAGTTGCTGGAACCGTTCGCGCAGCCGCTGCCGCACCAGCTCGGCCACCGTGTTGATCACGAACGTGATGATGAAGAGCAGCAGGCCCGCCAGGAACAGCATGCGGTAGAGCGTGCCGCCGTGCGGGGCCTCGGGGATCTCGACCGCGATGTTGGCGGAGAGGGTGCGGAAGCCGTTGAACGGGTTCCATTCCATGATCGGCGTATTGCCGGTCGCCATGAGCACGATCATCGTCTCGCCCACGGCGCGCCCGAAGCCGATCATGACCGCCGAGAAGATGCCCGGCGACGCGGTGGGGAGGACGACGCGGGTGACCGTCTGCCAGCGGTCGGCGCCGAGCGCGAGCGAGCCGGCCACGAGATTGCCGGGCACGTTCGAGAAGGCGTCCTCGGCGATGGCGAAAATGATCGGAATGACCGCGAAGCCCATCGCGAGGCCGACCACGACGGCGTTGCGCTGGTCGAACGGCAAGCCGGTCGTGGTGAGCAGCCAGGACTGGAAGTTGCCGGCGAAGGCGAGCTTTTCGAACGAGAGCGACAGGCCCAGGCACATCCAGATTCCCGCGGCGAGGACGACGACGAAGAGGAGCACCTCGGTGCCGAGGGGGAACCGGTTGCGGAAGGCGCGCGGCAGCGACCGCCAGGCGAAGCCGGCGAGGAGCACCAGGCACGGCAGGACGATCGCCATGAGCAGCAGCGCCGGCATGGCCTTTTCGATCCGCGGCGCGAGCCACAGGCCGGCGAGGAAGCCGAGCACCACGCTGGGCAGCGAGGCCATGATCTCGATCAGCGGCTTGAGATAGCGCTTGTACACCGGATGCATGAACTGCGAGGCGTACATGGCGCCGAAGACGCCGAGCGGAATGGCCAGGAGGAGCGAGTAGATCGTCCCCTTGAGCGTGCCGGCGAGGAGCGGCGTCAGCGACAGCTTGGGCTCCACGTCGTCGGAGGCGCCGCTCGACTGCCAGACGTAGTCGGGGTGGTCATAGCCTTCGTACCAGACCTTGCCGAACAGTGTCTTCCAGCTCACCTCGGGGTGCGGATTGAACACGTCGAGCGAGGCGATGTGGCCGTCCGCGGCGAGGAACGCGCCGTCCGCCTTGGGCGTATAGAAGAGGCTGGTGGCGCCGGGCAGCGGCGACGAGCCTTCCCACAGCGTGCGGTGGGAGGTCGAGTAGTAGAGGCCGAGCCGGCTGGTTCCCGCGGAGCCACCGGCATCGAGGGCGAAGAATCCTTTGTCGCGCGGCGACGGCGCGAGCAGGCGGATCGCTCCCGGATGGCGCGGGAAATCGCGCACTCGGGTGAGGCGGAAGCTGTCGTCCGCCTGGCGCACCTTGAGCCAGACGGAGAGCGAGCCGTTCTCCTGCCCCACCACCAGCGACTTGCCGCCGATCAGGTTGGTCAGCGCGGTCACCGGCGAGGTCCCCGCGGAGGCGGTGGCGATCGCTCCCGGCTCGCCGTCCTGGAGCGGCCACCAGAGGAGCTCGCCGTCCGGGGTGCCGGCGAACAGGCTGGTCTGCGCCTTGTCGAGCAGCAGAGCGGTGATCGGGCCGGGCAGCTTCGTCTCGTGGCGGGTGACCGATTCGCTCTTCTCGCCGGTGATGGCGTTCGCTTCGGTGGCCCGGCGCACGACGACGAGGGTGCCCGGGAGATCGCCATCGGCAATCTCGGCCACCGCCGTGGCGTTCCCGTCGTCGTCGAGCTGGGCGGCGAAATGGCGCACCGCCTTGCCCTGGGTATCGACCGGCAACAGCACCGCCGGCCCGACCGCCGCCGCCGTATCGCGGCTCCCCTGCTCGGAGAAAGAGGTCGAGAACGAGACCGGCACGATGAGGATGCGGCCGTCGGAGGTCGCGGCGGTGAGCAGCCGGCTGTCCGGCTGGACGGCCATGGCGGAGAGGACGGGCCGGGTGATCTGAGCGGCCTGATCCGGCGCCGCCAACGCGTCTGTCGTCGCGAGAATTTTTCCGTCGCCGGCGCGGACCACCAGCACCCGGCCGTCTTCGGCGAGCGCCACGGCCTGGGCGCGGTGCTCATCCGAGACCACGGCGCCGAGCTTGGCGCCGGGGACGTCGAGACGCCGCGCGACTTTCACGTCGGGAGTGGACAGCAACGGCCGGACCTCGGCGAGGATGAAGAAGAGGATGCCGAGGATCGCCACGATGATGGCGAGCCCTCCCGCCGACACGACCCAGCGGGCCGCGCGGTCCAGGATGAGCCGCCGCCGCGGCGTGCGCAGGGATTTGTTGACGGAATCGAGTGGCGCCATGATCCGGGCTTTCGGGCTGATTCGTTTTGATCTGGAACCAACCCGGCGTTGCGGCCTGCGTCTCCGCACCGCCGGGCAGCGAACCGGCCTACTTGAGCGCCTTGCGCCCTTCGTCGGCGACCTTGGCCGGCAGCGGCATGAAGCCGTCCTTCACCACCACGAGCTGGCCTTCCTGGGAGAGGACGTACTTGATGAACTCGTGGACGAGCGGATCGAGCGGCTTGTTGGGAGCCTGGTTGAGGTAGACGTAGAGGTAGCGGGAGAGCGGATACTTGCCGGACAGCACCGTCTCGGCGTCGGTGCCGAAGAAGCCGGCCGCCGCCGTCTTGGCGAGACGAAGGGTCTTGACGCCCGAGGTCTTGTAGCCGATGCCGCTGTAGCCCATGCCGAACGCGTCCTCGGTGACACCCTGGACGACCGACGCCGAGCCCGGCTGCTCCTTCACCGTGTCCTTGTAGTCGCCCTTGCAGAGCGCGTGCTCCTTGAAGAAGCCGTAGGTGCCGGAGGCGGAGTTACGGCCGTAGAGGCTGATCGGCTTGCTCGCCCACTTCGGATCCTTGACGCCGGCGTCGCCCCAGGTGGCGATCGCCTTGCCGCCGCACGCACGGCCCTTGGAGAAGATGCCGTCGACCTGCTGCAGGGTGAGCTGCTCGAGCGGGTTGTCCTTGTTGACGTAGACGGCCAGGGCGTCGATCGCGACCTTGATCTGGGTCGGCTTGTAGCCGTACTTCTTCTCGAAGTCGTCGATCTCCTTGGAGTTCATTTCGCGGCTCATCGGGCCGAGCCGCGAGGTGCCCGCGATCAGCGCCGGCGGAGCGGTGGACGAGCCCTTGGCCTCGATCTGGATCTTGACGTTCGGATACTGCTTCTGGAAACCCTCCGCCCAGAGCGTCATCAGGTTCGCCAGGGTGTCGGAGCCGACGGAGCTCAAGTTGCCCGACACGCCGCTGGTCTTGGCATAGCCCGGAATCGAAGGGTCGACTTTGCCCGCCTGGGCCAACAGACTGCTGCCGCCGAGGGCCAGCAGCAAGGCGAAGGGTGCGACCTTGGAGGTGCGCATCATGAGTTCTCTCTCCTTAAGTGGTGGACGCAATCAAGGGTCCAGGATCAGGCGGGCGAAGAGCCCTCCCGAGCACCGACTTTCGCAGAAGGGTTTGGCAGGGGATCAACCGCCTTGTGACAGAGAAGTGACAACGGTCCCGGGCCGAGCCTGTGACAGGGCTGTCACCGGCTCGTCGCAGAGCCGCAAGCGGGGACTCCTATTCTGCGTCCGAGTCTCACCCAACCTTCATCTCGAATCAAAGGAGAGTCGGAATGCGCACAATGAAAATAACGGCCTGCCTGCTCGCGCTCGTCATGGCGCTGCTGGCAGCCCCCGCCGCGAGGGCGCAGGTGGCGGGTCTGTATTACAAGGAGGTTGAGAAGGACGGCCGGATCTACATCTTCAACACCCCGGAACGCTACAAGGCGTTCGAGGCGTCGGGCGGCGACATGGGGACCAACGTGACGCTGGTCAGCCGGGGCGCGAACGGCGAGACGCTGGTCGCCGAGAACGACACGGCCATGGACCTCTACCTGTTCAAGCACAACCTGGAGGCCTACGAGCGGCCGACCCCGAAGACGGCGGCGCCGGCGGCCTACCCGGCCACCAAGATCAGCGGCCGCGTGTTCGCCGACTTCACGACCAAGGAGAACAAGGACAAGGCGTCGAACGTCAAGTCCTCGGACAGCGGCGTGGGCGTCGACGTGAAGCGCTTCTACTTCACGGTCAACCATGATTTCGACGCCATGTGGTCGGCGCAGTTCCAGTCCGACATCGGCGACCAGGGCGCCCGGCGCTATGACGTCTTCGTCAAGAAGGCGTTCGTCCAGGCGAAGTTCGACCCCGCCTTCATCGTCCGCATCGGCTCGGCCGACACGCCGTGGGTGCCGTTCGCCGAAGGGCAGTACGGCTACCGCTACTTCGAGCAGGTGATCACCGACCACCTGAGCTTCGGCACCTCGGCGGATTGGGGCGTCCACGTGCTCGGCAAGCTCGCCAACGACACCGTGGGCTACCAGTTCTCCGCCTTGAACGGCAAGGGCTACAGCAACCCGACGCGCACCAAGAGCGTCGACTTCGAGGGCCGCGTGAGCTTCGAGCCGGTCAAGGGCTTCACCCTGGCGGCCGGCGGCTACTCCGGCGAGCGCGGTAACGAGACCGACGCCGTTCCGACCAAGCACACCGCGCAGCGCCTCGACGGCCTGGTCTCCTACGTCAACGACCAGTTCCGCGTCGGCGCCGAGTTTTTCCAGGCGGACAACTGGAACAACACCACCACCGTCCTCACCGACAAGGCCGACGGCTACTCCGCCTGGGCCTCCTTCGCCTGCACGCCGGTCCTCTCGGTCTTCGGCCGCTACGACAGCGCCAAGCCGAGCAAGGACCTGAAGCCGAAGCTCGAGTTCACCTACTACAACCTCGGCCTGCAGTGGCGCGCCAACAAGTCGCTCGCCGCAACCCTCGGCTACAAATTCGCCGAGGTCAAGGGCGGCACGCTGAGCACCGGCAACGGCACCATCGGCTCGACGGTCGCCACCAACAAGGGCCAGTACAACGAGCTCGGCGCCTGGTTCCTCTACGACTTCTAGAGCCTCCCCCCTCGCAGAGTCCTCTCAGTTTCAAAGGGCGCCCGGCAAGGCGCCCTCTCTTTTTTGCCTCCACGGCGCCGTCACATCGGGAGAGTAGACTCGGCCCCTGAATCTTGGAGGGACCGATGAAAAATACGCGCAGATCCACGATCCATGACGCCACGGCGAGCTACGAGACCTGGCTTGGACAGCACGTCACGTTGATTCCCGAGGACCTCGACCGCAAGCACGAGGCGATGCGGAGCGCTCCGTTCCCGTTCCTGCGTGCCACCTACTACCGCTGGGCGCAGCTCTGGCCCCATGCCTGCAAAGATCTCCACGGCGCCCGCAAAGTGCTGGCGGTGGGCGACCTGCACGTGGAGAACTTCGGCACCTGGCGCGACGTGGAAGGCCGGTTGATCTGGGGGATCAACGACTTCGACGAGGCGGCGCACCTCCCCTATACGAACGACCTGGTCCGCCTCGCGACCAGCGCGCACCTCGCCGTCGCGGCCGGCAAATTGCCGATCGGCGCGGCGGCGGTGGATGACGCCCTCCTCGCCGGATACAAGGAGGGCCTGGAGGCGGACGGGCGGCCGATCGTCCTGGCCGAGGGCTGGGAACGCCTGCAGGAGATCGCAACCGCGCGCCTGAAGGCCCCCGGCAGGCTCTGGCATGCGCTCGAGGCTCTGGCCGCGGTGCCTCCCGACAAGGTGCCCGGGAGCGCGGTCAAGGGGATCCTCGCCCTGCTGGATTGGGCGGATCATCTGGCTCCTTTGCGCTTCCTGCACCGGATCGCCGGGGTGGGGAGCCTGGGCCGGCAGCGCTTCGTGGCGCTCACCGACTGGTACGGCAGCAAGATCGCCCGGGAAGCCAAATCCCTGGCGCCGGCGGCTTCTGTCTGGGCGCATCCGCACGGCGAGAGCGGAGAGAAGAGCCTGTCCAGGGACGCCCTCCGCAACGCGGTACGCTGTCCGGATCCGTTCGTCCTCGTGAAACGCCGCTGGGTCGTGCGCCGGCTGGCGCCGGATTGCGCGAAGATCGAGCTCTCCGATCTGCCGCTGGAGCAGGACGCCACCTGTCTCGTGCATGCCATGGGGTGGGAGACCGCCAACGTCCACCTCGGCAGCGCCGGAGCGCACGCCATCCTCCTCGACCTCGTCTCCCGCCCCGACGGCTGGCTGCATGAGGCCGCGCAGAAAATGCTCACCATCGTCCACGCCGACTGGGAAGAATGGCAGGCAGGCCAGGAAGAGCAGGCAGCTCCGCCGCCACCTGCCCCTCCGATCGCCAAGGTGCCCAAGCCGCGGCCCAGGAAGAGCGCCGCGGCCAGAGCAAAGACGAGGGCTACTTGAAGTAGCCCACGACGTCGATCACCACGTCCACCCCGCCGCCGCCACCCACCAGAGACTGGGCGCCGATCGTTCCGGCGCCGTTGGTGGCGAGTTGGAGGAAGGCGTTGTTGGACAGCGTGAAGTTGCCCAGGTGGAAGTTGATCGTGCTGGCGAGCGGCGCCGCGGCGTTGCCCGGGTAGAGGGTCACGAAGCCGTCAGCCGGCGGCGTCACCACCGCAAGATTGATCGAGATCGCCACCGCGTCCGTCGGGATGGTGCACAGGCCGGTGACGGTGAAGGTGCGCGGAACGCCCGAGATCAGCGGACCGCCGGAGCCGCCGGCCCGAGTGTCGAGCACGCGGCACGGCTGCACGGAGTAGTAGTCGGTGAACGGCTGGGCGCCGGTGATCGGCGTCGTGTCGCTGCCGGTGTTGTTGCCCAGATTCGGATCGGTGCCGCTGGTGCCGAGGTCAGTGATGGTCGCCGTGTTGGAGATCTGGGTGACGCCCGCCGGCACCGGGTTGACGACGGTGACCGCGAACGTCGCGGTCTGGTTGCCGCCGCCGGCGGCGAGGGTGCCCACCGTGAGCTTGCAGGTGGAGCCGGCGTTGTTGTTCGGCGTGCAGGACCAGCCCGCGGTGCTGGCGGCGGAGTTGAACGTCGTGTTCGCCGGCACCGTCTCGGTGAGCACCACCCCCGCAGAGCCGTGGTTGCCGCTGTTGGCGTAGGTGAGGGTGTAGGAGATGCCGCCACCAGGCAAAACAGAGGCGCCGCCGTCGCTCTTGGTGATCGACAGATCCGGCCCACCGGTGACCGGCGTCGTGTCGCTCCCGGTGTTGTTGGCCGGGTTCGAATCGGTGCCGTTGTTGCCGTCGTCGGCGATCGAGGCCGTGTTGGAGATCTGGGTCACGCCGGCCGCGACCGGATTCGGGACGTTGACCGCGAAAGTGGTCGTATGTGGGGTGCCGTCGGCCGGCACGGCTCCCACTGTATTGGTGCAGGTGGAGCCGGCGTTGTTGTTCGGCGTGCAGCTCCAGCCCGGCAGGCTCGCGCCGGAGTTGAAGGTGGTGTTCGCGGGCACCGTCTCGGTGATCACCACGCCCGACGCGCCGCGGTTGCCGGTGTTGGTATAGGTCAGCGTATAGAAGAAGGTGTCTCCCGGTGCCACCGAGATCGCGCCGTCGCTCTTGGTGAGCGCGAGGTCCGGAGCTCCGGTCAGCGGAGTCGTGTCGCTCGCCGTGTTGTTCCCCGGCGTCGGATCGGCCCCATGAGTGCCGTCGTCGGCGATCGAGGCCGTGTTGGAGATCTGGGTCACGCCGGCCCCCATCGGGTTGAAGACGGTGGTGGCGAAAGTGGCTGAGCTGCCGCCTCCCGCGGTCACCGTGCCGATCGCAAGAGTGCAGGTGGAGCCGGCGTTGTTGCCGCTCGGGCAGGACCAGCCCGCGGTGCTCGCCCCGGGATTGAAGACCGAATTCGCCGGCACCGTCTCGGTGATCACCACGCCGGTCGCGGACTGGCCGCCGCCGTTCGCGTAGGTCAGCGTGTAGGTGACGGTGCCGCCCGGCGCCACCGAGGCTCCGCCGTCACTCTTGGTGAGCGACAGATCGGGAGCGCCGCCACCGCCGCCGGCGACGTTGATGCAGCCCGTGGCCGTCACGTTCTGGCCGTCGGGATTGGTGATGGTGACGTTCTGGAGGCCCGCGACGAGCGCCGTGATGTTCAGCGTCACCTGGGTCGGCGAGTTGTAGGTCACGCTGTTGACCGTCGCGTTGGTGACCGTGGCGGAGATGTGACTGAACGCCAAGGCCGGCGGTGTCAGGTTGGTGCCCGGATCATAGAAACCCGAGCCGCCGCTCGACGTGGCGGCGATCACCACGTTGCCGGTGGGGCCGCTGAAAGAGATCGGGCTGCCGGAGCAGGTCGGCGTCGCCGGCGGCGGCGCCACGAGCTTGCCGACACGCACCGCGTAGCTGTTCGACGCCTGGTTGTACTCCTGGATCGTCCACACCGTCATGTCGTCGAGCGGATCGACGACGGTGAACGAGTAGTCACCCCACCGCCGGCCCGTGCTGCTGCCCGTGTCGGACGCCGGGTTGTAGTTCGCCGTCGTGGTTCCGAACGTTCCCGCAGCGACCGTCGGCGGCCCGGTCATCGTGCTCAGGGTGTCTCCCGCCAGTCGTCCCACGAAGGCGGGGGTGGCGCCGATGGGAGTGCCGGCCATGCTCATCCCGATCACCGCGTGCCCCTGGCCGGTGACCACCACCGAGGGGATCCAGTACTGCCGCGCGGCGGCGAGCGTAGCGGCGCTGTCGAACACCGTGCCCGACTGCACGACCGTGGGTGTGGTGGTCAGATTCTGGAATTCATACCAGCGCGTCGCGTTCCGCGCCGCCGCGACGGTGCTGGCGACGCCGGTCGCATCCACCCGGAAGTTGTGGGCCGCCCACAGCCGGCCGTTGCGGACCATGGCCTGGAAAAACCGGTCGTCCAGGGAGTCGAGCCGGCCGTTGTTGCCGCCGGTGTTGCCGAGGTGGGTCACGGGATTGGGACTTGTCGTCGTCGACACGGAGACCACGATGTTGGCGGAGATCGTCGGTGTCAGGCCGCCCGGGCTGCTCACCCGCCGGAACGTGATGGCGCCGAAGACCGCGTTGTCAGGCCCGACGAAATACCCTTCCGTCGCGCCCGGGTCGAAGTTGTCGACGCCGCGCGGCGACTCCGGACCTGTGCCCGCTCCCGCCGCCAGGTTGGCGAACATGGTGACGGTGAGCGGCCCGGCGGCGAGGGCCGACACCTTGCGGACCACGTAGCCGTTGGTGCCCACGAAGCTGCCCGCGCTGGAGAACATGTTGCAGCCGATGTAGAGCGCGTTGACGTCGACGCCGAGCGACGGATAGTCACAGAAGTTCGTGCCCGGGTCGGTCTGGAACTGGAAGAACGTCCATACCGTGCTGCCGGTGATCGTGCCGTTGCTCGCCGCGTCGCTCACCGCGACCATCCAGCGGTTGGCGGCCGTCGTGGTGCAACTGGCGTTGGTGCACGGCACGTCGATGATGGACATGAACCAGCGACCCGTGAAGCGGTCGTAGCGGATCTGCGGATCGCTCGTGAAGTCGAGGACCACGGAGCCGCCGACCGGCGTCGTCACGGACGCGAAGAACACGTCCGGATCGGCGTTGATGACGCCGTCCGCGACTCCGGCCTTGGTGAACGACCGGATGCGGCCGTTGACGAAGACGATGAACTGGGTCGGTCCGACCGTGCCCATCGAATCGGGAGGAAAGGCGCCCGTATCGGCGAGGGTCGCGCCATTGAACGAAGTGCCTGCGGTATGGATCTTGGACGGGCCCTGCTCGACCTCCTTGCCCGGTTCAGCCTCCGGGAACCGGGAGGTCGCGAGGGCGTCCGGGTGCTGCGGCAGCCCGGTCCGGTCCGGGTATTCCAGCTCGTGCTCGGGGCGTTCGCCCTTCGCCGGGCTGGCGGCCTGCCGCGCCGCGATCTCGGCCGTGGTCTCCCGCGTGCCGATCGAGGCTGGCAGCCTTTTTCCCGGAGTGTCTGCCCAGGCAGAGGTTCCGAGGAAGACGGAGGCGAGCGCAACGCCCAAGACCAAGCGCGCCGCGCCGATACGAATTGTCGCCATATTCATGCTCTTCTCTCCTGAGGCAGAAAGTGATAACCGGGCTTTCCCGTCAGGTTACCAGATCGGCTGCGACGGCGTCCAGAAAACCGCCGCAGCCTTTTCCGCCCCCAGAGAGGCGCCGGGGGGCTACTTGAAGTAGCCCACGACGTCGATCACCAGGTGCACCCCACCGCCGCCGCCGACCAGGGACTGGGCGCCGATCGTTCCGGCTCCATTGCTCGCCAGTTGGACGACGGCGTTGTTGGACAGCGTGAACCCTCCCAGGTGGAAGTTGATCGTGCTGGCCAGCGGTGCCGAGCCGTTGCCCGGGTAGAGGGTCACGAAGCCGTCACCCGAAGGGGTGACCACTGCCAGGCTGATCGAGATCGCCGCCGCATCCACCGGAATGCCGCACGACCCGGTGGCGGTGAAGGTTCGCGGAACGCCCGAGATCAGCGGACCGCCGGAGCCACCGACCCGCGTGTCGAGCAGACGACACGGCTGGACGGAGTAGTAATCGGTGAAGGGCTGAGCGCCGGTGATCGGCGTGGTGTCGCTGCCCGTGTTGTTGCCCGGGTTCGGATCGGTGCCGTTGGTCCCGTCGTCGGCGATGCTCGCCGTGTTCGAGATCTGCGTCACGCCTGCCGGCACCGGATTGGCGATGGTGACCGCGAAGGTCGCCGTGTGGTTGCCGTCTCCGGCGGTGACGCCGCCCACCGCGAGGGTGCAGGTCGAGCCGGCGTTGTTGTTCGGCGTGCAGGACCAGCCCGCCGTGCTCGCGCCGGCGTTGAAAGTGGTGTTCGCGGGCACCGTCTCGGTGATCACCGCCCCCGTCGCACCCCGGTTGCCGCCGTTGGCGTAGGTCAACGTGTAGGAGATCCCGCTGCCCGGTACCCCGGAGGCGCCGCCGTCGCTCTTGGTGAGCGACAGATCCGGAGCCGCACCGGTCACCGGCGTCGTGTCGCTGCCGGTGTTGTTGCCCGGCGTCGGATCGGCGCCGTGCGTGCCATCGTCGGCAATGCTGGCCGTGTTCGAGATCTGGCTCACACCGGCCGGCAGCGGATTGGCGACGGTGACGGCGAAGGTCGCCGTGCTGCCTCCGCTCGCGCCGACGGTGCCCAGGGCGAGAGTGCACACGGAGCCTGCGTTGTTGTTCGGAACGCAGGACCAGCCCGCGGTGCTGGCGCCGGCGTTGAACGCGGTGTTCGCCGGCACCGTCTCGGTGAGCACCACTCCGGTCGCGCCCACCAGGCCGGAGTTGGCGTAGGTGAGCGTGTAGGCGACGGTGCCGCCCGGCGCCACCGAGGCTCCGCCGTCACTCTTGGCGAGCGACAGATCCGGAATGGCGGCCACGAAGCAGATGGTCACGTCATTGAGGGTCGGCGTGACCGCGCTGTTGGTGGTCGACAGATAGGCCTTGTACTTGAGATAGCGCTTGCCGTCGAACTGGGGCGTCAAGGAGGCGCCGCTGGTGGTGAAGAACGTGCCCGCGGTGCCGTCGGGACCGACGAAGTTGAACGGCCCGGTCGCCAGATTGCTCGCGGCGACCTGGAACTGGATCGCGGTGTTCGCCGGGGTCGTCGCGGTCCACGAGATCGTCTGCCAGATCGGCGTGTACCCGGGCGCGGGGTTGCTGTCGATGAGGGCGGAGACCTGGTTGCCGGAGGGCGCGAAGCCGCTGTCCATGTAGGTCCGGAAGCCGGCGTCGGTCTGAACGCCGCCGGTCAGCGGAATCGACCAGACCGTACCGCTCGTCGCCCCGCTGACCCGCGCGCCGCCCGCATACACGTCGGAGCCGGCCGTGGAGGAGCCGCTGCGTGTCAGCGCATACGTTCCGGGGCTTGGGTTGGTGATCGGCCGGATGACCAGCGCGTACTGCGTTCCTGCCGTCAGGGTTGCAGGGCTGCCGAAGGTCGCGGTGTAGAAGTTGGCCGCGCCGCTCGAGAAGCCGGTGATCGTCGCCGAAGCAAGGTCGGCGCCGGTCGGCAGACCGCCGCTCGTCGCCCGCACGGACAGCGTCAGGTTCGGCGTCGTTCCCGTGCAGCCGCTGCAGAAGAGGTTGATGTCGGCTTTCGTGAGCAGGCCGGTCACCGAAGGCGTGAACGTCTGGCCGCCCCAGGTCGTGATGGTGATGCCGACGCCGGAAGTCCCGAGCGTCTCGTTCAGTTGATCCAGGCTCGGCTTGAAGAGGAGGACGTCGCCGGCGCTGGCGTTGAGATCGACGTTCGTCGGAAGACCTCTCTGGAAGTCCGTCTGCGACGTGTCGGCCGGACAGGCGCTGGTGGGCGCCGCGGCGAGAGAGAAGTTCTGGGTCGTCGTGTTGCCGTCGGTCACGACGAGGTTCGAGGCCGAGGCGGAGTTGTAGCCCGGATCGGTGACGGTCTCTCCTGGATAAGTCCCTGCCGGAACCGAGAACGAATAGAAGCCGGAGCCGTTCGTCGTCGTGGTCCTGGCCCCGAGCGTCACGGTCGCACCGCTGATCGGGGCGCCGCCGGCGGTGGCGGTCACCGTGCCCGAGAGCGTCCCGCCGGCGCCGACCGGAGTGCACGACGGGAAGGCGAACGAGCCGATCCGCGTCAGGTCGTTGAGGCCGTCGACCGCGTAATACATGTTCGTGTACCAGAACGTGCAACCGTCGGGATCGAGCGTCATGGCACTGTAGTCGCCCCAGCGTGTGCAGGAGACGCCGCCGCAGGTCCCGGTCTGGGTGCCGGTGCCCTGGATGAGGATCTGCTCGGTCTGTCCCAGGGTGTTCACCGGATCGGACGCCAGCCGGCCGGCATACGCGATGGCCGGCTTCGTCGTGCTGCTCGACGTGCTGTAGCCGAGAGCCATGTCGCCCGCCCGGTCGACCGCGAGGCTGGGGCCGAAGCGGTGCATGACGTTCGCGCCGTCGGGATCCCAGGTCGCGGCCTGCGGGATGTTCGCCGCCACCGTGCCGCCTGTCACGTCGACCTGGTACCAGCGCGGGGCCGCGAAGCCGGTCGTATTGCCGCGGCGCACCGTGTGGGTGGTCCACAGCGATTCGACGCCGCCGAGATTGGTGTACTGGTTCTGCATCATCGCCCGGATCTGGAGAACGTCGAGGAGGTTACCGCCCAGCGAGGGGGCGTTCGCCACGGCGGCGTTCGGCCAACTGGTGGCGGCGAGCGGGGTGTCCGGGCCGGTGAAGGTCGAGGTCGAGATCTTGTCCCAGTCGACGTGGAGCTTGTAGACAGTCAGCGCGTTGGTGAACTCCCAGGTGGACACGAAATAGTTGGGAGTGCCGGGCGGCGGCGTTCCGGTCTGCAGCCGCGCATTGCCCGGCAGCAGCGTGAAGTCCGCCGTCGGAGCGTTGAACGTGACCACCTGGACCACCGGGCTCCCGGCGTACATCTGCGCCTTGTTGAGCGCGTAGACCCGCGGACCCTGGAACGGCGCGCCGGCGGGGTAACCGAACATGTTCGTCGACATGTAGATGCCGTCCGTCCAGATGCCGAACTTCGGGTAGTCGTCGAGCCCGTTGGCGATGCTGATGGAGTAGAAGTTCCAGCCGCCGCTCACCGGATCGCCGGTCTTCGACACCGCGAAGCACTGGAAGACGCCGGGCGGATTGACCACCGCGCCGCCGCTCGTCGTGAACGCGAAGTCGGTGAGGACCCAGCGGTCCTCGAAGCTGTCGTAGAGAACGACAGGATCGCCGAAGTTGTTCGTGTCGCACAGGTTGCCGAAGGCTCCCTGACTCATGAAGGTATTGAAGGTGAACGCCGCCACCGGCGCTCCGCCCGTCTTCAGATAGATGCCGATCGAGGTGTTGACGGTCTGGATGTAGTAGGTCGGTCCGACGTCGCCGTTCGTATCCGGCGGATGTCCGGCGCCCCAGGTGGCGAAGTCGAGGCCGTCGAAGCTCGCGCTCGGCGGAGGCGCCGGAGCGCTCGGCCCGGGAACCACCTCAGGCACATTGATCGTGGGCCCGCCATGGAGCTCCACCGCGTTGAGCTCCGGCTCCTCCCTCTCCTCCCGCTCCATCTTCTCGGGCGGCGTCTGGGGCAGGGAGCGCAGGTCCAGCGTGGTGCTCCCGGCTCTCTTCATCTGCAGCTCGAGAGGGGGCCCAAAAGCAGTTGGACCGGGCCGGGTGACTTCAACCTCTCCGGAATCCTGGGCGCGGATGACGCCGGCCGTCAGGAGCAGAAGCAGCAGGGAGAAGAGGACGGTGGAAACGCGAGAGGGACGATGGGGGCGCGGAACGGCCAGACCGTTTTCGAACACGAACATGTTCTTGACTCCCGGAGCTGGAGGTGGCAAAAATGAAAGACAGCCGTCTTCATACCAGATCTCCGGGACTTGTGTCTAGGGGAAAGCTTGGGCAATTTTACTTAAACAATTGAGCCGGTCACCCACCTGTTTTGGATACCGAAGCAGCATTTGCAGACCGCAACTGCGGCCCGCCGGCCGGGAGACCTGACCGGCGGGTAAAGACGGCTCGCCCTGCTTCGTCAAGCGGGCCGGCGCCGCCTCATCAATACGAACGCCGCGCCGGCCAGGATCAACCCCAGAAGCAGCAGACCGAGGGTGGAGAGGGCCGGGATCGTGACCACCGGCGGCAGCCCCGGCACCTGGATGCTCGTCGGGTTGGCGGCGCCGGCCGCTGCCGGATCGTCGGTCTGCGCCGTCGCATCGTTGGTGCCGTCGCCGTTGGAGTCGTAGGAGATGGTCCCCTGGTTGGAGATCGTGGTGCCGGCGGCGCTGGGGAGGATGGTGGCGGTGATGGTGATCGTCACCGAGCCGGCCGCCGGAATGGACCCGTTCCAGGTGACCGTGTTGGTGCCGGTGTTGGCGGCCGCGGTGCCACTCGTGGCGGTCGCCGACACCAGCGCCAGCCCGGCCGGCAGGACGTCGGTGAATTCGTTGCCGGGGTTGTCGCCCTGCGGTCCGGGGCCGCTGTTGCTGAGGACGACCGTGTAGGTGACCGTGCTGCCGACGGTGAAGGGAGCGCCGGAGGCCGTCTTGGTGCCCGAAACCGTCGCCCCGACGGTCGAGAGTGTGTCGCTGTCGGTCGCCGAGTTGTTGCCCGGCGCCGGATCGGTGACGCCGGCCGGAGCCGTCACCGTCGCCGTGTTCGACAGCGTGCCGGTCGCCGCGATCGAGATGGTGCAACTCGCCGTGTACGTGACGCTGCCACCGGACGGCAGGTTGGCCGTGTCGTTGACGTTGCCGGACCCTGACGCCGTACACGTCCCACCGCCCGCGCCAACACAGGTCCAGGTGCAGGTCAACGAAGCCGGGAAGGTGTCCGCCACCGTCGCGCCCGTCGCGTTGCTCGGACCGGCGTTCGAGGCGGTGATCGTGTAGGTCACCGAGCCGCCCGGAGTCGCCGCCGTCACGCCGTCCGTCTTGGTGATCGCCAGATCAGCGCTCGCTCCCAGCGCGTCGGAATCCGTCGCCGAGTTGTTCCCAGGCGTCGGATCGGTCACACCGGCCGGTGCAGTGACTGTCGCCGTATTGGACAGCGTGCCGGTCGCCGCGGCGGAGATGGTGCAGCTCGCCGTGTAGGTCACGCTGCCGCCAGACGGCAGGTTGACGGAGTCGTTGATGTTGCCCGAGCCCGACGCCGTGCACGTCCCGCCGCCCGCACCAACACACGTCCAGGTG
>Ga0134124_10000633_pt1 | contig 28118 bp, 21 predicted proteins | sample KB304_FD_96880 | JGI IMG/M metagenome (GOLD analysis project Ga0134124, IMG submission 96880) | Terrestrial soil microbial communities without Nitrogen fertilizer from Kellogg Biological Station, Michigan, USA - KB3-0-4 | ecosystem: Environmental > Terrestrial > Soil > Unclassified ... | reverse complement strand
TGGCGCAAAGCTCGATGAGCGAACACTCGTCCCCGGCAAAGACGCCCGGCTTGGCGCGACTAGTTTCGAAACCTGGCTCACTCAATCCGCAGGCAAGGCGACGGCGGCGGGTACCCGCTAGAAGAGGAGTCTCTTATGTCGATTCCAAAACTAGCTTTGGTATTGGTGTGCCTGATGTCCCTCCCAATAGGGCCGCTACACCCCCAAGAAGCGCCAAAAGAGGCAAAAGTGACGCCGCTCTTTTCCAAAGACCTGGCAGACCTTCCCGGCAAGGAAGGCCTGATGATCACGGTGGAGTATCCGCCGGGCAGCACGGACCCAATCCATCGGCACAACGCACATGGGTTCATCTACGTACTGGAAGGCTCAATCGTGATGCAGGTGAGAGGCGGAAAAGAAGTGACTCTCAAGCCTGGTCAGACTTTCTATGAAGGCCCGGACGACGTTCACGTCGTCGGCCGCAACGCCAGCCAGACCAAACCGGCGAAATTCGTCGTGTTCTTCGTGAAGGACAAAGGCGCTCCCATAGTCGTACCAGAGAAGTAGAAGTAGGTAAGACCGCGAACATGCTTTGCCACAACTTTAAGGAGAAATGATATGAGCACGATCACAGTGAAAGACGGAACGACAATTTTCTACAAGGACTGGGGAAGTGGGCCGGTTGTCACATTTTCCCACGGTTGGCCGCTCTGTTCCGATGCATGGGATGGCCAAATGTTGTTCCTCGCCCAGAACGGATTCCGCGTGGTCGCCCACGACCGGCGAGGCCATGGGCGATCGAGTCAAGCTTGGTCGGGGAACGACATGAATGGGTACGCCGATGATCTGGCAGCTCTCATCGAGGCGCTCGATCTCACAGATGTCACGATGGTGGGCCACTCCACGGGCGGAGGCGAAGTTGCGCGCTACATCGGACGGCACGGTACAAAGAGGGTTGCCGCAGCCGTTCTGATCGGCGCTGTACCGCCGGTCATGGTGAAGTCAGCCGCCAATCCGGACGGGATTCCGATCGCAGTATTTGATGGACTGCGCAGCGGTGTCGGTAACGACCGTTCTCAGTTCTGGAAAGACTTCGCCATCATGTTCTATGGTGCCAATCGGCCAGGCGCGAAAGTCTCGCAGGGGATGCTGGATCAGTTCTGGCTATGGAGCATGCAGGGCGGTCTCAAGAATGTCTATGACAGCATCAAGGCATTTTCGGAGACCGACTTTCACGAGGACCTCAAAAAATTCGACGTGCCCACGCTGGTCATGCATGGTGAAGACGACCAAATCGTGCCGATTGATATTTCAGGAAGAAGATCGGCCAAACTCATTAAGGGAGCCAAGGAACTTTTTTACCCAGCCATGCCGCATGGCCTCACCGCCACGAATGCAGATCAAGTCAACGCCGACCTGCTGAAATTCCTGAAGTCGGTCCAACAAGTTCGCAGGGCAACAGCCTAAGCTCTTTGCGCCGGGCAGATCGGGTTAGAATCTTTTCATAAGGGATCCCAATGGCGAAGTTGTACGCGTCGACGTTCCGCTCACATTTGTTGTCCAGAGAGAGTCACAAGTGACTGAGTCCGCACACTCAACGCTTCTCTCAAGCGGCCCGAATGCAGCGCTCCTGTTTCCGGAGTTGAGTGTTGCGCAGATTGCACGGATTGCTTCGCATGGAGTGATTCGTCCAATCACCCGCGGCGAAGTGTTGATCGAAGGCGGCCAAACCAACGTGCCGTTCTTTGTACTGAAGGCTGGCGAGATCGAGGTGATTCGCCCATCGGCGTTGGACGAGATTCTGGTCGCGATCGTCAGGCCGGCTCAGTTCACTGGTGACATCAGCATGATCCTCGGCCGCCCCGCGCAGATGCGCCTCCGGGTGAGGGACTCTGGCGAAGTCGTCCAACTGACAGGCGACCAGATGCACGCCCTCATTCAAAACGACGCCGAAATCAGCGAAGTGCTGATGAGTGCGTTTATCCATCGACGGGTCGCAGTGATTGCGCAGGGGATTGGCGACGTGCTGCTCATTGGCTCCGTCGGATCCGGCGCAACGCTGCGAATCAAACAATTTCTAACGCGCAATGGCCACCCCTTCAAGTACCTGGATCTTGACCGGGACGCCGATGTACGACAATTGCTTGATCGCTTTCGCGTGGAGCCGGCGGAGATACCTGTCGTGATCTGCCGCGGCGAAGCGGTACTGAAGAATCCCAGCAATCAGGAGATCGCCAACTGTCTCGGCTTCAATATAGGGATCGATCATACCCACCGGCGCGATGTCGTCATCGTCGGCGCCGGACCAGCAGGTCTTGCGGCCGCCGTTTACGCGGCTTCCGAGGGACTCGATGTGCTGGTTATCGAGGCGAGTTCGCCTGGAGGGCAGGCGGGCTCGAGCTCAAGAATTGAGAATTACCTTGGATTTCCAACGGGGATTTCAGGGCGAGAGCTGGCCGGACGCGCCTACGCCCAGGCACAGAAGTTTGGCGCCGAGACCATGATCGCGAAAGGCGCCGCGGAGTTGGTCTGCGAAAACAACGCCTACGGCGTGAGACTCGACGACAGCGTGACCATTCCTGCTCGCACAGTAGTAATTGCCACCGGGGCTCGATACCACAGGCCGTCGCTCGCGAATCTCTGTCAGTTCGAAGGTGCGGGTGTCTACTACAACGCGACTTTTATGGAAGCGCAGCTGTGCGAAGGCGATGAAGTCATAGTCGTAGGTGGAGCGAACTCGGCCGGCCAGGCCGCGCTTTTTCTGGCGCAGACGGTGAGACACGTTCATCTGCTTGTCCGCTCCGGCAGTCTTTCGGCGAGCATGTCGCGATACCTGATTCGACGCATCGAGGAGACTCCAACAATCCACGTCAAGACGACAACTGAGATCGTGGCTCTTGAGGGAACCGAACATCTTGAGCGCGTGCAGTGGCGCGACAGCACCGGTGCGGTGACGAGTCACGATCTCAAGCACGTATTCCTGATGACGGGGGCCGACGCAAACACCGGTTGGCTGAGTGGCCGTGTCTCGCTCGATGCGAAGGGTTTCATCAAGACCGGACGGGACCTGACGAAGGAAGATCTCGCCGCTGCCCGATGGGCGGCCGACCGCTCACCGTATCTGCTCGAAACCTCACTTCCAGGCGTGTTCGCCGTGGGTGACGTTCGGTGCGGCAGTGTCAAACGCGTGGCATCGGCAGTTGGTGAAGGGTCGATCGCGGTTTCGTTTGTCCATCGCGCGCTAGCTGAGTAGTCCAGACTATCGAGATGTCAAATGACCGACCGCCATGAAGACCGTTAAACACCCGAAGTCGAGACAGTGAGAGAAGTGCATCTGCTCCTTAAACGCTTAGCTTGCTGCCCCCGCCGCTCGCCGTTTGTCAGACTGCCGCGTGCGGTAGTCGGTCACGAAGAACCCGTTGATGTCGGGGTACGACACCAAGTTCGCGAAGCCCGCGAAACTCCCTTCCGACTTCAACTTCTGCGCAGCGCGCGTGAAACCGGTCCATGCAGCAAGAGCCAACGCGCCGCCGACACTGATGCGTCGCACGCCGAGCGCCGCGATGTCGGCGACACTTAAGCCGCTGTCCCGAACCACAAGGACGTTGATTGGCTTCGGCCGAGCCGCGTCGACGAGCGCTTTGATCGCCGTGGGATCGTGGGGGCCGGGTGCAAATAGCACGTCCGCCCCCGCCTCAGCGAATGCCTGCAGACGCCGGACCGATTCGCGAAGCGCATCATGATGGCCGACAAGGAAACATTCTGCTCTAGCCGTCAGCAGGACATCGGCATGGGATTGATCGATCGCCTCGCGCGCAGCGCGCACACGCTCGACCGCGAGCGGCAGCTCGTAAAGCGGAGACGATGGATCACCGGTTGCATCCTCGATCGACAGACCTGCGACGCCGGCCGCGATGCAGCGCGTGACATTATCGGCCACATCTTGCGGTGACTCTCCGTAGCCAGACGCGAAGTCCGCATTGACTGGAACATCGACCGCGCTCGCGATATCGGCTATGTATACCAGATTACGCTCACATGTTAGCGCACCTTCGGAGTCAGGCATCCCCTGCGAGAACGCAAAGCCCGCGCTGGTCGTCGCCAGCGCGGGGAATCCGAGCTGCTGCAGGTAACGTGCAGAACCGATGTCCCACGGATTCGGAATTACGAAACAGCCTGCCTCGTGCAGAGCGCGGAACGCCTGGCGACGGGCTCTGAAGTTCTCTACCGATACCCGACCTTCCGTTCCGACACGGTGCGTTGTCATCCGTGGTTCGAACTTGTTCATCGCATGCTCCAATCGCTTGACTGAATCGATCCGACTCGTCAAGAGCTAGCTATAGGTGCAGATCATCGTCTGGTCACCAAGGCTGATAGTTTAGACCCACCCCGCTTACTCTGGGGCCTAAACAGGTTCGACTCCTGGCGACAGGGCGGCCATTTCCCAAAGTGCTCACGCCGAACTCGCGCGCGGTTGCAGGTCGCACGGGCCATGAGTGAATCGCTGTCTATAGAGGAAGCCCACGTATGGATTGTTTCCATCAGCACTGGGACGAAAAACGCGCTATTCGTACGACTGGTTGAGCTTCCAAGGATTGATGGTTAGAGCAGATCACTCAAACCACGAAGCCTCGAAACTCTCCACTTTGCTGTAAACGCTGCCTTGATACCAATTTGGCGGAGATTGGCGCTACTCGCTACCAAATCAGAGGGTTATGAGATAGATGCATTTCGATCCAACCGCCTCCCGTTGGAGGGAAATAGCATGATTTAATTGGGTTTTGGACTGCCTCAACCTGGGTACAGGTTGAAACAGGCACGAAGCTGGGCAATCCGGTTCAAAATTGGCAAGAGTGCCCGACCACTCTTTCCCCTCTCGAATCTGTACTTTACGCAACATTTTCCTGAACAGCAAAATTTGCAAAACTGGGTTGGGTACTACAACGGGCTTTTGCACCGAAACATCAAAACCCACGCCCACTTCTGCAACGATGCAGTAAAGCACCGACCGCGGCCATACTTGGCGTTTAGCTTACGCCCTGCCGTACCCCACCACATTTTTGAGCATCTGATGGAATCCGACAGATTTCTGGGCCCGATACAGGAGACTTACTGCTTCGCGAATACCACAAGTCCGTTCGCAGGAATCACAATTGCTGCTGAAGCCGGAAATCCATGAAGTGGCGGCCCATTCGCGTCGATTCGGCCGCCGTTACCCGCAACCATCGGATTGACCCACCCATCGTACAAATCACTATTGAAAACCTCAAGCCAGCTGCCCGCTACAGGGAAGCCGAGTTGATACGACCACCATGTTTCCTCGCGCAGACTGGCAACGACAACCAAGTCTTCGCCCTGACCGTCCAGCCACCGATGAGAAGCCAGCACGCGATTGTCGTTATTCACGTGAAACACGTTAATGCGGTCCCCGGACAACGCACGATATCGTGTCCGGACCTGAATCAATTCGCGAACGAACCGCAAGTGATCCTGCATGGCCTTGTCGGAGGCCAGCCCATCCCACCAGATAAGACTGTCTTTAAAAAAGTTCGGGCTGTCACTCCAGTACTTGTCTTCCAGGAATTCCTGTCCCATGAACAGCATGGGGATTCCTGGAGCCGTCAGGAGCAGGCCGTTTGCTACTCTGCTTCGGCTCCGCGCGTACCAGGACCGGGCGTTTGACGGGTCGGACAGGCTGGCCACGCGCGGCTGGCGGTCCGAGGTGTTATCAATCCGAACCACATCCTGGTTTTCCAGATGTTGCACCGCACGCCATGCTTCGCCATACGCGGGGTAAAGATCACTCGCAACCGGATCCAGGTTCACGAATGCATTCTTGCCGACTGTGGCCTGACCGACTGCTCCGCGAATGGATTGACGAAGACGCGACGCCACGACGGAGTCGAAACCAGCCCCACCATCCCTGCGGATGCGTAGGACATACTGCTGGTCTGCCCAGTACTCTGCGATAAGGATCGCCTGCGGCTTTTTATATCGAAGTGAATCCGTGATGTCCTGCAGGAAACTCCAGCCCCCGAACCGATCAATCACCGTAACCTCGTCGAAGCGAAAGCCGTCGACATGGTATTCATCTAAAAAGAAGCCGGCGTTGTCTATCAGAAACTCGCGGACCTCACGCTCCCAGTATGCAAAGACTAGACCACCCGCCCAACCCTGGCTAGTAAAATACAAGCTCCTGTTGTTGTCGCCGTGTTGTTGCCTGTCGAGAAAATAAATGCTCTCATCGCCGAAGTCGCCCCCGGCGTGATTATAGACAACGTCAAAGATGACCGCGATTCCGTACACATGAAAGAGATCGACCAGCGCCATCAGCTGTTTCGTTTGACAATCCAACTCGAACGGTTTGAAGCCGGGCAACCCACGCTGAGCCAGCAATTGATTAGCCTTGTCCAGATACGGCTGAAAATCCGGACTTCCGGGCGGGACACTGTAATCCATCTCAGGCGAGTAATAATCCACTCCGTTGTATCCCAGCGAACGTGGCGTCGCAAATTCCTGGATCGGCAGGAGTTGTACGGCCGTGACTCCAAGCTGCGCTAGATATTCCACTCGGAAAACTAGATCCAAAAATCGTCCCGGCCTCGCCGCACGCTGATCCCGCCCCTGCGCGTCCTGGGACCAGAAGGCGCCTACATGCAATTGATAGAGAACGATTTCGTTGAACGGTTTCGGCCTGAAGCCTGCGTCATGCCAGGGAAACGTCTGAGGGTGCGTTACAAAACAATTGCAGACCGGAAACGCAGGGTTCAATGTCAGCGACCTGGCGTACGGATCCCTCTTGTAACCGGTCGTGCCTTGCCCTGACACGTAGAACTTGTACTGATCGCCTTCTTTTACGCCCGGAACGAATGCGAACCAGTAGCCATTTGCCGATCGCATAAGTGCGTGGTCAGACCATCCGTTGAAACTCCCACGCACAGTGACCGAATTTGCCGTCGGCGCCCATACTCGGAACGTAGCGCCCCATTCGGTCAGGTTGGCTCCCATCGGCGCATTGTCGGCATCGAACGGCATCTCAGTCGTAACCTCCGAACATGAATAGCGCGATATCCTCATCCGTGGCGTTCATCAAGCCGTGCAGGTTTCCGCCTTTAAGCATCGCGAAGTGCCCTGGCCTCAGGGTGCGCACCTCAAAACACCTTTCCCGCTGCGGCATCCTGCACCAGTCTCCAACCACCATGTAGCTGCGACCCTCCATCATGAAAAATATTTCCTGATTGTCGCGATGCCGGTGGAGGCCGATTCCGCATCCCGGTTTGAGTAAATGCAGGTCTATGTAATCCACGGCCATGAACCGCTCTGTCGATGGCGTGGTGCTTTTACTTCCTAAAGCGTTGAAGTTCCAGGGAAAGAGTTCGCGCGCAAGTTCTGAGCTGTTGGCAAACCGTCCATAGTTCGACAGCAGGTTCCGGTATTCCAGAAAGCCTACACCGCCATGTGGATTCGGACTGATACCAGTGCTCAGGAAGTTTTCCCAGCCGCGCACGATCATATTGAACGCATATTTATAGTTCGCTCCAAGGTTGGAGTCCCACACCTGGCCTCCGGCGTCCGCCCAGGCGCACTCGATATTCAAAGGCAGAATGGGATGCATCGTACAATCCAGGGCCACCGCCCGAAGGTCTGCGTCGTTCAGCTTTTCACGGGCAAAATCGGAAGGACTTCCGCCAAGCAGGTCCGGTGCTACTTGCAATTCGCCACTCTTAAGAGCTTCCAGTGATGTTCCGCCCAGTTTATGGGCCAGGTCATTTCCCGCGAAGCCCCAGATTTCAATGTCATAGCGATACGAGGACGGATTGTAGGGAACCGTAAGCAGGGTGTTTCTACTCCTGCCTCCGACTTTGAGCCAGAGTTTAATCTCCTTGCCTGGAGTTCCACGCTTCGCTTTCCAGAGCGGCGAGTCCGGTCCGGCCTGATAGGACAAACGCAGAAAGGGTCCTGTCCAGTCCCCGGTCGTCACCCACCCTCGAGAGACCGCAGTCGCTGACGTGCGAAACGATTTTATGTTCTGCTTCTGAAAGTCTGTCTTGTTGTCTTGTTGCCGGGGGTCAACAATCCCGGCATCCTGGCCCTGAGGGCCATACAGTTCGAGGTAGTCGAACGGAAATAGATATTGAAGGTAGTCGCGGAGATACCACTCGCGGTCGCACGCAAAATTTGTCTGCTCGACCAGATGCAGAAGATCGAGCAGAGAGTTCCCTTTGTTGTAGTTGGGAGTCGTGTCGGGAAGCACTTGAAACACGCTGTCAGTATGCAGGATTTCCACGCCAGTGCCTCTCAGGAAGTGTGATAGAGAAACGCAACGAAGCGCAGAGGCTCCGTCGTGGGATTACGGATGCCATGGATGCCGCCGCTCTTTGTATAGATGACGCTGCCGGGTTGCACGGGAACTTCCCGGCACGCGCTTGTCCCTAAACCATAAATCTCTCGGTTTACGCGCTTGTATTTTGAATCGACGTTGGGGTCGTCATTATCCCCCATATAGGCGATCCCCTTGCCCTCGACGATGCAATACAACTCTTCCGTACCAATGTGACGGTGCGTACCTTCGATCGCTCCCGGAGGTATGGTCACCTTGTGGAAAAAGACCACGGAACTTGCGAATTCCCGCTGCAACACCCAGCGCATTTCGATGATGTTGTTGTCGCTTGTCTCGGTATTCGTGGGTTCCATCATTCCGTTTTTGTAGCGTACCGGCTCCAGAGTGTCGACATTGTCGAAGAAATAGCCCCGCTGAAAATCGACCAGGTAGGAACTGTCCATGACGGTGTTTTCGGGTGAACTCGGCGTCAGCTTGTTCGGAACTTGATGATTCCGGCTGTAGTTGTTGTCCCACTGTGGATCAACGATTCGATACCCGAACGGAAGATTTATATCGTTCTCGCGGAAGGAGAGTTCAATCCGCCGCAACTTTTCCAGCTTCCTGATCAACTCTTTGAAGTCGAATACGCTCGTGATCGGTCCCATACGGCCTATCTGATCAAGCACTCGGAAGTCATGATGCTTTCGAGGCGGTGCGCCTACTGATTCCCAGATTTCGGTCTGGTAGGCATCGATCCATTTGTCGTAGTGCATGTACAGCGTCGCGCTCGGTCCGACCTCCGGCTGGTTCAAAGGGACGCTGGGATCGAGCAGCCGGATGTTCATCAGGATCCGCTCTCGCAGGAAGCGGTCTTTCTCTCGCGCCACTTCTGTCAGCCTTGCCCCGCGATATTCGACTCGCAGGACGTTACTCAGGAACACTCCGTCCATGTAGACTTCGGCTTTCAGCACCGTAATATCGAATGCGTTCCGGACTTCCCGCACGTTGTAGCGGTATCGCGCGCTGCGCGTTGCGTTGAAGTATGCCGCGTGATAAATCCGGTCTGGATAAAAGACGACTTTGAAGATTTCGTTCTCTGGATCCGAATGTTCCCGATTGAAATTGGGGTCGGGCGTATCAGAAAACAAATGGCTGAACCGCGGGTCCATGATCGCCTCCTCAGAGTCTTCGCCTATACGTTGTTACGCAGCATCACGTCGGCAACACGAAATGCGTTGGCCTGAATCGTCAGAGTCGGATTCCCGCTACCTGAGGTGGGCATAAACGCACCGTCTGTTACGTACAGGTTGTCGAAGTGCCACGCGCGACAGTTCCTGTCCAGAACGGAATCGGACGCGTCATTGCCGAACCTCGCCCCGCCCAGAATGTGATTGGCGATCCGCGCCAGGGAATTTTCGCTCTGATACACTCCACCTGAACCTTCCACATCAAAATGTCCTTTGCCTCCATCACCTCCGAACGCCAGGATCTCTCTGCATTTGTCGGCCATGGTATCCATCAGGTATTTGTCGTGCGGATGCCACTGTTTGATGATGTAGGCCACTCGCCGTCCCCACTTGTCTCGAACCGTCGGGTGCAGTTCGATGCGATTGGTTTTTTGTGGAATCTGATTGGCCATGAAACTTACGGAAAGCCGCCGATTGAACTGGCCGTTCAAAAAGTCCAGAAACTTGTCACCCACGACGGATGTCTCATTGTTGAAGGCGTGCCACAGGGTGTCGAGATCTGTCGCGCCGTGCGTCCGCGCCAGCGCAACCGGCAGCGCCTGGTCGGACGTATTGTTGTAGATCGTCCCGCCGGCCCACAGGCGCTTCGAACGAATGAAGTCGACGGTTCCGCAGAAATCCGTTGCCCAGTCGCTGTCCACTGTAAGAGATTTGTCGAATCGCCTGGGCATCACCGCCGAAGCTCCGCCAAAACAGTGCGTCAGAAAATACTTACCGAGCAGGTCGTTCTGATTAATCCGCCTGTCGAATTCTGAGCTCTGTTCGGCCGACAGCATAAGCAGCCGAATCGACTCTATGGCCGAGCACGCCACGACAACGACCCTTGCAGAAGCCATTTTTTGACGACCACTGGAATCGCGGTAATGTACGCGGCTGATCTTCCCCAGCTCGCACTCAAGGTGCGTCACCACGCAGTTGGGACGGAGTGAAAATGGCAGCCTGGCGTCCTTCACGAGCGGCCGAAGCAGAGATACCCAGGTATTGGATTTGTAGTCTAACGGGTCTCCATAGCGATTTACGAAGGCCGTCTTCGGCCCACCGTCCCAGTTAACGTCGTTAATGTTGCCGACCTTGCGCCCGCTCGGGGCATGGTCCTCGGTGATTACTGCTTGCGGGGTACGATACGGTTTCATATCCAGGGAAACCATTCCAACGCGGGCATATTCGCTGATCGGATTCGGAGGCAGCGGTTTCTGATAGTTGTCTACACTGGCCGTCTTGATTTGATTTTCGCGAGTTCCGTTTATTCCAACCAGCTTCTCGGCTTGTGAGTAGTAGGGTTCCAGATCCACATACGAGATGGGCCAATCCCGTAACTCACTTTGTGTCGCCGCGGTGAAATCCTTCTGCAGGTCGTTCCGGCCCTTGTTAAACGTGCTCAGCTGAAAATCCAGCTCGCTGAAGCGCAGCGACACTCCGCCATAATGTTGTGTGCCACCGCCGACGCACTGGCAGGTATAACCCTCAATTGTGGCGTAGTCCGCACGGTCGCTGTTCCGATAGATATGCGGCTCATCGTTTAGGTCTGGCTCAACATGACTTGTGTAGAACGACGCACCCGAATTCGCTAGGCCGGAGATCGTCAACTTCTTCTCAGGTCCATCTGAAATCAATTCATCGCGCTTGTAGTCACTCAGGCGCATCGGATCGTCGGCCTGCGGTCGAAACAGCGGCCCTTTTTCGATCATCAATACCGATTTTCCGGCTCTTACGAGAGTATGGGCGATAGGAGCGCCCCCTGCACCGCTGCCGATGACGATGGCGTCGAATTCCTCTACCGTCCCGCTCATGGTGACAACCTCGAAATTTTCGATTTTCGCGTTTCCGAGCCCTGTCAGCCCTGATATTCAACATTGCGTCCGAGTGGCGCCTCGAGCGCACGACTCCAATCGAAGTAGCCGGGCCCCCGAGCTGAATCCGGGAGTTTGCCTGTTTCTGGATCGACTAGGTTTGCGCTCAGAAAGGACCAGCCAGCGGCACCTGAATTTCCACCGTGTTTCGGGTGTGAGAATGCTCCCGTATAAGTGTGGCGACGCAGCAGTTGCAGAAAAAATGCCGGACTCGAATATTTGTTGTAGTCCCAACCCGGGAGGCTCGAACGATCATTTGAAGCAAGTGCCCCGTACAAGTCCTCAAACGCAGTGCTGGGCATGCGAGCAGGTTCTTCGAACGGATCCCACGTTCGCAGCACGCGATCGATTTGCTCCAGGCAGATCTTGTAGTCCATCAATCGATGGATTTCCTGGCGGGCAACCAGTTTGTCGATGAAATTTACAGCGCCCACCGGCTGGTCCAACCGATAGGCTCTGGCATACTGAGTAGCTTTGCCTTCGCGATCGAGCTCTTTGTAGTAGAGATTCAGAAATCTTTGCCCTTCCGTAGTGCGGAACGGAAGGATGTGATCAGTGAGCCGTTCCAGCACAGCCGCTTCCCACGACTCAAAACAAAGCATGTCCGTGCAGTATTCGGTGAAAAATCGTGACCACTGCGAACCGTCCGCCAGCGTCACGACCTGAGGGTTCACCGGGTCCAGAAGCGGTCGGCTCCCTCCAAGAAACTTGTAACGATGAGACTGCCCTTTCGGAACGACAACACTCACCGACCAGTAGATAGAGTCTTCGATTTGTTTGAGTGGAATCGGGTCGTATAGATCCGCGAACGTGCCGAGCACGAATATGTCGTCACCCAGGCGTCCATCGCGGTTGACGTGAACAAACGTAACCATATTGCTGCCGGAACCGAGCTGGGAGTCCTGTCCGTCGTTATAGCTATCGATGAGAGGGAATCTCCATGCCTCGGAGATCCGACACCTCGGATCGTCGTCGCTGTACTGGCCGTAGTTGTGTCTGGAATCTGTGTTGTCGCGCGCCAGATACTTCGTGCAATGATTCAGAACGTAGATCGGGTCCTTGGAAACAAGAGAGGGGGACATAGTGAATACCACCAAACTTGAATTGACGCGACTGTACACCTATTGCTGTTAATGTCAAAACAATTATTCATTACGATCTTACGTAACCGCTGGAATGCCACAGTGTGCGATCAGGTGGGTTGCCGTGGGAGGACGCAGAAACGGCCCAAGCCATTAGTCCTTTAGCCTTAGCGGTGGCGAACACGTAAGAGATCTCCGTCGCATGGGGCGCGCCGGGCCACTGGGAACGCATCGATGTCGCTACATAGCCAAAAACGGTATTCCCAACCGGCAGTCCCTGTGCCGCCAGGATACGGAGGCTGAACCGCGCGGGTTCCAGCATCAGCGCATCAGCGCCAACTTTCATTCGCAAAGCGCCCATATTGGCAGAGCTGGAATGATCGTAGGCTTTGCGTCTCTCGACATCGGCTCCCTTTTCGACACGATGGAGTCTACCTGGACTGTCTCTAGTTGTTGCTGAATGGCGTTATCTGCGTGGAGCGTGTAGAGGATGATCGGGGTGGCGAGTGCCAGCCTGCGAAGCACCGGAGCGGCTTCCAGGCCATTCATAACGGGCATCGATGTGCAGTTACCCGTGCAGCCCCCCCGCCGAATTTGCGTATGCACTTGGCGTCGCGTTTTGGGCGCGACTCAAACAAGGACTCAGGACAGATCTAGGGTATATGGGAAGGCAGGGTAGCGTATTGCGTATGGGGAGCCTGGGTTGATTCCTGCGTCTCCGCCAAGGCTGTTTTGAAGTTGCCGTTGGCATCACGATTTTCGACAGTCTTGGTCTTCTGCGTTCCCGTTGCCGCATACTTCACGACATACTTGTTTTTTGCGATTACTTTTGGACCGTCACTCGGATTGCCAGCACTAGGCTGTTCGATCTGCTGCTCGGTTGTTTCTCCCGTCGAATCTTTTTTCCGAGTAGCCGTGATTCGTTGGTTCAAATGCAGGCTGTTGTCGAAGTATCCCGGAGCGTAAAGCGAATAGTTCTCGACAGTGCTCCTTATTTCTCCCGTAGCAGCTTCTCTGTCTTTTTCGAGAATACGTGAAGTTTGAAAAAGTCTTCCCTCTAAATCAGAACGCGACACCCGCTCCTCCGTCGTCCGATTCGCGCCATCATCTTTGATCAACTTTTCGGTTACGTCCGTCACTTTCCATCGGCCGTTGCCGTCCGGCAATCGGGTTGTCGTCTTGATTGCCACACCGTCGTCCGCGCGGCGCGTTTTCATCACTTGCGTTTGTTCCACCCGAGTAAATCCGCCATAGCTGTCACGGTGATAAATCGCGCTTTCCGTTGCCTCAGCGTCCGCACTTATTTTCGTTGTGTCCATGGTTTCGCGCCGCACAACTTTAAGATTCCCATTCACATCGGCCCTCGAGATTTTGCGCTCCACGCGCGTATTACCGCTTAGGGCGGTGCGCGAGTCCTCTTCCAGCACTCCAGTCAGTATCCTCCGTCCATTTTCATCCCACCGATATCTACGCACGAGAATCCGATTCGTGGTGGCGTCGACTTCCACAGTTTCCGTTTCTGTTTCGGAAAAAGACCTGTAGTCGCCGTTAATTCCGAGGACTTCGAACCGCTGCTTATCAATCGTGCGATTGCCGGATTTCGCGTGGCTTTCGATAGTGCGCGATGGGTTGAAGTTCGGCATGAAACTCTTCGCGGTCGCCGTCCAGGATTCGTCTGTGCCTTGCTTTGAGTCTTGCGCCTGGACGCAGACTGCCGTTGCGGCGCAAAGAACAAAACGAAATGCTGATCTCATGAAGAGCTGGGCCAGGGGCCGGAGTTTTGCTTGTGTCATGTTCAATTTTCCACGTTAAGACGACTCTTAGATGTAGATGCACCTGGGATACCAGAAGATAGGACCGGCTAATTTCATGAAAAGGAAGAGTGGAATTGGCGATGCTGGTCCGTGTCGCGCTTTTTGCCATGGCAGTTTTGCCCTTTCAGGGCCATCGCCTGAATGAGTTCACTCCCCGGCTCTTTAGTGGTTCGGTTTCATGAGATGAAATGACGCTGCCTCTGGCCGATTTGCAGCGTTGCCCGAAATCGCGATGATGCCCGCCTGCGGTCGGCATCGATGGTCTTACCCTGGCCTCCGGCCGATCATCTCCCTTGATCCTCAATGACTTGCAAGCATGGTGCTTTGGCACCTCTCTTGCCATTCGAGATGCAGTGGGAAAATGCGGTACCGCCTCAGCGCGCGCCAGGGCGATATAACATTAGCCTATGCGCCACGCATATGCGTAACTTTGGGGGAATTGCGTGATGCGAAAGGCCCGGACCGTTATCTTCACTGCGCCAGCTGGGATATTCTCCCAGACTACCTGTTCAACGTTGTTGACGCGGTCGAAGCCTTTCGAATTTCCCATGTTGCCGTGCCGCTCTTGACCGTTTGCAGCCACGACGATCAGATCGAGATCGTTCTGCAGCGTGGCGCCCGGTGGATCACTCCAGACCAAGGTCACCTTCAGCGTCGGCGAAATCCCCTGCAAGCTAGTTCCGAGGTCAGTACTGTTCTTAGCTGCCTTCAGGCCTTTGGCAGCGTGCAGGCCTTTCTGACCTGTGGGAACCTTAATGATCACCGTGTTCGTCTGACCTTGCTTCAGCGGTCCTTCGTCGCCGAATCCGGCATTTGGATTGGGACCGGGAATGATCACGGAGCCCGCCAAGTTGATCCGACCCCATCCTGATGCATTGTTAGGCGATGAGCCGGCCTCGGTCGGACTGTACTGCCCTGCAAGTTGCACCGCGCCGTTTATGAGAAGTGCCTTGATGAGGGCCGCGCTCGGGGCCGTCGTCCCATTCTTGATCAAGCATTCGCGCAGCACCGCACAACAACCGGCCGCCAGCGGCGTAGCCATGCTGGTGCCGTCATCGAAAAAGAAGGCTGAATCCGACGACGTTCCGAAGATGGTCGGCACAGATGATGCGGCGCGCGAGCGTGCTGACAAGATCGAGGTGCCAGGTGCGACAACGTCGGGTTTAAACCGGCGCTCCTTAGTCGGGCCGCGACTGCTGAATGCCGCCATCCCGTCGGGATTATTGGCCGTCAGGTCGCCGAAAATCGGGCTGTGCGGCCAGGAGGAGGGCCTCAACGACCCATAAGTTAACTCGATATTCGGGCGATTATTTTCGGATGCGCCGACGGTGATACAGTTCTTTGCCGCGGCTTCGGATCCTATCGATGCCTGGTCGATCACCCCATCCTTGTTGGCGTCGATGCCATCGTTGCCAGCGGCGAAGCAAATCACGCAATCCTGGTTGTTCCAGACGAAATCGTCGATTTCCCTCGAGCTCTGCGAATAGGGAAGTCCGGGCGTCGTAGCACCCCAGGAATTCGTATGCACGCGAGCCTTGTCATTCGTATACGGGGGCTCGAACAGATCATGCAGGTCGGCTGGAATTCCCCCCAGTCCACCGGTCGAGTCCAACATTGATTGCACGATTAACTTGGCCTTCGGCGCGGTGCCTTGAATCGCACCGCCCATGGACGCTGAATTCCCATTGCCTAGCACGGAACCGGAAACGTGGGTGCCGTGGCCTTCCGGATCGTCCGACTGGCCTGGACGTCCGAGCGCAACAAGCTTCACGACGCGGCCGGTGAAGGCCGGATGGACGTTAGTTGTTGAGCCTTTGTCGAAGCCCGTGTCGTTGACCACGACGATCTGGCCGTCGCCTGCGAAAGTCGTGCCACCCACGACCACCTGGGCATTTAAGATAGGCCTCGCAACGTTGTTGAATAACTTTACCGACGGAACTTCCTCGACGTGCCGGACGGCGTCGATGGCCGCGAGATCGTTCAGGTATCGCTCCTGGACATGCAGTCGGACCTTGTGCCGACCCGTCGTCAAATCATCGGGATTCAGTCGAGCGGCCGCGGCGAGCTTCTTCTTCAGCTCGTTGTCATTGGGATCCACATCGTCGTGTAGCACGACATCGACGTTGCGAAGCGTCCGGAGCGTGGACATGGCGGGAGCTTGCGGAAGGATGTTCGCTGCCGCCTCGGCGGCTGGTGGACGTAGGTTCGGAGGAATCTTGAAGCCCTGCATGTAAACCCCGGCCCACGCCACGAACTTCAAGGCGCGAATCTTCGTCAGATCCTTGGGCCTGAAGCCGCAGAGATAGCTGTTTTCCGAAACATGCTCTTGAATGACAACGCCCAGCTTTTGCAGCTGCACCCGCTGCGCCTCGGTCAGCGGCGCGGTCGTCTGAATCAGCACGTAGTTGGATTGGGATGCATCCGCCTTGGCTAATGCGGCCGTCGCCAGTCCGGGTGTCGTTGGGTCAAACGAAATACCGTTGATTGTGATGCGGGCCATGTTTCATCCTCCTGTTAGCCTACCAAGTGAATGAGATATCGCTTTTGGTTCAAACTCGGATCACGTTTATCTTTGCAAGAGTTTTCATCATGAACCTCACCCTAACGCACCTGACTATGCCAAGAAAAACGAAAAACGAGAACAAATCCCTTTTGCCGGCATCGTTCCCTCACGCCGGACCTCGGGGGGAGAGTTCCAGGAAAAATAGGCCAAAACTGAGTACTAGTCAAGGTAATATTACGCTGAGGTCATAAACTTCTGAGATACTTACCGCGCAATAAAAATTATGGGTGTCCCGCGGCTGCCGGAAGAATTCGCACGATGATCTCTCCGACGGACTCCGGGAACTGAGCTCCAAGAAGGGCGAGGACGGGCACCACTCCATAAAAGAACAGTCTAACGACAAACTCGCGGTCCCAACTGACTTGGCCAGCTTTGGTTCCGTTAAGGCTGCTGAGTACGGCATCACGGTTCATTTGCACGAACACCGTCATGGCGATTCCGACGAACGAAAGGATTACTGCCCAGCTGAAGAAAAGAAGCAGTCCACGAGGTTGAAAGGGATAGGAGCTGATCGCTACGAGCATCAACATCAAACCTGCCGCCGAAGAATAAACAAGACTCTGCAATTGCGGGAAGACGCAGGCGAGGAAGTGGACCAAACGCGTCACCAGATATACTTGGCCCGCATGCAAGATCGGATCCCGTCTTTCTTCGGCAACACCAGCGAGTCTTCCGAGGACCGCTTCTCTTCCCAACCATTCCGACTCTTCCAATATTCCGGTCACTTCTTTCGAGACCTTAGCGAGGGACGTCATTGATTGACGCTCTAGGACAAATGCCTCTCCCCAATGCCCAGCGGCATCCGCTTCCATAGCACAGTTAAGTTGCCTGTGCGCGCGCTCCGCGACAGACAGCAGATCTTCCGTTGGCGCATTCGTGCTGGTTTCCGGCGCAACCTTCTCATTCCGGCCATTGCTACTGCCTGTAGGCCCGCCCGTACTGGCGGTGGCGGCCTTTACCTGTGGCTGCTCGAGGACGACTGAAGATCGAGCTGGTGGCAGGAAGCGAGCAAGTTGCCAGAAACAACGCGCTTGTTCAACTGAGTAGGCTAACGCAGCGACGGTGGCCGACGAGGCGGTCAGATCGATTTTTGACATCGCGGGAAAAAGTGTTCGGTAGCTCTTGTATGACGCTCGGAGAGGATGCCATGAGAGTTGTCTTAGCAAAGCTTGCAGCGCACGCCAGACGTGCCAAAAGCGCAGCACTCCCAGCCAGAGCACCGTGTTCACTAGCGTAAAAGAGACTCCGAGTAAAAAGTAGAATGCACTAGTATCGAAGGATCGAACCAGTCGTTGGCCAAACAAGTAGAAGCCGCTGGCAAATGTCGCCGCGACGACCACCACAGCTCCTGGCAAATAAATGGAGCGGCAATGCAGGTACCGTTGTACGTCCTCTTCCAGCCGACACATTCCGCTGAGCGAACCTGTCTCCGAACAGAAAATCCCCTGCCAGCTATCGAGGCATTCTATCTGCCGCATCCGCCGAAATGAATTGAAAGCCAAAAGAAATGCGACCATCGAAATGAAAAAGAGGGGTGGCAGCGGAGAGACGCCACTCTGGAGATTCAGCAACCTCAGTCCAGTGAAAAGGGCTGCCGATGCGTCGGCAGAATCCGTGGGTCGAGGCCGCCAACTGAGAGCAAGCCACAACATTCCTCCGAGCAAACAAGTGACACTCAACGTTAGTATCCGGCGTGCCGGGGCTTTCTCTGCCGATTTCGTCCTCTGTTCTTCGCTCCGATCGCCTGCGGCTGGCACATTCAGATTTTGTAACGACAATTTGGCGGCGAGTGCCAGCAAACCCAGAGTTAGGATGCAAAGAAACCCAGCAACCGAAGCGCGCGGCGGAGGCGCCGTCCACCGTATACCGATTGCGGGGAGTACAAGTCCGAGTAGGACAATGAACTGAAAAGACCCAAGACTCAAGATGGCCCCTAGCACATATAGCTCGGCCTGCCTACGGAACTGGGGAAATGCTGTTGCCCCGAACAGTCTGGTCAACGGACCCTCGGCAGCGACATTCAAATACGGCTCTCTGGTAACAAATTCGTGACACGGCGCGTTTGGATTTTCTGTTTTCGGCAAATTGATTGCGAATTTCCGAACGCGGGTTAGCGCAATAGCGAAGGCGAAAAGACTACAAGTACAACTAAAAAAAACGAACGTGAGGATCGTAGTCTGAGGATACATACCATAAGCCCACGCAGACTTGAGCGTAGAATCAGTCCCCCCGATGCCCTCCGTGGGAAGCGGGTACATGTATTGCCGAGTGCGTTCCGCAGAGTTCGACGTCTGGACAACAACATTTTCCTTATCGATTTTCTCGTATTTTAGCGGCCACAAGCCGTCCCGCCCTACTACAGTGATCCAGAGCGGCGGCCAGGTTGGGCAACAGGCATCCTTCGTTGGGATAATGAAGGGCACACCATATTCCACAAGTAAATCCCTCGCGTCAAGGAGCGCGAGCGTTGCGTTGTAAGCCCCTTCGGCGCCCTGGTCTGGAAATTGCAGCCGGACACTAGTAGGGTTCGGGAAGCTCCAGAGTTGATTAGAGTTAAACAGAGGATATGACGAAAAAACAAGCATCCCGCGAGTGGCTGTATTGATCTGCGGATGCAAATAGAGCAGGTCAGGATTCAAAGTGAAAAGTACCGCTTCTGGATTGTGTTCCCTTACTTCCTGAGCGAGAAACATTGTGTCGCGGGCATCGGTTGCCATGATTCCAACGAAACGAAATTGGTCGCGGGAGATCGTAGAAAGTAGATTTGCTAGAATCAACTCAGCCGACGGCAGGTCGAGTTTAGACAGCTCGCGGATGCTGTCCTGGCGCTCGTCGGCGTCCTCAAGCGGCAAATCAAGCATTGGAGCCTGAAATGTAACCTGTGTCTTGGCCTGCTGTTGCTGGGTCTTTTGTCGTTCAGAAGCGGCGCGCAATTGCGAGACGTGCAGCGGAAAAGGAATCGTCGTGACTTGCGCCTCGGTCTGTTCTTTGCCAGCCCTCCCGTACGCGGTGTTAGCTTCCACTAGAAGGGCGACTTTGCCTTTTTGTAGATCCGGTTCGATTTTTGTGAAGTAGCCCATGACCTTATCGAGGGTTACGCGGTCGGGTATCGTCACCGCTGAAAATTTGTCAGTGAAAAAGGTATCTCCTTCGAGAGCAATGGGAGTATCTTTCCGGAGAACTACAGAGCCATCTTCTTGACGGGCTACGGACGCGTCCATTTGGAGAGTTACCGCGGTCCCTTGTGAGAGGCTTACGTGTATGCCTTTGTCTAAGGTTACCTCGGTGTCTTTTTCGAGGACTACCGGCATTCTTTTTGGCGGGCGCTCGGAAGTGGAGATTTCTCCTGAGAGGGATACGGGGGTGTCTGCTTGCAGGGTTGCCTTAGTGATCGTATGCAGCGTTACTGAGGTAGCGCTCCCCGAAATGATCTTCAGAGTCGGCCTCTCGCTTTTTCTGTACGAGCTTAACCATCTGCTCAGGACAAACTGCATCGACTCGACGGAGCCTGAAAACGTGGGCCCCATAATCCTAACGGGCCCGGGCGGCGCGGAAGGATATTGGGCCGGATAAGGATCATTCTCATCTTCCCTCCGAGAACGAAACCACTTGATTTCATCTAAGGCTGCCGCCAGGGCAAGCTTCTGCATCCCCCCAGTCGGAGTTTCGCCGACAACGTAAAGCAAGAGCACGTCCGGCTTCCGACCGTCCACCTTCTGGGCTTTCTTACGCGTCCTACGTCTTGCGCCATCTGTTGGATTCGGGGATTCGTCTTCAGTCCACGATGCGTCCTCCGTATGTCGGCGAAACAAGATCACTCCGGGTTCGGACACGAAACGCCTGCTCGCGCTGCCACCATGCAATTGGACAGAATTCTCCGAGTTGCTTCCTTTACTCTCCCCATTCTTGTTCTCATTTTGGTTGACTTTCTCAGCTTGGTCGAGCCAGGGCATGTCGAAGCGGTCGAGCGCGTAGTCGTCCGCCGCAATCGCCGCCTGAATCGAGGACATGAACCGGTCGAACATGTACGGCAAGCCGGAGTCGATAGGGTCCGGAACGGTTACGATAAGGAAATCAATTTGGAAATTCTTCCGGCGGTCCTCGTCCGGCCAGGTTTGGTTCGCGGACTGCCGGCGGGCTTCGTCGTCGGGCTCCAAGCCGAGGAATTCGTCCAGAATTTCCCTGTCGCCATGCCATGCTGATTTCTTGCTTCCTGTTCTTGGATGATCTCTAGCACGGCTCATTCTTGGTTCATCGCGGCCGGCACCCGGTGTCGTCGATGTCCGTTGTGTTGCGATCGGGTAGAAGAGTGCAAGGAAGCCCAACAACGGAATGAGCATGACGGATGAATTTCGCCCGTTCATATTCAGAAACCTGAGGATGACTCGAAACAGAGGATCTATACCGTCGTTACTTGACGTAGATTGTTTTTCATATTTCTGGAGATGTCAAGCACGTTAACAGCCAGCTTCGGCTGTGCACATCCCGCCCCGGTCGAATTGTCCGCCACCGGATGATCGTCGCCATAGCCCTGGGCGTCCGTACGCGAATCGGAGGAACGCCTGCCTCACCCAGCCCGTTGGAATTTCGGTGCTCGGCACAAGTACCCGCCGCGTACCTCGCTCATGCGTTTCTAGCGATTCTTGCGGGTTGTACGCAATCTCTCAAAAGATAAGACATCGCTCTTCCGCAGATCGTCGGCTTGGCTCGACGCGTAACCCAAGGTCTCGGCTAGGAAAGGAAGTTCGTGCCCCTCGAGACGTTTGTCCATGACCGGCGGCCTTCATGTCGCGGGTCAATGATCGAGGCCGAGCCGGAAAGATAGGTTCAGAGTGGTCCGTCGCTCGTGCGTAGCATAATTCTAAGTGTGAGATTGGATCATCAGAGCACAACCAAAGGGCCTTATAATTCGGGATTGCGATGAGCCTGAAAGATCAGACGCCGAAGACGCTTTCTGAATACAGGGAGTTTGTGGCTCCCGCGGGGCTTGCTGACCGCTTCTTATGTTTTTGGACGCAGACGATTATTGGAACACAGGGTGTCTATGAACACCGAGTGTTGCCTGACGGGTGTATCGACATCGTTTTCATTAACGATGAGCCGCCTATGGTGGTCGGCCCATGGACCGTTCCTTTCGTGGCCCGATTGGCTGTTGGGACCATCATTGCGGGGGCGCGGCTGCATCCTGGCCGCGCGTCCTGGCTACTCGGCATGCCTGCGTCAGAATTGCTCAACCAGGCGATTCCCATTGTCCATTTTAAGGGAACTATGCAAATCATGCGGCTTGAGAAGGTGATGGAGCAGCGAAACGCCGAAGGCCGGCGAGCGGCGCTCGCGCAGGTTCTTCTTGCCGCAATGGAAAGTTCCGCTCCCTTCGACCAGGCCGTCTTGGCGGGAATCCGATGGCTGTCGCGGTATCCGCAAGGCCGAATCGAGCAATTGAGCCAGTGGATGGGGATCAGCGGACGCCAGCTCCACCGGCGATTTTCAGCTGCTATGGGCTACGGTCCTAAGATGTTTCAGTCCGTGCTGCGTTTCCAGCGTCTTCTCAAGACGGCGCGCGAGACCGGCGTGGAGCATAGCCTGGCAGACCTCGCCGCAAGTGCCGGCTACGCCGATCAGGCTCATATGACGCGAGACGTCCATCGGTTCGCGAACATCCGGCCAACCATGCTGCTGCGTTCCGCCGAATGTACCCTCCAAATGTCCGATTTGTTCAAGACGTAATCTTTGTCTCCGAGCTATCGTCTGATTGCATGACGAGAAGAGAACTCATGGCCGGAATGGCGGCCGCGGGAGCAACTTCGGCCAGTGGCTTTTATTGAATTTGAGGTGACCGAGCGAAATGCGGGGAGTATCGGTCCATCGTGCCTCGTGCCAAGTATGGACTGGAGGTCCCCGCAGCGGTTCGATCCCTGAGGGTGAATCCTCTCCGCACTTCGTTCGAAAGTCCTTGGCAGAATGGAGTCGCAGAGCGTTGGGTAGGGAGTTGCCGGCGTGATCTCCTGGATCACATCATCGCAGTTGACGAAGGCCACCTGAAACGACGGCTCTCTGAGTATATTCGCTACTACCACGAGGACCACACACAGATTGACGCTCCAACGCGCGTGTAGCCGCCGCCCGTCGCGAGAACGTCAGAGCGACACAGGGTCCTCAAGTAGGTGAACGACCAGTTCTCTTGGAAGCTCAACCGCGTGACCCAGGTTTTTGCTACGCGAAGCCCAATCCAGCAACGATTGATACTGGTCCTGTCTAGAGATGTTTCCCAACCATACTGTTTTCGTTTGCGTGAAAATCGCGACTACGTTGGGCACGTCACATGGGCCCAGGCATCCGCTTATCGTCAGCTGAACGCGCTTGAGTAGACCGCGTTTTCGCCACTCCTCTTTCAGCCATTCTGACGGGACGGCGGGCCGTCCGCGTTCGACCTGGCCACAACAACAGCCCTGACAGACAAACACTTGGGCGATTACTTTCCGCTTCGTGGTCAGCACACGCAATCCCTACATTCATCCGATCATCGCCATTTCAGAATTCCATAATACTGCCCCCCAGTATATACTAGTTGAAATGGCACACACAATTCGAGACAAGAAGAAGTTATTGAACCGCGTTCGCCGAGTTCGCGGCCAAATTGAAGCGGTAGAGCGCTTGCTGGAAAACGAAAGCGAATGTGAAGAGATTCTTCAACAGATTGCCGCTTGTCGAGGGTCGCTCAATGGGCTGATGTCTGAAGTCCTGGAAGGACATATCCGCTTCCATTTGGTCGAACGCAGGCAGCGCAAGTCAGCTAAGAGCAACGCAGTCGAAGACGTGATCAGCATTGCCAAGTCGTATCTGAAGTGAAGTGGAGAATGCATGCCAGACGTAAAAGAAAGTTTGCCTACCCGCTCGGTTGCTGTCGAAACTTCTACTCCGTTTTCGGTAGCGCACAGCAGGAGCAGTGAAAGTCACGACCGCAATGGTCACGAGCACGGATTCGAATGGCAGGACGGAATACGAATCGCGCTGGTTGCGATTGCGGGGGCCTTGGTCTGGTTCCGGGTGTGGGAGCCGTTCGCACACGTCAGTCTTATCGGAATTGCGGGCACCTTGATCGGAATCTATCCAATTCTCAAAGAAGCGGCTGAAAATGTAATGGAACGTAGGATGACGATGGAGCTTTCCATGACCATCGCGATCCTTGCGGCACTGGCGATTGGCCAGTTCTTCACGGCGCTCATCATTGTGATGTTTGTGCTCATCGCAGAGGTGCTGGAGGGCCTTACAGTTCAGCGCGGTCGAACCGCCATTCGAGAGCTCCTGGATTTGCTTCCCAATGAAGTCACCGTGCGGAGAAATGGCAGGGCCGAACAATGCAGCACGGATAGCGTCCGTCCAGGGGAAACAATCGAGGTCAACCCTGGGGCAAGGATACCGGTTGACGGCGATGTAGTCGGCGGAAATTCGTTCGTAGACCAGGCACCTATTACTGGAGAATCTCTTCCGGTCGAGAAAGTTCCCGGTACATCGGTCTTTGCAGGCACAGTCAATCAATCAGGCGCGCTGGAGATCCGAGTCACGAGGATTGGACGCGATACGGCGTTTGGCCGTATTCTCAATGCCGTTGAGGAAGCTGAACGCTCCCGCGCTCCGATTCAAAAGACCGCAGACAGGCTTGCCGGTTATCTGGTCTGGTTTGCGCTAGGCTGTGCTGTCCTCACATTCATCATCACTCGCAATCTGACCTCGACCATATCCGTAATCATTGTTGCTGGTGCTTGCGGCATCGCAGCGGGGACTCCTCTGGCTATTCTGGGCGGAATTGGGCGGTCAGCGCGCGAAGGCGCGATTATCAAAGGCGGTTTGTACCTCGAACTCTTGAGCTCGGTCGACACCGTCGTCTTCGATAAAACCGGCACTCTGACGTTCGGAAATCCTGAAGTCACTTCCATCCTCCCTGCCGATGGGTGCACCGAGCGAGAGGTCCTTCAAACCGCCTCGATTGCAGAACAGAGGTCAGAACATCCGCTGGGCAAAGCCATCGTCAACAGGGCAGCTGAATCGCAACTGGATGTATCCGCACCCGAAGAATTTAAATATGTTCCTGGCAAAGGCATCGAATGTCGCCTGGATCACCAGAGGATTCTGGTAGGAAACCGAGCATTCCTTAGCGACAATAAAATTGTTCTCAACGGTGCAAGGCATAGTGTGGACCCGTCGTCAGAGATATTGGTCGTCCGAGATGGAATGTATCTCGGTGCCATCCAGATCGCGGATACGTTGAGATCGGAAGCAAAGGAATCGGTGGCTGCGCTGCACGCTCTCGGACTTCGCACTGTGCTACTCACCGGCGACGCAAAGGCGGTCGCAGAATCGATTGCCGAGGAAGTTGGCATTGATATCATCCACGCCGAAGTTCTTCCCGATCAGAAGAGCGAGGTCATTAGGCAGCTAGTGAGCAGTGGCAGAAAGGTGGCAATGGTCGGTGATGGAATCAACGACGCGCCAGCACTGATGCAGGCAACGGTCGGTATCGCAATGGGATCGGGTACTGAGGTTGCACGCGAGAGCGCAAAGATCATGCTGATCGGTAACAACCTTCTGCGATTGGTGGATACGATTAAGATCTCCCGTCGTTGTCGTCGCATCATCATGCAGAACTTTGGTGGGACGTTAGCCGTGGACAGTGTCGGCGTAGGATTGGCTGCGTTCGGTATGCTCAATCCTCTATTCGCAGCCTTCATTCACGTCGCGTCCGAGCTAACATTTATCTTGAATTCTGCCAGGCTCCTGCCGGGAAGAAGGCGATGAGAGAATGCCTGGAGAACCCTAACGGGCTGTTTTGTACTCACTGGACAAATCCCGTTTGCGGCACCCAAGGTCATTCATCGTGGTCGTTAGGGCGGTCGCGGCCATCATAAGTCGTCGCGCCGATGCCAGCGCAAGCGTGAGCACGACCGCCGCGGCAAAGGTCGGCTGGCGACGAAACTGTCGCAAGCTCGATTGCAGATTTTTCAGCAACGCCCTCAAGCGCACCTCCGTGAATTCACGCTGACATCATCCCTCAGGAGCACAAGCTCACTGCCGCAGTCTTCGTGCAATGCATCAACGGATCGACCCCGGCAGCGCGAGGGGCGGGAATCCAGGAATAGCAGCAAGTATTGAGTCAGCCGGTGCGAGTCAAGATCAGATCGATATGGATACGTTCCAAAGCTACTTGAAACACGACGTGGCCTGAATCACGCGGAGTTCGGCGCGTTTCGGAATTTGTCGTCTGCTTCACGACCCGCTTCAATATCCGCAGTTTTATCCTTAGGCAAATTCTCCGCGATAGACTGAGCTTTATCGTCTGGGAGCGGCACCTTGAATGCTCCCGCGCCGACAAGACTGAAAGCCCTGTTCGCTTCCGCCCGTGCGGCATGCGCTTTCGCTTGCTGTTTGAGGCGCCGACTTCCAATTCGTCTCCGGATGGCTTTGCCGGTCGCAAGGCGCCCGGCGCCGAGGCCCGCGGCGTTCTTATGGAGTTGAGGAAGCATCTGCCCCAATCGCTCAATGTCCGCTTCCGATATTCCAGAGAACAACTCTTTGCGTATGTTGCGGAAAGCTAACGCCACTTCCCGGCCGACTCGTCGCCCATCGGTCGTCGGCTGGATGATCAAGTGCCGCGGATCCCGGGGATTGAGCGTCCGTCTGAGCAAGCCTGCCGCTTCGAGACGTTTCACGAATCGTGTTATCTTGGCCCGATCTCGACCGACGATCACTGCCAGCCGCACGGGAGCAATTTTTCCGGCTTCGATGCACCGAAGTAGGACGCTGGCCTCCTGCAAGGTCATTCCATAGCGCGAAAACACGCGGTTCAACGAGGTTTGCACGCGAATGCAAGTCTGAAACAACCAAGACAAGAGGAGATCCTGACGCCATTCACTGGCTGTCAGCTTATTGAAAGATCCGCGGCGTGAAATGGGAAATAAGACGCTCGAAACTCGATCCTCTTGTTTTGCTCGGCAGCGGGTACGCATTGCTCAGGTTGATCCCGTAAATCGCTCCGGCTGGTCAGGCGGACCCAACTCCATCGCCGATCTTTACGTCTTCATCGCGACCGCACAGCGAAGTTCGGCGTAACCAGATTTTTCACAACGATTCGGCGCGTCTAGTTGTGAGCGCTTGCCCATAACTCCAATTTGATCCGCGACGCCAATTTCGGGGTATTGATGCGAATCCAACGCCAGTACGGCCGATATCCTTTTGCCGTGGCCGATAACATCACCCTCTCCGACTTTTGGACAGTAAATTCCACGAAGCCATCATTGTCCGACGCCTGATGGGTTTCTTCTTTCTCGAACCCGGATTCCGTCCTATGCCAGGAAACCAAGCTGACATCGGCCGATGGAATGGCCCGACCTGCATAGTCGATAATCCGAAACCGAACGCGAACTGTTTCGTGCTGTGGCTGGCTTGTTACGTCTTGAGGCTGCGCTTCTAATGTGCGCCCCTCCAGGACACACTGGGCAGGACAGGCCGAAAACAATAAGAGCAGGCACCGAACGCATGTTGACTTCGGAAGTTTCAGTTGACGATTTGCCCTGGATGTCATCGACCACCTGCGGTCTTCTCAGCCAAAAGAGAGGCCCCGTGGCTGACTGCACGACACCTCCGCGGCACCTCTCCGTCGGAGGCGACCTAGAAGTGGAAGCCGAGTTCGGCGGTATAGGTCCGCGGGGTCACAAAATGCGTCCCGCTGAACGTCGACAGGAAGTTGTAAAGCGCGGTCTCGTTCGTCAGGTTGACCACGGTGAAGCGAGCGCTCCATTTGTAGCGGTCCCCGTGGAACAAGTTGTCGTGGCCGGCGCTGATGTCGAACAAGTGACGCGGAGCAACGCGCGGCGGATTGTGGTCGTCGTTTTCGGTGCCGGGAGCGGGAAGGCTGATGCGCGTCGAGTGATAGAGCGATGGATCGCACGTCGTCAGCGGTGCAGTCAAGGTCGGCACTTGGCTTCCGCAAACCAGGCCGGCTTGGATTTGTTGGTCCGCGGTGAGGCCCGTCAGATCGACCAGCGGCGTAACCGCCGGATCGTCCGCTACCGGTACGGCGCCTGCCACGAGTCCGTTGTCATACCGCCAATTCATGGCGATCCACGGCCAGTTCTTCTTGGGCTGATACTGCACGTGCGTGGTTTGCTGAAACTTCTGATCGTGATCGATCCGGAACGCGCCTTGGGTGGTGAAGTCCGTACCCAATCCGCCGACTTGCGGATTGAAGAACCGGGAGTTCACG
>Ga0134124_10000631_pt1 | contig 28168 bp, 17 predicted proteins | sample KB304_FD_96880 | JGI IMG/M metagenome (GOLD analysis project Ga0134124, IMG submission 96880) | Terrestrial soil microbial communities without Nitrogen fertilizer from Kellogg Biological Station, Michigan, USA - KB3-0-4 | ecosystem: Environmental > Terrestrial > Soil > Unclassified ... | reverse complement strand
GGGTTCGCTGGCCTTCAACACCGCCGGCAACCGTGAGGAGACAATCAACTACATCGTCAATGGGATCACGCTCAACAACCTGACGTTCAGCTCCATCACCTTTCAGCCTTCGATCAACACCGTTCAGGAATTCAAAGTGGAGAACTCAACCTTCAGCGCGGAATTCGGGCAGAGTTCCGGCGCGATCGTCAACATCGCCACGCGCTCCGGGGCCAACCAGTTCCATGGCGAAGTATTCGAGTTCCTGCGCAACGATGCGTTCGACGCCCGCAACTTCTTCGAACTGACGTCCAGCGATCCCGCGCAGTTCAATCGTAATCAATTTGGCGTTAGTCTCGGCGGACCTATCGTCAAGAACCGGACTTTCTTCTTTTTTTCATACGAGGGTCTGCGTCAGCGTCAGGGACTCGACCTGAATAGTCTCGTTCTCAGCGATGCCCAGCGCGTCTCCCAAAGTGACCCAATCATTGCAAAGCTTATCGAGCTTATCCCGAGAGCAAACTTCACCGACCAATCCGGAACGCCTCGATTCATTGGCTCGGCGAGCGCGCCGGTTGACATAAATCAGTGGACACTGGACATCAGTCACGCCTTTGGTAAAGAAGACCAACTGCACAGCTACTACGCCATTCAACAAGGCCGGACCGAAGAGCCTAACAGGTCCGGTAACACGATCCCCGGGTTCGGTTATATTGCCCCGCTGAAGCGGCAGATCTTTACTCTAAACGAAAGCCACACGTTTGGTTCCGCGGCGGTTAATGAAGCTCGCTTCGGAATCAATCGGTGGTCCACCAGGACCACGCCGAGGGCGCAACTCAATCCAGCCGACTTCGGCATTCTCAATGGGATTAATCAGCCCATCGGTCTGCCGCAGATCAGCATTGCGGGCGGCAGCTTGAATTTCGGTGGGCCTGCAACCAATCCGTCCGGGCGTAGTGATACGACCTTTGTAGGTGCGGATACTCTGAGCATTTTGTTCGGGAACCACTTGATAAAGCTCGGTGGTGAATACAGGCAGTTTCTGAACAACAATTTCCGGCAAGCGACCGGCTCATTCAACTTCCCGACCGTTGCCGCCTTCCTCGCGGGCACGGCGAACTCGTTCAGCGTAACGCTGGGGAATCAATCGAGCAGCATCGCCCAGGGCGCATTAGGTTCTTTCGTGCAAGACCATTATAGGTTCCGCCCGAGTCTGACTCTCGAACTTGGCTTGCGCTACGAATGGAACATGACACCAAGCGAACGCTATGACCGGTTCATAGTCTTCGATCAGACAAGCGCATCGCTCGAGCGCGTCGATTCAAATACGAATGGTGTTTACCACCAGAACGCCAAAAACTTTCAGCCCCGCCTGGGCTTTGCGTGGAATCCATTCAAGAGCGGCAAGACTGTGGTGCGCGCGGCATATGGGATTCTTGTTGATCAGCCGATGACCAGTGTAGTGCTGGGGACGGCGGGGAACCCACCGCTCGCGATCCCGCTCTCGTTTAGCGGACCGATACTTCTCAACAACGCCATCAATTTGGCTCAGGCCGCCGGACTTGCTCCGCAGTCAGTGGATCGAGGCTTTGACAACGCGTACGTTCAATCCTGGAATCTGAATGTGCAACACGAACTGACACCCGATCTCGCATTTATGGTTGGTTACATCGGTTCAAAAGGCACGGACTTGATTACCCGGCGCAACATCAACCAGCCGGTGAACGGTGTGCGCCCCTACCCTGCACTTTCGGGAGCGAGTTCGATACTTCCAGGCACTTCGCTTGGCAACATCCCGCAGGTTGAGAGCACCGGCAATTCCAGCTACAACGCGCTGTGGGTGACGGCGAACCGCCGGCTTAAACGTGGTCTGGAGGTCGACGCCTCCTACACCTGTTCGAAGTCGCTCGACTATACCTCATTCAGTTCGGGAGCCATCTTCCTGCAGAACAGCTATGACCTGGCGGGCGATCGTGGTCTTTCGGATTTCGACGCGCGCAACCGCGTCGTCGTGCGCGCGATCTACGAACTTCCATTTCGCGGCAACCAGTTCATGGAAGGCTGGCAGGTATCCGCGATCTTCCAGGCGCAGAGCGGAAACCCCGTCAACATCGTCACCAGCAACAGCACTGTCAACGGCGTACCGGGCACGCTGCGGCCCGACGTAACCGGACCCATAAACATCATCGGCAACGTCGATCGTTGGTTCGATACTTCCGTGTTTACCGCCGTCTCGCGATTCGGGAACCTGGGCCGCAACGTCGTCATCGGGCCGGGATTCAATAACACGGATGTTTCGGTCAGCAAGACCACCAGGCTCGCCGACAGGCTGCGCGCGCAGTTCCGCGCCGAGCTCTTCGATGTTTTCAACCACGTGAACTTTGGCCGGCCGGGCAACGTCGTCGGCACTCCGGCCTTTGGACGCATTACGAGCACGCGTTTCCCGACGGGTGAGGCCGGTTCGTCGCGGCAGATGCAGTTCGCTCTGAAGCTGATTTTTTAGCCGCTTGATTTTTGAGTTCGCCAAAAAGCGGTGCGCGCATTGGTGCGGTCGCGCTCTCCCAGAGCGTACACGGAACCGATCGGTGGAACGGATCCCAGCACTATATTGGAGTGGGAACCAATGAGACCGGGAAAGAAGTCGGCGAGAGTCGGATGGATATTTATTCGAATGGCGGTGCTGTTCGTCGCGCTTGTACTTTTTTCGTTACCCTCTATCGCCCACGCCCAGGAAGCCGCCGCTTCCAACGCCGCGCCTAAAGGGATACTGATACTCTACTGGTACAATCGGGAGTACGCAGGAAATATTACTTTCGAACAGAACTTTCGAACGGGTCTGCAGTCAGCGCCGACTGGAAGCGTTGAATACTATTCTGAGTATCTCGAATCCAATCGGTTCCCCGGAGAAGATCAGGAATTGTTGCTGCGCAATTATCTGCGGGAGAAGTATGCCGGCCGCAAGATTGATGTAATCATTGCCGTTACGGATAAGCCGCTGGAGTTTCTCCTCAAGTACCGAAGCGAACTCTTCACCAATGTCCCGATTGTTTTTGTCGCCGTCAAATCGCCGACATCGACGGAGCTGGCGGCTGGGCCTGGCGTTACCGGGATCGTTTATGGCGGCAACCAGAGAAACACCCTCGAGATGGCATTGAGACTACACGCGGACACGGAGCAGGTGTTCATCGTCAGCGGTACGCTCGATCATGACAAAAGATTTGAGCTAACCTGCCGAAAAGATCTTGAAGGCCTTGAAAGCAAAGCGGCAATCACTTACCTGACCGACCTTCCCCTGGGCGAGCTGATCGCCAGGGTGAGAAGTTTGCCGGAGCGTTCCATCATCCTCTACCTTTGGCAGCAGTCATACGATGAGAAAGGGAGTGTACTGGAGGCGCCGGATGTATTGGCGCTGATTGCCCCTTCAACCCGGGCGCCCATCTACGGGCTTACCACTCCGATGCTCGGTAACGGAATCATTGGCGGTCATCTCCGCGTCCCCGGCCGAATTGCGACAAGCGCTGCCGAAATCGCCATGCAGATTGTAAGCGGCACGCGCGCGCAAGACATCCCGGTCCAAGCTCCCCCAACCGTGCCGATGTTTGACTGGCGCCAGCTCGAGCGGTGGGGAATCAGTGAAGACGATCTTCCGCCCGGCAGCATAGTGGAATTTCGCGTGCCCACATTATGGGCTCAGTACAAGTGGTACGCGATAGCCCTGATTTCAGTGCTCATACTGCAAACGATGCTCATCGCGGGGCTGATCATCCACCGTTCAAGACGCAAGCGCGCCGAAGTCGAACGCGAACGTTTCGCCGCGCTTGCAGAACTCGAACGCGCGCGACTGGACGATGTTGTGTCGCACGTGCCCGGCATCGTCTGGGAATCTTACGTAGATCCTGCCGGCGGCGCGCGCCAATTGATGTTCGTCAGCGAGTATGCCGAGACGATGCTCGGCTACAGCGTGGAAGAGTGGATGGCCACGCCGGCTTTTGCACAATCGATCACTCATGCTGAAGATCGCGACCGGGTAGCGCGCGCGACCGCGTCGATTCTCCATAACGGAGGCGAGGGCGCCCTGCAGTTTCGATGGATAGCCAAAGACGGGCGCCAGGTATGGGTGGAGACTCACCTGGCGGCCACTCGTGACGAGACGGGAGACATCGTCGGCCTGCGCGGTGTCACGATCGACATCACCGAGCGGAAATGGGCGGAGGAGGCCCTGCGCGCGACGCAGGAAAGCTTGACGATTGCGCTGGAAGCCTCGCAGATGGGAACGTGGGATTTGGATTTGACCAGAGATTTCTCGGGACATCGCAGTCTGCGTCACGATCAGATCTTCGGTTATGACACGCCGCAAAGCGACTGGGGGCGCGAAGTTGCCAGGCGCCACATCGTCGAAGAAGACCGGGAGATTTTCGATAACGCGTTTGCGGAAGCAATGGTGACCGGCAATCTTGATTTCGAGGCGCGCGTCCGTTGGCCGGACGGAAGCATTCACTGGATAGCGGCGCGCGGGCGTTTCTATTTTGACAAAGACGGACAGCCTACACGTGGAGCCGGTGTGAACTATGACATCACCGAGCGCAAACTGGCCGACGAGGCCCTGGATAGAATCGAAGAACGGAACCGGGCAATCCTGCGAGCCATTCCCGATCTCATGTTCCTGCACACATCTGATGGTGTCTATCTTGACTACCAGGCAAATGATCCGCGCGACTTACTGGTTCCGCCCTCGGAGTTTCTCGGCAAGAATATTCGCGACGTGATGCCCGCCGAATTGACCGAATCCTTCCTTGCTTCTTTCCGTCGCGCGCGTGAGACCGACGAGCCGCAGTCCGTGGAGTACATGCTTCCGCTCAACGGTGAAGAGCGGTGGTTTGAAGCGCGCATCGTCACTACGCAGGGCGACAAAGTTCTGAGCGTTGTGCGGGACATCACTGACCGCAAACGGGCTGAAGAGCATTTGCGCGAGAGCGAGGCGAGCCGATTGCTGGCGCAACAGGCGGCCCGCATCGGCACATTCGAATGGAACATTCAGACCGGCGTCAACATCGGGTCGACTGAACTCGAGGCAATGTATGGGTTACGGCCGGGCAGCTTCGACGGAACTCACCCGGGGTGGGAAGGTTTAGTCCACGCGGACGATCTTCCCCGCGCTCTCGCAAGCGTACAAAAGGCGTTAAACACAGGTGCGCCGGTTGAAGAGGAATGGCGGGTAACGTGGCCGGACGGGAGTATTCATTGGATCTTTGCCCGGTTTCAGGCCGTCACGGATTCCACCGGCGCGCCGCTGAAGCTGACCGGCATCAACATCGATATCACAAACCGCAAGGTGACCGAAGAGGCTCTGCGGGAAAGCCAGGCGCGCCTCGCCGGAGTAATCGGCTCCGCGATGGACGCTATCGTCTCCATCGACCGGAACCAGCGCATTGTGCTCTTCAATAACGCCGCTGAAAAGATGTTCGGCTGCGAGGAGCGGGAGGTCCTTGGCCAGCCGCTCGACCGCTTTATCCCTGAGCAGTTTCGTGAGACGCATTCTGAGCATGTTCGCGCTTTCGGAGATAGCAATATTACAAAGCGCTCAATGGGATCACCGGGTTCGATATACGGACGCCGCATTGACGGAGAGCAGTTTCCGATTGAAGCGTCCATCTCTCAGCTCGAATTGCATGGACAGAAGTTCTACACGGTCATACTTCGCGATATCACCAAGCGGCAACAGGCAGTCGAGGCGTTGCGCGAGAGCGAGGAGAGATTCAGAAACATGGCGGACGCCGCGCCGGTTATGATTTGGATCTCAGGCATCGACAAGCTCTGCTACTACTTTAACCGGCAATGGCTCGATTTCACCGGGCGAACCATGGAACAGGAGATCGGAAACGGCTGGGCCGAGGGAATGCACCCTGAGGACCTCGCGCGATGCCTTCAGATCTACTCCGACTCGTTCGACCGGCGCGAACAGTTCACAATGGAATACAAGCTTCTGCGCGCCGACGGACAGTATCGCTGGGTTATCGATATCGGAACTCCCCAGTTCTCCGTGACCCACAAGTTCCTCGGGTATATAGGCTCGTGCATCGACATCACCGAGCGAAAAGAAGCGGAAAAATCGCTCGCAAACTTGAGCGGCCAATTGATTCGCGCGCGAGAAGATGAGTGTGCGCGTATCGCCAGGGAGCTGCACGATGATGTGAATCAGAGAATGGCGCTCGTCTCAATCGAGATGGAGCAACTCGGTCAAAGGCCCGGCACACCGGATTCGGTGCGCAATGAGCTCGCAGGCTTGCTGGTTCAGATTGCCGAGACTTCAAGGGAAATTCAGAGAATGTCTCGCGACCTGCATCCGTCAAAACTCGTTCACCTTGGTCTGGTTTCGACGCTCAAGAGCCTGTTCGAAGAACTGCGCCACCGTCACGTATTGGAAATAGGATTCACCAGCGGGAATCTGCCCGCCGACCTGTCGCCGGACATCTCGCTATGCTTGTATCGAATTGTGCAGGAATGTCTGAACAATATTATTAAGCACAGCGGCGCCCAGGCGTGCGAGGTTGAGTTGCTTCGAAACAAAAACGAAATCCGGCTGCGCGTCTCGGATTCGGGTGCGGGATTTGACACTGAATCACCGTCGATGCAGAAGGGGCTCGGTCTCATAAGCATGCGCGAACGTCTTCGCCTCGTGGGCGGGAGTTTATCGATTGATTCGCGGCCGTCACGCGGGACGCAGATCGACGCGAGAGTTCCAATCGGGCCAGAGGGGTTGCGGCACGAGGGTACGCCGCAAGAAGACAAGACGCGCGGCACGGACGTTGAGGGATGTGCTTCTTAAAGTTCAGCGAGGCAGCTTCCAGAGTCTGACTATCTTGTCGCCGCCGCCAGACAAAGCGAACTGACCGTCGGGAGAGAAGGCTACTGAAGTGATCCACGGCGTTTTCCCGTCGAAGTGACTAAGCTCTGCGCCAGTCTCGATATCAAACAATCTCACCGTCTGGTCGAAGCTGGCCGCAAGCACGCGCCGGGCATCGTGAGAGAAAGCTACAGCTCTCACGAGACTGAAACCTCGCCTGGCGCTCCAGCGCCTAACCTCATTTCCTGTTGCAACCTCAGAGATACGGACGGTACCGTCGAACCCGCCTGAGAGGATAAGCCGGCCGTCGAATGAAAAGGCAACGCTGTTGACTGCGTCATGATGGCTCTTGAATCTATTTAATTCGGCGCCGGTTTTCGCATCCCAAAGCCGAACCGTGCCGTCATAGCTCGAGGAAACGATGGCGTCACCGAGAGGAGAATAATCCGCGCCGGTCACTCGATCGCTGTGGCCTTCGAAGAGGCGCAGCAACTTTCCGGTTTCGACGTCCCATAACCGAATCGTCTTATCATTGCTTCCTGAAATCACGCGCCGACCGTCGGGAGAGAAGGCAACGCTTGACACTGAGTGTCGGTGCCCGATGAACCGCATGATCTCCCTGCCTCCCGTAATATTCCAGAGGCGTACGCTCCCATCAGTGCTTCCGGTAAGGACCTGCCGTTCGTCATTTGAGAAGCACACGCTGGTGACCGATCCAGTGTGGCCGGCGAAGACTCGCAATGAGCGCTGACTTTGCAGGTCCCACAATATGGCCTTGTTATCCGAACCGCCGGAGAGCGCGAGCTTACCGTTCTTTGAAAACGCCACGCTCGAAACCCACGCCGTGTGACCACAAAAATCTCCCACTTCTACCGTGCGCAGTCGGGTGTCCGTGCTATCTCTGTAATCGGAATTGCCGCCGCGCGCGCCGTTGCGAATGAACAGCGGCCCTTCGCCCCAATAAATCATGTAGAACAGAGCGCATCCCATAATCAGGATGATTGACAGGAGGAACCCAGCTCCGATGGGCTGCTGCGCAGGCGAGCGCGCGGGATGGCTAGTTGCTTGTAACATGCATTTCGCTAGCGATTAAGGGTAGTCCTGTATGGGCGGTCCTCCGTGGCCGCCCCTCCTTCGAGAAAGCGCTTCCTCATTAAGGGGCGGCCACGGAGGACCGCCCATACAGGACTAGCGAATTCTCTGGTACACCCCACTAGTCCTCAGCGATACCGGGCGAAGGCTTTTGTGAGCGGATTTGCGCTGAAGCCGCCATCTCTATTGCCCGAGGACTTGATCGCAGGCGATCGAGAGCAACAAAAAGGACAGCAATACCGAGGCGAGAATTATCACCGGGCGTACGCGAAGTCTGGCGAACAACTCTGAAAACACGTCGGCTCGATTGATCCCAGCATTCATATAGGGGTCGAGTCCCCGAGACCGGGCCTGTCTTCGCTTTGTCTCTCTCAGCCGCGTCAGAAGCTGCTCAAATGATCGTCCATGCATTGATTCGTGTCGTTGCAAGAGCATCACCTCTCACCAACTATTCTATCGGCCGCGCCATACGCGAAGACACTGTCAATTGCGCCAGTGACCGCGGGAATAAATGACAGAAAGCAGACGAGGCTTGCGAGGTTGTCTCGGGCTCCCGGGATGGTCGTGTCCTAATCTTGTGTTGGTATCCACACACAGCAAAGACGACGACCTCATGCCGAGTGACAGCATATTTGGAGTGCGGCGCGGTCTGTGCGGTACGCGCCGCTTTGGCTCTTGGCGGGCGATTCAAAGCAGGCAAAGCGGCGCGTACGCACAGACCGCGCCGCACTCCAAACCCGCCTAGCCGGATAGTCTCCGTCAACCAACACAACTAGAGAACAGCACCCCAGGGATACATCTGTGATTTTTTGGCCTGAAACCTGTCATTAGTGGCAGTACTCAACCTCACAGACCAGAAATACAATCGACTCCGGGTAGCCGGTGGACTCCGGGAGATCGACGCCGGCGGTCGCACTCGAGCATTCGGCGCAAGGAGGTCGGTGGAATGAAGGGCAGAAACGCGATTCAACTTGCAACGCAATGGATTCCAAAGCTTCTGGCTTGCGCAATTTTGTGTGTCCCAGCGCTGTTGTACGCGTATCAAGTCGAGCAACCGGGCAATGGAACAGGAGACCCGCTGCCCTCCTGGCGCGATGGGCAGGCAAAGTCCGCCATTCTCGATTTTGTTCGCCAGGTGACTGACAAGGCTGGGCCAAAATACGTGAAGCCGGAAGAACGCATTGCCGCTTTTGATGATGACGGCACGCTGTGGCCCGAATGGCCCAGACACGTGAATCAGATTCAAGTTGTCTATGCGCGCCAGCGTGTCAGGCAATTGGCGAAGTCACATCCCGAGTGGAAGTACCAGGAACCATTCAAAGCCATTCTGGATGACAACGACAAAGAACTCGCGCGAGCTCTCACCGATATGTGGAACAAGCTCGACTTGCTCCGCGCTACACACGGTGGAATGACTGTCGATGAATTCGCATCCTCGGTGCGGACCTTCCTCACGACCGCGCGACATCCCAGGTTCAAAGTGCGATACACGCAATTGGCTTACGAGCCGATGAGCGAGCTGCTGGACCTGCTTCGCGCGAACGAGTTCAAGGTCTTCATAGTGACAAGCGTGGGAGCAGATTTCATCCGTGAACTGTCGGAACCAGTCTTTGGCGTTCCGCGCGAGCAGGTTATCGGCAGCACGCCTGAGTACGAATACAGAGAAAGGCTCGACGGTGGATACCTTGTTCGGAAAGATAACGTTGAATTCTTCAACGACAGGTCGGCAAAAGCCGAGAACATCCAGCTTCACGTCGGGCGCAGACCCATCCTGGTTGCCGGCAACAGTGACGGCGACCTGGCGATGATGGGATTTGCCGCGGGCGGAAAGAAACCGTTTTTGAACCTGCTGGTCCGCCACGACGACGCGGATAGAGAGTTTGCTTACGAAGACGACACCTCAAAGGCTTTGGAAGCCGCACGTGCTCGGGGCTGGACGACCATCAGCATGAAAAACGACTTCAAGCTCATTTTCTCGTTTGGCGAGGAATAGCAGAGTGAGGAATAACACAAAGGAGGAACCGGCATGAAACCGAAAATAGTCCTGTTCGTGGGGGCGCTGGCATTTACCGTAGCGGCCATGCTTCTCGATAAATCGGTCCTTAGCCAAACGACGACCCAGCAGAGGGCAGTGGGAGGAGACGGCTCCGCGGTGGAAATCGCAAAGCAGCCACTTATCGATTTCCGAGAGCGGTTTCAACCACCGCAAAGTCCAATCCCGCCCTCCGGCCTCATTAACTTTTTGCCCGCGGACATCTTTGTAGTCACGTCGAGCTCCGACCAGATCGAGAATCCGTACGCCTTTAGCGATCCACTGCCCGCCACAAAGAGCGCGCCCAAAAGCGAAGACGACCCGGCGACGCTGGCCAGGAAACTTCACAATCCGGTTTCCTCGCTCGCGAGGATCTACTTCGATAACAGTATCGACTTCGGGATGGCGTCAAATCGTGAGGGCTATCGCTACAGGATGAATATCGAGCCGGTTGTGCCGATCGCTCTCAACAAGAATTGGAACCTGATAGTGCGGACAAAAATACCATTGATGAGCCAGGATGGTATCGACGCGAGCACGGTGCAAGCCGGGCTTGGCGACATACTTCAAAGTTTCTATGTCTCACCCAACAACAAGCATGCGGTCTTTTGGGGCGTGGGTACAACGCTGTTGATCCCGACAGCTACCGACACGCATCTGGGCGCTGGGAAGTTCGGCATCGGCCCTGCGGCAGTAATCGGCGCGCAACACCGCGCCTGGACTTATGGAGTGGTGACCCGTCACATCTGGTCCGTCGCCGGTCACAGTGATCGCGCAGATGTAAGCGCGACCTACTTCGAGCCGTTCGTGTCCTACACTACAAGGTCTGCCTGGACCTTCTCAGTTGACACCGAATCAACATACGACTGGATTGGTAAGCGATGGTCTGCGCCGGTTAGCTTTGATATCAGCAAGGTACTGCGAGTCGGCTCGCACGCGGTTAGCGTCGGTGGCGGCATGAGCTGCTGGGCGGCGACTCTTCCCGGCGGGCCACAGGCTTGCGGGGTCAGATTCTCGATTACGCCGCTCTTTCCGCCAAAGTGATCGAACGCTCTCGGCAGAGCGGTTCGGCTGCCAGTGGCTCTTCGCTGAAGCGAAAGTCACTGGCAGATTTTTTTTGTGGCCCTGTCAAAAATGACAGTTATGAGGGTTTCCTTTCGCGGATAGAATCTCGCAAAGATAACCGATTTGAGAGCGCGCAGTGCCAGGTTGCTTCGCGCGCCAAAAGGAACACGACTTATGATTGAACTCGACCAGACAAATCTATTCGCGACGGGCTATCGAGCCTCGGGTGTGATGCTCGACATAACGGCTCTGCCTTCGCCGTATGGCATCGGCGACGTTGGACCGGTCGCATTGAAATGGATCGATCGCCTTCGCGACTCGGGACAAAGCTGGTGGCACGCGCTCGAGTCCCTGAAGTCGGGATATCCGGATTCGGCTTACCAATGTTATTCGTCCTTCGCGGGCAACGTGCTGCTCATAAGCCCTGACTGGCTGATCGAAGATGGCCTGCTGACTCGCCAGGATTGCGACTGTGTCTCGTTCCCGTCAGAGATGATCGACTTCGATGTTGTCGTCCCCTTCAAACACTGGCTGCTCGACAAGGCATGGAAGAACTTCAACCGAGGATCGCACAAGGAACTGCTGAGACTGTATGAGCAGTTTCGCAAGAGGCAGTGTCACTGGCTTGAAGACTACGGCTTGTTCGAGGCATTGAAGGCCAGATATCGAGGCACGCATTGTAGCGAGTGGCCGGCCAGCTTTGGTTATCGCGAGCCTGAGGCGATCGCCAATGCCCGCCACGAACTAGCTGGTGAAATCGATCGAGTGCGTTTTTCTCAGTTCCTTTTGTTCAGGCAGAGCCGGCGGCTAAAGGAATACGCGAGGGCGAAGGGAGTCACAATGATCGGAGACATAAGCTACAACGTCTCTGATGACTCAAGCGAAGCCTGGACTAACCCTGAGTTATTCGTGCGCGATGAGAACGCGACAGCGTCGTCGGGCAAGAGTTTGATGCCAATCTGGTTTGGCTCGAGCGGCGGGTTGGGCCCCGATCATCATCACGGTCGTGATTCGGGCGTAGTCAACCGCGTGAGCCATCGCTGGTGTGCCGACCGTCTGCGTGCACTGCTCGCACACGTTGACGTTTGTCGCGTTGACGTCCCTGCGGTTGTAGCCCCCTCGCACGAGGCGGCCGGTGTGCCGGTGATGCCGGATAGCAATATTAGAAGCGATCGTTTCCTGCAGGAAGCGCGCCTGATTGCACACGACATCACGGTTCGCGGTTCCGAACCGGCGAAGCTCCTGGAAACCCGCGTTCTGCAATTCGCGTTTAACGGCTGTCTGGACAATCCACACCTGCCTCGGAATTTTGATTGTAATTCCGTCGTATACACCGGCTCGAATGGCGACGCGAGGACGCGCCAGTGGTTTGAAGCGCTTCCCAAAGAAGAGCGTCAGGGCGTGTGGAATTGTTTGAATCGACCCGCCGGTGAGACCTCCGAAGTCGCATGGGAATTGATTCGCCTCGCATGGTCCTCGCGCGCCGCGCTCTCGATTGTTTCCGTGCCCGATTTGCTGAACCTTGGAACTATCCCCCTGGGTCAACCCGATGTCGACGATCATAAAAGTTGGCGTTGCACTGAAGAGATGTTAGCGGCGCCTGTTTTCTATTGGCTGCGAGAGATGACCAGGGCTTCAAACCGCTCCAGCGAGGTGACGAAGATTGCAAGAACCTCCGCTCTTCGAACTCCGAGGAGGCGAGCAAGAATCGAGGCTGCGTTGTGATGGACACATTCATACCGAAACTGAACGCAAACATCGGTGCGCGCGTGGCTGGCAGTGTTTTAGTTCTGCGCGCATTCGTTTTGTTGTCGATGCTGGCGATAAGCGTCACGACGTTCGCGCGGGCGCAGGATCGACTGTCCAGCACGGACGAAAAACAGACCACCGCCGATCTGAGCTCCAGGCGAGTCGCTCAACCTGCCGGTGTTGTCGAATCAAGCGACAAGGAGTCGCACAAGAAGAAGGCGCCTCGAGAAACTCTCGCGCTGCAACCAGACGCCGCCGGCCGGCAGAGCGGCGAGGCAAGCAATGCCGCTCAAAAGGGTGAATGGGTGATCGCGCCGATACCGGTGAAGAGTCCGGCCATCGGCGCCGGACTTCAGTGGGCTGTAGGCTATGTCACTCCGTTTAGCAAGGACGACAAAGTTTCTCCGCCTTCGATGTTCGGAGTCGGAGGTCTGTTCACCAGCAACGGGAGCCGTGGGCTTGCGATCGGCGCCAGGCTGTACCTCAAAGAAGATAAGTATCGAATTTCGTTTGCGGGCGGGCACGCAAGCATCAACGCTGAAATATATGGCGTCGGCAAGCTGGCTGGTGATCGTGGCGTGTTTGTTCCAGTCAACGCGAAAGGCACTGCTTTCTTCACCGAGTCTCTGTTTCGAGTCGGCAAGGGCATTTATCTGGGCGCCCGGTTTCAGTATCGCAACCTTGCGCTTTCCATCGATCGGCAGAACTCAGATCTTCCGGACGACGTCGTAATCAATCCACCGGCGCAGCTCGCGGACATTATCGCGGTGATCAAAGATAATCTGTTTCGACAGAAGACCGTTGCGGTTGGGCCGCGCTTTCAGTGGGATACTCGTGACAACACGTTCTATCCTCGGCGAGGAGTTTTCCTGGATTCAGGGATCGATCTCTTCGCCGAAGCGATCGGCAGCAAGTTCAGTTATCAGTATTACAAGGCCGCTTTCAACAAGTACATTGGCCTGGGCGATCATCAATTGGTTGCCGTTCGAGCGATGGGATGTGCGGCCGCAGGCGATCGAGTCCCGGCCTATGATCTGTGTCTCTTTGGGTTCCAAAACGACCTGCGCGGGTACACCGCTGGGCGCTATCAGGACCGAAGGATGTTCGCGACACAGGCCGAATATCGTTTCACGGTCCCGAGGCCAGGGTTCCTTGGCCGCTTCGGTTTAGTCGCTTTTGGCGGAGTGGGCGGCGTCGGTTCTAAGTTCACGGACATCGGTTTTAGCGACATGCTGCCGGCTGGCGGAGCAGGGATCCGATTCAGGCTGACAAAAAGAAACCCAATCAATTTTCGAATTGACTATGGCTACGGCAAGACCGGAGGCTCGTTCATCGTAGGTGTAGGCGAAGCGTTCTAGGGACTTAGTCATGCTCATGGTGATGTACCTGTAAGGGCGTCCCTCCGTGGGCGCCCCTTTTTTGCGGCCACTTCGATACCGATGAGGGGCGCCCACGGGAGGGACGCCCTTACAAGTGTTCGTCAAAATCCGTGTGCTATCTACGGAGCCGACTTCCGTCTGCATGCCAATACTGCCACTTATTCCCTATTCCATCTGTCAGGACTAACAGTTATTCGCGCGACCGGCGCCGCATACAATGATGATAGGAGTGGTCCATGTAACCGAGACGAAATGGACCACCTCAAAGAGTTGGAAAGTTAAAATTCGAAGGAGATCAAATCATGAAAATGAACCGTACGGCAATTTGCGTGGCGCTACTCTTTGCGGCGATTTTTGCGACGACGATCACATCAACGTCGCTCGCTGATAGCAAGCACATCACGATAAGCAGCTCTGTGACGATCGGCGGCAGCACAGTATTGCCCGCCGGGACTTACAACGTGGTGTGGAGCGGAAGCGGTCCTGATGTACAGGTGAGCTTCATGAAGGGAAACAAGACCGTGGCGACGGTTTCAGCAAAACTGGTGCTGGAGAAGAGTCAGTATCATCGCGCGTTTGAAACGAAGACGATGCCCGACAACTCAAATGCGCTGACTCGCATTCAGCTTGGCAAACAGTCGCTGGTCTTCGATCAAGCGAGTTAACCAGTCGAACCGCAAGAACGACACGCGGAGCAGAACGAGGGACGCCAGATCCGACGCGCATCATTCAACGCGCGGACTGGCGTTTTCCTTACCCGGCGTCCCCCGGCGTCCTCCGCGGCTGATTCCTACGACTGAACAAGAAAACCGCGGAGGACGCTGAGAATTCAACTGTCAATTCTTCCACCCTCTCCCTGTCAACATAAGCAGTTATCCGCCGCCCTTGTGCTTCATACAATGATGATGACGCACAAAGCCGGAGTCTAATCGCGAGCAGCAAGGCTCATTTTGAAGCTCGCATAGCCGTCTTCCGAACGATGGTGTACTTCGGCGGGCCGCCTGTCCTAAAACGCAACCGGAACAGTTGAAGATAGCTTTAGGCCGCGGGGTATTCCACGCGGGTTAAAGCAAGAGGCTGTGAGCACGGGCTTCAAGTGAAGCCGTGACATTGCAAGTCAGCCATACTGACTGATATCGGCGGTGAGGTACCGTCAACGGATAAACTGAGAAAAGGAGTGATGCTATGCAAGTTAAAAACCCGAAGGAGCTCTTTGTCTACATGCTAAGCGACGTGCGGTATGGAGCGGAGCTCACAAACAAGTTCTTTACGGAACTGATCAAGCTGGCCGTGGACCCCGATGTGAAAGACGCGCTTGATGCGCGAGTCTTTGTCCAGGGGCAGACGATTGAGACGCTGGACAAGTGCTTTACGTTGATCAATGAGAAACCGGTGAAGGTTGCCACGCCGATCTATGACGCCTTCGTCGAGAACTTCCGCAAGGACCTCGCTGAGATCCAGGTGCCGGCCCTAAGACGGGTGTTCGTCCTGGCGAAGATCGCCGGGATCGTTCACCTGCGTATCGGCGAGTATGTTGCTCTGATTGCGATGGCAGATTGGACGAGCCACTACAATGTTGGCCTATTGCTCCAGACCTGCCTCGCGGATCACCTCGCGTTCATCGAGCGGACGAAGAGGCTGATCCTCCCGCAAGTCTTCGAGAAGGTGGCGACGGCGTAATTCTTCGGATTCGCCTATCCACTTAGGAAGAGTTTGGGGCGCTTTGAATTGCGTGGTTCTCGTGTTGGCCGGTTGCGATCACGAAGACTCCGCGTGAAGAAGCGCCCCATTCAGTTTGTAACCAAGACCTGTTGCCCTCCAGGTTTATCAAAACGCGATGTACAAACTTCCGCCTGAAGGCCGAACTACGAACCTTTGTCACCCGGCCTGCGGAAACCGATAACGTGCCACCACTACGGTTACGTTGTCGCTGCCCCCACGAGTCATTGCTTCATTGATCAGTGCTGCACATGCGTCTTCGGCGGAGCTTGCCTTAAGCAATATCGCACGGATCGTTACTTGATCGACGGACTCGAAAAGCCCGTCGGTGCAAAGCAGCAACTGATCGCCGTGACTGAGACGCATGCGTTGAACTTCAGGGTCGGCCGGCTGCGCGGTAGAGCCCAGCGCGGCCGTGAGCACTCGGCGCAGCCCGCGAACATTGGCGTCTTCTTCGGTAGCAACTCCCGCCTCGATCATCGCCTGCGCCAAAGTGTGATCGCTAGTCAGTTGATAAAGCTCATCATCCCTCAGCAGGTACGCCCTCGAGTCACCGATGTGCCCGAGAAAAAGATCGGCGCCCAAACTCAATGCAGCCGTCATAGTAGTGCCCATCCCGGCAAGCCTGGGATCTCTCTCCCCGTGCGCCCTTAGAGATGAGTCAACCTCGCGAAAGCGCTTAATCAGCCGCTGCTTGACGATCGCGGCCTTGCGCCGGTTCATGCGCATGATCCAGTCTGGAGTTTTCACCACAAGGTCTATGAGCTTTTTTAGAGCCATGCTGCTCGCTATTCCGCCCGCAGGCATTCCACTGATTCCGTCGGCGACGATCATCCCATAAGCCGTCTCGTCGACTGTGTGTGGAACGGCGCCCTCCGGAAGATTCGACTGCATCGCGCGCAGCGAACGATCCGCGCGAACAACAAGATAATGATCCTCGTTGCGCGGCATTTCGTTTCCAGTATGCGACTGCGCCGCAAGATCGACTTCTACGAGCGACGATGCTGGATTCTCTTTTTTTCCGTTCTGCGGCGCACCTTTCTGATTTATCCCGGCCGCTTCGGGCTGTTGAACGGGTTTTGAACTTCTGCTCATGATGAAGACCTCCGGCAGCCTTCGCTACTCAAGCCATATCGAGGCTGCTCAATTCGTCGAGCAACAAATCGACCGGTTGTCCATCCAGGGACTTCCAGCCGTCAATAAGTTTGTCTCGCTGTCGCGAAGTGTATCGGTGATCCGCTTCCGGTGAAACTGTCAGTACTGACAGTTCACGGCTGAAAACTTAGTGGTGTGGTTATTACGTCGCCGGCTTGTAACGTCCCGCGTCAGTCCTTCGCGTGCTTTGCGGTCCTTTGCGCCTTTGCGTTGAGTATTGAAGGAGTAAGACCCAATACTCAACGCAAAGGCGCAAAGGACCGCAAAGCACGCGGAGATCTAGCAACGTGCAGAATCCGAACACCTCCGAAAAGTTTGCAGCCGGCGGGAACGCGACCCTGTTACTTGATTCCTTTTCTGACTGTCATTTGTCCCAGTTACTGCCGTCACGCCCGTCACTTAAGATAATCGTGAAGGATCTCTTAACCAGGGGAGGGGAGCATGAATATTCTGTCACTCTTTACGAACCACAGTCACTATTGGGGGATTCCTCACGTGCGGCCTTTGGACAATCTGCTGATCCAGACGTGCTATGAGTGCGGCGACGAGCGCGTGATAAAGATCAACTTGCGCCCTTACCTGACTCAGGCGAATACCACAGTGTACAGGGTCTGAGACGTAGGCCGCGTGATCATACTTTGAACCTCGCCATCGCCTGGCTAAGCGCTTATGCCTAACGGCAGGTGTGGCGCACTCCGTCAGCTTATGGAGAAGCGTTCATACGGGCGCAAGATGCCTGTCATCTTTTCACATCATTCCTGTCAAAACTGACAGTTTAAAGTCCCGCCTCTTGAGCACAGAATCGTTGCGAAATTCGGCCTTTCGCGCCGGTACAAATCAACAGATACGAGGAGGCTGCGATGGAACGGAAACTACACACGAAATGGATGAGGGTTATCTGCGCTGGGCTGCTTGGCATCGGCTTTCTTGCAGTCGCAACCCACGCGCAGGAGAACGAGAAAGTCAGCCCCGAGGTGCAGCAACTGAAAGAGAAACTCCAAAAGCTCGAGCAAACAGTCCAGGAGTTGAAAACGCAAATACAGGGAATCGATCAACCGAAGCTTGCGCCGGCCGCTGCCAGGTCAACGCTGCCAAATACTCAGCCCGCAGCCGAGCTGCCTACAGCAAAGGCCACTGCCACCCAGGAAGAGAAGAAGGGCGAAAGCACATTGCAGGTTTACGGCTTTGCAATGCTCGACTTCGGCTACGAGTTCAAGCAGCAACAGCCGGATTGGTTTGATGTCCTTCGGCCCACGAAGCTCCCTTCGTTCAAGGATCAGTTCGCTCCAGACGGGAAGACTTTTTTTGGTGTTCGGCAGAGCCGGCTCGGGGTGAAGTCTACAACGGCCACTCCGTTTGGCGAGCTGAAGACTACTTTTGAGTTCGAGTTGTTCGGTTCGGGTGTCGATGCGGGACAAACTACTTTTCGTCTGCGTCACGCATACGGCGAATTGGGGCACTTCGGCGCGGGTCAGTACTGGACCACTTTCGGTGATACCGATGCCTATCCGAACTCGCTCGAGTATTGGGGACCGAACGGGTTGGTTTGGTTTCGCAACGTGCAGGTTCGATGGATGCCGCTCAAAGGAAAGAACTCGATAACAGTCGCGCTTGAACGGCCGGGCGCGAGCGGCGATCAGGGCGTGTTCGCGGATCGAATCGAATTGCAGGGCATCAAGCCCAAGTTCGACTTGCCCGATTTCGTGTCTCACGCGCGCTTCGATCGGGACTGGGGACATGTGCAAATCGCCGGACTGGTGAGAAGGATCAGATGGGTCGATGTAACCAACGACCAGTTTGATCTCAGCGGAAGCGCGGTCGGATGGGGGACCTCACTGAGCTCGCATCTCAAGTTCGGCAAGAAGGACGTCGGCCGCTTTCAGGTCACTTACGGTGAAGGTATTGAAAACTACATGAACGATGCGCCGGTGGACATCGGCATCAAGAAGGATTCGTCGAACCTGTTGAGGCCCATCAAAGGCGTCGCGCTTCCGGTGCTGGGGATGTCGACGTTCCTGGATCACACCTGGAGCAAGCAGTTCAGCAGCGCGATCGGGTATTCGCTTATCAACATTGAAAACTCTGACGGCCAGGCGGCGGATGCCTATCATCGCGGCCACTATGCGCTCGCTAACCTGCTGTTCTACCCGTACGACAACGTGATGGTGGGCGGTGAGTTTCAGTGGGGGCGGCGCCAGAACTTCGGCGACGGCTTCGCGGCGAACGACTATCGCATTCAGTTCTCGTTCAAATACAACTTCGCGAAGACCTTCGGACTCTGAAGGCCGCGAAGATAAGGGCGACCTATTCACGCCAGCAGTACTTTGCGAACTTTGCGCTTCGAACCGAGAGATACATTAGCGCAAAGCTCGCAAAGGACCGCAAAGCTCGCAGAGCTGACGTGGGCTTTGATCATTGATTATCAACCTGGAACTCTTTTCGGTCTGTGAGTTTTTTTTCTTCCGCCTGTCAATCCTGACAGTTATTACTCGGCGCAAGGCTTCATACACTGAAGTGTAGGCAGTCGGGTCTGCCGGCTGACACACGAAGACCACTCGGCGAAGAGCGATCGACCCAAAGACTATTGACCCGCGACAAAATCGCGAGGGAGGTTCAGATGAAAGCAAAAGTCTCACGACCAGGTTCCCGAAGACCTACAGCTTCACGAAAACTCATTCGATACCTGATTACCGTCATAACAACGATGCTGCTCGTGCCCGGGACCGGACTCCTGTTCGCGAATTGCGTCTCCGCGCCGCCAGCGGCGCAACCCTTAGCGCAACCGGTAGCGCAATCAGATGAGCAACCAGCAGCGTCGCCGGCGGCTCAAGATGCAGCGAGGATTCCTGCTGATCAGCTTGATTCGCTTGTAGCGCCGATCGCGCTATATCCGGATCCGCTGCTCAGTCAGACGCTGGTGGCTTCTACATACCCGCTCGAACTCATGCAGCTTCAGCAGTGGCTCGGCAGGAACAAAAATCTCACCGGCAAAGGATTGACGGACGCGGTTGCGAAGCAGCCGTGGGATCCGAGCATCCAGGCGATGGCCGCGCTCCCGGACCTGGTGAAGCGCCTGTCCGATGACATCCAGTGGACTACCGATCTTGGCAATGCGTTTCTCGCGCAGCAGCCCGATGTAATGGATGCGATTCAGCGCATGCGCCAGAAGGCTCAGAGCAAGGGAGCTTTGCAATCGAACCAGCAGCAAAAGGTCGAGACCCAGGTTGTCGAAAGCAAGACAGTCATCGTCGTCGAACAGGCGGATCCACAAGTAGTGTACGTGCCTTCATACGATCCGATGTATGTCTACGGCGCGGCTGCCTATCCCTATCCTCCAATCTACTACCCGCCATATCCGGCGGGCGGAGTGATTGCCGCAAGCGCAATCTCATTCGGAGTAGGCATGGCAATCGGCGCCGCGTGGGGTGGAGGTGGTTGGGGTTGGGGCTGCGGATGGGGCGGCAACGATATCAACATCAACCGGAACAACAGCTTTAATCGCAACACCAACATCAACGGCGGGAACCGAAACAACATCGGCAACGGCAACAACTGGCAGCACAATCCGACGCATCGCGGCGGCGCGCCTTACGGTGACCGCGGTACCGCAAGCAAGTTCGGCGGTACGACGCGAGGAGACTCGCTGAACAATCGCCAGGCAAGCGCCAAACAACAGGTCGGCAGACAAGGTGGAAATCTTGGCAGCAATACTCGCGCCGGCGATCGCGCCGGCGGTGCCGGAGCCAGTGATCGGTCGCGCGGCGGTGATCGCGCGGGCGGCGCCGGAGCCAGTGACCGGTCGCGCGGCGGTGATCGCGCGGGCGGCGCCGGAGCCAGTGACCGGTCGCGCGGCGGTGATCGAGCCGGCGGCGCGGGAGCCAGCGATCGCTCCCGAGCCGGTGGCTCAAGTGGTCAATCTCGAAGCAGCGGTGTTGCCGGTGATCGCGCCAGTCGAGACAGCTCAGGCGGCGGCAGCCGCGGTGGTGGAGGTGGAGGTGATCGGGTTGGCAGCCGCGACGTCGGGCGCAGCTCCGGTGGCGGAAACAGCGCATTCGGGGGTGGTTCGCGAGGCTTCAGCGGCGGCAGCGCGCGCTCGAGCAGCAGTCGCGGCTCTTCAAGCATGGGAGGCTCGCGCGGTGGTGGTGGCGGCGGCATGTCCAGAGGGGGCGGCGGCTCCAGAGGTGGCGGCGGCGGCCGCAGGAGGTAAGTGAATCATGAAACGGAGAACAAACATGAAATCCTCAACTTTGAGCTTAAGTATTGCAACGCTCCTGTCGGCTGTGAGCGCGATCGCAGGTGTTTTCTTGTTTGCGATTGTAGCTTTGGCGCAAGCGCCGGGAGCGACGAAAGCTAAAACGTTCGCGTCGCCGCAGGAAGCCGCCAGTGCGCTTATCGACGCCGCGGAGAAGTACGACGTTGCCGCCCTGGCGGCGGTCCTCGGCCCGGGCGCTCGCGACATCATCAACACCGGTGAGCCCGCGCGTGATCGAGAGATGGCCGCGGAGTTCGCCAAACAAGCTCGCGAGAAGAACAACGTCGCGGTGGATCAGCGAACGAAGACCCGCGCGTTTCTCTCGATAGGCGTCGATGATTGGCCGTTCCCGTTGCCCATTGTCAAACGGGTGGGGAAATGGTCTTTTGATGCAAACGCGGGCCGGCAGGAAATCCTGTTCCGGCGGATCGGTGGAAACGAACTCGATGCAATTCAAATATGCCGCGGCTTCGTCGAAGCTCAGCACGAGTACGCGCTGCAGAAACGCGAAGGCTACGAGGTCAATCAGTACGCGCAAAAGATCATCAGCACTTCCGGCAAACAGGATGGCCTCGCGTGGCAGAACGCGGATGGAACATGGGGCGGCCCGGTCGGAGAGAAAGCTGCGCGCGCATTCGAGAAAGGCTACACCGGAAAGGGCGAACCATTTCACGGGTACTTCTTCAAGGTCCTGAAAGGGCAGGGACCCGCTGCGCCGCTCGGTCAAATGTACTTCGTCATAAAGGGCGCGATGATCGGCGGATTCGCGCTGGTAGCATCGCCGGCCGAATACGGCGTCACCGGCGTGAAGAGCTTTATGGTCAGTCACGACGGTGTTGTCTATGAAAAAGATCTCGGTCCACACACCCTAACCGAGTTCAGAAAGATTGAGCTGTTTAACCCGGACAAGAGTTGGACTCCGGTGTCGGAGCCACGTGACTAGTTGGCCTGGTTGCCGGTCGTTTTCCCGTTTTGTGAATGGCGGCTAAAAGCGAGACGAATGGCTCGGACTCAATACCATCACCGGCGGCGGGCGCAACCCGCTACCAGCACAAGATAAGGAGAAAGGACATGACCAAAGAAACGAAACCCTTTGAAACGGATTGCGACGATCTCCTCGGCAACCCTGACGCGTTGCTTTCGCAGGAGATTCCCCCCGGCATCGATCGCCGGAAGTTTTTGATGAGAAGCGCTGTGGGCGGCGCCGCAGCGATAATGACGGGCCGGAGCCTCTTAGCCGCGGACAGAACATCCGGGGCAGTCAAATCGATTCCGACATCGCTCCCGATCTACAGAGGACTGTATGTCTATGCGGCGTCGAAAGGGCCCATCGTGACAACGGCTGACGAGTTCTACAAAGTGGGGCCCGGCCCCTCGAGCTCGCACACGATCGGCCCGATGCGCATTACCTATGATTTCTACCAGCGATGCACGAAGCTGCCGGCGGACCAGCTCGCGAAGGCAACCGCGCTGAGAGTCAACCTGTTCGGCAGTCTCAGCGCCACGGGCAAGGGACACGGCACGGAACGAGCTTGTCTGGCAGGTTTGATCGGTATGGAACCCGCCACTGTCGACCCCCTGTTTCTTGACGGCCTGCGCGACAAGCCTGACCAGTCGTTCAAAGTTAAGCTCGGCGAAAAAGAAATCACGGTTACGCTCAAGGACGTCGTCTACGACGCTCCAAAAGGCGAGTTCCATCACCAAAACACCATGGTCTGCCATCTGCTGGCCGGCGCCGAAGATGTGTTCCAACTGGAGTACTACTCCGTGGGCGGCGGATTCATCGAGTGGAAAGGTTATGAGCCGCCGAAGAAGAATGCTCCGAAGTATCCGTTTGAGACAATGAAGGAGCTTCGTGCCCATGCGGACAAGAACAAGTTGTCCATCGGACAGGTGATGCTGGCGAATGAAATGTCAATCGCCGGCAAGACCGAGGCGGAAGTAAATGCGTTCATCGACAAGATCATCAACGCGATGCTCGCGACGGTAAAGTCGGGGCTGAACATGCCGGAGGAGGGCGTACTTCCTGGCCCGATCAAGCTACACAGCAAAGCAGCGACGGTTTATAAGCGCGCGATGGACGACGAGAATTTGGCAGACCGCGGCGTCGGCTTGCTGTCCGCATGCGCGATAGCCGCCTCTGAGGAGAACGCTCGCGGCCACCTTGTCATCACCGCTCCAACGGGAGGATCAGCCGGCGTCATGCCTTCCCTCGTCTATGCGTTGACCGAGGGACGCAAGATCCCGCGGGAAAAGATCCGTGACGGCATGCTCGCCGCTCTCGGGGTAGGCTATCTCTGCAAGCATCACGCGACGTTGGCTGCTGCAGAGGGGGGCTGCCAGGCCGAGATTGGTGTGGCTTCCGCAATGGCCGCGGCATTGGTCGCCACGGCGCGCGGAGCTGAGTCGCGAGTGGTCGAGAACGCCGCGGAATCGGCCCTCGAGCATCACCTGGGCCTGACCTGCGACCCGGTAGCCGGGTACGTGCAGGTCCCGTGCATTGAAAGATGTGCGTTCGGCGCAGTCAAGGCCTGGACAGCCTATGCGATCGCCAGCAACGAGATCGCAAACAATCACCGCGTGGGCCTCGACGAAACCGTGCAGGCCCTGGCACAGACCGCCAAGGACATGAACAGTAAGTACAAGGAAACAAGCGAGGCCGGTCTGGCTCTCTCCGTGGTCCTCTGTTGAGCCAACGGGCCATACGCCGCATGGCCTGACACCGCATGGCCTTACGCCGCATGTAAGGGCGGCCCTCCGTGGCCGCCCCTCACTGGCAGGGCCTAGCTCTCGAGTGAGGGGCGGCCACGGAGTGCCGCCCCTACAGGTCCGCAAATTAATCCAGGCACGGAGGCTCCATCATGTTGATAAGCCGCGCATCCTTCAGGCTCTCAGCCGCATTGGCGTTCGCGTCGGTGATGTGTCTTACGGCTTCGGCCTACGGGCAGTCTCCACCGATCCGGCCAGGCGCGCCGGATCGCGAAGTCGCCGCGGCCGAGAAAAGAGTCGTTACGGAGAAGCCCCGGCCAGTCGACCTTGAGGACGAAGTAGCGGCTGTGAAGGCCGAGAACGCCGCCGTTCGAGCACAGCTTCGCAAGATGGAAGAGCAGCAGAAGACACTGCTGGAACTTATGGACCGTCTGCAACGGCGGCTCGACGGCCCCCCGATCGCAGATACGTCGCGCGCTGCGCCGTCACCAGGCACATCGACAAGCACATCGACAGGCACATCGACACGCGCAGACGCTCCGGCGCCATCGACAGCGGCGCCCGGGGCTTCAGCGCCTTCGCCGTCCGTCTCCCCGGTTCAAGCCAAATCAACAGACGACGATCGTTATCAGGATGGCATTGTTATCTGGAGAACTTCCGACGACGCTGAGGTGCCTTTCCTGCTGAAGTTCAACGTCAATACCCAGGTCCGATATCTCAATACACTTTCATCACCTGACACTTTCACCGACCATCTGGGCGCAGTCCACGAGGTTCACAGACGCAATGACATCACGGTAAATCGCTCGATGTTCATCCTGGGCGGGTACGTGTTCGACAAGAGGCTGCGATATAGCATGACCGTCTGGACGTCCGCCGGGGCCGCGTCAATCGTCGTAGCAGGGAACATTGGCTGGCAATTCAACAAGGCACTCACGATCACCGGCGGTTACACCGGTGTTCCAGGCAGCCGATCGCTCGTTAACACGTTCCCATTTTTTACCTCGACCGATAGGAGCATGGCGGACAACTTCTTCCGCCCCGGCTTCACCCAGGGAGTCTGGGCGAACGGGGAACCGCTGAAGGGCTTGAACTATTTGGTGTTCGTCGGCAACGGTCTCAACACCCTGAATATCTCGGCAAACAAGATCGATACGAAGCTGCTCGTTTCCGGCAGTGTCTGGTGGGAACCGCTGGGAGCCTATGGGGAACCCGGCAAGTCACGCAACATGTACGATGATTATTTCGCCACCAAAAAAACTCGCATTCGAATTGGTACTGCGTTTACAAGATCGCGGGAAGACCGTTTTTCAAATCTCGATCAATCAAGTCCGGAGAACACTTCACTGTACAATTCCGACGGCGTGCTTACATTCGCGACCGGAGCGTTTGCGCCGGGTGTGACAGTCGACAAGGCTACCTACCGCTTGTGGGCGATCGACGGCGGCATCAAATGGAACGGGCTCGCGGTCAATGGACAATACTACTTTCGCCGGCTAAACGACTTCGAAGCAAGCGGGCCGCTTCCGCTCGCATCTACATTCGACCACGGCTTTGAATGGTCGGCGAGCCAGTTTGTAATTCCTCAGAAGCTGGTTGTGTATGGCCGCGGCTCCAGGGTCTTTGGACAGTTCGGCAACTCGTCCGAATACGCCGGCGGCGTTAAATGGCATGTTCTTCCGACCGAGCGGTTATGGCTCAGCGCCGAGCTGATGCGGGTTTACAAGGTTCCTTATAGCGGCGCCTTTACTCCATATACCGCGGGTATGAATGGCTGGGCGCCGATGATCCAGTCGGTCATCGCTTTTTAACGCGAGACTAGTTTTATGAGACCACTCGCATGATGCGTTTGCCATCAGTGAGCCGCGCACGGCTCGGGAGGCAAGGGGTGTGACTAAAAGCCGGACTTCCCACGTAGTAACGAATTTATTCGTTTCTGAAATCCCCAACGAATAAATTCGTTACTACGTGGCGGTTATCCGTTGCAAGTCCCGCTTTTAATCACACCCGGAGGCAGGGTCGCTTCGATAACCTCGGATGAGGAAGACGTATGGCACAGGTTATTGCTCATCATGTCGCTGAGTCTCGATCGCGCACCAGCGTGCGTATGGTAACCGTCGCGTGGTTATTGGCTGCGGTCTACTACTGTTATCAGTACTCGCTTCGCTCGGCGCCTTCGGTGATGATGCCGCAATTGTCTGAAGCCTTCGGACTCGGCGCGATGGGCGTCGCTTCGATCGTAGGCTTGTTCTACTACGGCTACTCTCCGTTCAGCCTGGTTGCCGGCGCGGCGATGGATCGGATGGGAACCCGGCGGTTGCTGCCGGTCGCAGCCGCAGCGGTTGGCATCGGAGCGCTGCTGTTTGCGACGGGCAACAGCGGAGCAGCGAGCGCCGGCAGGTTCTTGCAGGGAGCCGGAGGTGTTTTTGCGTTGGTGGGAGCGATTTACATCGCCACCAAAAACTTTCCGGCCTCCCAGGCCGCCACTCTTATTGGCGCGACTCAAATGTTCGGCATGGCGGGAGGGGCAGCGGGACAGTTTGTGGTCGGACCAGTGATCGGTGGCGGCCTCGCATGGAATAGCTTTTGGATTGGGATGGGCATCATCGGGTTGGTGATTGGCGGTGTTTTATTCCTGCTTCTCCCAAAGGAAGAAGAATCACACCAAACAGGCAATTGGTTGAAGAGCGCCACCGGAGCGTTCGGCACGGTGTTCAGGAATCCGCAATCGATTCTGTGTGGCTTGATCGCCGGGCTTCTTTTTATTCCGACGACGATCTTCGACATGATTTGGGGAGTGCGTTACCTGCAAGAGGCGCACGGTTTTGACTATGCGGCGGCGGTAATGCGCTCGGCGACGGTCCCGATCGGTTGGATCATCGGGTGCCCCCTTCTCGGTCTCATTTCGGACCGGCTAGGACGACGAAAACCGGTGATCATCGGAGGGGCCGTCGTGCTTTTGGGATGCCTGGCGTGGATACTCTACGGCCCGGTTGCTGTCCTTCCTCCTTACGTGCTGGGTCTGGTTGCGGGTATCGCTTCAGGCGCCGCGATGCTCCCTTACACCGTGATAAAGGAAGCCAACCCTCCGCAGGTTGGCGGCACCGCGACGGGCGTCGTCAATTTCATAAACTTCACGTTCAGCGCCTTGCTCGCACCTGTCTTCGGAGGACTTCTTCAGCGGGCCTCGGGCGGGGCCGCGCAGATGGAACTCGAGCATTACCAGACGGCGTTCATGCCGCTTCTGTTTGGCGTCGCAATCGCGATCGTCCTTTGTTTTCTGTTGAAGGAGACCGGAACCGCGGTGCGACGAACACCTCAGGAGGTGAGATGAATCCAGGGACCGGAAAGTATGAACAGCTACTCGAGCGATGCAAGAGGCTCGAGGCCATTCCAACAGCCGTGGCGCATCCGTGCGGCGCATCGGCGTTGTCCGGGGCGATCGAAGCGGCAAACGAAGGGCTCATCCTCCCAATCCTCGTTGGTCCGATAGGTGAAATAGAAGCGACCGCAAGGGCGGCAAAGATCGATCTCGGCGGCTTCCGAATCGTCGACGCCGAGGACAGCCATGACTCGGCGCGCAAGGCGGTTGAATTAATAAGGAAGGGCGAGGCCGAGCTTCTGATGAAGGGCAACCTTCACACCGATGAATTGATGGCTGCGGTCGTCTCGCGCGAGGGAGGCCTGCGCACAGCCCGGCGTATCAGCCACGTGTTTGTGATGGATGTTCCCACTTATCACAAGGTGTTGATCGTCACCGACGGCGCTATCAATATCGCACCCACGCTCGAAGACAAAGTCGACATCTTACAGAACGCGATTGATCTGGCAATCTCACTCGGCCGTGAAAAACCAAAGGTCGCGATTCTCGCGGCGGTCGAGACTGTGACTTCCAAAATGCCCGCGACGATTGACGCCGCGGCGCTGTGCAAAATGGCCGAGCGCGGTCAGATCAAAGGCGCCATCCTCGATGGCCCGCTCGCGTTCGACAACGCGATCAGCAAAGAAGCGGCTTCCATCAAGGGGATCACTTCCGAAGTTGCCGGCGACCCGGACATTCTGCTGGCGCCGGACCTTGAAGCGGGCAACATTCTGGCCAAGCAGCTCACCTTCCTTGCGAACGCCGATAGCGCCGGGCTGGTGCTTGGAGCGAGAGTGCCGGTGATCCTGACCAGCCGAGCCGACAGCGTGCG
>Ga0134124_10000630_pt1 | contig 28233 bp, 25 predicted proteins | sample KB304_FD_96880 | JGI IMG/M metagenome (GOLD analysis project Ga0134124, IMG submission 96880) | Terrestrial soil microbial communities without Nitrogen fertilizer from Kellogg Biological Station, Michigan, USA - KB3-0-4 | ecosystem: Environmental > Terrestrial > Soil > Unclassified ... | reverse complement strand
CGAGCCGACGCTGTATCCGCCGCACCTGAAGGGCGTGTCGCGCGTTTTCGCGCAATGGGCCGACACCACGCTGTTCTGGGCCGCCATGGCCTACAACCTGCAGCCCAAGGGCGCGGCCCATGTCTTCGCGAAGGCACAGCCCGAAGCGGCCAAGGCGTTCGGCGAGGACCGCAAGGCGATGAGCGGCAACATGGTGCGGCTGCGGCCGGCGGATGCCACCAGCGCCTACCGCTCTTACCTGCGGCGCATCGCGCACATGGCGGAGGAGCACGACTTCCTGTTCGGCACCGATCCCTGCATCGCGGATTTCGCGACCTATCACGCGCTCTGGTACACGCGCGTCCAGGTGCCGGTGCTGGCGGACATCCTGGCCGCCACGCCGGCCGTGAGCGAGTGGATGGACCGCATCGCGGCGATCGGCCACGGCGGCATGGACAAGTTCAATTCGGCCGATGCGGTCGTCGTGGCCAAAGCTGCCGAGCCGATGCCGCCGGGCGGGAATCTGCTGATCGACAGCGCCTTCCAGGACGATCACGGCATCCCGCTGGGCAGCCAGGTCACGATCACGTCCGAAAGCTTCGGGCCGGAGCCGACCCACGGCGTGCTGCTCGCCGCCACGCGGACCCACTACACGCTGCAGCGCGAAGACGCCAGGGCCGGCATCGTGCACGTCCACTTCCCGCGCATCGGCTACGTGCTGCGCAAAGCCGAAGCTGCTTGAGTCTTGCGGAGGGCAGGGCAGATGTCGCGCGCGTCCGGTTGGTGCGTTTTCGACACCGCAATCGGCACTTGCGGCATCGCCTGGAACGACAGCGGGCAGGTGGTTGGGGTCCAGTTGCCGGAAGCGGACGAACGGGCCACTCGCGCCCGCATGCAATCGCGCTTTCCGGCAGCGGCGCAATGCTCTCCGCCGCCGGCCATCGGGGCGATCGCGCAGCGAATTCGCGCGTTGCTGGAAGGCCAGCCCGATGCGCTGCTGGATGTGCCGCTCGACATGACGGATGTGCCGGACTTCAACCGACGCGTCTATGAAGTCACGCGTGCCATCCAGCCGGGCCGAACCTCGACCTATGGCGAAGTGGCGGCGCGCCTGGGCGAGCCGGGCGCGGCCCGTGCCGTCGGGCAGGCGCTGGGGCACAACCCGTTCGCGCCGGTGGTGCCATGCCATCGCGTACTCGCCGCGGGCAGCGCAGGAGGCGGCTTTTCAGCCGCAGGGGGCGTCGCCACCAAGCTGCGGATGCTGCAGATCGAAAAGGCCCAGCTCGGGTCCGAGCCGGGCTTGTTCGACTGACGGCGCGGCGCCGGCTTATTTACGGGCTGCCAGCCCATGGCGCAGCCGGAACGCCGCCCACTGCCGGCGGGCGCGCGCTTTCCAGCGCAGCGCTGCCTGCCATGGAGCGGAACACCGGAGCTGCGCGATGACCCCATCCTTCCAGCTCTTCCAGCGCGGGTACCAGCGGGCGAACCACGCCAGCCGCAGCAGCGCCGGCTCGGTCAGCGTGAACAGCCGCGCCAGGACTGCCGTGCCCAGGACCTTGGCCGTGAGCAGCACGCCGACGCCCAGTAGCGCATGGCCACGCCCGATCAGGAACAGCGCCAGCAGCTTGACCGGCAGCAGCGCGAGCGCCGGGAGGGCGAACACTGCCACAGCGGCCCAGGGCGGCAGCGCGCGGATCCGGCGCTCGATCGCCGCCCACAACGGCAATCGCGCCAGCTTCGCCAGGAGGGCGGCAAGCGGCTCCCAACCCCATTCCTCGAACAGCAGGATGAGCGCGATCAGCGCAAGGAACGTGTTGCGCAGGAGCCGGCGTAGCCAGTGCATCCCGCGAGTCTAGCCTTCAACAGCCCAGGCTGAGCGCCTGCAACGTCTTGCCTGACTTCGGCTCGAAGATCACGAGATTGACCTGCCGTGGATGCGAGGGTTCGGCGGCGACAGCTCGCAGCGTGACCTTCGCGGCACCGCGGTACTCACCGGCGGGCACGTACTGCCGGACCACGAAATCGTGCTGGAGGAACTCGCCGGCGTTTTCTCCCGCCTTGACTTTGCTGCCATGCCCGTGCTCGGTCACGGTCCAGTAGGCGCCCCAGGCCGCAACGCCTTCGGACGGCGTCACGAGCGCTTCGAAGGCGTCTCCGGCACTTTTCTGCAAGGAGATTCGTGCGCGGGCCGGTTCCCTGCCATTGCCGAGTGCACGCGAATAGTCGCGCCAATCCTGCCCATCGCGCACCAGTTGCGGCGTGTAGACGCCCGACTGCCCGCTGCGCCTGGCGACCTGGCGTTGCCGGTCCGTATACGCGGGACTGGCGAAGCGATCGATCCAGCCGATGTAGTCCCAATAGCCCACGTGGAAAGCCTGGACCACGGCGCGGCCGCTCGCGGCGCTGGCTTTCAGTGTGGACAGCCAGCGATCGGCGGGTGGGCACGAACTGCAACCCTCCGAGGTGTACAGCTCGATGACAGGGGTGAGCGTGGCGGCCGATTCCGCTTTGCAGGCGGCGGCGGAGGCGAGTGCGCTACCGGCGCCTGCGAGGGCACAGGCCGCGGTGAGAACGGAGAGAACTGGTTGCATGCGGCGCTCCAATGCCCCTTGGTCGCGCCACTCTAGCGCTTCTTACAGCCTCATGAACTCACATGCTCGCGCGCGGTCACGTCCGTCGGTATGTCGACGCGCGCCGGTTGCAAGCGTTCCAGCCGCGTTTCGAGACGGCTTTCCAGTTCGTTCAGCCGGCCATCGAGCATGCGGCTGATCGCATCCAGCTGGCTGCGCAGTTCGCGCTGGTTCTGCACCATCGCCTTTTCGAACTCGCTGGCCACGATGGACTCGCGCTGCCGGTTGTCCCGAAGGTGCGTGTCCAACTGCTGGCGCAGATCGGTGAAGCGCGAGGCCTCGGCTTTTTCGGCCAGATCGCGCTGGGCTTGCAGGGTCTTGGCGTGGCGGCTCGTTTCGCGCATGTGGCGCGACTCCTGCATCGCGCTGCCCATGAGGAAGAACAGCAGCGTGACGCCGAAAACGGCCAGCATGATCAGGCCCAGCGGCGCCTCCTCGACAACCACGCCGAAGTTCAGCGGCGATGTGCGCGTGAATTCAGGCCAGTTCTGGGCGGCGAAGCCGGCGACCAGCAAAATCGCAACAACAAGAAAAAATAATCGGGCGCGCATTGGAGTCTCCTTGGAGGGAATAAGCCATTCTGGTCAGCGGCCGGAGGCGCCGAATGTCAGCCAAGATGCCGTATTGGTGTGCGTGCTGTGTGGCAAACTGCCGCGTCGCCAGTGTCCGATGCAGAAGTTCTCCAGCAGTTACAAATGCAAAAAATCATCCGGCAGATCGCCGCGGAAATCCGGGTCCAGGAACGCCAGGTCGAGGCAGCGGTGAACCTGCTTGATGGCGGCGCCAGCGTGCCCTTCGTGGCCCGCTACCGCAAGGAAGCAACCGGCGGCCTGGACGACGTGCAGTTGCGCGAACTCGAGTACCGGCTGGGCTACTTGCGCGAATTGGAAGAACGGCGCGCCGCGGTGCTCAAGAGCGTGCAGGAGCAGGGCAAGCTCACCCCCAGCCTGCGCGCTGCCTTCGAGGCCGCGCCGACCAAACAGGAACTCGAAGACCTTTACCTGCCTTACAAGCCCCGGCGGCGCACCAAGGGCCAGATCGCGCGCGAAGGCGGCATCGAGCCGTTGGCGGACCAGCTCTTCGCCGACCCATCGCTCATTCCGGCTGACGAGGCGGCGCCCTTCGTCAAAGCGGAAATAGGCGAGGGCGGCGAGGATTTCACCAGTGTCGCAGCCGTACTCGATGGGGTGCGCGACATCCTGTCCGAGCGGTGGGCCGAGGATCCGGCGTTGGTGCGGCAATTGCGCGAATGGCTGTGGTCGGAAGGGCTGTTCAAGTCCAGGCTCATGGCCGGCAAGGACGAAAACAGCGCCGACGTGGCGAAGTTTCGCGATTATTTCGACTACGCCGAGCCGATCGTACGCGTGCCGTCCCATCGTGCGCTGGCCGTCCTGCGCGGCCGGCAGCTGGAGATCCTCGACGCCAAACTGCTGTTGCCGGTTGAGCCGGAACCGGGCCGCACTTCCATCGCCGAAGGCAAGATCGCGCTGCATATCGGCTGGAGCCACCAGGGCCGCGCCGCCGACGACCTGCTGCGCAAGTGCGTGGCCTGGACCTGGCGGGTGAAGCTGTCGCTATCCACCGAGCGTGACCTGTTCGCCCGGCTGCGCGAGCAAGCCGAGAAGGTGGCGATCAAGGTGTTTGCCGACAACCTGCGCGACCTGCTGCTGGCCGCGCCGGCCGGGCCGCGCGTCGTGATGGGCCTGGACCCGGGCATCCGCACCGGGGTGAAGGTGGCAGTGGTCGATGCCACCGGCAAGCTGGTCGATACGGCAACCGTTTATCCACATGAGCCGCGCCGCGACTGGGATGGATCGCTGCATCAGCTCGAACTGCTGTGCCGCAAGCACGGCGTGAACCTGATCGCGATCGGCAACGGCACGGCCAGCCGCGAAACCGACAAGCTGGCCGGCGAACTGATCAAGCGGCTCGATTCCCCTCGTCCTGAAGGGGCGGCTTCGACAGGCTCAGTCCGCGCGGTGGAAAAAGTCGTGGTCAGCGAAGCGGGCGCCTCGGTCTATTCCGCCAGCGAATTCGCCTCGCAGGAAATGCCCGGCGTGGATGTGAGCCTGCGCGGAGCCGCGAGTATCGCCCGCCGGTTGCAGGACCCGCTGGCCGAACTGGTCAAGATCGATCCGAAATCCATCGGCGTCGGCCAGTACCAGCATGACGTCAACCAGAGCGAACTCGCTCGCATGCTCGACGCCGTGGTGGAGGACTGCGTGAATTCGGTAGGGGTGGATCTGAACACGGCCAGCGTGCCGCTGCTGTCGCGCGTTTCGGGACTTTCGGGCAGCGTCGCCAAGGCAGTGGTGCGCTGGCGCGAGGCGCACGGCGCATTTGCGAACCGCAAGCAGTTGATGGAAGTCGGCGGCCTGGGCGCCAGGACATTCGAGCAAAGCGCGGGTTTCCTGCGTATTCGCGGCGGAGACAACCCGCTCGACATGACAGGCGTGCATCCGGAAAGCTACCCCGTGGTCGAACGGATGGTGGCCGCGACCGGTAAGCCGGTCGTCGAGCTGATGGGCCGCGCGGAAATGCTCGAGTCGCTGAAGCCCGAACTGTTCGCCAACGAGAAGTTCGGCGTGATCACCGTGAAGGACATCCTGGGTGAACTCGAAAAACCGGGCCGCGACCCACGCCCCGAGTTCAAGGTGGCGCGCTTCAACGACGGCGTCGAGAGCATCAGCGACCTGCGCGAAGGGATGGTGCTGGAGGGCACGGTGAGCAACGTCGCGGCGTTTGGTGCCTTCGTCGACCTGGGCGTGCACCAGGACGGTCTCATCCACGTCAGCCAGCTTTCTCACAAGTTCATCAAGGACGCGCGCGAAGTTGTGAAGACCGGCGACATCGTCACGGTCAAGGTGGTGGAAGTCGACGTGGCCCGCAAGCGCATCGGGCTTTCGATGAAGCTGGGCGAGGCGCAAAGCCGCCGCGACGGGCCGCGCGACAACCGCTACCAGGGCGCCGGACGCGGGGAGCGCGCCCCTCAGGCTCAACCGCTGAACACGGCGATCGCCGGTGCCTTCGCCAAGCTGCAGCGGTTAAGAAAATAACCATGGCCGGCCTTCGCGACATTGCAGGATTGGGTACACCGCAGCCGGCTGGATCACTGGATCGGGTGCTGGGTTGGGATGTGCTGCGCGGCTTGTGCGCTTTAGGCGTCGCTTTGTACCACCTGCTGTACTGGCAGGGCCTCGCGAGCCTGAACACGCTGGGCAGCTACGGCGTCTATCTGTTCTTCGTGCTGTCGGGTGCCAGCCTTGCCTACAACTACAGCGGGCGGCTCAGCGGCCCGCGCGACGCCGGGGCTTTCCTGCTGGTGCGCTGGCTGCGCCTGGCGCCGCTGTACATCGTCGTGTGCCTCGTCGTGGTGGCTGTCCTTGTGCTGCATTCGGGCCAACCCGTCGACCAGCTGCTGCTCCGGCTCGTGCTCAACGCGACCTTCGCATTCGGTGCCTACGATCCTGCGACTTGGGCCCTCGCCATCGGTGGCTGGTCGCTGGGCATCGAATTTGCCTACTACCTGGCCTTCCCGCTGCTGTTACTGGCCTTGCCGCGGCGGGCATGGTGTGCCGCGCTGGCCCTGGCTTTCTGCGTGCTGCAATGGATCTGGATCGTCCGCACCGTGGGCTCGCCGGCTGGTTACGCCGCCAGTTCAGTGGCTTACCACCAGGTGCCCGCCTTCGCGGCCTATTTCTTTGGCGGCTGCGTCATCGGCCATTGGCGCAGGACGAACTTCCGCGCGCTGCCCCTCATGATCGGCGTGCTGGCATGGGTGCTCATGACGGGTTTGCTGCTATGGCTCAACCCGGCGCGGCAAGGCGATGAATTGCTCGGCGCCCGTGGCGCAGCGCTGTTCTGCGCCTGCTTCGCAGTGGTGCTGGTCAGCGGCCAGGTGAGCGTGGGTGCAAGACTGGCACCGGTCGCGCGCTGGCTGGGCGATATCACGTACGGCTGCTACCTGATCCATCCCGTCATCTTTTTTGGCTTCATCTGGTTCGTGCTGCCGCGGCTGGCTGAATTCGAGATTTCCCAGGCCCCATTCGCCTTCAAATGCGCCGTGCTGGTCATGGTTTTGGTTCTGAGCTGCCTCACGGCCGCAGCCAGCGAGCGCTGGTTCGAGGCGCCGCTGCGCCGCTGGGGCAAGCGCAGGCTAGGCCACCAGGGGCGGCCGGCTCGTGCGCCTCACATCGACGCCGCCAGCATCTCTTCATAGTCCTGCGCCGAGGCGATGCGCGGATTGGTCTTGTGGCAGTGATCGGCCAGCGCGCCCTTGATGATCTGGTCGAACTGATCCCGGTGCACGCCCATCGCCGCCAGTCCGGCCGGCAAGTCCAGCCGCGCGTTCATGTCCTTGATTGCTTCGGGAATATCTCCGGCCGAGCGCAGGCCCATGGCATGGGCCATGCGTTCCAGGCGCCGGTCCTTGCGCACCGACTCGGCCTGTGCGTTGAAGCGAACCACCACGGGCAGGAACATGGCGTTGAGCGTACCGTGGTGCAGCCTCGGGTCGACACCGCCCAGGCTGTGGCTGAGCGAATGCACGCAGCCCAGGCCCTTCTGGAAGGCCATCGCGCCCTCCATCGACGCGCTCATCAGATTGAAGCGCGCCTCACGGTCTTGTCCATCCCGGGTGGCTCTCTCGATGTGGGACCAGCCACGCTCCAAGCCGTCCAGGGCGATGCCGTCGGCAGGCGGATTGATGGCGGCGGACATAAAGGTTTCCATGCAATGGGCGATCGCATCCATGCCCGTGGCTGCCGTCAATTTGGGCGGCAGGCCCAACGTCAACTCAGGGTCGCAAATGGCGGTTTTCGGAACCAGGTTCCAGGAGTGGAAGCCCAGTTTGCGGTGATCGTCCACGATGATGATGGCGCCGCGGGCGACTTCGCTGCCGGTGCCGCTGGTGGTGGGCACGGCGATCAGCGGCGCCGCCTTGTCGGTGATCAGCGGCGAGCCGCCTTCTATGGTGGCGTAGCGGGCGAGCGGCCCCTCGTGCGCCGCCGCGATCGCCACGCCCTTGGCGCAGTCGATGGCGGAACCTCCGCCCACGGCGATGAGGCCGTCGCAACGTTTCGACCGGTACACCTGCACCGCCGCGCGCACCGCGCCCTCGGTCGGATTGGACGGCGTCTGGTCGAACACCGCCACCGTCATGCCGGGCAGCGCGTCGAGGGCTTGTTGCAAGACCCCCGCGGCCTTGACACCGGGATCGGTGACCACCAGCGGTCGGGTGATGCCGACCCGCTCGCATTCCTGCTTGAGCAGCTTGACCGCGCCGAAGTCGAACTGGATCTGGGTCACGTAATAGATGAAGGCCATGGCAGTCCCGCGCTACGATTGAGAGCCCCACTGTAACGGCAGGAGAGACAGATTGAAACCAGCGCAACTTCCGCTCATCGCGACCCCGGTGTTTGCGTGATCGGCGTGAAGTTCCTGCCGGAATTTCCCCAACTGACCCCGGCCATGCGTTCGGTACTCGAGCGCATGGCCCGCGCCGGTTACCCGCCCATCTACACGCTGACCGCGCGCGAGGCCAAGGCGGCGTACGAAGCCGCTGCCGACGTGCTGGAAGTGCCGAAGGCGCAACTGGTGCGGATCGAGGATTTCACCATTCCGGCGCGCGATGGCCACCGGCTGGCCTCGCGCCTCTACGCGCCGGGCCGCGAACTGCTGCCCGTGCTGCTGTTCTTTCACGGCGGCGGCTTCACCATCGGCAGCATCGCGTCGCACGATGTGCTGTGCCGCCAGCTCAGCCGGTTGAGCGGGTGCGCCGTTGTGTCGCTCGATTACCGGCTTGCGCCCGAACATCGCTTTCCCACGGCGGTGAATGACGCCTGGGACGCGACGCAATGGCTGGCCGCTCACGGTCGCGGCCTGAACCTGGATAGCGGCCGGCTGGCGGTGGGCGGCGACAGCGCCGGCGGCACGCTGGCTGCGGTCTGCGCCGTGCTGGCTCGCGACGCCCGCCTGCCGCTCGCGTTGCAACTGCTGTTCTACCCGGGCTGCGCGGCAGCGCCGGACTTGCCCTCTCGCGAGCGTTTCGGCCATGGCCTGGTGCTGGAAAAGCCGCACATCCGATGGTTTTTCGACCAGTATATCGATCGCACGCAGCGCGAGGACTGGCGCTTTGCGCCGCTGAATGCACCCGATGTCGAGGGCGTGGCGCCGGCCTGGTTCGGGCTGGCCGAATGCGATCCGCTGGTGGACGAGGGCTTGGCATACGCGGATAAACTGAGGTCCGCGGGCGTTGCAGTGGACCTGGAAATCTATCGCGGCGTGACCCATGAATTCATCAAGATGGGGCGCGCCGTTAGCGAAGCGCGGCAGGCCCATGCCGATGCGGCGCGCGCCCTGTCAAGAGCCCTCAACCCATGAAACGACAAGACTTCCGTTTTTTCCATCGCCTGCGGGTGCGCTGGGCCGAAGTCGATATGCAAAGAATCGTCTTCAATGCCCATTACCTGATGTATGTCGATACGGCGGTGGCCGAATACTGGCGCGTCCTGGCGATGCCGTATGACGAGGCTATGCAGCTGCTCGGCGGCGACCTCTACGTCAAGAAGGCCACCGTCGAGTTCCATGCGTCCGCGCGCATGGACGACCGCCTCGACATCGCGCTCAAGTGCGGCAACATCGGCAAGTCATCCATGATGTTCACGGCCGCCATTTTTCGCGGCGACGAGCTGTTGATCAATTGCGAACTCGTCTACGTGTTCGCCGATCCTTCCAGCCAGACCTCCAAGCCGGTGCCGCCGCCGCTGCGCGAGATTCTCATGGCTTACGAAGCGGGCGAGAGTATGGTGCGGATCAGGACCGGCAGCTGGGAAGAATTAGGCGATCATGCGAGGCGCATTCGCAGCGAGGTCTTCCTTGCCGAGCAGCAAATCCCGGCCGAGATGGAGTGGGATGACGGGGACTCGATCGCTTTTCACGCGGTGGCCTATAACCGCCTGGACCAGGCGGTGGCGACCGGAAGGTTGCTGCAGCAGTGGCCGGGAGTGGCCAGGATCGGGCGCATGGCGGTGCACCGGGTCCTGCGCGGATCCGGCATCGGGCGGCAGGTGCTTCAAGCCTTGTTGACAGCAGCCTTGGCGCGCGGCGATCGGGAGGCCATGTTGCACGCGCAGTGCAGTGCCCAGGATTTCTACCTGGGCCTGGGCTTCCAGCCGCGCGGCGAACGATTCGAGGAAGCAGGCATAGCCCACATCGAGATGGTCCGGCAGCTGGTTCCAAATTAGATGGCCAGGAAAAAACGAAACCGCCAGGACGGCAAGTCCGGTGTCCAGACAAGCGCGGAGCGGCCAACCGCCGCGCCGGTGCAAGCTGCCGGCCCCGCGCAGCCTGCAGCTTTGGCCGGGGAGGGTGCTATGCCGGCCGAAGTTGGTGGCATCGCCTCGGTCCTCATCTTCGCGCTGATGATGTTTCTCGCGCCGGCACTCGGCGTGCCTAACGAGCTGATGCTCCAGGACACGCTCAAGTCCATCGTCGTTGCTTTCGCCGCGCTGGCCGCGGCCCTGCTGTTCTTCTGGCAGCAGCGCGACCGCCGTGATGCGCTGCGCTGGCACGCCGTGATGTGGCTGCCCTTGCTGCTGATGGCGTACGCGGTGGGCAGCCTCTTCTGGTCCCACACCTACCTGGCCAGCAGTGAAGTCATACGGTGGTTCGTCTTCAGCGTGCTGGTGTGGCTGGGCGTCAACACGCTTGCGCGCGAACGCATGCCGGTGCTGGCCTGGGGCGTGCACGCGGGGGCGGTGGTGGCCGCGCTCTGGGCAGCGTTGCAGTTCTGGGTGGACTTTCATTTCTTCCCCCAGGGGCCGCATCCTGCGTCGACTTTCGTTAACCGCAACTTCTTCGCGGAATTCGCCGTCTGCACCTTGCCGTTTTCTGCCATGCTGCTGGCGCGGGCGCGGCAAAGCGCCTACGTCGCGCTGCTGGCGGCCAGCTCGGGCCTGGTCGTCGTGGCGGTGCTGATGACGGGTACGCGAGGCGCTCTGATCGCCCTGTGGCTGCAATTGCTGTTGGTCTTTCCCTTCATCGCATGGTGGTGCCGCAGGCAACTGCCTTTCGGGGCGTGGAACTGGCACACGCGGCTGATCGCCGCCGGTGTACTTATCGGCACGATCGTCGGACTGGGACTGATCAACACCGGCGACGAGGCGATTGCCGCCGAAGGCCGGGGCCAGAACGCGCTGCAACGCGGCTTCATACGCACCGGCTCGATTTCTGCCTCGGACCCGTCACTGGGCGTGCGGATGGTCATGTGGAAGGCGACCGGCACCATGATCCGGCAGCGCCCCTTGTCAGGCGTGGGGGCGGGCGCCTGGGAGAGCGAGATTCCGCTGTACCAGGCAGAGGGCTCACAGCTGGAAACCGACTACTACGTGCACAACGAGTTCCTGCAGCTGCTGGCCGAATACGGCCTGGCGGGCTGGCTGTTCCTGATCGGGCTGACTGCTTACCTCTTGACCGCGGCCTGGCGAACATTGAATGGCAAGGGCGCGCAAGCTCAGGCCGAGGCGCCCTGGCGCGCAGTCTTGCTGTGCAGCCTGCTCACGTTGATGATCGTCAGCAATGTCGGCTTTCCGTGGCGAATGGCGACCACGGGCGCGCTGTTCGCGCTGTGCCTGGGGGGACTGGCCGCATCGGACGCCCGCCTGGGCTTCGCCGGACAGGCGGCTGCCGCCCGGCTCTCGTGGCGGCCGTCGTTTTCCCGCGCGCTTGCGGGGTTCACTGTCGCAGTGATCGCCCTGGCGGCCTACATCACGCAGCAGGCGGCCGAGTGCGAGCAGAAGATCGTGCAGGCAACAAAAATCGCCCTGACCATTTCCGCCTCGGGCGATCCCAACAATCCAAGGTGGAACGGCGCGAAGTCGGAAATGCTCAAGCTGATCAAGGCAGGCATCGCGATCAACCCGCATTACCGCAAGATCACGCCGATGGTGGCGGACGAGCTCGCGCGCTGGGGCGACTGGAAGAACGCCATCTGGATCTGGGAAAGCGTCTTGTCGTCACGGCCTCATGTGGTTGCGATCATGTCCAACGTGGCGCGTGGCTATTCAACGCTTGGCAGGTCGGCCGAGGCCATGGCCTATATGGAGCGCGCCAAGAAGCTGCAACCGCGTGCCCCGTCGGTACGCTCGCTGGAAGTGATCCTCCTCAGCCGCAGCGGCCAGGAAGCCAGGGCGCTCGATTTGGCGCGCCAGGCCATTGCGGACAATATTTACGATTACGACCTGGCCAATGCCAGTTTCCATCTGGCGTCTCGCGCCGGCGACTACAAGCTGGCTGCCAAGGCGATGCAGCTGCGCATGGTGGCCTTGCCAGCCTCCAGCGTACAGGGCTATATGCAACTGGGCGAGATGTACGCGCAATCCGCCCAGGATCCGCAGCAGGCGACGGCTGCCTTCAGACAGGCGCTGGCATTGGCTCCACAGGATCAGCGCCAAGCCCTGTTGGAGCGCATGCCACTCGCGTACCGCGTCAAGGTCGACTCAACGGGCGGTGCGCAGGTGCCGGCCGCCGCTCAAACGTCGGCCACCAAGGGATAAGGCGGGGGCATCACCGACAGCACGGGACCTGCGGCGCCACCGGAGGTCACCCGGCCGCCTTCCGACGCCGGGATCTGGATCGAGACGATGGCATCCCAGCCGCCCGCCGGCGCAGCCGCCGCCTGCGCCACCAGACCGCAGGGCTGGCCGGCATCCGACTCGTGGAAAAGCTCCTGGCCTGCCTGCAAGGAAGCCGGGGAGTGCGCCAGGTAAGCACGGCGCTTGAGCGTCCCCCGGAATTGGCTGCGCGCCACTACCTCCTGGCCTGGGTAGCAGCCCTTCTTGAAGTTCACCCCTCCGACCGATTCGTAGTTCAGCATCTGCGGCACGAAGGCTTCCACGATCGGTGCCGTGATCGGGGCGATGCCGCTGCGCACCTCGCCCCACAGCCAGCGCTCGCGGTCCAGTGCGGGTCCGGCCGGCGCAGGTTCCCCTGCGGGTGCCACCCAGAGGCAGCGCCTATGACCGTCGGCGGAATAGAGCCGGATCACGCTCGCGTTGCCGATCTCGGTCTTGCTCCAAGGTTCCTGCAGATTGGGAGCGAGTTTCACGGCCGGCTCGCCGGCCAGCCCATACAGCTCGAACTCGGCCGTCGCATCGCGCAGCTTGGCCTTGGCGCGCAACACGAACATGGACATGCGCTTCAGTGTGGGTGCGAGGATGTCCCGGCTCACGACCAGCAGGATGTCCGTATGGCTGCGCTTGAATCCGACGAAGCTGGCCTGCATGCGGCCCTTGGCGGTGCAAAAAGCAGCCAGGCGCGCCTCGGACAGGCCCAGTAGCGCGAAGTCCTGGGTGAGCTGGTTTTGCAGGAAACTGGTGGCGTCGTCACCTGCCACCCCGATGATGCCCAGGTGGGACAAGAGCGTTACGCCGTTCAGAAGTTGAGTCATCGAGCCCTCGTGTTATTGCATGAACCCATTCTGCGCTGCGTTCAGTCCCTGAATTATCATCGTCTGTCCAATTTACTCCACGGCATAGGGGCAGCGATCCTTGCGGCGTTTCCTGTTGACGGTCTTCCTGCTGGCTTCGCTGGCCGCGCTCGCTGCGGGCGGATGGGCGCTGTGGTGGGTCTACCAGCCGCTGAGATTGCCGGCGCCCACGGTGGACCTATCGATCGAACCGGGGACCCTGCCGCGCGGCGTCGCCCAGGCGGTGCAGGATGCCGGCGTCGACGTGAACCCCGAGCTGCTCTATTTGTGGTTCCGCTTTTCCGGCCAGGACCGGCTGATCAAGGCCGGCAGCTACGAGCTGGAGGCCGGGATCACGCCACATCGCCTGTTGGCCAAGCTCGCGCGAGGCGAAGAGACCTTGCGCGCGGTCACCTTGGTCGAGGGCTGGAATTTCCGCCAGGTCCGCGCCGCGCTGGGCAGCGAGGACGTGCTCAAACCCGACTCGCGCGGGTTGGCCGATGAGGCGCTCATGGATCTGCTGGGGCGGCCGGGCCAGCACCCCGAAGGCCGTTTTTTTCCCGACACCTACACCTACGCCAAAGGCAGTAGCGATGTCGCCGTGCTGAAGCGGGCGATGCGCGCCATGGACAAGCGGCTGGCGGCGGCTTGGGCCCAGCGCTCGCCCCAGGCTGCGGTCAAGACGCCGGAAGAGGCGCTGATCCTGGCCAGCATCGTCGAAAAGGAGACTGGCAAAGCCGCGGACCGGCCGCTGGTCTCCGCGGTCTTCAACAACCGGCTGCGCGCCGGCATGCCGCTGCAAACCGACCCGACCGTGATTTACGGCTTGGGCCCATCATTCAATGGCAACCTGAGAAAGAAAGATCTGCAGACCGATACGCCATGGAATACTTACACCCGGCCCGGATTGCCGCCCACACCCATCGCGATGCCGGGCAAGGCTTCGCTGGTGGCGGCGGTCCAGCCGGCCCCGACCGACGCGCTGTACTTCGTTTCGCGCGGCGACGGCAGCAGCCACTTCAGCGCCAACCTGGACGAGCACAACCGCGCCGTCAACAAGTACCAGCGCGGGCAATGAGCGCGGTGCGGAAACGCATTTCCATGAAGCAAAGCCTTTTCATCACTTTCGAAGGCATCGACGGCGCCGGCAAATCCAGTCACGTGCCGGCGCTGGCCGACGAATTTCGCGCCCAGGGCAGGGTGGTGACCGTCACCCGCGAGCCTGGCGGAACGGCGCTGGCCGAGCAACTGCGAGCGCTGGTTCTCAACGCACCGATGGACGCATTGACCGAGGCGCTGCTGATGTTCGCAGCGCGGCGCGACCACCTGCTGCAGGTCATCGAACCTGCGCTGGAGCGCGGCGAGGTCGTGCTGTGCGATCGGTTCACCGACGCGACTTTCGCCTACCAGGGCCATGGGCGCGGATTCGACCTGCAGATCCTCGCCGCGCTCGAACGCTGGGTGCAGGCTGTGCCGGCGCTTCCGTCCGGAACGCTGCGCCAGCCGCACCTGACGCTGTGGTTCGACCTGCCACCCGAGATCGCCGCCGCCCGGCTGGCCGGCACACGGGCGCCGGACAAGTTCGAGTCGGAATCTGTGGCGTTTTTCCGCCGCGTGGCCGCCGGTTACGCCAGCCGGCAGGCGGCGCAGCCTTCGCGCTTCGCGCGCATCGCCGCGGACCAGCCATTCGAGGCCGTGTGGAACGATGTGGTGGCCGCCGTGCGCCGGCCGGGTTGGCTCGCATGAATTCACCTCCCGCCTGGATCGCGGCGCAACTGCGGCAACTGCTGGCCCAGCGCGGACACGCCTGGCTGCTGCAAGGCCCCTCTGGCCTCGGCCAATATGTCCTGGCGCTGGACCTGGCGCGCGCCTGGCTTTGCGACCAGCCCAGCGCCGGTGGCGCTTGCGGGCAGTGCGCGAGCTGCCACGCGGTCGACGTTCGCGCGCACACGGATCTTTGCATGCTGATGCCCGAAACAGTGATGCTGGAATTGGGCTGGCCGCTGGGCGAAAAAGCCCAACAGGACCTGGACGAGAAGAAACGCAAGCCGAGCAAGGAGATCCGGGTTGACGCGATGCGCGACGCCGTCGAATTCGCGCAGCGCACCAGCGGGCGAGGACGCGGCAAGGTGGTGGTGGTGTATCCGGCCGAACGCATGAACGAGGTGACGGCGAACACCTTGCTCAAGACGCTGGAAGAACCCGCCGGTGACCTGCGCTTCGTCCTTGCCAGCGAGGCGGCGCACCTATTGTTGCCGACGATTCGTAGCCGCTGCCTGGGCCATACGATGGCCTGGCCCGGGCAAGACGACGCCGCGGCCTGGCTGCAACGGCAGGGAGTCAAGCCGGCCGAGGCAGCCGCACTGCTGCGCGCCGCGGGCGGCCGGCCTGACGATGCCCTGGCCTTTTTCCAAGCCGGCCGCGACCCCAAGGTCTGGGCCGTCCTGCCCAAGGCACTGGCGCGCGGCGACGCGGGCGCTCTGGCCGGCTGGGAGCCGGCTGAGGCTGTCAGCGCATTGCAAAAGCTTTGCCACGACCTGCTGGCCGTCACATCGGGCGGGGCGCCGCGGTTCTTCCAGGCGGCGGACTTGCCCCCCGCCGGCTCCTTGGCGGCGCTGACCGGCTGGGCACGCGATCTGGCGGTCACTGCGCAGACCGTCGAGCATCCTTTTAACGCCGGATTGATGATCGAAGCGCTTGTGAGCCAGGCCCGGTCGGCCCTAAACTCGAAAGCCTGACATGAGCACCGCCTCGCCCACCACCCCGCGCCCCAGCGTCATCCAGCTTGCGATCAAGGAAAAGGCCGCCTTGTACGCGGCCTACATTCCGCTGTTCGCGGACGGGGGCGTTTTCATTCCGACCACGCGGGATTACAAGCTCGGTGACGATGTCTACGTGCTGCTGTCGTTGCCCGATGACCCGCAGCGCTATCCGGTCGCGGGCAAAGTGGCATGGGTAACCCCGGCGCGCGCCGCGGCCAACCGCACCCAGGGTGTCGGTGTGCGCTTCCCGGCGGACGAAAAATCGCGGCTGCTGAAGGCCAAGATTGAAGAGATCCTGGGCGGCCACCTGGGTTCCGAGCGGCCCACCCAGACCATCTGAAGCGCTACAATTTTTGTAGCTCACCGCAGCGGGGTCAAGCGCCCAGCCATTGCATCGCACCCATGTTTGTCGATTCGCATTGCCACCTCACCTTTCCCGAACTGGCTTCGCAGGTTCCGCAGATCAGGCAGGCCATGGCGCAGGCGCAGGTGGACCGGGCGCTATGCATCTGCACCACCCTCGAAGAGTTCGACGCTGTTCACGCACTGGCGATGCAGTACGACAATTTCTGGGCCACGGTGGGCGTGCACCCTGACAACGAGGATGTGACCGAACCGACGGTTCAGCATCTTGTGGAGCGGTCCGCCCGCCCGCGGGTCGTGGCCATCGGGGAAACGGGGCTGGATTATTACCAGATGGACGAGCGCAAGGGCGGCCGCGCCGTAGCCGACCTGGAGTGGCAGCGCGAGCGTTTCCGCACCCACATCCGCGCGGCCCGGCACGTGGCGCTGCCGCTCGTGATCCACACGCGGGCGGCGTCGGCCGACACCCTGGCGATCCTGACGGAGGAGGGCGAAGACGGCTCCAGCGGGTGCGCCGGCGGGGTCTTTCATTGCTTCACCGAAACCGCCGAGGTAGCCCGCGCGGCCCTCGACCGGAACTTCTACATCTCGTTCTCGGGCATCCTGACTTTCAAGAGTGCCCGGGACTTGCGCGATGTTGCGGCTTTCGTGCCGCTGGACCGGCTGCTGATCGAAACCGACAGCCCTTATCTCGCGCCTGTGCCGTACCGGGGCAAGATCAATAACCCGTCCTATGTTCCCTACGTGGCGCGCCAGATCGCCGAGCTGCGCCGGATGCCGGTCGAAGAGGTTGCGCGCGTCACGAGCGCCAACTTCGAGCGCCTGTTTCGCCGGACCCAATCATGAGGAAATACATTAGGATTGGTATATATCTAGTTGTCATTGCTGGATATTCTTTGTCTCGCGCTGGGTCCTATGAGGACTTTTTCGCGGCCCTCAAGCAGGACGATCCGCAGGCCGTCAAGGCTTTGCTGAACCGGGGATTCGACCCCAACACGCTGGATCCGAAGCGCTTGCCCGGCCTGTATGTGGCACTGCGCGACTCATCCCTGAAGGCCGCCCAGGCGCTGATCGACTGGCCGAAGACCAATGTGGAAATGCGCACGCCCGAGGACGAGAGCCCGCTGATGATGGCCTGCCTGAAAGGCCACATTGAGATGGTCAGGAAACTGATCAGCCGTGACGCCGACGTCAACAAGACCGGCTGGACGCCGTTGCATTACGCCGCGACCGGAGGGCATGTGGCGATCATCGAGCTCCTGCTGGAGCAGCATGCGTACATTGATGCGGCGTCGCCCAACGGCACGACGCCACTCATGATGGCAGCTCACTATGGTTCGCCGGCGGCCGTCAAGGTCCTGCTCGAAGCCGGCGCCGATCCGTCTCTGAAAAACCATTTGGGTCTGACCGCGATCGATTTCGCCAACCGCGCCAGCCGCCCGGACGCGGTCGAAATGATAGCCGCCAGGATCAGAGCGTCAGGACAAAAAGGCAAATGGTGACAAGGCGCTTTTGCTAGAACTTCACGTGAAGTCTGAGGATTGGACCGGCGCTTTCTAGCACCCCGGCGAGCCGCTTTTGAAGGCTGAATCCTGGGCGTGATACTTTATACGATGTATATTATGTTAAATTAACTATGGTGATCCATTAGCGCTCGCCCCTGCGGCGCGCGGTCGCCGATACCAGCTTCTGTTTGGGTCAAAACGCCCCTCATCATTGGGGGTTCCCCCGCAGTTCCCCAACTTGGGTGCAAGTGTGATTTCGCTGTGCACCTTCGTATGGCTGCTGAACAGTTCCGCAGTACCACATGGCACGGTTACTGCATGTTTCACTTCGCCAAGCGATGCACCTGTGCTCGATTTGAGCGGAGTCCCAATGACAAAGAAATTGCTGTTGCTTCTCGCCGGAGTGCTCACGTCGCTTCAAGCAAGCGCCCATGTGAAATGGTTTTCCATGATGGCCGACTGCGCCAGCGCTCCCGTCACAACCCTCAACCTGATTTCTTCGCCGCTGTTCGCCGCCCTCGCAGTTGCAGCATTCGCTGCCATGTTTGGGGTCGCCGCCATCGATATGAGGATTTCGCAAGGCGACAACATCCTCGCACGTACCGCTGCGCGCGTCGACCTGGAGGCAGCGGACCTGTTCGCCCCGCTCCTTCGAATCGGGGTAGCAATCTATTTTGTTTGCGTCGTGGTCTATTTCTGGGGATCCCCGATCATCCTGACCGTTGACCTGAAGACCAATGCAACATGGGTCCCAATGTTGCAACTGGCGATCGCAGCCACGATCCTGCGTCGCCGCACGGCCATTCTTGCCGCAGTCGGACTTGTCGTCCTTTTCGCGTACGCGGTGAGCGTCTATGGCATGTTCCACATGCTCGACTATCCATTCTTCCTGGGGCTGGCCGCTTTTCTGGTCGCCGATTCGATTTACGGGCGGAAAGCGCGCTCTGCCGGCCTGGCCGTCCTGCGCATCACCGTCGGACTCAGTTTGCTCTGGTGCGGCGTGGAAAAATGGCTTTATCCGGATTGGACGATCGAGTTGCTTCAAACCGATTTGCGCGTTCTGCTAAAGACCGGGCTCGAACCCACCTTCATCGTGATGTCAGCGGGCTTCGTGGAGTTTTGCCTGGCTTTTGTCCTGATGTTCGGGCGGCTCGCTTCGCAAATCGCCGCCGTGACATTGCTGTCGGTCATGATCTCGGCGGTGCCCGTGGTCGGAATACTGGACCTGATCGGACACCTGCCACTCCTGGTCGTTCTGGTCATCCTTGCCGCATCGCGTAATGCCATCGGCCGGATAGCAGTCGAATCCGCGAAGCGACGCAGCGACGTCAAGGCTACGGTCTCGTTTATCGTCAGCGTCCCGGGCTTCATCGCCGCCTACTATCTCGGTCATGAAATGGCGTATGGTTCGCTTGACAAGCTGAACTGGACCGAAGGCCTTCTTGCCGGCGCGTTGCTGGTGCTGCTGGTGGTAGAGGTCGTGCGCACGGCGCCGGAGACATTCAGGCATCTTTATCGCCTGGACGAGCCGGTGGCCTAAAATAAGAAGACCAAAGTACTATGCCGCCAGACCGCCGCGGCGAGTACCACGTTTGGTTACCAAGTTGTTGAGATCGAGGCGCGCATTCCGTCAACTAGATCACGCCTTCGGGTTGCACTTTTCCCATGCTGAGCTTAACTTGTGATGAACCTCACCAATTTGTATCGGTGGGATCAAAGTACATCATGCGCTGGCTTAAACCCAATCTCAGAAGCAGTATCTACGGGCTGCTCGGCAATCCCGTCGCCCCTTCCGAATCGATGCTCGAAACCGGCACGGAAGACATTCGTGAGGCGATGCTGGCGGTTCTGGGCGAGGCGGGCCCCAAGCATTTCCCGCAGGTCACGCGTCGCGTCCGCTACGCCAACGACATCCACGCGCTCTGGTACCTGCGCGGCGATTTGATGGCTGCCCTGGCCGCGATGCACGGGGAAATGGCGGCTCGGCAAAAACTCGCTCCCATCACCGAGATGTTCCAGGGCCTGCTGCCCAGCGGCCTGAACTCGCGTCCCAGCCCCCTGGTCGGCTGAAATATCCACCGCACCTAGTGGCGGTGGCCCCAGAGCACGAAAGCGTCGCGGCCTTCCACCGCCAGGTGCACTTTCGCGCCCACCGGCAACGCCACCTTGGTGGCCACGTGCCCGAACGGCAGCTGCGTGAAAACGGGCACCCCGACCTGCCGCCGCAGCCAGTCGATGACCGTCTGCAGGCGATAGCCCTTGTCGTGAGGTACCGGCTTGTAATTGGTGAAATGCCCGAGCAGGATCGCTTTTTGCCGGGCCAGCACGCCTGCATACAACAGCTGGGTCAACATCCGCTCGACCCGGTACGGATGCTCGTGAACATCTTCGAGGAAGAGGATGCCGCCCTTGATCCTGGGCAGCCACGGGCCGCCCGCCAAAGTGGCCAGCACTGCGAGATTGCCGCCCCAGAGTTCGCCCTTCAGCTCGATCGGCTGCGTCGCGGCTTCCGCGCGCGGCAGTTGCCAGCCCGCACCCTCCCCCTGACCGCCCACCAGATCCTCGAAACAAGCCTGCATGATCTCGTCGGGTTCGCCGGGCACTCCGAAGTCTTCACCCAGGGCCGGGCCGGCCCATGTGACGGAGCCGGTTTCGGCCAACACGGCGCTCTGAAAGGCGGTGAAGTCGCTGATGCCGACGAAACGCATGCCTTTATCGATTGCCTTCGCCACCGCCTTGTAGCGTATCGCCGGCAGTAGCCGGGTGAGGCCGTACCCGCCGCGGGTAATCAGGGCCACGTCGGCTCCGCTGGCGGCCGCTCGATGGATTGCGGCAAGCCGCATTTCGTCGTCGCCGGCAAAACGCATACAGGTCGCGAACACCGCCTCGTCGAGCTCGACCTCGTAGCCCAGCGCCTGCAGCCGTGCCACGCCGCGGCGGATCACCGCTTTTTCGCGCACCGCGCTCGAGGGTGAATAGATGTAGATATGTTTTTTCACCGGCGGAAGTATCCCACCGCCGCGCGCGCGATCGGCTCCCCATGCTCCTGGACGAAATGCCCGGCCTCGTCGATCACCATCGGTGCGGGGCAGCCGCGAATGATCATGCGCAAGCCTTGCATCACGGGCAGACCGAGCACCGGGTCCTGGGCGCCGATGGCCATCAGGGTCGGGCCCGACCATCGGTCGGACCAGAACTCGCGGGCTTCGCGCGAAATGGCGGCCCCGTCGGCATCGGGACGGTCCGGCACCATGGCGGGAAAGGCGCGCAGTGCCGCCCGATGGCCTGCATCGGGGAACGGGGCGTTGTAGGCTGCACACTCTTCGGCCGTCATATGCGGGTTGCCGCGCGCGAACAGGCGGCCGACATCGAAGCCGGGATTCTTCGCGCACATCTCGCGCCAGGCGAGAAATCCTGGGCTAAGCGGTGTGTCACCGGTGCCCAGGGTAGTGTTCATGGCCAGGAGGCCGAGATAGCGCTGCGGCGCGGCCATCGGCAAGGTCAGCCCGAGCAAACCGCCCCAGTCCTGGACTACGAGCACGACGTCGCGTAAATCGAGATGCTCGACCAGCTCCAGCAACACCTGCCGATGCCAGCCAAAGCTGTGAGCCGCGTCCTTTTTCGGCTTGTCGCTCCTGCCAAAGCCGATCAGGTCCGGCGCCAGCACCCGGTCGCCCGCGGCCAGGAAGACCGGAATCATCTTGCGGTAGAGATAGCTCCATGCGGGATTTCCGTGCAGGCACAGCCACGTTAGCGCGGCATCAACGGGCCCCTCGTCCAGGTAATGCATGCGCAGGCCGGCGAGCGAAGGCAGGTCGGCGATATAGCGCGGCTGCCACGGATAGCCCGGCAAATCGGCGAAGGCCTGGTCCGGTGTGCGCAGCGCGTCGTCGCGTAGCGGATCGGCGCTCGTTCGCGCCTGAAGCCGTCGGGCCTGGAAGAAATCGCCGAGCAGTTCGCCACAAGCTTCAGCCAGCACGCCGCCCTGCGCCCGAGTCTGGTGATTCAGCTGGGACTGGGCAAAGAGATCGACGACCGAACCGGCCGCGCCGGTCTTGGGATCGGCGGCGCCAAAGACAACGCGCCGCAGCCGCGCGTGGAGCATCGCTCCGCTGCACATTGCGCAGGGCTCCAGCGTCACGTAGAGATCGCAGCCCTCCAGCCGGTAATTTCCCACTGCGACGGCAGCTTGGCGAAGGGCCATGATCTCCGCATGGGCTGTGGGGTCGCGGGATACGACCGGCGCGTTGTGACCGATGCCGATGACCTGCCCGTTGCGCACCACCACGGCGCCGACCGGCACTTCGCCTGCAGCGGCGGCCAGCCGGGCCTGCTCGAGGGCCACGCCCATGAACCGTGCGTCGCTCATTTCTCCTCGGGCATGGGCCGGGCCTGCTGCATGGCGCCCTGGACGGCCTGCTGGTACTGCTGCACCTGCTGCTGCGGAGTTCCAGCCGGCCGGGGCATGGCCTCGATGGGAGCGCCGGCCGAAGGTGGCGCGGCGGCCGGTGCCAGCTGTCTCTTGACCATTATCCCGACAATCGCCACGACGACGAGCAGGCTCAAAACCCCAAGAAAGGCTCGCATAGCTATTTGCCGAGTCCCAGTGCATCCATCCATTGCGCCAGCTCGCGTTCCTGCTCGTTGCCTCGGGCATAGCCGGCCTTGAGCGCCGCATGCGATTCGGGCCGGTGCTGGTTCAGCTTGAGCTTGCATTCCAAGGCGGCCACTCGCAGTTCGAATCCCACGATTCCGGCGAACATCTTGTGCGCGTACTCGTCGCCGAGACTGCGCAGCTGCTGCGCATACGCCGGCTCGTGGTCGCCTATCAATTGATCGAGGAGCCGGCTCTTTCCCGGCGCGTCCTCGATCAGCGTCGCGGCGACTGTGCAATGCACCGCCAGGTAGTTCCAGCTCGGCACCCGAGCCAGGTCGGGATAGATACTGGGCGACTGGTACGCGTGCGGGCCGAGGAAGGTGACCAGCGCCGTCGGCCGTTCCTGCAGGAAGCGCCAATGCGGGTTGGGCCGGGCGCAGTGGCCCAACAGGAATAACTCGCCGTCCCGCTCTTCCAGGTGCAGCGGCAGATGCGTCACGAAAGGCAGCCCAGCGTCGTCGTTGGAGATCAGGCTGGCAAATGGATGATCGCGCATCAGCCGCGCAGCCACGGCGCGGTCCGTCGACTTGAAGTGGGGCGGCTGGTACATGGCCCGATTGTGCTACTGCTCGCCTGAACGCACCTCTCGCGGTCCACATGGACAGTCTAACTACAACTGTCCAAACACAGTTAGACAGATACCCAAGAATTGCTTGCGACCATGACGGGATGTCGAACGCTCGAGTCAGCCGAGGCATTGCAGCGATCAGGCGCGTTCCCCCTCCATGTCTCCTGAACATGTGGTTTTTTCGCCCCAACATTTTCAACCGCTACGCTCCCACATCAACTTTGTCTTGACAGTCCAACATAACTGTCTAATAGTTACTTGGACAGATCAAAACGAGACCCTCTTGTTAGCCAGCAAAGAGCTACTGGAAAAGACCGGGATTTCACGGGCAACCCTGAACAACTACATCAGTTGGGGGATTGTTCCGAAGCCCGAAGTGTTGCCACCGGAACCACGCGATGGCGCGGCGCCGCGCATTGGCTACTTCCCGGACGAAGTCGTGGCGCGCATCGAAGAGATCCAGCGGCTGAAACGCGAGGGGTGGAGCATCACCCGGATAGCGGGGCATTTCGCACAAGGCCAAACGGCCGCAGCAGCCGAACCATCCTCGAAGAAGCCGCCCAGCCGTTCGAGCGTCAGCTCGGCAATGGAATCCGGCGAAGTGCCGAGCCTGTCGATCGATGAGATCGCCCACCCCGCCTATATCGTCAACCATCGCTTCCAGGTTGTCTGGTTCAATACGGCCGCCGGCATGGGCGTCCTGCGAGGCTTGGCTCAGGCTCAGCCGCAGCCGGACGACCGTTCGCAAGACGTCTTCCAGTACCTCCTGCGCGGCCAGCCGGCCGATGCGACCAGCCGCGAGCAGATCCTGCGCTTTCACCTAGGGCTCGCGATGCAGCACGGCGCAAGTGTTGCCGAACTCTGCCGCGGGCTGTCGCCGGAGGAAGCGAACCTCTTGGAGCGCCTCTCCCACGAGGCGCGACGGCCCGAGCCGGACCTGGTTTCGCAAGCCCTGGTTGCAGGCGGCGGCGTCTCGGGGGCGCTGCCCGTACGCGTGTATGCCGTCCAGTTTCGCGAACGGATCCTGTTCGTGCATGTCCCGGGCGGCCGCCTTTCCGAGGACTTTCCGCCGCTGCTGGCCACCAGTGACCTGGTGGCCGGCGCGCCAGCGGGCAAGCGCCGGCCGGAGCTGAGCCATGTGGCGGTCTTGGTAGCGGATCTGCACCACCCCACCAGGATCTGGTCCGAGTTGCCCGCGGAGGAGTATTTCGAGCTGATCAACCAGATCTGGTTGACTGTCGATCCGATCTTCCGGCGTCATCACGGCACTCACGGCAAGCACCCGGGAGACGGGATGGTTTGCTACTTCTTCCCTCAGCGCGATGGCAGCCACGTGTGGAACGCTCTCGCTGCCGCGCATGAAATGCGCGAAGCGATGCGCCGCGTGAGCAAGGAGTGGCAGCTGCGCAAGAGGTGGGCCACCGAGCTCTACATGAACACAGGCCTGGACGAGGGCCAGCAGTGGCTTGGCACCTTGAAGTCGGCCGGGCAGCTCGAGTTCACGATGCTCGCCGATACCTTGAAACACGCTGCCCGGATATCCGATTTCGCCTGTTTTGGCGCGATCTGGGCGACCAAGAACCTGATTGCCAAGCTCACCCCGGAGCGCAGGCAGCGCTTGAAATTCTGCGTGCGCCGAAAGAGCAGCGACGGCCGCGAAGTCTTCGTTCCCTCCATTTTCTCCAACGTGGAAAGCCTCGCCGACCTGGCCGCGATCCCCGTCGAGAAGCTGAAGGACATTGCGCGGTTGCCCATTACCGAGATCGTCGAAATCGCCGCCCCTGACAAGGGCAGCAGCGATAGCGCGGTCCAGGACCCGTCTTGATTCCAGAAGAGAGGCTCAGCATGCGTTGGTTCAAGCCCAATCTCAGAAGCAGCGTTTCTGCCATGTTTTCATCAGGCCATCCGTCGGCGCCGCCGCAGTCGGCACTGGAGGAAGTGGGCATCGAGGACATTCGCACATCGATGCTCGCGCTCATAGGAGACATCGAGGAACCCAAATTCCTGCACGTGGGACGCCGCATCCGCTACGCCAGCGAAGTCATGGGCTTGTGGTACCTGCGTGGGGACCTGATGGCGCTCCTTGCCAGCCGGCATGGGGAGGTGCAGGCACGGGAGAACCTGAAGACCATTACCGACATGTTCGAGGACATGCTTCCCAGGGGCCTGAAATCGCGTCCCAGCCCGCTCGCGTCCAGAGACGGATCGAACAGCGGCAACGGCGGCGAGGAGTGAACTACTCCCACTCGATCGTTGCCGGCGGCTTGCTGCTCACGTCGTAGGTGACCCGGTTGATGCCCCGCACCTCGTTGATGATGCGGCTGGAAACCTTCTTCAAGAGGGCATAAGGCAACTGAGCCCAGTCGGCGGTCATGAAGTCGCTGGTCTGCACCGCGCGCAGCGCGACGACGTAGTCATAGGTGCGGCCGTCGCCCATCACGCCCACGCTCTTGACCGGCAGGAACACCGCGAAGGCCTGGCTCGTCAGCTGGTACCAGTCCTTTCCGCTGGCCTCGTCCCGGAAGTTGCGCAGTTCCTCGGTGAAGATCGCATCGGCGCGGCGCAGCAGTTCCGCGTACTCCTTCTTCACCTCGCCCAGAATGCGAACCCCCAGCCCGGGACCAGGGAACGGGTGCCGGTAGACCATTTCCGGCGGCAGGCCGAGGGCGACACCGAGCTCGCGCACTTCGTCCTTGAACAGATCGCGCAGCGGCTCGAGCAATTTCAGCCCCAATTGCTCCGGCAGGCCGCCCACGTTGTGATGGCTCTTGATCGACACCGCTTTCTTGTTCTTCGCGCCGCCCGACTCGATCACGTCGGGGTAGATGGTGCCCTGCGCCAGCCAGGCGACATGCCGGGCGTGCGTCTGCTTGATCTTCGCGGCCTCGGCCTTGAACACCTCGATGAACTCGCGGCCGATGATCTTGCGCTTGGCCTCGGGGTCGCCGACGCCGGCCAGCTTGCCCAGGAAAAGCTCGCTCGCATCGACGCGGATGACTTTGGCGTGCAGCTTGCCGGCAAACATCTCCATCACCATGTCGCCCTCGTTCAGGCGCAGCAGACCGTGGTCGACGAAAACGCAGGTCAGCTGGTCGCCGATGGCGCGATGGATCAATGCGGCGGCGACGGAAGAATCGACACCTCCCGACAGGCCCAGGATCACCTCCTCGCTGCCGACCTGCCTGCGAATGCTTTCCACGGCCTCGGCCACGTGATCGTGCATGACCCAGTCGGGCCGCGCGCCGCAAATCGCCAGGACGAACCGTTCCAGGATGGCGCGGCCTTGCCGGGTGTGGGTGACCTCGGGATGGAACTGGACGGCATAGAAGCCGCGCTCCTCGTCGGCCATCGCGGCGATCGGGCAGCTGTCCGTGCTGGCCATCAGCTTGAACCCGGGCGGCAGCTCGGTCACCTTGTCGCCATGGCTCATCCAGACGTCGAGCATGCCATGGCCCTCGGGTGACGTGAAGTCGGCGATGTCCCTGAGCAATTGGGTGTGGCCGCGCGCCCGCACGCTGGCGAAGCCGAACTCTCGCTTGTGCCCGCCCTCGACCTTGCCGCCGAGCTGGTGCGCCATGGTCTGCATGCCGTAGCAGATGCCCAGCACCGGAACGCCCAGCTCGAATACCGCTTGCGGCGCCTTGTCGGTGGTGTCCTCGTAGACGCTGGCGTGGCTGCCGGACAGGATCACCCCCTTGAGCTTGCCGTCTGAAGCGTGCTGGCGGACCCATTCGTCCGTCACGTCGCAGGGCTGCACCTCGCAGAACACGTGTGCTTCACGCACGCGCCGTGCGATCAGCTGCGTGACCTGGGAGCCGAAATCGAGGATGAGGATCTTGTCGTGTTGCATGTCGGCGCAATGGCCTCAGTCAGCCCGGTAGTTCGGCGCTTCCTTGGTGATCTGCACGTCGTGCACATGGCTTTCGCGGATGCCGGCGACGGTGATCTCGACGAATTCCGCCTTGGACTTCATCTCGTCGATGGTCGCGCAGCCGCAATAGCCCATGCTGGCGCGCACGCCGCCGGCCATCTGGTAGACGATGGCAACCAGCGACCCCTTGTACGGCACCCTGCCCTCGATGCCCTCGGGCACGAGCTTGTCCGCATTGGGATTTCCGGTGGTCGCCTCCTGGAAATACCGGTCTGCGCTGCCCTGCTCCATCGCGCCGATCGAGCCCATTCCGCGGTAGCTCTTGTAGCTGCGCCCCTGGTACAGGACGATCTCGCCCGGTGCCTCCTCGGTGCCGGCGAACATGCTGCCCATCATCACTGTGCTGGCGCCGGCGGCTATCGCCTTGGCGATATCGCCCGAGTAGCGCACGCCGCCGTCGGCGATCAGCGGCACGCCGCTGCCTTGCAGTGCGGTTGCCACGTTGTCGATCGCGGTGACCTGCGGGACGCCGACGCCCGCGACGATGCGGGTGGTGCAGATCGAACCCGGACCGATGCCCACCTTCACTGCATCGGCTCCGGCTTCCACCAAAGCGCGCGCGGCCGATCCGGTGGCGATATTGCCGCCGATGACGTCCACCTGCGGATAGTTCTGCTTGACCCAGCGCACCCGTTCGATCACGCCCTTGCTGTGCCCGTGCGCCGTGTCCACGACGATGGCGTCGACGCCGGCCTTGACCAGCGCCTCGACCCGCTCCTCGGTTCCCTGGCCCACCCCGACCGCCGCGCCCACCCGCAACCGGCCGGATGCATCCCGCGCCGCGTTGGGAAAGCTGGTCTGCTTGGTGATGTCCTTGACGGTGATCAGGCCCTTCAGCTCGAAAGCGTCGTTGATCACGAGCAGCCGCTCCAGCCGGTGCTTGTTCAGCAAGGCCTTGGCTTCGGCCGAGCTGGTGCCCTCGCGAACGGTGATCAGTTTGTCGCGCGGCGTCATGATCTCGCTTACCCGCACGTCGTAGCGCGTCTCGAAACGCAAGTCCCGGCCCGTGACGATGCCGACGACCTTGCCGCCGTCGACCACTGGAAAGCCCGAAATACCCAGCTGTTCCTGCATGTCGATCACCTGCCGCACCGTGTGGCTGGGCGTGACGATGACCGGATCGCGCAGCACGCCGGACTCGTAGCGCTTGACACGCGAAACCTCCGCCGCCTGCTGCTTGGCCGTGAGGTTCTTGTGCACGATCCCCATGCCGCCCTCCTGAGCGATCGCAATCGCCAGGCGCGCTTCGGTCACGGTGTCCATCGCGGCCGACACCAGGGGCAGGTTCAGGGTGATGTTTCGGGAGAGGCGGGTCGCCAGGGAGGTGTCCTTGGGCAGGACCTGGGAGAACGCCGGCACCAGCAACACGTCGT
>Ga0134124_10000629_pt1 | contig 28242 bp, 55 predicted proteins | sample KB304_FD_96880 | JGI IMG/M metagenome (GOLD analysis project Ga0134124, IMG submission 96880) | Terrestrial soil microbial communities without Nitrogen fertilizer from Kellogg Biological Station, Michigan, USA - KB3-0-4 | ecosystem: Environmental > Terrestrial > Soil > Unclassified ... | reverse complement strand
TTCCCCTGTGTCATTCATAAAGAAATTGTAGACCATGTTGGTGGGAACGCAAACCCGTACGGAGTATTCGCCGGGGGCCAAACATTCTATTTTGGTACAGAAAAAGTTTAAGGCCACCAGATTAAAAAGTGTTTTCCGATTAGCCACAGAATCGAAACTTATATCGTCTTTGAGTTTTTCGATTATCTTTTCAAATCGGATTTCTTTGGGAAGTCGGTCTTCTAGTTCAAAATATACTTTAGCGGACAATTCATCATCGGGGACAAAGGCATTTGTAGGTTCTACCTGTACGCCGGAGGCTTGTTGGACTTGGTTAATGGTTTCTACATCGTGCATCCTGAAAAGAGCGTCATATAATCGCTGTTCTTTTTCATTTAGCGACCCATCATCTATGGCATTTACACAAGCATACGTTTTGTTTTTGGCCATGCTTTCGACAAGAGTCCCAATAAACTGGGCGGCTATTCGAGTTTGAGTCGTATCAATATTTACGTATGCTTTGTTCGCGTCTGAAACGTCCATGTAGTCAAGAAACTCCTGCATCCTTTGGCTACCCTTAAACCAAAGTAAAAGCTCTGTCCAGCGTTGGGCGCGAAGGCGGTAAAAATTAAGGCTTGTATCGTTGGAATACTGTATCCTGTAAAATTCTCGCATGATTTGCTTACCCTTCTCTTTGGAGGCTTTTTCTTCCGGGGAAAGGAAGAACCGGGCAAGCATGGGATCGGTTGGCAGCGAATTGGGACTGTAAGATGCTACATTATCGGCCATTATGGGTTAATTTCCATAAAAATAACGATTTTTTATTTTACATAGCCAACTACCATATCGGAATGACATTTATGGACTTTGGTTTCCACGTCGTTATACATAAAAACGATCTCATAATAGGAGTGGGGACGCGTAAAAAGAAGCTGGCCCTTCTTGTATTTCGTGCCGTATCCATCGGTAACCACAACTCTGTCTATGTATTGTTTTCGGTGTTCTGGTGGGACTGGGAGGGGAGTGGGGACGTCTACCCTATCGCAAAGAATATTGCCGCAAATCGGTTTTAAATGGCCATCCTTTTCTACTATGGCAAAGAGTGTCTTAGCGAAGGGGATGGAAAATAAATCATCCTGAACATGGAAAGGGGATGGGGTATAAAAGGTGTTGTGGTGGGCCAAAATAACGGTTCCGGGTTTTAAAAGCCGATTTCCTTGTACAACCTCACAAATGACAGGGCTTTTCTCCCGGTAGTTTGTCTTGAACTTTTGGGCACAACTCATAATAATTCCCCCGACTTTCATGGTGTCCTTTTGCTTCAAATTGCAGCGAACCATTATTTTGCCATTGACGGGAATCATACGATGGCAAGGATTTCATGTTCTTGAACAACCAAATACTCAACTCCCTCATATTCAATATTCATTCCCACGGTTTTATGAAAGAGGGCTTTTTGTCCTTTTGACCTCTTTATCTCAGGGTCTTTGACTAAACCACCCACAGACACAACCTTCCCAGTGTGGGGCTTTTCCCTACCACTTCCCGGAATGAATAATTTAGAGCCGGCCGTTTCGGTTTTCGTCTCATCTCGGATGAGAAACACAAAGTTATTGGTAGCTTTTATAGCCATAAAACATTAATTATTAAGCGACTGCCTCAATTAAGCACTCAGAAATTATCAGCATTCCCGCAATGGAAGCGGCATTTACCAAAGCGCACCGGAGGGCTTTGGTCGAATCGATTATGCCGGATTCTACGAGGTCTTCGATTTGGCCTGTTTTTGTGTTGTAGCCGTGATTTCCAGTGGTATTACATACCTTTTTTAGCACTTCCGTTTCGTTTACACCCGCATTGATGGCCATTTGCCGCAAAGGCTTAGAAAGGATTTCGTAAATCAACAATTGTCCTTTTCTAAAATCTAACAATTCGGATTCATTGTCTACCAATTTTTCAGAGATCCGAATAAAAGCCGTACCGCCGCCCGCCACAAACCCTTCAGCAATGGCCGCCTTAGTAGCCCGAACGGCATCATCAAACCGGTCTAATTTTTCCTTCATTTCGGTTTCGGTAGCCGCTCCGACCTGAATCACAGCCACGCCGCCCGTCAATTTGGCGATACGCTTTTCGATGGGGTGCTTTTCTTCTTCGTTCTTGGCTATTGCCAGATTCATTCTAAGCTCATTGAGGAGGTTTTCTACTCCTTCGCCATCGTGAATGCCTCCGATGATAATCGTCTCATCCTTGGACACTATACACTTTCTGGCTTGGCCTAAGTTTTCCAGTTCGATTCCCTTTATGTCAACTCCCCGGATGTCGCTAACGTATGTACCGCCTGTCAATAGGGCAATGTCTTCCATCTCTATTCTTCGTTCTTCCCTAAATGCCGGGGATTTTGTTATACAGACCCGAATGGCCTTGTTGTGGTTATTGATGGCCAAAAATGCCAATCCTTCCCCTTCAGCATCCTCACAGACAATAAGGAGCGGTCGCCCTTGGGAATTGGCCAGTTCTACGGCTCTTTTAACTTGTGTGTGATGTGTAATCCGGCTTTGGTAGAGGAGGATAAGAGGGTCTTCAAATTCGCAAATTTGTTTGTCGGGCTTATTCACGAAAAATGGGCTGATCCAATTATCATATCCCCATTTATACCCATCGGCTATTTTGATTTCGGTTTTAACGCTTTTTCCGGCCTCAATATCGATCATTCCTTCAGGGCCAATCTTTTTGAAGGCATCTGCAATAAGGCGACCGATGGCCGGATCGTTGTTGGCACTTACACTGGCCACCTGAAAGATTTTGTCATTGTCATCCCCAATTAAGATGGATATGTTTTTTAGCTCCTCAACGGCCTTTTCTACGGCGCTATCAATCCCCTTTTTAATCTCTTGGGAATTAGCTCCTTGATTTACCAATTCCATGCCCCCCGAAATAATGGCTTCTGCTAGTACGCAAGTGCAGGTAGTTGCATCCCCGGCAGCTTCTACAGTACGGAAGGCGGCTTCTTTTATCAGTAACGCCCCGCGGTTTTCGATGGGGTCGGTAAGGGAAAAGTGCTTAGTAACGGTGAACCCGTCCTTGCTGATTATGGTCGGAAGTTGCCGGATAAACCCATCCTGATAAACCGATTCTCCAATGAGAACGCATTTTCCCGATGCCCCCATTGTTACCCGGACAGCATCGGTTATCTTTTTAACACCTTCCAAAATAGAATTTCGGGCCTCTTTGCCATAAAGCACTTTCTTATCCATAAATCAGTATAATGGTTTATCCTTAAAAAATTGATTGATTATAAAACGTATAGCAGCCCGCATTGACATCCCATGTTCCTTTTTAAAAGGGATCAATCGATTGTCATAAACCCATCGATTTACATCCACCTTAATGTCTTTCCATTCTGATTTGACCTTTTTTGTAGTCATTTTGTCGCTCTTTTGACCCTCCAAATATAGCCGAATCAATATTATGCACCAAAAGAAAAATACTTTTACTCAACTAAAAACTTATAACAATGGCAAGCAATGTATTTTCGGTAAATGTTTACCAAATAGATCAAAATGTTCTCCCACGCGATCAACCTCAAAAAATTGGCTTTCCTACAACTGGTGTTATAATTATGGATTGTTCAACTTCCCCCCAACGTTCACTCAGTTCTGGTTACAATGTTTATGGGGTAATTGTAATCCCTAGTCCAGCGGCGGCCAACTCAGCAGGACACTATTATTATACGGCCGAAACTCAGGCCCAATTAATCGTCCTAGCGAACGCTTAAAAGCTATTCAGGCGGTGTGTTAGTCCAAAGATAACCACCGCTTGATTTTCTATTGCCTTTTAAACAATGAGATATATTTCCCTTCCCAATTCCAGTTTTATGGAATGCCTCATTTAAAGAATCATAACTGTTTATAAAATTATTATTTAGGTCATATTGATATACCCGAATACTTTTGGCCTTATTGAATAATACCATTGCGTGAGATTCTTTGTTTTCTAGTGTAACGCCTTTATTCCAAGGAACTACTCCTTTTCTTGAAATCTGCCATCTTTGCTTAAGTTCATCGGAATGGGTTTTTCCGAACATTGGGTGTTTTTCACCCCGCATCTCGATTTTTATTCCTTTTTTGGGGGATGGCTTCCCAAAAGGACACGGATCGCCGCCGTCTCTTTTATTACACAATAGTCCTCCTTTACTCATTTTGCCGTATAGAGCAATAAATTCTCGCTCTTTTTGTTGGGCTTCTTCAAACGATAAATTATCAATAATCACCTCTACTTCATAGGCAGTTACTTTGATTATAGCTTTCCAAGAATCAGTTCTTCCTTTTTCAGTAAATGCTCTTTTGTAGTTTTTATCAGTTCCCACTCCAATATAAAATGGGACGTTTTTGTCTTCCCGTATGTGTCGGTATACGTATGCCAATTTAATGATATTTTTTATATAAATAATTGAAGTAATGTTCAAGCCCCAATTGTGCCAAAAAATCGTATCTATCTTCTCCAATCGGGATACAGTTGGGGGCATACGTGCATACTTCCAGAATTGAAGGATGCATAAGGCCCGTAGAAATCTGGTTGGCCATGGTTTGGTTGGTAATATGGAACCGGCTTTGTTTGATGGCTTGTGCAAGGGTAAGGAAATTATCAACGGTGAGTTTTTTGATATTCAGGTCAAAGCTCATGCAAAAATTGTTGTATTCCCGCATAGTACCTGAAAAAATTAGTTCATCTTGGTACTGCTTTAGAAACGAATAATTAATGTTATCGTTCAAATATCGTTCTGTACGGGTAACGATTATTTTTCCTTTGGCCAAATCCTTTTCTGTATCAGGAACCGTTAGCCATGGTTTTGATAAATCGCAGGCGAGGTCAGGATATACATAAAAATACCATCGGTTAATTGATAACCCCGGCATACCAACATTGGTTTCCCGGATTAAATCCAAATCGCAACCTATTTCTTCGTCTGCCCATTCCTTAACGTCCTCCAAAAAAGGCTGTTCTTTTAAAAGAGGGATTAGCATTTTAATCATGGCCTCATTGAGCATTACGGTAGAGCCGGTTTCGTCTTTCACAGGATGTACGGCCCCTTCGTAATAATGGGCTTTTACTCCCTTTCGCAAATAAAGTATGGGTTTTATACCGGTTTTATTATAAAATTCTCTTACGGCTGGCAAAGCAGCTAATGTGTCCCCACTATTACCGCTTGAAAGGAATGAACTTTTTATCATCTTTTACAGTTTGAAATTCGGAGTATCTATTATAAAGGTCTTCGATTTGGTTTTTCTTAAACTCATATATGTCATTTTGGGACGTATCTTTCATCCCAAGATAAGACGTGCCGGCCCACAAATGTTTGATCCCAGCTTCGTTAATGGTGTATTCTTGTTGTTGATTTTCCTTACCGGGCATCCACTTAGTTTCGGTAGGAATGTGAAATATTTTTTTTTCTTGGTTTACCATGTAATAATGCAGAAATTGACCGGGCTCAAAACCTAGCCTTCCGATTATCTTTTGGTTTTTATCATTCAAAATAATAGAGGGGGCGTCTGTTTCGGCTGTTCTTTGGCCATATGTTCTTAAAGACTCCTGCCGACCGCCCATGCCGTTATGAAATACGCCACATCCAACTGGGCTATAGTATGCTAACTTCTCGCGCATGGTTTCTTTTGTCCTGTCTTTATATTCGCTGCTTAATTCTACCCAATCTTGTGGATTGTTTTCCACTTCTTCAACTAATGATTTATGGATCATTGTATGCACAGGAAAGTTATCCCGCATCATGAAGTTTGGGTAATAATTGTATGGGATAGTATCCACGTAGGCTTTGGCTTCTTGCCATACGCTTTTACGATATAAGGCACCACATGGATGAAGATATTCGCCGCCGCTTAATCTAAGCAATGAGCCGGCAGCATCCACCCCCATATTTACTAAATTCTCATAGTAATTCAAATATCCATCTTCAGTAGGAAAACTGTCAGATTCTGCGCAAATTACCCATTCATTATCGGTGGCTTCGATGCCCCAATCCAAGGCTACGCCATGAGAAGATACTTTATCCTCGTAAAAATTTGGAATTACTTGTTTTAGTTTAAAACGTATTGGCAACAATTCATTGATACTGGTATCTGGAAATGAATTATCGATTACTATAATATCAACTTCATGGTTCCCTTTATATTTAAGGAATTGACATACGACAAACGACGTCATTCTGCCCGTCTTATAGTGAGGGATTAGTATAGTGAATTTCATAAGTATCTTTTTCCGTTTTGGTACTCAATCAGTAAACTGCTTTCAAAGCGTTGTTTTTCAAATTCGGGGTTAGAAAGAATGTCTTCCATATACATTCGCATATTACCTTGCTTAAAGGCTTCCCAACGTGCCCCTTTAGCCTTTAATCGTTCCTGCATACTTTCGTATTGGTCGGAGGCGAATTGCAGCCAGCCGCCTGATGTTGCGGCTAAGAGCGAATTATCTTCTACCAACCGACATAGTTGATTGAAATAACACAACTCTTTAACATCGTCGTAGCACTTTGACTTAAATGCATCGTCATTATCTTTTTCCGTATCGGCAAAACGGAAAAGTGGTTTATGGAATGGTCGGTATTCCCCTACTAATTCTTCGTGGATTAAACCACTCCATTTCAATTCATGCTTATTATAGCAACGCCACCAGCGATGTTTTTCTTGCCCATGGTCTATGTAGTACGCGTTATATTCTGGATTAATTTTATCAAGGATATTATTGCCTGATTCAATCACCTCTCCAACATTTAGATAAATGACCATATCGTTTGTCGCAGCAGAGGCTAAGACGTTCAAAGTATCGCTGAAACCGTTTTTGAAAATATAGTTAGTTGAGAGTTTTACTATCTTTAAGTTGAATTGTTTTTTATACTCTCTTATCTTTTTGCTATCGTCTTCAAAAAGGCAGACATCTCCCACCACGAATTCATCACAAATTCCTTTTAAGCTCTCCATTGTTCGTAAAAGGGCTATGGGGTTTCCTTGTGTGGGGGTTATAAATGAAAGCATTATCTTTTGATGTAAAGCCTTACATGGCGGTTTATGTGTTGTGTGGGAACAAACCCTTTCATAAGAAGCAGGCAGTCTAACCCATGCCATGAGAAGATTGTGCTATGGCCTACTTTTGGTTCGATGTATTCAAAATCTTCCAATTCAATACCTTCCTGTTGCGCGACATCGATAAAACTTGTCTCAATGTACAAGACTGCCCCTTTGGTTAACGAACGGTGTATGCAATCAAATTCTACGAAAGGTTTGCTAAGATGCTCCGCAACTTCAACCATCGTGCAAAGTTGGTATTTGTCTTTTTCTGGCAACCTGCTGAATTCAGGATTGTAGGGGTCGAATCCATCCGCGTCGAATCCTGCTGCTTTTAAATCCTTTACGAGGTATCCTGTACCGGCCCCAAAATCAAGTACTTTAATGCCATCTACATTTCCCCCACATAAAGTTTTAAACCGCTCTATGCGTTCAGGGTTCTGTTCTACGTTGCGTGGGACTTCATTGCCGCCTCCAACCATATTTTCGTTTGGAAGATCGCCGCAAAATAAGGTTTGGCAATTCAAGCATTGAAAGTATTGAATTGCCATCTTTTTAAGACGGGGCAACGCACCATTATTGCAGCATGGGCAAATCATTGAATTTCGATTTCAACGGTGGCGTAATCTTGTTTTTTATCGGCGTCGTAAACTGTGAGCGAGAAGGTATATTTACCTGCTTTGGTTACGGTCGTTGTTGTGGGATGAAAGGTTATGGGGAGTATCCAATTCCCTTTGTCGTCTTTGTTTGCTTTGAAAGAGAGCGGGGAAAGTACAACGGGATTAGCAGGATCGGAATATGTTGGACTGCTTACATCCAGTGCCCAGCCATAAGATGTGATATTCCCGGTAGACTTATCAGCACTAAGTGTTATTACCTTTCCATTTACTGATGCTGAAGGAATGGCTTTTAGGGGTATTGTTTGGGTTTCTTCCATAGCGTTAGTGCTGTTTGTTTTGTTGCAAGATAGCAGGATAAAGGTAGATAGAATAGCTAATAGTGTTTTCATTTTAACGGTATTTGATAATTATCCAAAGGCGTTGAAACCATCTTATGAACCGATACTTTGACCATTTGACTTTCCTTACCGTAACTGTAGTGGCAAAGTTTCTTTTCCTGACCTTCACAACCGTTTGACAAAAAGCAGGTGTATTTGAAATTGATAAAGTGTTTCCTATTTGGTCGAATCTTCTAAAATCGCCATGCAGGGTTAATTGAGTATTTTTTTCGCCGGTTGGATATTTCATTCTTTAGGCTTTGTGGGTACTTCAATTTCCATGAAAAACACTGCATCACTTGCCATGTTTCCCTCACTCCCCAATGTCACGATGTAGACTTTTCCGCCGGAAGTTTGCTTTATTTCATCTAGTTCTCCATCCCACCATTCACCTTTTTCATTCATCCATAAACAACGTTCTCCAAATGCGGGTTCTTTAGGGTTTAACTTTGTCCACTTCATGCGATTAATTCATTTTCTGGTTTACTACTAGTTCATCGCTTGCTTCTTCACCCCAAGCTGACACGATAAGGAAGCCCGATTTAACGGGTTGCAATACTACGGGGTCATAAACCAAGCGGTATCCGTCACGTACTTCATAACCGGCGGTATTGAAATCTTGTTTGGGGGCGCAGATTTTGAATGCAGGTTGTTCTTTTTCGGGTTCCTTTTCATCTTTTCTATACGGATCAATTCCTACGGAATAAGGACGAAACATACTTGCGTATGAATCCATTAACATTCCCATGCCCGATTGACGGCGCAGACTTGGGATTATTCCAATAAATCCGCTATCGGGTTCCTGAACCGTTTGTCGTGGCCATTCCCAAACAATTGAACCAAATCCATAAGTGTTTGCCTTTTCCGAGAAGTCCTCTTTGCGCAGTTTAAAACGTTCGATTTCCAATAGGTTCTTTTCGGGAATATCTCCGGTATAGTTCGTTGCATCGCCTAATAACAACCCGTACTTTTCACAGATACGTTTTACTTCGGGTTCGGTGATGAACTTGTTAGCGGGATAGTGCTGCCGGAAATACCAAATGGATTCTTGCAACTCTTTCGCGCCAAGTCCCTTCTTTGCCATTTCCTCCGCGTCCTTTACGGGCTTGCATGCACCAAAACCTAATTTCACATATCGAGCTGCTTTGTTAGCTTTTGCCACTTGCGGGTTAGCGATTAAGTTCATGGCTTCAATTAAAAGCCTTTCTTCTGCCGAATAAAATTCGTTGTGAATTTCTTGTACGGTTGTCATGGCTGTATTTTTATTGTCGGGAACGCCTGCTCGTCAAAGCTCAACGCATGCCCGTGAAGGTAGGAATTGTGGCGTTCCCGACTATGAATGATAAATTTGTTTGATGTTATTTCCATACGTTAAATCTTTGACGATAGAGCTAAGGTAAACGGCTATTGGGAAATAACCAAATTAATTTTTGGGCGCTCAGATTCGGGGAGTATTCCTACCCCTTGTTTGCCAAACTTAAATTCAAATGGCATTATTCTTTTAACGTTCTCAAAATGGAGGCAAAATTGGTGGTATTCGTGGTAGACTTCGTTTTTATCTTTCCGAAAATCAGTGGAAGCGTACAACACAAAACAATTTTCTTCATCTTCTCGATTCATTAATCGTGTGCTAGTTAACTCGCCAATCCCTATTGCCCAACCAGTCAGGTTTTTTGTAGGCTCATCTAAAAGAATTGAATTTATTCGATTTATAATATCAGACCCACTCCATTCCCAAAGTTGGGCACTATCGCATGATTTCTTTGTCGTATAAAATAAATATTTACCTAGCGGGAAGGATAACTTACGATCGACGCGTGCCCACCTTGTTTCTATCTTACCATGAAGCATAAGACTACCGAATGGCTGATAAAAACCTAAGGTTCGTATTATCTCGTCATCTTGCTCAAATAGATTCATGCTGGCTCTTGTTTTATTTTAGGAACTCCGATTTCATCAAAGATAAATGGCATTGTCAATTGATTAGGATCATCAACCGGAGGCGGTACCGGTTCTTTCCAATTCCCGTCGTCGTCGCGGCCCCAATCCCATTTAACCCATGCTGTGCAGGTAGGGTTATCGTTTTCATCGTATTGCCATTCTTCGGGGAACTTTTTATCATTTACGCTATAAGCGAACGAACGCATGAGTATATCGCATTGCTTTGGGTTATCCGGATCGGGATGTTGGTTAATGCAGTGGTCGCAGAATTTGCCAGTAAACCATACGCCCTCACTTCCGCTAGATGGGCAATATTTTTTCATTGGGCTATCATTTTAACTGTTATTGAGCTTAGTCCGAAATTCTACAATCTTTGCGTTGATATTTTCTACGTCGTCTTTAACTTTGTCGTCTGTTTCAATGAGTTCTTTTAGTGAAATACATCCATAGATAACTGTTGTATGATCCTTGCCACCTATCCTTTGACCAATCTGTTTAAACGACAACTTAGAATATCTCCTGCAAAAGAACATGCATAAGTATCGGGCATATACTAATTCGATTGCTCTGCATTTTACATGGACAAATTTATCAGCGGCTATATTCACGTACTCAGAAACTATTCGGATTATATCTTCCGGTTTGATAATTTTTCTTGGGTTCTTTGGTCTATCCAATATCTGGGCTACCAGCTTTGGGTCTGTTTGATGCACTATTTTTAGCAACGGGTTCTTAGCCCTGTATTCCAATAACATTTGTTTTACTTTATTTTCTCCATGCTTACCCAATGGATATTCCAAGTAGTTATTGAGTTCCTTTATAAATTCTTGCTCGTGGGTTAATATTCGGCTTTGCAATTGCATAAAGTAAAAATTTAGTTAAGTAAATATTCCAAGGCGTATAAACACTTTGAAAGTTTAATCGTTTCAGGAAGGTTTAGTGTATCATTGGCGAACTCTTTGGTTTGCTCCCACAATGTCATTTTTTCTTCAATAGGGAGTTCTTCTATTCGACTTATTCTTTTTGCGGTAAGAAGTGATTTGTAAACCATTTCCATAATCATTCTTAATCCACGACCTTTCACTAAACAGTTGATATAATTTACACTGTCTTCATTACATATTCTTGCTTGCTTATAGCCTAGTTCAATCCACATCTCAGTCCATGTTCTCGTTTCTGCCGCCATGATATGTTTGTAATAGTTCAAAGAATGTGGTTGGGTCTATGTTTTTGTCCTTTTCAATTTTTACCCGACCGTTATTATCCCCGATCGTTTTTCGCTGTATGTCCTGTTCTTCTTTTAAACGGATATATTCGGAGTGCCTTTCCTGTCGGTATTTTTCAAAGGACTTCATTATTTTGGGAATGTCAATAGACGAATACAATTCCCCCATTATTCCCCGGCTAACCTGCTGTAAAAACAATAAAACGTCTTCAAGACTTAAATAATCTTCGGCTGAAGTATCAATTAAAATATCGGTAAGGTCTATTATTTGGTCGGGGGTAAGTGGTTTAGAAAGATTCAGGCTTTCCATAGCCATTGTTATTGCAGCGGCTAGCGTCATGTGAACCTGCTTTAAACCTACTTTGTGGACCAATCCAGGCAACCTATCCTCAAAAGGTATGCGAAGGATGGTGTCGTAATTAGCGGCCCCGTTGGCGAACTTATATTGCTTTAGATTAAGGTTTACTTCCAGCTTGTCACCATTTACGACCGCTTGTAGCATAGAAGTTGTTGACGGATTGACGGGTTTCGTTGTTTGTAGTTGTTTGTTGCTGTCCATTCGATTTGATTTTCACAGTTTTGAGCGCATAAAGGCCCGACCATCCGCTTTCAATGCTTTGCAGGATTATGGCAATCGCCACTTCTTCCACCCCATCAGCTAATCTTGCCAATGAAATAAGACGTGTTTGTTCGCTTATACAGCCCTTGTATTTAAACTTATGCTCTTCCCATCGAAAGTCTTTCCATCGCTGCCATGTGTCTAGGAATGCGTCTGAGAAGGGGTTGATAACGTTGTCAGGAATTCGGCTATCTTTTGGCATAACTCATTTATTTATAGGTTTTTAGTTCAGTTATGGGCATGATCCGCTCTATATCCCAGAAAGAGTTGAATTAGAGGTATCTTTGTATTGCGAAACACAGATACCGTATTCCTTTTCTTTCTAAGTTAAAGGGGGTGAGAACAATACAGCCCCCTTTCACTCAATCCCAATTACTTTCCTCTGAATCCCGGCAGGTTATCGTCTTTGGTTCTACTCTCTTTCTGGTCATGGGTTGATAGCGTCAATCATTGCCCACTCTATTTAAAGACAACGTAACATAATTGATTGAAGGTTTACTATTTAAACCGCTGTATTCGGCTTTGGATAGAAACCGGAAAAGAACCTATAAGTTTAGACATAAAAAAAGCCCCCTGAGAGAACCCGGGAGGCAATTGCTTTTAAAATAATCCAGAAAGTATGCGTAAAACTGCTTTGGAGGCAGAAGTATGTGCAAATATAGTTAAATTTCGCATGATTTTTTAAATTATTTTAAAAGCGATCCAAACTTAGGTAGAAAGGCTATTCCAACCAAATTTATTTCGTTGTAAATGGTCAAGATTTTTTCCCTTCCCAATAAGGACAGCCCTTAATCGGAGGTATATACATTAAAGACGTCTCCAATTTGTGACTTGCAAACATCTGTTCAAATGCATTGAACCCAATCTTTTTACACGATCTTACCATCCATCGCTCAATAGGTTTATCCGGCAATTCGGGATGATCTTCGGTATCCTGATAATATTCTTGATGAATACACGTTGTACAAGCTCTTACAGCCGGGTTTTTAAGGCAAATAGCCTCATGGGCAACCATAGCATCTTTTTTAGCCTTTGCTGGTGTATGGCACTTAAAATCACATAAATAACGGGTTATTTCTCGGGGCATACTTTTATTTTAGCTATTAGCCAATACAGAACTATGAACTGGGTATTAAAGTTTAATTGCCAATCCTAATTGGATTAGTGTTCTGTTTTCGGGGTATACTGGGATGTCGAATCCTTTTTTATAGTACCATTGCCAGTAATGATGTTCAATTACGGTCGGTTCAAAATCTCCATCCTGATAGACGCTTACTTGACCATCTATTAAATCGACCACAAAGGTATCCGTATCTCCTTCCCTTTTTACGTCGTAGGCCGACCAAAATTCATCACTTTTCGGGTCTCTCTTTGGCACCCATTTTTTCTTCCTGAAATGGCCGAATGTTTGGGGAGATGCTATTTTGCAAAGCTCTAAGCATTCCTCTTCTGTCATGCTATCAAGTGGACGCAACATTAAAGTTATCTCGCTAATATCAACATACATCCCTGCGTCTATTGCGTTTGGATCACTTACAGAAATAAAGCCGGTTGTCGATATGCCTGATACCCTTACCGGCGCTGCGCCATCTTTCAGAATGGCCAAACAACCTAAATAGTGGTGAATATGGTCTTTTAAGATTGACATGGTTTAGTATTTACGTGGGGTTAGAATAATTCTGGTTGCTTGCCGATAAGTTTACGTGAAAAATCGGCCACGCTTTCGCCGGGGAGGGATTTTTCGATAACGGGTTCATTGGATTGACCCGGTTGGGTAAGCCGATATGTATAAGATTTGGCCCTATTACGGGTAAGAACCGTATTCCCGGGTTTATAAATAGCCCCGGCGCGTTCTACCTCGTTAAGTCTTTTCCACACTTTTTCTGGTTTTAGCATAAGAAAATCGGCTATGGCCTCGTAATTAGCTTCTTGTAAGGCCCCTACGGCCCTAATTATATCTTGATGGAGTTGGCTTAGGCGAACCGGGTCAAGCCCTCTATAAGCCGCCAAACTTGTCTCAACGGGTTTTCTTTTTGGCATTTGATTTATTTTTTTATTGGGCGGTCACAACCAAATTCACCTGTAAAAATGTAACCTATAGAAGCGGCGGCATTTTTTAATGGGAGATAGTGATGGTGATTATCCGATTCACACCAAAGTTTTTCCAATCTTTCCTCAAGCAAGCCAGTTGGCTCGTCAATTATTTCCACAGTAACTTTATATTTTCGGAAACTAACCACTCCATTAAAACAACTTGGTTGAAGGGTTTTCATTCTCCCTAATTCATAGTCTCCTACTTGATAAAATGTTTCGATTGTACGCGGATAAGTATCTATCATTTTTATTTCTTTCTTCTTTGCCATGAGTGGTAGGGGGTATTATTTATAAAGAGTTATTTTTATTTCTCCTTCTCTCCAATCTTTAGATTCCATAATGCCGTCAACTGATTCTATATCCATTTTATAAAAGTTGTGCCATTTTTCAGGGAGGTCATATTCACCTTTTCTTATTGCGATTGGTGAGCCGGGAGCGCGACCAGCGGCCATAGACCCGTAGCTATACCCATTTTGTGAAAGCCAACCACACGCAGCGTAGAAACTTTGAAAAGTACCTTCTTCTTTAAAGGTCATTTGCTTAATGAAGTACCTATTCTTAACTACCATACTTTAGTTATTTCGGTGGTTTATTTAAAGCGATAGTGGTTGACCAATATCCATCCCGTGGGCCGCTTCCGACAAAACAATCTCCTGATCCCATAATGTAATCCACGTTTGCCATTGGATTACACTCTCCTTCTATGACCCATCCTTGCCCATGACAGACATTGCAAGATCCCATATCAACTAAGCCACCACGGCAAGAGCAACCGCCTGCACCATTACAACATTCGGTTTCCCAACGACCTTCGCCAAAACAAGACGGATAAGTGATTTTATTTTCCATATAATTTAGTTTTGAGGTGGTAGTATCCTTTCTTCGTTTATTTTTTCCAATTCAAATTCTTGTGCAGGACAAGCAGCTTCTGTAAAGTGCCATAGTTTTTCATTAGCATCCCATTTGGCTACCTCCCATTGGGTTTCTCCCTCATAAATGACCCAGTAATATCCACTTTCTCTACTCATATATAATAAACTATAAACACTGTTTTAAAAAAGAACATCCTACCGGCCATTTCACTTACTCATTTTCAAAAAGGAGGGATACGGTAGGATGGGTTACAACCTCATTTATATACCGCTCGTTTGCCACGCGGACAAAACAAAGTTGTAAAAAAGATTTGGAAGTACAAAATTAATTTGTATATATTTGTATTGAATTAATTGATATGGCAGAAAAGAAACAAATAGCAACCAGCATTTCAACAGCCTCCATCCCTGAAATATTAAAGTTGGCTAAAAAAGAACAACGCAGTTTTAGTCTTATGGTTGATGTTCTTCTAAAAGAGGCGTTAATTGCACGAACTAAAAAAACAGTAAAGCGTGGGAATGTTCAGGCATAACTCTACAATACGAATTAAACAAAGACCTTGTTCTCGTTGTGGGCAAGTTCGGCCAATTTTCTCAAAGGGTCGCTGTCAATCCTGTTCTACTATTGAAAACACATTAGCCAGAATGGAGGAAGAAACAGAACAAGTAATGAAGGAGGAAGGGTTACAGGATTTAATCAAAGAGGCTGATACGGTTATTAGCACTTATGTAAGAATGAGCGCAGCAAATAAAGAAGGTATAGCCAAATGTTTTACTTGTTCTGAGGAAAAACGGTGGCAAGAAATGGACGCAGGTCATTATGTATCAAGGGGTTGTATGTTTTTACGTTTTGATGTTCTAAGAAATATACGATGTCAATGTCAAACTTGTAACCGGTTTAAGCACGGCAATATTTTATCTTACTCAAAGGCTCTCGAAAGCGAATTGCCGGGCGTAACGGATATTTTAGCCGAAGAAAGCCGATTGATTTATCACTACGGACGTGATGAAATAAAGGCGCTAATAAATGAATTTAAACTGAAAATCAAGAAACTACAAAGTGGCAATTAGAAAGGAAATAACAGGTAAACGATTTGGGCGGCTAGTGGTTGTTTCGTTCTCTCGTGCCAATGGCAAAAGATATTTTTGGAATTGCATTTGCGACTGTGGTAATAAAAAGGAAGTTGACAGAGATAAATTAACACAAGGCGATACATCATCTTGTGGATGTTATAAAAGCGAACAAATCTCTAAGAGAAGGAAAATACATGGCATGTCTGGATCGAGATTCTACGGAGTATGGAATGACATGATGATGCGCTGTTATAATGAGAATAAAGAACGTTACCCTAATTATGGTGGTCGAGGCATAGCAGTTTGCAAAAGATGGCATACATTCAATAACTTTTATTTAGATATGTTCTGTTCTTATAAAAAGGGATTGAGTTTGGAGCGTAAAAAAGTGAATAAAAACTATTGTAAATCAAATTGTTGCTGGATATTAACGAAACTTCAAAAGCTTAATAAAACAAATACAATTTTGCTAATAATTGATGGTGTGAAGAAAAGAGTTCCCGAATGGATGGAAATTTCACCCTATTCTGAATCAACAGTTTATTCAAGAATACGAAATGGTTGGAGCCATAAAGAAGCCGTATTTGGGAAGAAATAAAAGGTATTATTCGAGAGTATACTATTAAATTAAAACAAATTAAATAATGGAAGACGAATTTAAATCATTGTTTGACCCGCATACGGGAATAGAATGGACAATGTGTATTTGTGTTGCTCTTTTAATTTTGGCATTAATTGTTCTTATAATATATGGCGTCTTGTGTTTGATAGATTATGCATGGCTGCCTAAGATTGAAGGATATGGTATAATTCAAAAGAAAGTATTTCGCAGGGCCTATTCTAGTTCATCCTACAATCAGATAACTAAAATGATTGACACAACATACCATCCCGATGCATGGTGCGTAATTGTAGAGGTGGAAGGGAGAAGTGACAGTTTCTTCATATCGGAAAGTGATTATTTACGGGCTGAAATAAATAAAAGAGTTTCTGCTACTTACAAAGTCGGCCGTCTTTTCAAAAACTCCCTTTATATTAAATCCGTTTCTATATGAATGGAGAACTAAACAATGGACTACAGCCACCACAACCCAATAGCGATGATGGTTATGAAAAAGCAGAAGCAGCAAGAGAATGGGTGGCCGCTAATTTGAAGCCAGCCGATGTGTTCTCTTTCTATGAGCTTTCAGAATGGGCTAAGTCACAAGGATTCGTTTTAATTGATAACAATAAAGATTATTAAATATGAAATTCGAATATTACGAAGGCAAATGGGGAATGACCATAACGATGACCCCAGAAACTCCAAAAGAATGTGCTGAACTATTAAGAATTTCAAAGAATGCCAATTCTGAAAAACCGCATATCTTTTTTGAGTTCAGTAATGATACCCCCACTTGTAATATTGATATTCAAAAAAGAAAGGAATCAGTTCAGGTCAATTCAATAAAACCTTAATAATGAGCAACGAATCCATAAGCACAGATACAGCTAGTCTCCCTTCTGTTACTGCTGATGTAGAAGACCGATATATAATTCAGGGACGAAGAACTGAACAAGTATCAGATTCGGAATGGGAGCGGGTAAATAAAACCCTCATAGTAACCGACGATACTACGGTGAAAGAAATTATTGAATGGGGTAACAAACATAAACTGGATATTCATTGTGGGCTTTTTCTATGGCCTGCTGATTTTGGGGGCAAGCGGTAGTGCTACTATTAAGCTCCGTTGTGTCACTCCCTTTTACATTTATTTATCTATTCAGCAATAAAAATAATACATGAAACTAAAACGTCTCGAAGTAAACTCTTTTGCTGGTATAAACCCTGCAAGCCCTGTCATAATAGATTTCACTCAAAGTAAGTTCGTAACCGTTAAAGGAGACGAGCACTTGGGTAAAACAAGCCTCATTAATGCCTTGTTGGTGGCCTGCGGGCAGCTTTCCAAGGACAACAAAGACTTTATTAACCTTGATAGCGGGAAAGAAGATATTAACTTTTCCTTTGTCGGTCGCGACCGCCTAACCTATGAAGTTCGCGTAACGAAAAGCGCGTTTACCTTGAAATATGAAGGCGAGGCATTAGCGGAACCGCTTTCCAAGATGAAAGAACTGCTTGGAATTGTAGGTGTCTCTCCGATGGATATAAAAAATAAGCCGCTCAAAGAAATTGTTAAATGGCTTTCTTCTTATTCAAACAAAAGTGCCGAAGAATACGATGAACTACTTCAAAAATATAAGGAGGGGATAAAAAAGGCAGCAGAAAGCCGGGCAGCCGCAAATAGAGTGCTTAAAGGTATAGACGAATATCTGAACGGTGAAGAAATGTTCCTTGCATGGGAAGAAAGCGAAAAAAAATACGTCACAAGACCGGATATTAAGGCTTTATCATTGGAATTGGACGCCGCCCGGGATAAATCTGACAAATTAATTCGCGGCCAACAAAGATTAACGCAATACAACTCCCGTAAAGCTGAAATTGAACTCCAAATGGCCGCTCTGAATAAGGAGTTAGGCGAATTGACGAACAATATCGCCATCGGTGAAACATTTATTGAAGAAAACAAGACCGCTTCTGAAGATTATGCCACCATTAAAACGAAATATGATAATGTAGCGCAAGAGGTTCTAGACTTTAACAAATGGGGAAGTATAAAGGAAAAGAAAAAAGAGCGTGACGAAGCAGAAACTCTTTCTCAAAAGGCTGATACTAATGAAAAGAGCCTGAAGCAAGAACTAAAGGAATTACAGGCCGAATTATTGCCCGATATTAAAGGAACCGAATTGATTCTGGAAGATACCCACGAAGACGGTAAGATTAAAAAAGAAGGCTTATACTGGAACGACCGAAATGTACGTCAACTTTCTGAAAGTGAATGGTGGACACTGGTAATGGCTATATGGAGGAAATTCAAAGTTAAAATAGTCGTAATTGACAATGCACAAAACCTTGGAACGACCGCTGTCGATATGCTTAATAAGTTAGCCAAAGATGGTGCATATGTTCTTGCCGCGCAAATGGAACGAGCTACAAAGGAATTAACAATCTCATACGAATAAAACAAAAACTATGAATTTAACAATTGAATGCGAAGACGTAAGCATAACACCAGACGGTTACAAAAGCATTTCCGTAGAAATCCGTAAGGCAGATTTGGCCCAACTTATGGAGAATTTTACTATAAAAGATATAGTGGGTCATTTTAATGTTGGCGAATTGCTTGATGAAATAGGCCAATCAGAAGTAGAAAGGCATTTTGATTTAATCGAAAAACCCAACGAGTAATGCAAACGGTAGCAAGCCCCGGCATCAAATGGAACTTAGCAGGCATATGGAATAATGTAGCCATGAAAGAAAACCGACCGCTTGTTAAGCGCGACTATACGTATGCCAGTGAAATAGGTATGCCAATGTATGATCGGTTTTTAAAAATGAAGGCCGTTCCCTTCACCAATCCCCCGAATCAGCGGAGTCTCCGCAAGTTTTTGGCCGGAAATATTTGGGAGAACACCGTAAAGCAAATCCTAATAGCCTGCGGGGTTTACCGGCACGAAGAAGTAAAAATCGATGCGGCCCCCTACAATGACTGTCTTTGGGTGCATGGCCGGTGTGATTTCATTGCCGGTGGCTATGTTGACGGGGAAGCGGCCACCCGTACCTTAGTATTACTTGCGCTGCCCGATTACCTGCAAAAAATAGGTGAAAAGATTATAGAGCAATTGGAAGGTAAGACGTTGGAGGAAAAGATACTTGAACTAAAAGCGGTTTCCACCTTCGCAATGGACAAGGTAGAGCGCATGAATGCGGCTATCCCAAACCACACCATGCAGGCTTACCACTATCAAAAGAACGGCCGCATACCCGCCGATGTAGCCTATATCTGTAAAGACGATTGCCGTATGCAACAGTTCAGGATTGACGCCACGGCCACGGAGCCGCTCTACCGCAAGGATTTGGAGCAAATAACCTACTTCTTTTCAAAGAATAAAAAGCCCCCATTGGAGCCGTTGGCTTACTTTGACAACACGATAGGCAAGTTTTCAAAGCATTTAGGCGTGGAATACTCCCCCTACCTCTCACATTATGGCTTTAAAGAGCCTGACGACTACCGGCAAGCTATTGGCTACGTAGAGAAATGGAACCGAACCTTAGCCCGCTATGTGCTTGCAGAGACGGGCCAAACAACCCCGACCGGGAAGCCGATAGTTATTACAGCCAAAAATAAGGAGATACGGGCCGAAATTGAGAAGGCAAAGTATAAATTCTCTGACCTGCTGGCCGTCAAAATTGAATTAGGAAATATTTCCAATGAGGATGAAGATTAACCCTAGTGTTATAAGCTATTAATTAAAACATAAATATGCCAACGTATAAAGAACAATTCGACTTTTTAAAAGAGTTTTGTAAAAAATATACCTACTTAGTAGGGTGGGGATTATTTGAATTGGATGATAACGAAAAATACATTCTGCGTGGATTTGATGGCGACAATCATATTGTATTAGCCGGCTTGGATAATGAATCACTGATTATAGAGGCGTTTAACGAAGGAGAATACGAATGGCGAGTTACCGAGCCCGGCTTTTATGAATTTCATGCTATTCTTAGCTATTCACCAGCTCAGATTGGCGACTACCCACCGCCAAATATTGAAGTCGCAGAATACATGATGATAGAGTATATTGAATATAAGAAAACTGAAAATTAATGTACATCATCTACAAAACCATAGGAGCCTTTAACTATGCCTAAAAAGTCAGTATTAATAACCTATTTAAATGGATTCATTGGAAGATTTCATAATAGGAGAATACAATGCTTAATCCGAAAAGACGGTGATTACGATGTGACCTTTATTAAATTTAGTAAAGAAAAGTACTTGAAGAAGGATTTAAAACACTTCGACAAATACATTAAAAAGATGGGAGGATATATCACCTACAAGCACCTACGTCTTTCAGAAGAAGCCTTGTTTTTATTGGCAGACGGTTTTATAACTTATAAAGAACGTAACCCATGAGCAATACAGCACCCCTACCAAAAGAGTGGACGGATAACGAAATTAAAAAAGACTTATACCGGTCAAAAAAGAAAGCCCATTTGCTCCATGTGAGAAGTGGATGTATTTTTTACGAATCTTCCCTTACCGATGGCACTGTTGTCTATTTTAAAGTCCCTATATCAGATATAGGAGAATCAACATTCTATATTGAAATGGAGGCTAAACTTTTGATTCGGTATTTATATTTCGCCAAAAGTTAAGCCAATAATCATTTATTAACCCTCTACTTTCCCCAACAATAGATTAAATTCGCATTATGTCCGAACGTAAAGTATACCGCCATTGTCCTGAACACCATAATAATCCCTGTTATAACTCAGTGTGTGAACACCAATGTTTTCATCAAGAGGAGCAATGCAGGGCACCGGAACATCACCACGAGAAACCCCAAAGTGAGAAGACATGGGAGGAAATGATGCAGAAATTAAAGTCCGACCCTTACCGGTATCACAATTCCACAACGCCTCAACCGATAACTATCCATGTCCATAATGATTTTGGCCCACTTTTGGAATCATTTTTATCAATACATCAAAAACTCGACAAAATTATGAGCAATCAAACAGACATCGCACAAGGGTTAACCGCACTCACAGCACAGGTAGCAAAAATAGGGGAAGAATCCAAGGCCACCCTTCAAAAGGTTGCGGACTTGGAAGCGGCCATTAACAACGCACCCGTAACGCCTGAATTGCAAGCAGCATTTGACGCACTGAAGGCTCAGGTTATATTGGTAGACGACCTCATTCCCGATGCACCAGCGCCCACCGCTTAACCTCAAAGGCCAACATCATGAGAGCTAGTCCCGGTAGAAATACTGGGATTTTTTATTTGAATGGAATTATCTTAGCCGTCTTGCCCTCCACCTGCATTAATGGCGGTCCAATTGGTTCAATGAAGCGTGTAAAGGAAGTAGGGTTGGCGTAGGATATGTGGCAGTATTCGCCCCTTCCAATATTAGCATAGTCATAGATGGATTCAAGACCGAAGAAATGGCAAACTTTAGCGGCCTGCGCTTCATAGTCATTGAATTTAATCCCTTTGAAAAAAACCACCTTTTTCATGGTCTTGAAATCAAAATGATCCTGCATGAACTCTTTTAACTTAGTATCTTTTATTTGCTTGTACATACAAATATCATTTAGGTAGTGTAGCCAGCCATTTATCTACCTCTTCCCTGCTATCAAAGTAATGAACAGGATTACCTTCTGCGTGGGATTCTGCTTCAAAGCCCGCTAGATAACCCGCATGTTCTTCATCAGTTATTATTAACCCATGTTCTATTATCTGATTGCATAAAGCACAATCACAGAAGCTATTGCGGTAGACTCTTTTGCCTACGCGGGAAAGGAACCATTTTTGCCTCTCTGTAGGTTGATGGATCATTAATCATCATTTTTATCAGTAATAGATTCGGAGCCATTTTCGTAAGTCTCATCTATAATCGTATCAATTAATTCTTGCAACTTAGTCATTCCGCTTTCACTACGGCTAAAAGAATGTTCAAGTTCTCCTGCGAAGTCTTTAAGGAAACCGGATTTATCATGGACCTCGTAACTACAGTCTGGTTTGTGGTCAGCTATCCACTTTAATTCGTCGGCAGTGATGGTAATAGTTAGCACGTCATTCTGAACAAGTATTTTTGGAATTTCTTTACTCATAAAAAGAGGGTTATTGTTTATATGGTTTAAGATAAAATCCAATTTGTCTCATATATATCTTCCAATTGCAGGCAAAGGTCATTAAAGGGTTCTTTAATTTCAAATAGCAAAACAATCCTGCATATAAATATTACAATGAGTATAGTTGCTGCAAATGGATTTAAAAACCACCAAAGTATGTGTATCATTTCTGTACAGTTTTATATGCTTGGTTAGGGTCGTCCACCATTCTTATAAAGTCGCCACAGGAGGCACAGATGATAGCAGGAACAATAGAACCCAACCGATAAGAATAATTCCCCTGAAAAACTACTTCGTGAGGACAAATAGATCGCAGGTCCTTGAGACGGTCTTCTGCTCTTTTTATGGCCGCATATTGAAGTTCGCAGCCGGCTTTTATTTCTTCGTTTGTCATTTCATACCATTTTTAAGATTTTGACGAGAGTTAAACATGTGCCTTTCTCCATTTATTAAGTTGGATTATGGCCCTATCTTTTGCCTGCTTATAAGTTAAGGCATCTTTTTTATAATCCCCATCGTCGCTTTCACGAACTTTATTGCCCAATTTTGTAACATCCCACCACCAATAGGCCTTATTATCACCGATATTGATTTCGTATTGCTGATAACGCGCCGTATACCCATATTCAGAGCGCTTAAATCGAAATGCCTTTCGGGGAATGTTTTTTAAAGGTTCTAATTCACACATCAGTTGTTTATTTTTGACCATTTTTTAACGCTTGACGAGATTTAAGGAAGGGGGAGAGCCTTTTTAGGAACTAAGTAACAACCATACTTTGTTGGTGTTTCGGTACAGACGCCTAGCTTATAGCTTCCCTTAGTGCCATCCTTTTTCATAACATTAACTTTATAAAGGATTGTATTGATTTCTTCTTCCCATTTCCCCGGGTCTTGTGCGTATTTTTTTATTTCATGCGCTTCAAGGTAAGCGCCTCCGCAAAAAGCATTGTCGATTATCCCCATCCCTAAACTTTGGCCATTTTCATCAAAGACTTCTACTGACTCACCATCTTGGTGCTTTCTTAGTTTTGCAACATGGGATTTGAGGAATGCCCGCAACTCGCCCATTAATTCTACTTCACGAATTTGTATTTTCCGAAGCTCTTGTATTTTATTGTGGGGTATCATTTCATGTTGTTTTTATTCGCCTGAAGATTTTTTAAAAAGGGGGATAGCTCCGCTGGCTATTTACCTTCCGAAAGTTTTTCACAGAATTGAATATTAGGCTTAAGTGTTTCTGGCATTGGAGGTTCATCCGGCGAATGAGGAAATACCTTTTTAAAATAAATTCCATCATAGGTATATTTGTAAAGGTAAAACTCCAACAGGCCACCATTTTCCGATAGCAGGAATGCATCCGTATCCAAAATCTTTCCTACTAAAGTCAATTTACCTTCTACTTTTGAAAAATGCCCAAGCGTATGCTCCAATACCTCAAAGAAATATACCATTATTTGTTTGAAAGCGGCATAGTTTAAACATTCTTTTTTAAGCTCTACTATTCTGAAATATAATATGTTATCGACTATTTCATAACTGAAAATGTCTATTTTTTTCCCCGAAGGAAGGTAATACTGACGAAAGGTGTGTTGGTAAAAACTCATAAATCCCCTATCCTTCACTGTGTCTTTATTCTCAAAAACGATTTCTTCAAGTGTTTTTTCTAAAAAATCAACTCCCATACCCATAGTCTTTTATGAAATTTATGATTTTGGTCAGATGCTCAGGCTTCATAACAGGGTTTTCTGCGTCCAAGACCCTTTTAAAGTTGCCTTTATCCAGACCGATTTTAAGGCACATTGCCGACCACTTGAATTCTGGATGACTATTTATCCATAGAATAGGTTTTAGGGCCGGATTTGGGCTAGAATCTGGCTGAAACTTGATTTCGGGCTGTTTTAGCGGCTCAACTTTTGGTTTAGCCGTCTCTTCCGCCTGTTTTTTTGACTTTTCAGGGGTTATGACGGCCGACTTCTTATCAAAAAGGATTTTCCGGCTTAAATTTTTATCCATGAACCGAAGATACAACTTCCGTTGTAATAAAACAACAAAAGTTGTTTATCTCCCCCCCCCTACCTAATCCACCTAATAAATCCCCCTAACTTATTTATCTTTATCCCCTCCCACCACTAAACAACGAATAGCCTCCAGCCCCGCCCAATCCTCACAACTCCTTGACATCCACCAATCAGTTACAGCGCCCAATACCCAATTCCCCTCAAACTAAGGTATATCCCCCCTCCAACGCTAAACAACAACATACTGCGCCCAATCCCTCATCACAACCTATTACAGCATTGATAGTAAAACAGTTAGTCCTCTAAACCCAAAGACCCGCGCTAACCAAGGCAATAAAAATCTACAGTTGAATCCCAAACGAGATCGGATACCCACCCCATCGGCAGAAAGCGATCTCCCCGAGGCGCACCGGGTCGAATATCGGGGGCGGTGGGTCGGCGAAGGACGTGTACGTTGGTTTTGTGCCCGATTGGGGGTAGGGGGTGTTTTATCGGAGGGGTGCCTGGTTTTGTGTAGACGGGGCGTGGGTTTCGGGGTGTTTGTGTAAATAAGCAAAAGAAGATTGGTTTATTTTGGGGTGGGAATTTGTGGGAAAAAGAGCCGTGACGAAGCGGCCTTATTGAGTGATTTTTTCTGTTGGAAAGCTTCGGTTGCAATATTCTTTCCAGACGCGCAGGGTTTCCTGCATCTGCTTGATGTGATGCTCCAATTGATGGGGGCCTACCGGGTATATTCTGAAGTTGAAGCGGCCGTTTTGTTCAGTAGGCGTCTGCCAAACGAGATGCGCCCATGAAGATGTATGTTCCAATTTTTCGGTAAAGGCTTTTACCATCTCATCCCGGGAATCGTCGGATGGGTTGTAAACTACGTCGATGTAGGGAGTATTTTCTACGAAATCCCCTTTGATTGAAATTCTTGAATCCATGATGTTTAATTTTTAGATGTTTGAATGAATGTTTGCCAGCATTTCGTCACGGCTGGTATAAAGGTAGGGGATTTTGAAATAAAATTTGGTGGAATAAATACTACTCGCTACTTTAGTGGTATGAAAGAGAGCGTAAAAATTGATACTTCTATTGTAGAAAAAGCCAGAAAATATGTCAAGAAATCAAAGCAAACCATTGGGGGTTTTTTTGAGTTTTCGGCTAACTTAATTTTGGCCGGAGAAATTGAAGTAGCTGAATGGCAAAGAAAGGCTGATAAATGGGATAAACTCAGGGATAAAATAGGCGAGTTTTATCATGAAGAAGAAGGGGAATCCAATGAGGGAGATTTATTGGACATTGGTGAAGCCGCCGCCCAAGCTTTTGGTTATCTTTAAAATAAGGGAATACTCAGAGGGTTCACGGTCTTCCGCGCCGCCCTTCCAAAGTGCAGGATGTATACCTTTTAAAAATCTTAACTTCGGGAAAACAAAATCCATGGCAGCCAATCCAGCAATACTCCGTAAACTAGCCGATAGTCTTCATGCAAGAGCAGGGGAGATAGAAGGGGAGCCGGTTGTTCCGGGACTTCCACCCGGTTCAGCACAGATAGCCCCCGGAAAAACACCATTGGATACAACAGCAGACTTACGAGATAGCATAAACGCCTTGGTGGGAAGTGGGTTAACAAAGCGGGGAATTAACAAGGACATTGATGCAGAAGCTACCCGAATCATGACCATATTAGGAAGGGAGCAAGGACAAAAACTACTTACCCATATCGCCTTATTCAATGGTTCTGCCACCGGAAATCCAACACAAAGGCTTACGAAATTCTATGATATTCCTTCATCCCATCCCGGAACACAAGAGCTTTTGCAGAAAGTAAAATCATTTGGCACTGGCCCTATTACCGGCTTTAAAGAATCCACCAACGTTGCAAATCAACAACTAGCCCAAGGCTTAAACCCCACGGCTCCTATAGTAGTAAAGCAATAAGCATGAGTAATCTTGTAATAGAATTAATACATAATATAACGCGCACTTGGGATTTATACGGAGGGCCGAAGCAAATCCCTTTATTTTTGAAGAAAGAAGCCTTTGATGAACTTCGGGATAGCATTTTAATCGCTTCTTACCCAAAAACTGAAATAGTTTTGGACGAAATATATCCGAATACCGACCAAAGTTTTATCCTTTCTATGAATGGATATGATATCAAAGTTCAAACAACTATTGAACCCGTATGGGATTATTTCAAAAATAAAACGCTATAGTAGTAAAACAGTAAAGCATGCAATACAAAGATGAATTTATTTGCGAGGGTACTGAAAAATATGTGGCCGCTACGCTTCCTCATAAGAAAATAAAGTCTGGTTGTCGGGTTGGACAAATGATTGCGGAACAATTCGGACATACTGTCCTTATTCGCCCTGACGGTGAAAAAGTTTATAAGTTAGAATTTGTGGCTTTTCCGATTGACAAATATTTTGATTTAATGAGACGATTGGAAACAATACTGATAGATAATCCTCCTTTGCAAAGCCAAGTTTTAAGCGCAATTAATGACGCGCACTATATTAATCTTCCAGAAACCCAAAACCATGATTAAATGGGCGGTTGCTTGTATCCAGATCGATACTGGCGACCGAAAGGTTAGTTCGCGAGGTGTGTGGTAACCCGAGCCAAGAACCGCCCAATTTTAGTAAGGTCATTAAAAAATGTATGCGTTCCAAGCATTTCCTATGGTAAAGGGCCTCGAAATCCTTCAACTGTTCTTGACAGCCGGGACAGACCGACAGTAGATATTGGTAAAATAATGGTAGCACGCCTGCGGGTGGGCCCTTTCGTCGGAAGCGGCACGACGGCCAGAATACGCGCCAATATTTATTTTTCCACACGCGTTACTTTTTTGACCTTTTCGGCAGTTTATATAGTAGGATACATGAAAACACAGTCGTTAGAACCCCGATACATCATAGAGATGCCATCCGAATTGCAGGAAGGTGTTCTATATATTTCCAAGCAATGTCACGTTGCTATTCATCTTTGTGCCTGCGGATGTGGACAGCAAACCGTAACCCCTTTCGGCAAAGATGGTTGGGAATTGACTGATAATAATGGACTTGTAAGCCTTCATCCTTCAATTGGTAACCAACAATTCGAGTGTCATTCACATTATTGGGTCAAAGAAAACAAAGTTGTTTTGCAATAGCTACCGACTGCCAGTGCTTGCCATGCGTGTGCCTTTAAACCAAACGAATTCGATTTTCCGGGCTTCGGAGTAGGAATATTCCATGCTTCCTTCATAGCGGCAATCACAATCCTATCGTCCACCCAAACAAAAGATGGTTGCCGGTCGCCTCCATCCTTGTTCTTTGCTCCCTTTTTGGCTATCTTAGCCTGTATTCGCGGTATACAAACTTCAGGGAAGGCGTCAAACACCCACTTTTTAACACTATTCCGCGCAATCCATTCACAAGCAATCCCAGCCGATTTAAGCCGGTATCGTAACTCACCCAAGAACTTGCACGTCTCAATAATTTGAGGGCTTAATTTCAAGCCGTAGGGCCTTATATCCTCAACCAAAACAGTGATATGTGCGGATTTTTGTATATTGGTGCTCAATATGACTGCAAAAAGACGGTCGTGAAGGGCGTTTTCCGCCAACATGATCTCACCAT
>Ga0134124_10000628_pt1 | contig 28271 bp, 20 predicted proteins | sample KB304_FD_96880 | JGI IMG/M metagenome (GOLD analysis project Ga0134124, IMG submission 96880) | Terrestrial soil microbial communities without Nitrogen fertilizer from Kellogg Biological Station, Michigan, USA - KB3-0-4 | ecosystem: Environmental > Terrestrial > Soil > Unclassified ... | reverse complement strand
TCGTAGATTTCGGGTTGGCGAAAACAGTCTCAAATCAATCGAAAGGGGGTGGCGCGACCGCCGCCGAAAGTCTCACCAACTCGGGAACGGTGATGGGTACGCTGTCTTACATGTCGCCCGAGCAGCTTCGGGGAGAGCAGCTCGATGAACGCACGGACATATTTTCGTTTGGCATCGTTTTGTACGAGATGATAACCGGCGAGCTGCCTTTCCCGGGAGCGAACTCATTCGAAGTCGCGGCGTCGATACTCAAGGATCCGGCGCTTGAAATCGGCACGGTGCCCCGACAGCTCCCGCACGGAATAAAGAACATCGTGGCTCGACTGCTCGAGAAGCATCGCCGGGATCGCTACGGGTCGTTCGCAGAAGTAAGGCTCGCGATCGAGTCTCTCGCACATCAGCCGTTGCGCTCCTCACCGGGTGACCTCCATCCGACGATAGCGCTGCCAGTTCAGGCGAGCGGTCACCGATCGGCTTCTCTGGCGGCTTCGCTGGCGGGGTCGATGCGCTCGTCCTCGAGAACCGTTGCGGCGCCTCCGACCATTCTCGTGCTGCCGTTGCAGTCGGTCGGCACGGATGAAAGGAGTTCATACATTGGGATCGGTCTCGCCCACGCGATAACAACCGATTTGGCAAAGATCCAGGGGCTTTCGGTTTTGTCCAAGTCGGCGGGCGCGGGACGGATCGATGAAGCGGGACACGGAGTCCGCCAGCTCGCACAGGAACTTGGCGCAACGATTCTGCTCGAAGGTGAGGTTATGCGCGCCGGCGAAGTGATAGGCGTGATGGCGAGGCTGACCGATGCAGAAACGGGCCGTGTGATCTGGGGCTCGCAATACCGTGGCGATGCGGGAGATCTTTTCAGCATCCAGGACGCGGTTTGCGAAAGCATCGCCGAAGCGCTAAAGCTCGGCATCTCGAGCGACGTGCGGGATGAGATCGGCAGACCTCCAACGACCAACATCGACGCATTCGAGTTCTACGCCAGGGGCCGCGCCTTTCTGGAGCGTCGCGACGTCAAGGAAAACATCGACTACGCGATTCAGGTGTTTGAAGAAGCCATCAACCTGGATAACAGTTTTGCATTGGCGTACGCGGGGCTCGGCGAAGCCTATTGGCAGAAGTACCAGATTACATATGACAGCGCCTGGATCGATGCGGCAATCACCGCCAGCGACCACGCGCTGGTGCTGGATGCCAATCAGGCGCAGGTGCACATATCGTTAGGTATTATCTATCACGGAACCGGAAAGATTGAGAGCGCGGTGCAGGCATTCGAGCGTGCGGTCGAGCTGCAGCCCGCCAGCGATGACGCTTACAAATGGCTGGGGCGGTGCTTTCAGCAAAAAGGTGATATCGAGGGCGCGATCCGTTATTTCAAAAAGGCCATCGCGCTACGGCCCGGTTACTGGGAAAACTACGGCCTTCTCGGAGTTTGCTATTACAGCTTCAGTCAGTATGCCGACGCCGCCGAGCAGTTTCGGCGCGTGATCGCCATGCAACCCGATAACTTTCTCGGGTATGACAATCTTGGGGGAATATACTGCTTTCTCGGCCTCTACGAAGAGGCGGTCATGATGCACCGCAGAGCGATTGAGATTTATCCTAACGGAGTTTCGTACGCTAATCTCGGTACCGCATATTTCTACCTTGCGCGATACCAGGAGGCAATCGAAGCCTACCGGGCCGCGTTGGCGTTAAACCCGCGTGACGATGATTTGTATAGAAACCTGGGTGACGCTTACCTGCGCGTCGGCCAGGAGAGTGAGGCGCAACTCCAATTTGAGACCGCTTGTGATCTGCTGGAAAAACACTTGAGCGTAAACAAGGATGATGCAGGCGTACTTGGAAGGTACGCCGTTTGTCAATCGAAGGTTGGCCGGGCCGAAGAAGCTCTGGCAACAATCGATCGGGCGGCGCTGCTCGAACCCCGTAACACAACTATCATGTATGAACGAGCCGTCGTGTACGCCCTTTCCGGGCAAACCGATGCCGCCATCGGTTTCCTTAGCGCCGCTCTGTCCAGCGGTTACAGTAAAGCCGAAGCGGAACGTGATCCTGATCTCGAGATACTTCGGAGTCGGGAAGACTACAACCGCACCTTTGGCGGGAATCCCTAACTGCTAATTATCACCCGGGGATCCTTTTGACCCATAACAACGCCGCCTTTCCAGGCCTTAATCGTATACTTGTAACTGCCCAGTTCCACATTTGGTTTTGGAGGATGGCAAAAGGTCACGCAGTTCTCGTTAAATTGGGCGGCCGGTATGTGATAGTCATCGTCTGAGGTTGTGTCATCGAGTGGGTTCCTGTAGGTCGGACCCACAGTTGTTACGAACCCGTTGATTTCAAGCTCATCCGGACTGTTTGATTGATTGACGCCATCGTAGACCACACACCAGTTGACCTTTTGCTTGGCCGCAATGGAGAGCGTAACATCGCCCGGGTCGTCGATATCGTAACCACCCGGCGTGGTCTTGCTGTCGTGAACCCGGATCTGGAGAGTCCAGCAGGTCATACTCAAGGGGGCCAACGTAGTCTCATTCCTATTGGACGTACTGGTTCCGTTCTTATTGGCGGTTGCATTCTTGTTCTGGTTTTGGTTGTCGCTGGACTGGCAGGCTGCTACGAGAGTCATAACGATCGCCAGCATGAAGAATAAAGCTCTTTTCATCTCAGGTTCCTCCTGTTTCGATTAATCGAATACATCCTTTAAGCAACGAAGCAAAGATTCGATCGTGAATGCCGAATCGTGAAGTTTCCCGCGTCGCTTCAGAGCGAGGACGGAAGGTAAAGCTGCTTCCAAAATCCTCGCTCTTGTGTCTTCAAGTGGGCCTCCGAAGATGCGACGGGATTCTATTAGAATGAGCGGCCGTTGTCTATTCTCTTTGTGCGCGCGGCCAAGGGTGTGATTAAAGGCGGGACTTGAGCCGGGACTCTTCGCTGGAAGAAGTGTCCTGAGAATTCCCTGGAACCCCGTAGGGTAGAATGTTTATAGTGGCGAACTCCATATGGTGCCAACCCCGTAGGGGTGAAATGTTCCTGCGCCCAACTCTATGCCGCACCTAACGGAGCCAGGAGTCCACGTCGGCGTCCGTAACTATAAACATCGCACCCCTACGGGGTTGCCGGGCGGAACGCTCGGTTCCCCGCCCTGAGTTCCGGGTGGCCTAAGTTCCACCCAAGTCCCGCCCTTAATCACACCTCGCAGCCAGAGTTCCAGCTCCAGAGGGCGCATGCTAAACTTCTGCCTTGTGACGATGAACCAAATTGACATCGGCAATGTCACGATCACACCGAACCTGGCGCTTGCGCCGATGGCGGGAGTTACCGATTCGTCTTTTCGCCGGTTGATCAAAGAACTTGGCGGCGTAGGCTTGATCGTGACCGAGTTCATCTCCGTCGAGGGCATCACTCGCGGGAACATGCGAACTCACCGCATGATGAAGTTCCTCCCGGAAGAAAGGCCGCTTTCGATTCAGATATTCGGCTACAGTGACGAACGCATGGTCGCGGCTGCCGAGATCATCCAGGAATGCGGCGCCGATATCGTAGACATCAATTGCGGGTGTCCCGCCAAAAAGGTCGTGAACGGCGGAGGCGGTTCGTCGTTACTCCGCGATCTTCCTCAGCTTGAAAAGATCCTGCGTCGCGTTCGCAAAGCCGTGTCGATTCCCCTGACGATGAAGATTCGGACCGGCTGGGATGACTCTTCGATTAACGCAGTCGAGGTTGCACGCTTGATCGAAGACTGCGGCGGCGACATGGTCGCGATTCACGGACGCACCCGCATGCAGGGCTACAGCGGCCAGGCCGATTGGAATGTGATCGCGGCAGTGAAGCGAGCGGTTTCGATTCCGGTGATCGGCTGCGGCGACGTCACAACCCCGGATCAGGCCCAGGCTCGATTAAACGAAACCGGCGTCAATGGAGTGATGATCGGCCGGGGCGCAATTGCCAACCCATGGATATTCAGGCAAACAACGGAGCTGATGCGAGGCGAAGAGATTTACCAACCGCCGCTCTCCGATAAGCATCGAGTCCTTCACCGCTATCACGAGTTGCTGCGTGACGAGATGCCCGAGCGTGCGCTCACGGGCAAGCTCAAGCAGATGTGCGGGTACTTCACGCACGGGCTTGCCGGCGGCGCTCGGCTTCGCGAGAGAGTGTTTCATTCGCAGACGATCGCGGAGATCTACGATCAGATTGACGAGTACTTCGCTTCGATGATCGAGCGCGGAGTCCCGCCCGACGCTCGCACACGAGAAGAGCGAGCGTTTGTTGACCCGGAGCCTCGGGATCCAAAGAACGCGCAGTTCACGCGCACCGCTCCATCGGTGACTGGCTGAGCTATGGGAAGCGCTTTAGGTGACATTGCAACCGCGTGGCCTTCATTTGCCGGAATCGTCTTTGTTCCGACAACAGAAGAGGAGTACAACCGAATTGTCGCGTTCTTAGATCAGTTGATTGATGAGGTTGGTGAAGACGAGACTCATCCATTGGCGTCTTTGATGGATCTCGTTGGAGTTCTGATTGAACACTACGAAACACACGCAGGTATCGGCGCTACGATGCTTGTATGATTGAAGTCTGAAGCATCGAGATTAGTTGGAGGTTGCACATTGATGAAGGCTGATGAATTTGACCAGGAGATAACAGGTCTCGAAGAGGAAAGGGATCGCTTGAGCGACGAGGCTGAGTCTGTGGTTGAGAGGATCATAAGACTTGTTCAAGAACGACTTGCGACTTGGGCACCGAACTTCGTCGAAAACACGGTAAAGCGAGAGTCGGAGACTACGAAGAAGAATGGACTTGCCGGAGTCCGAACATTAAAGGAGGGTATGCAAGCTGCTATTGACGAACTCCCGCGCACAACAAGAGCAGCCTTAGACGTTGACTCATACTGGCCACTGCGGGTGCGGAACCGTAATTCCCAAGAGGATACTAGCGCCTTCTACCAAGTATTAGGAGCTATTAGTGGACACAGTCGTCAGGTCCCATCCCATCTAAAGGGAGCTCTGGACCGAGCAAAAAAGCCGGTTGTTGATTTTCTAAAGTCGTTTGGCTATCGGGCCCTAGAACCTACAAGATATCCGGCGGGAACGGTCGTTTTATTAGACGATTCCGAGTTTACAAGTAAAATTGTTGACCTTCTACTTGAATACTTGAGTCTCCATAACGCACGCTGGAAGGTAATCAGTGCCGTCGAAGATGCTCGTCGCCGCAAATCTAGCAGCGAAGCTGGAGAGATTTGGGATCGCGCCTAAGATGAATTGCTAAGTGTCCGTCTGTTTGAGGATTCCATAATACCGCTTCGTGCTATAATCCTCCCGCTCGCTTCCCGTGCCAATAAGTCTCGATCGGAGTCACGCCGATGTCGTCTCCCCAGCCAAGCTACTCAGGCATGAACGTCAAAGGAGGTCTGCTTCGTGGGCGCTTCCTCTTCGTAGTTATTAACCACGGCGCTGATACCTGGACACGCATTTTGGAGAACCTTCCTGAAGCCGAACGCGATTCACTGCGCGAGATCGTCCTGGACAATTGGTATCCGCTGAGTACTCTCGATCTCCTCGATCGCGCGATCGCAGAACAACTAGGCGACGGCGATAAGGAAGACGATGTGTTCGATCGACTCGGGGAGTTCTCGGCTACATCGGCGCTTTCCGGACCCTTCAGCAGCCTGGTCAATCCCGATGTTCACAGCTTTCTTACTCAATCGGCGATGATTCATCACGCCTATCAGGATTTCGGCAAGGCTTCTTACGAACCACTGAGCGATACCAGCGGCTTGCTCACGATCAAGTATGACAACGCTCCGCCGCCGAGCTTCTGCACGAGCGGATCGTCATATTTCCGCCACGCGGTCGAGTTGTGCGGCGCTCGCTCCGCGCGAGTCACTCACACACGCTGCCGGGCGCGTGACGACGCGGTGTGTGAGTTCTACTTCACCTGGCAACCCTGATCCGAACTATCCATTCGGCAACGACATGTAGGGGCGGCCCTCCGTGGCCGCCCCTCAGTCGCGACCGGAGATACTTTGTAATCCACCGAGGGGCGGCCACGGAGGGCCGCCCCTACATGATCACGAGCGATACAACCAAAGAAGCGAAAAAGTATACAAAGCAGTCGCTGCGAACACGGACGAGAAGACCGCCAGCAGTGCGCGTGGTTTTTGACTTGGACAGCGTACGGCCATATAATCCCGCGCGGTCGACTTCCGCCGCCTTGGAGGCAGCCTCTCAGTGCAGATTCGTAGAGCTTACTGCTTGCTATTGGTAGTGCCGATCGCGTGCCTCTTGACTGCATGCGGGCACGCTTCGCAGGCGCATAACAATCCCCCGAAGCCGGCAACTGAAGCATGGGCGGATTCGGACCGCGATGGCATCCCCGACGAAGCTGAATTGAGAACGTTCGATGATCGGCAGAACTTCCGGCGATGGTTCGCTGCAATAGCCGAAATGCAGTTTTACCGCATCAGCGATGAATGGAAGTCGGACCAACGTGATTGCGCCGGGCTGGTTCGTTTCTCAATCCGAGAAGCATTGCGCAGGCACGACCGGCCCTGGTTTCAGAGGATGGGCGCCGACTACGACGCAGTCGCGCCGGACGTGCGTGCTTTCAGCCTCGAGACAGGTCCACTCGGCGAGAAACTGTTTCGCACCGACTTCGGTGCGTTCCAGGAGAGCGACCTCAAGAGCGGCAAGTTCTCAGAGTTTGCCGATGCCCGCACCTTGAAGTCTTTCAATGCTGTATTCGTCAGTCGCGATCGTCGCCGCGCCGTGCGCGGAGATTTGCTCTTCTTTCACCAGCCGGGGGTCCAGAAGTTCCCGTACCACGTGATGATTTTTATCGGTGAGCCGGCACGTGACGGCGAAGCTGCCGCTGACTGGGTTGTTTATCACACCGGCTCATCGCCAACCGACGAAGGCACAGTTAAGAAAGTTCGCCTCGCAGTATTGGATCATCATCCCGACAAGCGCTGGCGTCCGGTTGAGAACAATCCTAATTTCCTGGGGTTCTATCGGCTCAAAATAGTCGACTGAAGGAGCACGAACGTGGATAGACATCCATCTCCGAATTATCATCGGCTGATAAATGCCGGAGTATATTTGCTCGTCATTATCACCGCCCTTTCGATTTCAACCATTCGCTTGCGAGCGCAGAGCGGGGCCGTCGACAACGCTGCCACAGGATCGGCTTCCACAGCCACTTACAAGCCCTATTTCTCCCTGTCCACCAATCGAACCTACGGGACCGCCGACCGCACTCGTGTGTGGATCAACTACGTCGGCATCGATCACATGGACTTTCGGGTCTATCGAGTAGACGACCCGGTGAAGTTCTTCAAAGGCCTCGACGATCCTCACAAGATGGGTGAGGGCGAGAAGTATCAGATCATCGCGAGCCTCAAGAAAGAACCATCGGTGCTTGAAAAGGTTCGCGAGTTCAAGGTCTCGGTATTCAAGTCAATCAAAGACTATTTTCGCAATCAACTTCATCGGGTCACCCGCGAATCGCTGAATCAGAAACTCGGACGCGAAGGTGACCGCCAGCCCTTGAACGTGGCCGACTACGCGCGCGTTCCGCTCCTGAACCCCGATCAGTTGATCAGCAGTTGGCGCGAGCGACTCACTCCGCTTGATACCGTCTACGACACGCGGATGGTGATGCTTGGCAAGCGCGATCCCGGTGTTTACCTGGTCGAGGCAGTCAACGAAGAGTTGCGCGCCTACACGATTGCGATTGTTACCGATCTTACGATGATCAACAAAACTACTCCCAGCGGCGAGATGCTGGTGTACGCCGCCGATCGCAAATCAGGGGCGCCCCGCGAAGGAGTGAAGATCGAAATAATCAAAGCGAAAAAGACAGTCGCGAAGGGCGTTACGGACAAGACCGGAGTAATGAAGACTCGCGTCGAACAACCCAGGACCCAGACCGAGCAGCCGGCGGAGGACTACGACCCTGAAGCCGAGACCTCGCGCGAGCGGCAGAACTCTTATCTGATCGCCGCGCGCGATCACGATCATTTCGCGATTTCCGACCTCGCGGCTTATTACTTCGGCGGCAATCAGTCCGCCAGCGAAGAAGGAGAAGGTGAAAGCGAAGGCGGCGGCGGGCTTACCGGCTATATTTACACTGACCGGCCGGTCTATCGTCCGGCGCAAAAAGTTTACTTCAGGGGCATTCTTCGGATTGCCGGCGACCACGGATATGAACTCCCATCGAGCTCGGTGAAGACGACAATAGAAGATCCGAATAGCGGAAAAGTGTTTGAAGGCGAGCTGAAGCTCACCCCTCGTGGGACCTTCAGCGGCAGTGTTGATATCGCCGCGGGCGCCCCGCTCGGCCAGTATCGCATCATCGCAAAAGCCGGCGCAGCAAGCGCCAGCGATTACTTTGAAGTCGCGGAATACAAGAAGCCCGAATACAAAGTGACGGTGACTACCGGCAAGAAATTCGCCGAGGTCGGTGAGAAGGTCAAGTTCTCAATCGAAGCGCGCTACTTTTTTGGCGAGCCGGTCAAGCAAGCCGACGTGCAATATTACGTTTATCGGAGCCGCTATTATCCGTGGTGGTGGGCCGATGAGGATGACTCTTCATCCGATGACGCGTCTAGCGAAGACGAGGGCGGCTACGGTTATGGCAACGACATGGTCAAGGACGGGCAGGCGGTGCTGAACGCCGACGGCAAACTCGACGTCGAGTTCGAAGTTCCCAGGCCCGACGAGAAAGACTCTTATGACTATACCTATCGGCTCGAGGCGCAGGTCACCGATTCCTCACGTCGGATGATGGAAGCAAAAGCGAGCTTCGTCGGAACGCGCGGCAATGTAGTCGCAAACACCAACGCGGATCGTTATGTCTATTACCAGGGCGACACGGCAAAGATCAAGATTCGCACCAGCGACTATGAAGGCCGGCCGCTCGCGGCGGGCGTCACGCTGCAGTTCGTCCAACGTCGGTGGGATTCAACCCCTCGACAGGACGAGTCCGGCCGCACGGTCTACAGCTACACGATGCACGAGCGCGACCTGTCATCGGCTGATGTGACGACCAATGCGCAGGGCGAAGCGAGCTACGATTACGCGATCACAGAGCCTGGCAGCATCAACATCAAAACTATAGTCAAGGACGGCAAGAAGCAGTATCCGTCGAACGAGGACTATCTGTGGGTCGCGGACAAAAAGGGAGAATGGTCAGACTGGGCGTATGGCGACGAGCAATCGATCAAGCTGGTGGCCGACAAGAAAACTTACCAGGCGGGTGAAACCGCTCACGTGCTTGCGATGTTGCCGACGGACAAGGCTCATTTGCTGGTGACGACCGAGCTGACCGGCGTGATGACCTCGCGAATAGTCGATGCCGCGTCACGAGCCGTAATGATCGACGTTCCGATCGAAGGCCGCTACGAGCCGAACGTTTATCTCAGCGTGGCCTATATCAAGGACGGCGAGATGTACACGCACGACCGCTTGCTCAGCGTACCCGCGCGAAGCAAGTTCCTGAACATCGAAGTCCTCGCCGACAAGAAGGAATACAAGCCACGCGAGACGGCTCGATACACGATACTCGCGCGCAACGCGGATAACTCTCCGGCGTCGGGCGCCGAGTTGAGCCTGGGTGTGGTCGATGAAGCGATCTACAGCGTCAAGCCCGATCAGACTCGCGACATTCGAAAAGCGTTCTACGGGCGGCGCTACAATCAGGTGCAAACGAGCTTCACGATCTCATACAACTTCAAAGGCCACTCGGGCGAGAAGCCGCTGAGAATCGCATCGAACAAGCGGACGTATCAACTGGCGGACTTCAAGAATGAGGGCCAATACAACGAGCCGACCATTCGCAAAGATTTCAAGGATACGACGTTCTGGCAGCCGGACATCGTGACCGGCGCGGACGGCAAAGCGACCGTCGATGTGAAGCTGCCCGACAACCTCACGACCTGGCGGGCTACGGTGCGCGGCGTCACAGCAGACACGCGCGTCGGTTCAGCGCTCTTGAAGTTCGTCGCGAGAAAGAACCTGATCCTCAGGCTCGAAACTCCACGGTTCATGACTGAAGGCGACACGGTGACGTTGTCGGCGATCGTTCACAACTATCTCGACTCGGCTAAGGCTGTGCAGATCTCAATCGACGTCACTGGCGCGAAGCTTCTTGATACAGGAACACAAACGGTGAACATCGCAAAGCAGGGCGAGCACCGAATCGATTGGCGCGTCTCCGCCAATCAAGTTGGTGAGGTGAAGCTGCTTGCGAAAGCGCTGACCGATCAGGAGTCGGACGCGATTGAAATACCTTTGGAAGTAGTACCGCACGGTTTGAAGCAAACGATCGGAGGAGCGTCGACTCTTTCTGGTGAAAACGAGGACAAGTCGATCTCGCTCAATCTTCCCGGAGACGCGCACGCGCAAGCGCGGTCGTTACGCATAGAGGCGTCGCCGTCGATAGCAGGCACGTTGTTTGGTGCGCTTGATTACCTGACCGCTTATCCGTACGGCTGCACCGAGCAGACGATGTCGAGCTTCCTGCCAAACGTGATCGTCGCGCAGGCGCTGAAGGAAACTAAGACCGCGTCCATTCGCGCGTCGAACGATCTGGGAGCGAAAGTCCAGCGCGGAATGGACCGGCTCTACGGCTTTCAACACGATGACGGTGGATGGGGCTGGTGGAAGGATGACAAATCCGACGCGTTCATGACGGCTTATGTCGTCGATGGGTTGAACCTTGCTTCACGCGCCGGATATTCGACTGATAAGTCTCGGATCTCGCGCGGGCGAGACAAACTCGTGGGAATGATCGCTTCAAACAAGAACGACGATGGACAGGCGATTGATCCCGACACGCGAGCTTACATGATCTACGCGCTCGGCGAGAGCGGAAACGTGGAAGGCTCGCTGGTCAACGAGTTGTTCGCGAGGCGAGGTGAGCTGCAACCATACGGGCGTGCGCTGCTGGCGCTGGCGCTCAAGGGGCATCGCGACGACAATCGGGCTCGACAGGTTGCCGGTGAGATCGAGCAGTCGGCCAGCTCCAACGAGTACGACGCGCACTGGGAGTCGAGGCACACTTCACACGGTTGGACCGTCGAGAACGACACCGAAGCGACTGCGCTTTCGGTCAAGGCTCTGGCTCGCGTGAATCCACAGAGTGCGCTGCTTTCGAAAGCAGCGAGATGGCTGGTCGGCCATCGGCACAACGGCTACTACTGGGAATCGACCCGGCAGACTGCGTTCGCGATCTTTGGGCTGACCGATTACGTCAAGGCGAGCAAGGAGCTTTCGCCGGACTACAACGTGACTGTGTACATCAACGGTGAGCAGGTGCTTGCGAGGCACGTCGGCTCAGAGGACGCGACTGGAACGCAGGCGTTTGTTATCGAGCGCAAGGGTTCGCAACTGGCGGGCGCAAACCAGGTGCGAGTGGTGAAGACCGGCCGGGGCGCGTTGTACCTCTCGACCGCGCTTGCTTACTTCACTCGCGATGATGACATCCAGGCGCAAGGCTCGCCGAATCTGACGCTGACTCGCGAATACTTCCGGTTGCACGTTGTCGAAAGCGGCGAGCAGGCTTCATGGAAGATCGAGCCTCTCACCGGCGAGCTGCGATCGGGTGATTTGATTGTGTCGCGGCTTCAAGTGAAGGGCGCGAGAGCGCAATACATGATGATCGAAGATCCGATCCCGGCGGGATGCGAACAGGTTGATCGAGTCAGCGGGATTGACCTTGCTTATGTAGCGGAGGGTAATTCGCGTCACTGGACTGATTGGTACAGCTCACGCGAGTTCCGCGACCAGAAGACGGCTTTGTTTCTGGATTACTTTGATGGCAACGCGATGTTTCAGGTGGCGCTGCGGGTCCAGGTGCCTGGGGATTTCAAAGTGGCGCCGGCACGCGCGGAGTTGATGTATCAGCCTACGGTGCAGTCGAACACCGCGAGTGGGAAGATGAGGTTTCTTGATAAGAAGTGAGGATGTCGAAGGTGCGGAAGTAGAGTAGCTATAGTTAGCGAGACGGCTGTTTGGCGTGATATTCTCCGAGCATGCGGTTCCAAGAGTTGGAGGCCGAATGGGACGACGACAATGTGGAGCACATCGCAAGGCACCGCGTGGAACCCGAGGAAGTGGAAGAGATCGTCTATGAGGATTGCTATCCCCGTGGATCATGCGCGTGCGGCGTCGCGGAGTCCATGAAACGCGATGGCGACTTTACGGCCAAACGTGCGCCGGCCGTTATCTGATCGTGGTGGCCGCACCGTATCGGCAAAGTGGAGTATGGCGTGCGGTGACCGCGATGGAAATGGATCGCCGAACTCGACGGAGATATAGACAATGGCGAGGAAACTGACAGCAGTGCAGCGCCGGGCTCTTCGTAAGGAGGCCGAAGAATGGGACCGTCTCAGCGATGAGGATTGGGCGCGACTTTTCGACGAAGGCACGCCCGTTAAGGTCCATATCCGACGACCGGCGCCTAAGACGCTGACGGTCGCACTTGATGAGAAGACGCTGAACCGGCTTCGGCGTATCGCTCGACGGAAGCAAGTGCGTCCAAGGCAGCTCGCGGCAATCTGGATTGCTGAGCGGCTGGGAGAAGAACCAGCTACCGAACCCGTTCGTCGCACCGGCTAACCCCACTGGACGCGAGTCGCGGAGATCTGCTTGCCGAACGATAGGGTGTTACAAATGGCAGCGACTCTAGGTCTGGATGTTCTTGAAGATGAAGTGGCGGTATCTTTGGCGCGAGTCGTAGCTGCGGCGAACAAGCGCGCTCGCGAGTTCAACATAAATGTTCCGCAAAGTCTTATTACGATCACGCAGCTAAGCAACGGTCGCCAGTGCTGGCGCATCAGCTACAGCCCTCAAGATTATGGTGGGTGGCGTGGGGGCGACTTGGTCATTGAAGTGGATGCTACCGACGCAACGGTAAGACAGGTTTTGCGTGGGCAGTAGTACTCAAGTGTCGCGAAAACTACCATGATGAAAACGTTGCTGATATCTATGTTCCTTTTTGGGTTCGCTTCAACAACGCTCACTAAGGACTATACGCCAAATTGTCTCGCCGCCCATGTTGATAGGCTTGCAGATGTTCCCTATGCAGGACAATACACTGGCCCATACACAGTCAAGGCGTCGGTGTTTGGCAACCAAAGCGGAAAGTTCACTCTCTCCATTGGCGAAGATGGTAAGGTCACAGGCAAAGCAGAAAACTACACGGTCGGCAAAACGGCAGATATTAGCGGTTCCGTCAACGAAAATGGTGACATCAACCTCATAGCCGAATGGTCTGACTCGACTTACACGATCAAGGGAACCGCCATAAAAACAAAGGGTGGTCATCTACAGGGAACATTGACCCAATACGCAGGCAAGAAGGTTGTGTGTACGATAGAGATCGACTTATTACCCTTCTCAGAAATTGATCCGGTCGCAGCAGCCTCAGAAATTGATCCAGTCGTAGCAGCGCAACCCATTCACGACCCTGTTGACCCGGTCGCCGTTGCGCAGCAAATCGGGCAAAGCAAAACGGCAGATGCCATAGGTGCAGAGGGTGATGTCGCAGCTCAGAACGCTGCGTCGCTCCGTCAAACGAATCCAACTGTAGATCAGGCTTTCTGCTCAATCGCCAGTGCAGTAGGCAAGGGGTGTGGCGACACGCTTAACAGAGAGGAATTGTGGAAAGGGTGGATTGCCTATTTAAAGAACGCCGGTTATTCCGTCAAAGACCGCAGCAACAACGACGTAGTCGCTTTCGGTTCAATAGAGCAACTTCATGCGAAACTTGGCAATGGCGTCGGCCACATCGAGGTCATACTCCGACAGAACATATATGCTCCTCAGACACCAACACCAACATCAAGAGTATTGGGAGCGGGGTCCGTAACCATTGACCCAAGTATCGGAGGCGTCAGGCGCACTACACCTGCTGATGTGACTCCTCCTGTCACGGTTCGCTGGTGGGTTTTCTATGATCCCAATAGCCCTGGTCATGTAAAGAAAATAGTTGCGGATAATATAGATATGCCATATTACCCCCTTGATGGTTATGCTGCTGAATTGGCGCTTGCGATCGATCCCGACAAGGAAGGCACAAATAGGAGTAAGTTTGCCACTTATTTCAACAACCGCACCTACCGGAAGTAACTTATTATCCTGAAACAGATTGTGAAATGGACAAGCTGACCAAATATCGCAACCTGATAAAGCGCATCCTGACCGAGTACGTTGAGCTATCGAAGAGCCAGTTCAACGGCGAAGTTGAACCCATTCTCATAATGGATGACGAACGAGGACACTATATGTGGCTCAAGCTAGGATGGGAGAATGGGAAGCGCGTGAAGTACATCACCGTCTATGCACGTCTTTGTGATGGCAAGTTCTGGATAGAAGAAGACTGGACAGAAGATGGAATTGCTACGGACCTTGTGCGCGAAGGCGTGCCCAAAGAAGACATCGTGCTGGCATTCCACGACCCCGAGACACGCAAGCATACCGACTTCGCGGCCGCTTGAGCGCAAGAGCGTCAGCGTGTTCATTGCTATGATCGAAAGAATCTTTCACGCACTCGCATCCAGCTCGCGCAGACTGTTTCACAACTGGCGAGTGTTGGTCGTGCTCTTTGTTTTCTATCTCGCGATGATTGGCGCAACCTATCAGTTCTTCGTCACGCGAGAGGCTACAGCCGGTCAGTTATTCTTGTCTGCGGTGCTCGCGATGGCCGTGCCTGTTTTGTTCTTGACTATTCAGACCATCGCGGCAAGATACGGCGAGAAAAACCAACAGCCGGCTAGTTTGCTTGGAGGTGCTCTGCGTGATTGTTGGAAGCTGTTGGTAATTTCTATTTCGTTAATAATCATCGCAGTGCTTGCGAGCTTTCTGTTTAGCAAATTCGGCGGAAGCGCACCCGCAACCGCGATTCGCGAAGTAGCGCGCTCGGTGCCTGCTCCGTCGCGAGCCGTTGTTCCGAAGCCACAGCCGGTTCATTGGCAGACCGTTGCGTTAACGACACTCGAATATCTGATTTTCTTTTTGATTTTGCCACTCGCGGCAATTCATCTGTGGCTCGTGACTGCGCGCGAAGGACTCAGTCCGGCTTTCAAAAGGTCAGCCCGGATTTTGGCTCGCGCATTTGCTCCGCAGTCAGTGATCACCTACGCGATAGGCTTCATCATTTTCGCGGTCGTTCCTTATTTCCTGGTCGTGACACGGACGCCGGCCGGGACTGCGTGGCTGGATGCCGGACTGCTGGTCGTTCGTCTGTTGTTAGCAGTCGCGTTCTCACTGATCGGATGGGTAGCCACGGTCGGCGCGCTCGGTGATCTGTGCGAAGCAAAAGGCGCGGTCAACGTTACTCAAACGAACGAAGGACCGGGGCATGTCCCTGCTGAAGCATAGGCGCCTGAATTCAATCGCGGCTCTTCTGGCGCTGTCGTTTGTGACGGCGCTCTTTTCGTCTTGCGCGGGAAGAAAGATAACCGCAGAGGGCGCGGAGGGCGCAGAGAAGAAGAAAGAAAGCCAACCCGTTGACGTTGGGGAACAGGACAAGGCATTAGCAAGAGCTGCGACCGAAGCGCTCGGTGACCTTGAAGGCACGGTGCTCGTAATGGATCCGCACACGGGCCGCCTTCGGGCTGTAGTTAATCCACGACTCGCATTCGAGCAAGCTTTCCCCCCGGGTTCGACGATAAAGTCATTCACCGCGTTGACCGCGATGAGAGCCGGCTTGATCGACAACGAATCTCGAACCATGTGCCGGGGGAAATTCACGGGCGAGAATCTCGATATCGTCTGCTCCCATCCGAAATCCAAAACGCCGTTCAATCTCGCGCAAGCACTCGCGTACTCCTGCAATTACTTTTTTGCGACCATGAGTAGCCGGCTGAGTTTCGACGCCTTCAGGTCGACGCTGGCATCTGCAGGATTTGGATCGAAGACCGGCGTGAATGCAAGCAGTGAATCAGCGGGAAAGATCGGCGGCGGCGAATGGCGAGTACGCGACTTGCTCGGCGAAGGCGATAGTCTGCTGGTCACTCCGATTCAGTTGCTGGCCGCTTACTGCGGATTGATGAACGGCGGGCATGTGTTTCGGCCTCAGCTTGCGGAGGCTGAGAAGTTCAGTCCGGAAGAGCGAGCGACCCTTCACATCGAATCATCGCAGCGCGCTGCCTTGATTGAAGGAATGCGTGGCGCAGTCAAGTACGGAACGGCTGAGAAGTCAGGGCTGGCTTCGTTGCCGGCGTTCATCTTTGGCAAGACCGGCACCTCGACTTCAAGCAACGGGTTCCGAAGGCAAGGCTGGTTTGTAAGCTTCGCTGCCGACGCGAACTCAGCCGTGGAGACGACCCCGGAATCGCTCGAGCTTGCGGTGCTTGTGTTCATCAAACGCTCGCACGGTTCGGAGGCGGCGCAGGTTTCAAGACGCGTCTTCGAAGAGTTCGCGATGTTCCGGGAAGACGCGGCGACCGGGAAAGAGGGCAGGGAAGAACGAGGAGAAGACCGGGCGACGGGGCGAGAGGGCGATAACTCGACGCTACGAGTGAAACTTCTGAGCGAGAATCGAGTCGTCACGATCTCGCTCGAAGACTATGTCCTCGGTGTTCTTTCAGTTGAAGCAGCGGTTGAAGATGAGCCGGAAGCGCTCAAAGCGCAAGCGATTGTCAGCCGCACTTATGCGCTCAAGAATCTTGGACGACACGCGAGCGAAGGCTTCGATCTGTGCTCGAACACTCACTGCCAGCAGTACGTGAGTGGCGAGGACCGAGCTTCGGAAAATTTGCGACGAGCCGTGATCGATACAAAGGGAGAAGTACTGCTCGAATCGAGCGGCAAGCTCGCGGAGACTTATTTTCACGCAGCCTGCGGAGGTATGACGGCAAACATCGAATCACTATGGGGAGCGCCCGGACCGAGCTATCTGCGCGGAGTCCGCGACGACTATTGCGCGACGATGCCAAATCACGATTGGACGGACGAGATTCCCGCGGCGAAGCTTGCCGGCGCGCTTGCGGGCGATCCGCTGACGGATGCCGGCAAAACAATCCACGACATAGTCGTCACCAGAAGGGACCCAACGGGCCGGGCGGAGTTGATCTCGATTGAAGGCGAGCGCCGTCGTCAGGTTCGCGGATGGGATTTCAAACTGATAGTCGGACGAGCGTTGGGATGGAACCTGCTGAAGAGTTCACGCTTCAACGTAGAGCGAAGAGGATCGGTGTTTGTCTTTCACGGAAGCGGATTCGGTCACGGATTGGGGCTGTGTCAAAACGGGGCTCACGTGATGGCGCGACGCGGCGCCTCATGCGAGCAAGTACTCGATCACTACTTCCCAGGCACAACGAGAAAAACTAACGCAAAGACGCTGGGACACGAAGACGCAAAGGAAAAAACTAACGCAAGGACACAAGGACGCGAAGACGCGAAGTCGATAACGAGGAGTGCCGATCAGCCTTGGAACTTTGCGTCTCTGCGTCCTTGCGTCTTTGCGTTAGAGTTCGCGTTAGAGTCCGGCCGCCGAAGCCTTTCGAGTGAGCACTTTCGCGTCAGCTATCCGGCCGCTGTTGGACGCATCGAAATCGAAGCAGTGCTGAGAACGCTCGAAGCCGCGCGCCTGGACATGCTTGTCCGCACGGGATCGGCGGCGCTGTCGTTGCCGGACTCCGCGGTCGAGGTCGTGATTCACGAAACCACGCAGGACTTCATCGCGGCGACCGGGCAGTCATGGTGGGTGGCGGGCAGTACACACGGACGACAGATTGAACTTCAACCGCTCGCCCTCTTGAGACGGCGTCGCATCCTCGCCTCGACCTTGAGGCACGAATACACACACGCTGCGATAGAGGCGATTGGGCAACGCCGCGCTCCAAGGTGGCTGGCCGAGGGGCTGGCGATAGCGTTTGCCGGCGAGGGGCCGTCGCTTCTGCGTGTTAAGCCGCCGCGCCGATTATCGCTCGATGAGCTTGAACGCAGACTTGCGCGCCCTCGGTCGGCTTTGGAGATGCGCTCGCTCTACGCGTCGGCGTATGTCGCGGTTCGCGAGTTGATTCAAAAGGAGGGCGAGCCCGCTGTGTGGCGTCGTCTTATTTAATTGCTTGACTAAGTTCCGAGAGCCGGACAACAATGTGTGCGAAAGGACAGGTTCCCTACTTGTTAGCCCCACGGCCCTGATACCTTTTCGGGCCCGCAGCCTCTTCTCTCGGGAGTTCGACATGTCTTCAAATAAGAAAATGATTGTTCGCATTGTTGCGCTTCTATGCGCGTGCCCAACGTTCGTGTTCGCAGCGCGCGCCGAGACGCAATCGCTCGAAACTCTGCTGGCGTACTTGAAGAGCCCAATCGCGGGTACGCGTCGTGATGCAGCCCACAAACTGGGTGAACGCCGCGTGCGTAATCAACTGGCGGTGGAGGCGCTCGCGGTGACCGCTCGCAAGGATGAGGATCGGGACGTGCGAGCCGAGGCGCTTCAGTCGCTTGGAATGATCAAGGATTTTTCTGCGCTTCCGGAAATGATCGATGCGCTGAAAGACAACAACGCGGACGTGCGCCGGGTTGCGGTGAAATCGCTGGTCGCGCTGTACACCGAACACGATATTGATTTCATAACAAACCGGCGTGCGGGCTGGAACCTGTTCAACCCGTTTCTGGACACCAGGGATCACGAAATAGTCGAGCCTTATGTGACGGTCGACCCAATAATAATTACTGCCATCGGCGAATCGGCGCGCGGTGACCGAGACAGCGATGTTCGTATTTCGGCGATTCGCGCGCTTGGCGTGTTGAGAGGGACGGCCGCGATCCCGCACCTTGCGGACGCGTTGAACGCCGATCAGGATCTGCGCATCGAAGTGCTTCGCGCTTTCATCAAGATCGGCGATAACTCGGCGGGCCAGTACTTGATACCGTTCTTCAGAGACTCGAATCACAGCGTGCGGACGCAGGCAATGGTCGCCGCCGGTATGCTCAAATACAAACCCGCGGTTGAGCCCCTGCTGTCGGTATATGGACTCGGCCGCGAAAAGAAAGGGACCTTCAGTAAGGTAAGCGACAAGGTCAAAGGCCGCGTCACTTATCTGCCGCCCCGTGACGAAGCCGCGCTGTGGGCGCTTTCGTTGATAGGAGATGAAAGGGCCGAGCAGACGTTCGTCGAGAATATGACCGACAAGGACGCCGACCGCCGGCAGTACGCGATCGAAGGACTCGCGAGGGTAGCGGAGCCGCGATACCTGGACCAGATTTCGCGCCTCGTGCTCACCGAGAGTAACGGTGATGTGAAGCTTGCCGAGTACTGGGCGCTCTACAAGATGGGCAGCACGACTAATATTCAGTACATCGTCCGCAAACTCGAAACCGATCAGGAGGGCCAGGCGCGCGCTTACCTGATGGAAGTAACCAGTCCGGCTGATCTCAATCCGTATATTCAATCGAGCAGCAAAGAGGTACGGCAAAAGGTAATCGAAATACTCGGACGCATCGGCGATCGCGATACGATCAAAGAACTGGAGCCGATCGTGCGAAGCTCGAGCGCTTCCACTGCAAACATCGCGACCGTAGCCATCAAGCGAATCGAATGGCGGATCTCGGGCCGGCCTCGAGCAAGCGATTCAGTGCTGGTTCGCGAGCGACCTCGTCGCGCGACCAATCCCTAGCGAAAACCGAGGAACGAAGATAGAGGATAGAGGATCGACCTTCTGCCGTTCGATCCTCAATCCTCAATCCTCAATCCTCCATCTTCAATCCTCCATTCTCCATCCTAGATCCTCGATCCTTTGCCTTCCCCTCGGTCCCACCATAGAATAAGCCTTCATCTGTGAAGAAACTCGGAGAGAAAATGGTGAGAATGCTATCTGTGTACGCTGGGGCTTTAATGAGCCTGGCACTAATAAGCTTGACCGTGAATGCGCAGGATTATGCCGCTGAGGCAAAGCGGATGATGGAACGCGCGGATGTACAGCGCGCATTCGCTCACGTCGATGCGCACAAGGAACAGATCCTCGCTGAGTGGATCAAGGTTGCCGAGATAAACGCTCCCTCGGGCAAAGAACACGAGCGCGCCGAGGCGATTCGAAAAGAGCTCTCCACGTACAAGCTCGACAAGATTTCTTACGACTCAAAGGGAAACCTCATCGCGGTTCGCAAGGGAACCGGCGCCGCGATGCCGCTGGTGGTCGACGCGCATCTGGACACTGTCTTTCAGGAAGGCTTGAAGATCAAGGCCGAGGTTCGCGACGGCAAAGTCTTCGCGCCCGGAATCGGAGACGATACTCGCAACGTGGAAGCGATCCTTGCTTCGATCCGCGCGCTCGATGAAGCAGGCATCAAAACAAAAGCCGATTTGGTCTTCGTGTTCACCGTCGAGGAAGAAACGTCGTTTGGCGGCGTGAAGCAATTCGTCGCTGATAACAAGGATCGCATCGGTCAATACCTGGCGCTCGACGGAGGCTACGAAGGACTGAACTACGGTGGCATCGGCATAAACTGGTACAAGCATCACTTCGTTGGAGCGGGCGGGCATACTACTTCGAAATCGCCTCCTTACTCGGCTACGATTCCACTGGCGCGCGCAATCAGTCGTATCTATTCGCTCGAATTGCCGAGGGACCCGGCCGTCTATTTGAACATCGGGATGCTGGGTGGATCCGAAGTCGTCAATGCGAAAGCCGCGGACGCGTGGTTCACACTCGATCTCAGATCGACCGATCAAAAGCTGATCGACGAATACGAACAGAAGATCGGTGTAATACTGCGGGAAGAAGCTGACCGCGTGGGAATGCAAGTGAAGACCGAGTTACCGGAAGAAAAAGTACTGGCGGCGCAAATTCCAGGAAGCCGCGAATCGTTTACCGTGCGAATGGCAGAAGCAGTGCATCACGCGATTGGATTTGAGAACGTTCCAGTCGGCAACAGCGCTTCAAACAACGCGAATATAGCTTTGCTGGCAGGCCTGCCCGCGATTTCGACGGGGTGCGCGCCGTGTGGTGGAGATCACTCGTTGGGCGAGTGGTGCCAGATTGAGCCATTGTATCGCGGGATCAAGAAGTTGATCCTGCTCGAGGTGGCACTGTCGGAAAAGTGAGATGTCCGACAAACTTCAGTTTGTCGCAGTTGTGGTTGTATCGATTTGTTTGTGACTCAGCGCCGAGAGAATCGACAAACTGAAGTTTGTCGGACATCTTCCAGGGAGACACAATGAAAGGCTCAAACCTGTTGTTCATCGCAAGCTGGGTGATTCTGCTGGTGGTTTCAGGGGCCATGGTTCTTCTCTCAGCTAGTTCGCTTGGGATCGCTTACACCGGCAGACCTGATTCGCTGACGCGCGAATACTCTCTCACACAGATAGGAGAGCAGGGAGGCGATCAGGCGGTGAAAGCGTTTCGCGGGCGCCGCGCTACCGCGGCGACATTTGCGCTGGGCTATGGACTCCTCGCGCTGTTCGTTATCTGGATGCCTTATCGACGAGGCGAGAGATGGGCCTGGTGGGCGCTGTTTGCTTCGTTAGGAATCTCACAACTCTTGTCGTTGGCCCGCGCGATAATGCTGGTGACCACCGTCGGCACCGGCACACCCGCTGTTATCCTCGCATTCTTGTTGCTTGGTTTAATGGCCGGCGCCCCCAGGATGTTTTCGCAGCATCTCTCATCGAACCGGTCTTAAGGACAGCGCGTTTGTTCAGGCCAGCCAACCATCAGCTTTCGCAGGCAAAACGATCATGCCACTACCGAATCGGGCTTTGTGATCGCTAATCCACAATCTCGATCAATGCGAACAAGCGCACGTATTGTTCGTGGTGTTCCGATCCAGAATTGTAAACGTCTTGCCCAGAGAGAAAAGTTGGATGGAAGCAGTACCGTTGTTTAAACAGGTATCTACTCTTGCCAGCAATCTCCGATCCGGCCCATTGTCCTGAACGGTTAAGAGACAGCCTCTTTTGCTTATGACGGCGACGCCGTCAATCGTGATTCCCCCACAAGCCGCGAACTTATAGTTGCCCGTCGTAGTGTTTAATGAAAGAACATTGCCGGTGCTCTCGTCCTGAAGGCAAATATCGAACGCGCCGAGTTTGGCAACAAACGCGTTGAGAATCCCGTGATTCACCGGCTGAAAAGCGCCGGCAGTTGTAGGAAGATCGGTTGAGATTGTCTGGCCGGTTACATATGCATTGCCCGCAGGATCAACCGCGATACCGTAGATGATGTCAGCCTTACTCCCGCCTAGATACGTCGAGTAAGCAATGCCGGCACCCCCGGGATTGAGCTTAAGTATGAAGCCGTCGATTACTCCGCCGAAAGCTGCTTGCACCGGGTTCACGATTGGGAAATCGGCCGATTGGGTTTGCCCTCCGACATAGATATTGCCGGGATCGTCGACAGCTATCGCGTTAGCATTGGTGAATTGGCTGCCGCCGAAAAAGGTTGAGAATATCAGCGCCGAGCCGTTTGAGTTGAGCTCGGTCACGAACGCGCTGCCGCTGCCGAAAAATTGCACCGGGTTGACGAGGGGAAAATCGCTCGACACGCTCCAGCCCGCAACATAAGCGTTTCCAAAGTTGTCGGCCGCGATGGTGTTGCTGCTTACACCGTGGCGGCCGGCCAGATACGTAGAGTAGGCAATCGTTCCGGATGAATTCAGTTTCGTGATAAACGACTGAACGGTTGGATACATTCCCAGATATAGGGTTGACGGCGCCTGGGGATTGATCGCGACGGCTTCAATCAGATAGTTCGAAATACCGTTGTTGATTGCCGTCCAGGTAGCGCCGGAGTTGATGCTCTTGAGGATGCCTGATCCAAACGTAGCTGCGTAGATAATTGCCGGATTTGTGGGATCGATTACCAGTGAATCGACTACATCCCTTATGTTAAGACTGATAAACGCAAAGCTGCTTCCTCCGTTAGTGCTCTTCGCAATGACGCTGCCCTGGCCGAGGTACAGAGTCGAGGGATTCAATGGATCAATCGCCATTGGATTGAATGTTGCGCCGGAGAAGCGAATCGCAGTCCAGTTCGCGCCGCCATTGGTTGTCTTGTAGAGTCTTCCACTCGATGCCGCATAGAGCGTTGATGTGTTAACGGGATCAATAGCGAGGGACGAAATTTGGTCGTTCGGGATTCCGTTACTGACCTTGCTCCAGGTTGCTCCTGCGTTAGTGCTCTTGAACACGCCCGGAAACGTGCCGGCATAGAGTGTGGATGGAGTTTTTGGATCGATCACAAGACACAAAATACCGCGGTTCGTGATTCCCGCACCGCTGAACTGCCAATTCGCGCCGCCGTCCAGGCTCTTGTAAACACTCGTAGTGGCTGCATAGACGACCATGGGAGCTGACGGATCGATAGCGATCGCGTTAATTCCAGGAGCGCCGGTGGGCAATCCATTGTTCATCGCAGCCCAACTGTTTCCCGCATCGACGCTCTTGAAGAGCTTTCCTTCTCCCGCGGCGGCGTAGACCGTAGCGGGAGTTACGGGGTCCACCGCCAGCGCGCGAGCTTCATTGCTGCTGAAGCCGTTATTGATCGGAGACCACGACTTGCCGCCATTGCTGCTCTTAAAGCAGGGATTAGGGAATGCTACCTGAAAGGCATTAACTGTAGGAAAGTTCGTGGAGTCGGTAGTGCCGGTAACATATGTGTTCCCATCGGGGTCCGCGGCGATGGCCAAGGCTGCGTCACTTCCGCTTCCGCCGATATACGTCGAGTAATCCAGGGCGGATCCAGTTGGGTTGAACTTCACAACAAAGCCGTCGAATACTCCTCCACCTGAAGATGCCTGCGCAGCATTTACAGTCGGGAAATCAATCGACGACGTTGTGCCTGACACGTAGCAGTTTCCCAGGTGGTCCACTGCGACGCCGGAGCCCTGGTCGCCGGCAGCGCCGCCGAGGTAGGTTGAGTACTGAAGCGCCGAGCCGGTTGAATTCAACTTGAAGACGAAGGCGTCGAATACTCCGTGTAATGAAGACTGCACCGCATTGACAGTTGGAAAATTCGACGATTCTGTAAAGCCGGTCACGTAGGCATTGCCCGACGTGTCGACGGCGATAGAATGAGCATTTTCTTCACCAGACCCTCCGAGGTAGGTAGAGTAGATCAGCGCCGTGCCCGAGGCGTTGAACTTCGTAACGAAGCCGTCAAAGAAGGTGAAATTTGGATAGAGCGCATTGGCAGTTGGAAAATCTGCGGACCGAGTCTCGCCGACCACGTATGCATCACCGGCTGCGTCCACCGCAATGCCATAGCCTATGTCGCGATCCGTTCCGCCCAGATAGGTCGAGTAGCTCAACACCGGATCGATAACCAGCGCCTTGTCCGAATCGTATTGGCGGATGTCAAAGCCAACCCGGTCCCGATTCCTCAAGAAGTAATTCCCCTCGACTTGCGTCTGTTTGCCGTCCAGCTCCTGATATAGAAACGGCGCGTGCTGGAGTATTTCGCCACTTGGAGTATTGACAACAAGATCGCCGCTCTCATTCAAACGCAGGCCAGTGGCGCCATCAAAGGCAAGCTCAATTCGGCCAGGATCGGCTCCAGGAGCCACTATCAAGTCATACTCCAGTTGCCGCTGATTGCCGTAGTAGACTAAATCAACGCCGCGATAGACCTGCTCGTACTTCACCTTCGCATAGGTTGGAACATTTACGCGCCACTTCTTCGGATCATTTCCGATGAAGTAATTGCTCTTGCCGGGCAGTTCATCCATTCCGGTAGCCTGCGCTGAACGGTTCGCACCCACCAGCCTCATCCGCAGCGTGGCTGAGTTCGTTTCGGGCTTTGTGTGGCGCCTGCGATCGGGAGTGATTATTCCCGCTGACGGCGATTCTGACCGTTGTGTATCGTCCAATCTAAGAACCGCGTCCGTTGACGTTAAAAACGTCGTGTTGCCGGCGCCCCGAGATACAAACTGCACTTGCGATTCAAACTGACCTTGATTTGCCTCGAAGCTCAGCGGCAGCTTGCCGTACGCTTTCTTGATCATCTCCGAATTCGGTTGATCGCGATGACCCGGAAGAGCCGGTGGAGCACTCGCGCCAGCGAGTACCGGTGTCTTATTGGTGCTCGGACTGCAGGTGAGCAGCACCGCGATCACCATTACAAACGCAACGTTCCGTCTGGTCCTCATCGGATCTCCTTAGATTCGGTCCAGGCTATCTGGGACAGCCATCTTGTACCGCAATGCGTACAGGTGCAATGATTGACACTGATTCCTGGCGCTCGATATGATTCATCGTCGATTCGGAACGGGATGAATAATTGTAGCGCCTCCTGGGTTGACGGTCTATTGTTAACAGGGAAGTTTCTCAAACAACGGAATCCATATGCGAATCAGAAATCTGAGTCCTTTCGTTCCTAAGCTCTTACTCGTAACGTGCGCGCTCGCATCTATCACCGCGAGCACCGCGGTTGGGGCTCGCTACAAAACGGAGTCCGCGCTTAAGCCGGGAAGTGCGGAGATATCCTCCGAGCGCGTCGCTAAGCATGTGGTGTTTCTCGCTTCCGACAAGTTGCAAGGGCGGCGCGCGGGAACAACGTATGCCGATGAAGCAGCCGCCTACATCGAAAAGGAGTTCCGGAGCTATGGTCTCAAGCCTGCCTCAACGGCGGGATTTCTTCAGCCCTTCACGTTTGTCGCCGCAGTGAAGCTTGGCGAAGGAAATCGCTTTCAAGTTACCCGATTTCTGTCCGGGACGGTGAAAGACGCGGGCGCAAAAAGTATTCAAACCAAAACCGCCTCCGGCATGAGTTCTCTTAAGGTAGGCGACGAGTTCATGCCGTTGGGTTTCTCTTCATCGGAGCCGGCCGCTGGCGAAGTCGTCTTTGCCGGTTACGGCATAAGCGCCCCCGAGCTTCAACTCGACAGCTACGCCGGCGTCGATCCGAAAGGAAAGATCGTGATGATCTTGCGAGGGAGTCCTGACGGCGACAATCCTCATGGAAAATTTGCTGAGTACACGCAACCGGGACTGGAGATTCAAAATAAGACTCTGAAAGCGCGCGAAAAAGGAGCTCGTGGAGTGATCTTCGTCAGCGCAGAGAATAAGTTCGCCGACGATCGCTTATCCCGTTTACACCACGACTTGAACTTTCTCGATTCTGGAATTCCGACCGTCGTCGTAAGCCGCGATGCGGCTGCCTCTCTGTTGGGGAGCCAGTCTGCGCTTACAGACGCAGAGGGGAAGGCAAAGGAGACGGGTTCTGCGTTTGTTATCAAAGATCAAACCATCGATTTCAAAACGGACGTGATCAAGGTCAACGGCAAGAGCGCGAACGTTGTAGGCGTTCTTCCCGGAAGCGATCCTCAGCTCGCCGCAGAATACGTAATCATTGGAGCGCACTACGATCATCTCGGGCTCGGCGGGCCGGAGTCGCTTGCGGCAAATCCGGAAGGTCAGATTCATCACGGTGCTGACGACAACGCTTCGGGTACCGCGGGGCTGCTGGAGCTTGCGCGAGTGCTTGCAAGCGAGCGCGACAAGATCAAACGCAGCGTCATGTTCATCGCATTCTCGGGCGAAGAGCTGGGATTGCTGGGATCCGGGGCTTACACGAAAAGCCCGGTTATTCCCTTAGGCACGGCCGTGGCGATGTTGAACATGGACATGATTGGAAGGCTCCGTAAGGGCTCGCTGTTCATCGGCGGGATGGGTACGTCGCCCGTCTGGAAGCCGCTGGTCGAAAAGCTCAACGGCGCGAGCCAGCCGTCGCCGGGCGGTGGAAATGGCTCTGGAAGCCGGTTTCAGCTTAGCTTTGGTGAAGATGGCTTTGGACCGAGCGATCATCAGTCTTTCTATGTGCGTGATATTCCGGTTCTGTTCTTCTTCACCGGTACTCACGACGACTACCACAAACCGAGCGACACTGCCGACAAGATCAACGCTGAGGGACTGAAGCAAGTGGCGGAATTCGTCCGCGAGATCGCGGTCTCTGTTGCCAACGAGCCGCAGCGTATCGCGTTCACAAAGGTGAAGGCGGAACAGAAACCAACCGGCCGCGGTTTTCGAGTCTACCTGGGAACAGTTCCAAACTATTCCGATCAGAGCGATGGGATGAAGCTGGACGGCGTGCGGCCCGGCTCGCCGGCAGAGAAAGCCGGTCTGCGTGCCGATGATATTATCGTCAGGCTTGGCAAGACGCCGATCAAGAACGTCTACGATTACACATATGCACTGGGCGAGATGCGAGCAGGTGAAGAGGTCGAAGTTCTGATACGACGAGCCGGCAAGGATATGGCGTTGAAGATCACGCCTGACAAACGGCAATGAGGAATGCCGTTCAGAGTTCCGAGTTCGTAGTTCCGAGTTTGAACGCGGAACTCTGAACCCTGAACCCTGAACCCTGAACTCTTCCCCTACCGAGGTGACGATGCTTCTAGAAGGAAAGACCGGGATTGTTTTCGGCGTTGCTAACAAGCGTAGCCTTGCGTGGGCGATTGCGCGCAGGGCGGCCGAGGAAGGCGCGCGCATAGCCCTCACTTATCAGGGCGAGAGGCTTGAAGAAAACGCAAGAGAGCTAGCCGCTACACTCAAAGACCCGCTCGTGTTGCCCTGTGATGTTACTCGAGATGAAGACATCGCGGCGGTTTTCTCCAGCGTCAAAAGCGAATTCGGTTCGTTGGATTTCGTAGTGCATGGGATTGCTTATGCGCTTCGAGAAGAGCTCGAAGGCGAATACCTGAAAACGTCGCGCGAGGGCTATCGCGTCGCGCAGGACGTGAGCGTTTATTCGTTGACTGCGATCGCGCGCGAGGCAGTGCCTTTGATGGAAGGGCGCGGCGGCAGCATACTCACCCTGACCTATCTTGGCGGCGAGCGAGTGATTCCCGGCTATAACGTGATGGGAATAGCCAAAGCCGCGCTCGACATGAGCATGCGTTATCTGGCTGAGAACCTCGGCCCGCGCGGCATTCGAGTGAACGCGATCTCCGCAGGTCCGGTTAAAACTCTTGCTTCAGCCGGCATCGGAGGCTTCTCAAAGATTCTCGAGCACATGCGCAATCGCGCTCCGCTTCGACGCAACATCGATCAAAGTGAAGTCGCCGACGCCGCGCTGTTCTTGTTATCGAACATGTCGCGCGGAATTACCGGCGAAATCCTGCACGTCGATTCCGGCTACAGCATCATGGGCATGTGAATCAGAAAGCAGAAACCGAGCGTTCAGAGTACCAACTTTAGTGGATGCGGCCGACAAGGCTGCGAATCTTATGGGGTGAAAGTCCCCTGCCGTCAATTGCCCGATTCGGACGGCTAGCATATCCGACGCGAGGTGAGGTAACGAGCCTTGCGGTGCT